>JGIcombinedJ30088_10004832_pt1 | contig 11850 bp, 10 predicted proteins | sample PinacodermPK_FD_30088 | JGI IMG/M metagenome (IMG submission 30088)
GCCTTGCCGGCGTCGGCGGCCAGGTTGACGCACTCTTCGTGAATGTGGTTGGGCAGCCCGATGACAACCGTATCGATGTCATTGGAGGTACAGGCTTCGGTCAGGTCGGTCGTCCAAGCGGGGATGCCCCATTCCTCCGCGAATGCCTTGGCCCGTTCTGCCGAGCGGGAGTAAACGAGTTGCACACGGTCTTTCCCTCGTCCGCCGTTGAGGGCCATGGTGTAGAACATGCCGATCAGGCCGGTGCCAAGCATAGAGATTTTGTGTTCCTGCACGTCTAGCGCTCCTTCCTAAGTGGATGAAAGATGGTCTCTTTTTCAGAAATGATAGTCAGTCCGGAACTACACGTCAATCCTGGCGATATTTCAGACGGAGAGCGTCTCATTGGCACTTCGCCTCGTCTCAATGGTTTCCTGTTATTTCCAGGGCAGCCTGGGCAGCTGCGGGGATACGCGGACCGAAGGCTCCGAATCGCTCATCCAGTGTCTGGCCGCGCACGTAGCGGACATAGATCTGGGCGATGATTACGGTTACTCGAAACAGGCTAAGCGCATGATAGAAGTGAATGGCGGTAAGGTCGCGCCCGCTATGTTGGGCGTAGTGGGCGACAAGCTCCTCACGCCGCAGGAAACGGTCGTCAAGCGGCATCATGGCCATCGCCCGAAAGTGCGGGGGATCGTCGGGCAGGCACCACCAAGCAAGCAATGCGCCTACGTCGGAAAGGGGATCGCCGAGCGTACACATATCCCAGTCAAAGACTGCGACGATACGTCCTGGTTCCGCTGGATCCAGCATGACATTATCCAACTTATAGTCGTTGTGGACCAAGGCTGGTGCGGCCTCCGGTGGTTCGTTGCTTCTCAGCCAGTCATAGACCGCGTCCATTGCAGGCAGTTCCTCCAACTTCGCCGCCTGCCAGCGCCGCCACCAGCCATCGATCTGGCGCCTGATGAAACCGGCCGGTCGACCTAAATCCCCTAGACCTATAGCGTTGAAATCAACCGCGTGGAGATCTGAGAGGGTCTCGACGAGCGTTCTGCTCATGTGCACTGGAGCATCTTTCCAAGCATCGTAGACGGCAGGAATCGAAGTGCGAACGACGATGCCCTGACGTCGCTCCATCACGAAGAAAGGTGCGCCGACTATCGACTCGTCATCAGAAAACAGGTAAGCCCGGGGGGCGAGCGGGAAGGCCTTCCAGAGACGCAACAGCACCTTGGACTCTCTGGCCATATCATGGGCGGAAGGCGCGACAGGGCCGAGCGGAGGGCGGCGCAACACGTACTCATGGCTGCCATAGTCAAGGAGGTAGGTGAGATTGGCCGCGCCGCCGCCGAATTGGCGAACGGTCAAGGGATTCTCCGAGCCAGGCAGTTTGCCGAGGAGGAATTCCGCGACGAGGTGTTCGTCAAGCCGCTCGTCGGGGCGCACTTTTATGGTATCACCAAGGTGTTGTGAAGACATAGAGATCGGGCAGATTGGTCGGGCCATTTGGGCGGCGCGTATACCTTCGAGAACCGGTCGGTTCCGGGCGATTATATCGCAGTTTGGCGATTCTGTCCCTTACATGAGGACCGACTTCATTATTTTCCTGGGCCCCCCGCTTGCGGCGCAACTTCGCTTTGACAACAGCCCTGAAATCAAGTACCGTTTAGGCGCGGATAGGCACTGCGTCGTTTACCCCGGTCGTCAGGTTGGGGCAGAGGCAATGGAATCCGACGGCGGATTGCTGACCATTGTGAATTGGTCAGGTCTCCGTGGAATACATTAGCGGTTCGAGCCATATTTTCCCCCAATCATGGCAACGAATAAAGCGCGCGTGCAGTACCATAGGCTTCTTGGCTCAGGCATGCAGTTGAACTTGGCTTCGGTCAAAGTAACTGTCACGACGGAGTCGAGCATCCTTAGCGAGTCCCCCAGAGTAGACATTTTGCTCCTGAGGCGAGAGGGTGCGGCCTGGAACGGAGCACAACGTGCGCGATTGCCGGACGGTATACGTGATAGTACGGCGGCTCACATCCTGATTGAGTTCAAGTACACTGAATCGGTGACCGAAGACGGGCTTCTCCAGGCTGCTGCTTATGATCTTTTCTACCGTCAAGTGCAAGAATTGCCAAAGGAACAGACCCTGCCGGTCGTGTTGAGCGCAAAAACGCCTCAGCGGAGCCGGTTGGCTAAGTGGGGATACGAAGAATCGGAAAGAGGTGTCTTTCGAAGCAATCTCCCGCTTGTGGGTCGTGTGGTGCTACTGGTGCTAAACCGATTGCCGGCAAGTGCAAATAACGCCTTTGTAAAGCTTTTTGCCAGCCGAAAGCAGGAAAGAGATTCAGGTTTTGCTGCGCTGGCCAGATCAGGTATCGCAGAGTCGACGGATTTTCACGCCTATATTCTCGGTTTGACCCAAAACCTCGATGTGAAAGGAGATACGGGCATGGCGGAAGTTTTGACCCCGGAGAAGGTGCTGGCTTACGGAAAGAGAATGCGAGAACTCGTTTTCGAAACGGGAACGCCGGAAGAGAGGCTGGCAGGCCTTAGCCCGGACGAAATACTGGCAGGTCTCAGCTTGGAGGAGCGGCGAAAGCTGCTTCATCTCTTGCAAAAGGAGATTGACGCGGGGGCCGAGGGCGGGACCGACAGGGCGAGAACCAACAAGGGCGAGAACTAATAGGGCACTGCTTCTTCAGTGGCGTGCCTCTAATCGGAATGAGACAAGGGAAAGACGGATAGAAAGAAGCATTTCACCAGGCAGTTCCATCTTCATGGAGACTGGTCGACATGAGAATCACTGACATTCAGGCTGTTCGAGTAAGATTTCCTGAGCCTGAGCAAAGAACTGAACCGCGGCGCAAGGGTTGGGCAGAGACCGCGGAAGTCGCTAATCCCATGTCCTGGTATCCCAAGGTCAAGCGGCACCGGAGCCTTTGGACACCGAAACACTGGGGACCGGTATGGTGCAAGGTAACGCTTGAGGACGGCACCTGGGGCCTGGGACTGACCGACAATGGGCGGGTGGCTGCGGCAATCATAGACGATCACATTGCCCCCAATCTTATTGGCGAGGACGGGCTGGCTATTCAGCGGCTGGCGGACATGATGTTTCGCATGACGAAACCGTACGGTTCGGTAGGGCTTGCTGCTTATGCGGTGAGCGCCGTGGACCTGGCGCTTTGGGATGCGAAGGGCAAGGTGCTGGGCCGGCCGGTTTACAGTCTGATCGGGGGCCCGCAGAAGGACAAACAGTTCTGTTATTCGACGGGTAACGATCTGGACTGGTACAAGGAACTGGGATTCCGTGCGTTCAAACTGGCTTGCCCCTATGGCCCGGCGGACGGACTGGACGGCTTGCGCAAGAACGAGCAGATGGTGGCCGAAGCCAGAGAACTTGTGGGCGACGATGCCGAGCTGATGCTGGACTGCTGGATGGCATTCGACATCGAATACACGGTTCGCCTGGCAGAGACGCTGCGCCCTTACCGGCTCAAGTGGATGGAGGAGTGTCTCCTCTCAGAAGACCTCGACGGCCACGTTGAGGTGCGTGAGCGCATTCCCTGGCAGACGCTGACCACCGGCGAACACTGGTATACCCATATGCCCTTCCAATGGGCGTTGCGGCACAACGTCGTCGACATTTTGCAGCCTGACATAAATTGGGTGGGCGGCCTGAGCACCTGTCTGAAGATCGCGTCGGCCGCCGACGCCGCTGGAAAGAAAGTAATATTGCACGGAGGAGGGCGCAACCCTTTCGGCCAGCATTTCACGCATGCCGTTGCCTGCGTTCCCTGGCTGGAGTACTTCATCGGCTCCGCGCCTGGCGTGCCATTGCAGGAGTCGGCGGGCATTCCCGGCCAGGCCGTCGCAGAAGACGGTTGGCTGGTCCCCTCCGATGCGCCGGGCTTCGGGCTTGAAATTTTGGAAGAGTGGATCGAACCATATTTTTGAGGCACACTTTAGCGACTGAAGAAATCATAGCGCGGCTCGCCCAATCTATCCACAAGGAGCATCCACATGCTTTCCAGAAAACAGATTGACTTTTATCACGAAAACGGCTACCTGGGGGTGGAAGGCGTCCTTTCAGCTGACGAGGTGGCGGAATTGCGCAGGGTAACCGACGGATTCGTCCAACTCAGCGCCAGCGTCACTGACCATACCGATGTTTTTGATCTTGAGCCAGGTCACACGCCGGAGTCGCCCAAATTGCGCCGGCTCAAGGATCCGGTGATGCAGCATGAGGTATACAAGAAGTGTCTCCAGCACCCTCGCATCCTGGATATTGCCGAGCAGCTCGTCGGACCTGGTGTGCGCACGAACGGCAACAAGCTGAATATGAAGTCACCGGAATACGGCAGTCCTGTAGAGTGGCATCAGGACTGGGCTTTCTATCCGCATACCAATGACGATTTGCTGGCGGTCGGCGTCAGTATGGACGACATGCGGTATGAGAACGGCTGCCTGCTGGTCATTCCCGGCTCACACAAGGGCCCGATTTATTCGCATCACCAGGACGGGCACTTTGCCGGGGCCGTCACTGTTGAGGTGCCGGACGCGGATAAAGCAGTTCCTATTGAACTGGAGGCCGGCGGCATTTCGATCCACCATGTGCGGACGCTGCATGCATCCGCCAAGAACGTCTCCTCCCGTCACCGCAGATTGCTTCTGTATCAATACTGCTCCGTGGACTCCTGGTATCTGCAGGGATACCCGAATTGGGAGGCATATGCGGACAGCGTGTTGCGCGGCGAACCTTGCAACCGCCCGCGGCTGGCCGATGTGCCGGTGTTGATGCCCTTGCCGGAGGCCCTGCGCGGGGGCTCAATTTACGAGACACAGACGATTCTCGAGAAGCCTGTCTTCGCAGTCGCGGAATGATGCACCTATGATAATCGACAGCCACTGCCACGCGTGGGAGCGCTGGCCTTACGAACCGCCCGTGCCGGACTTTCACGGCAAGGGCCGGTTTGAGCAACTACTGAACGAAATGGACGTGAACGGCGTGGACCAGGCATTCCTGGTCTGCGCTGGGATCGAACATAATCCACATAATAATGACTACATCGCCCGGATGAGCCGCCTTTACTCCGGACGAATTCGCCAGGTTGCGGACGTAGATTGCAGTTGGTCGGATACGTACCACACGCCGGGTGCGGCAGAGCGGCTCCGCCAGGCNGCGGAGCGCTGGTCGTTGTCGGCATTCACTCACTANATGAAGGCCGAGGACGANGGTGGNTGGCTATACGGAGAGGACGGGTTGGCGTTTTTCGGAACGGCGGCTGAGATGGGGCTGATCGCCAGCATCGCCTGCTCGCCCCATCACCACGCCGCGCTGCACAGAGTTGCGGAGCGTTTCCCGCAGCTGCCCATTTTTATCCACCATATGGGACACCCCCGGGTCGGTGAGAAGGAGAGGCTGGAACAGGTACTTGCCTCGGCGCGCTATCCCAATATCGGTGTCAAAGTATCCGGGTTTTACTATTCTACAAAGCAGGGTTTCTGGGATTTTCCCTATGCAGATTCGATAAGGGAAATCGTATTGCCGCTATACGAAACCTTTGGTCCCGAGCGACTGTACTGGGGTTCCGACTATCCGGTTTGCCTGCGAAACATGACCTATAGGCAGGCCATCGAGTGCTTCCGCAGCCACTGCGGTTTCATCACTGAGGCGGATCAGGCCTTGATCATGGGGGAGAATCTTCGCCGGCTGCTCGACTCAGGCGGTGACCGGTAAAGGACGAGCAGAGGAGCTCCACGCCAGTTGCTGCTCGACAGCCGGCTCCTCTTCATTCAGTCGGGATTGTACAAGATTGAGGTGGCGATAGATGCCATCCACTGCCATTAGTTCGTCATGGCTGCCCTGTTCGGCGATGCCCTCGTCCTGCAGTACTACGATCTGGTCGGCATTGCGGATGGTGGAGAGCCGATGGGCGATCATCAACGTTGTTCGACCTTCCATCAACCGTTCCAGCGCCTGCTGAATCAGTAACTCTGTCTCCGTATCCACAGAAGAAGTCGCCTCGTCGAGGATCAGAATTGGTGCATCCTTGAGCACGGCGCGGGCGATGGCCAGACGCTGTTTCTGGCCGCCCGAGAGTTTCACACCCCGCTCGCCGATAACGGTATCATAGCCATCCGGCAGTTTGTCGATGAATTCGACGGCGTTGGCTACACGCGCCGCCTCTTTCATCTCTACGTCCGCGGCGTCCGGCCTTCCGAACAGGATGTTTTCGCGCACGGTGCCATGGAAAAGGAAGACATCCTGCAAAACGATACTGATCTGCCGGCGCAGACTTTCGATAGTCAATTCGCGGATGTCTTGTCCGTCGAGCGAAATCCGCCCTTTGTTCACATCGTAGAATCGGGGAACCAGGCTGGCCAGCGTCGACTTGCCAACACCGGTTGGACCGACCAGGGCGACGACGGAAGCGGCGGGAATCTTCAAATTGATGTTGCGCAGGACAGGTTGGTCGGTCAGGTAGGAAAAACTGACATTGTCGAAGATAATTTTTCCTCTCGCCCGTCCTGGGTACTCGATGGCGTTGGGCTGGTCGACAATATCTGGCTCTTCGCTAAGAAGCTCACTCACGCGTTCTGCTCCAGCCAGCGCCTCCTGGATCGCCTCCCAGGCATGGCTCAGATGCCGCACAGGCTGGTAAAACAGTTCCAAATAGAGAAAGAAGGCCACCAGGTCTTCGATCGGCAGTTCACCGCCCAGGGCCAATCTGCCTCCAAAGTAGATTACGACAACGACGCCTAGCGCCGATGCGAAATGGACAAACGGCTCGAAGGTTGCCAGTAGCCTGAGCGCGTGCAGAAGAGAGCGCTTATAGTTCTCGATGCGGACGCCGATTCGCTCTGATTCCGTCCGTTCGCGGGTGAAGGTCTTGATTTCGCGAATACCGGAGAGATTATCCTGCAAGATGGCGTTGAGTTCACCCAATTCAGCCTGGCGCTCGCGAAAGGCCGGGCGTACGTACTTGGCAAAGCCTCGCATTGCCAGGATGATGAGAGGAATGGGAACCAGCGTAAGTAGCGTCAGCTGCGCGTTCATGATCAGCAGCATGGTGCTAACGCCCACCAAGGTCAGGACATTCACCAACACGTCGGGCACGGCGTGGGCAATCAGCTTCTCCAGCAGATCCGAGTCATTGACAACGCGCGACATCAGCTGGCCGGTTTGCTTATCTTCATAGTAGTGCAGCGACATCCGCTGGAGGTGCCGATAGAGGGCGACACGCACGTCAGCGACCACGCCCCAACCGGCAACATGGGCCATGTAACTGCGTAAGAATTCCAGCCCGGCCCTTGCTGCATAAATGGCCAAGGCTAAGAGGGCGAGGCGCGTTACGAGACTGGAGGAGAGGGCGTCAGAGCTCCCCGTCCGAACGGTCGCGATCAGCTCACGAATGAACCAGGGGGCAAAGAGCTGGACGCCAACAAGCAGGATCATACTGACTACGGTTACCAGCAGGGGCTTGCGATATGGAAGGGTATACTTGAAAAGTGATTTGAAGAAATCCATCTTGACCTTCAGTATGTCAAGGGCGCATAAGAACCTCGCCGAGTTTGTCTTTCCTCTATCGGCAGAGAAAAGACAAAAAGCGGGCGAGGCAGCAACTCTTAGAGATTTACCTGCCGAGAATCAGTCAGCACCAGGAAATAAAGCCTCAAGTGAATGGAACGGACGGCAATAGTTCCTGGCCAACCTTTTGTTCAAGTCAAAGGCTACTCTACTGCAGAGTGCGGAGTTCGACAAAAGTCGTTTCACCGTCTCGCACAGTAATGTCTTCTCTGACTTCCTCGCCGTTCACATAGCCTGAAATGAGATAGTTGCCAGCGGGGATGTGGCTTAAGGCTCCGTTTTCGCCCCAAGATGGGTCCGGGCCGATGCTTTCCTGTTCGGGATAGGTTTCAATAACGCGGTACCAGCGGACGCCTGTCTCCTCATACCGGTAAAGGGAGAGCTGAACGCCGGGCCAGGTGCGGCCTGCTGCGGAAAGTAGCCGGACAGCAACCGAACCGGTGTAGGCTGCGGGGCTCATCCACAGTGCAGGGTTTACAGTGTGCAGATAGCTGTTCTGGCCGATCCGGACTTCCATGTGCAGGTGAGGTCCAATCGCAATGCCTGTCATGCCAACGCCGCCCAGAAAGTCACCGGCCCCCACCCATTGGCCTTCCTGAACCTCCACACTGGAAAGGTGGCCATATAGAACAAATACATCCTGCTCTCCGCGCGTGGTAGTCAGCGCTCGGTCAAGGCGAATTACAACCGAATTGCCGTAGAAATCGTTATAGGGTCCGAGGAGCTCAGGATTGTCGGGCCCGGCATGAATGACTTCGCCGGAAGCGGTTGCGAGCACAGGGGTGCCGACGGGATTGCCAATGTCGACACCGTGGTGGATTCGGTAGCGTCCGCCGCCGGTGCTGCCGAACTGGTAACCGGGGCTGTAGAGTTGATTGAACCCACCGGGGAACGGCGATTCAAGCCAGAAGTGTTCGCCGCTGGTTGGATTTGGCGGCTCGAAAGTCGGCCACATGCTGCCTGGCCCGCTCGGTGAACGCGGCACCAGGCCTGTTTCGGCGCCCTCATCAACCTGAAACGACAGGGAATCCCGCGCCTTGTCGATTTCCTCGCGCAGAAGATTCAATTCTCCCATTGGCGGCCTGGAGACAAATCGCGGTTCGTAGCTCAAAGGCGGTACCGGAGTGCTGAAGGCCAATGGCTGCTTCGTGCCTTGCCCGAACATCGGCGGTCGAGAGACGAACTCATCGCTGATAGTAGGGTTGAGCTGGTCACTATATGGCTCCGGCAGCGGTACGCCTTCAACATCGGACTGTATGAGGTCTTCGGGATTGGGGAGATAGATGGGATCGATGTAGGCAGGGCTGTCCGGTGATGTAGATGCATGGGCGAGAGGAGCGCGATGGGTTGAATCGTCAATATCGACCGATTGTTCGGCAGCTTCTTCACTTTGTACGAGCATCGGAGCCAGCGGAGCCAGCTCTACTGTAGGGCGATCCATCGCCTGCGATAGTGAAGCCGGTATCAGTTCGGCGACGCGGGTTGAACTTGCCGTCGAGGCAAATTGAGCGTCTTGCTTCTGCGATTCAGTGATGTGAAGCACGACGGCAGAGGATGGCGCGGGTACAGGCACGGGAACTGGCCTCAGCCCTTGGGAGGCAACCGGGGCCGCCAGGCGGCGGGGCAGGTATAGAAATCCGACAAGAATGACGGTCAGGACAATTGCGAACCTGGTCCGGAATGGGGAGCGTTGCCAGCGCTTACTCTCCTGCGAAGTGTCGGCTTCCGCGGACTCGTCTGACTCCAAATCGCGCGGCTGTGCTACAATGAGGGAGCGAATTCGACTTAGCAACCGCTTCCAACGGTTCGGCCCCGGGGGATGGAAACTGCCATCCACCATAGAGTCTGCCAGCCGGCGGAAGTAGGCCAGGCCCAGTGCCGTCAAAAGAAAGTCATGGCCCAGAGTAACGTGCTGAAGTACCGAACGGAAGACGAGCCCGAAAAAGCCTATGTTCAAGAGGAGGCTCCTCGCACCATCCACTTCGATGTATTTACTCTATTCCCACAAATGATTGCAGGCGCTCTCTCAGAGAGCATACTGGCCCGAGCACAGAATAATGGCATTCTTCAAGTAGTGCTCCACAATATCCGCGACTACGCAACTGATCGTCATCAAACCTGTGACGGTTACCCTTACGGCGGCGGCGGCGGAATGGTAATGCGCCCCGAGCCGGTAGTACGCGCTGTCGAATCGGTTTTGAGCCGTCCTCATGGTTGGCATTTATCGCAGGAGGAGGCTAATTCTGAACTACCCCCTTGGAATCCGGTCGAGGCGCCCGCAATTCCGCTGTCCACGCCGATAATTCTTCTTTCGCCTCAAGGCCGTTGCTTTGATCAGGTCGTTGCCGCGGAACTCAGTTCTCATAGTCGTTTGGCGCTGATTTGTGGGAGATATGAAGGTGTCGACGAACGGATTCGTACCCAATTGATTACGGATGAGCTCAGTATTGGCGACTTTGTTCTTAGTGGAGGGGAAATCGCTGCCCTGGCGGTTATTGATGCTGTGACCAGGACGCTGCCTGGCGTGCTAGGTCACGACTCGGGCGCCCAAAATGACAGTTTTTCGGATGGTATGTCCGGCCTCCTGGAAGGGCCACAGTATACGCGACCTGCGAGTTTTCGAGGGGAAGACACACCGGAGGTGTTGACCAGTGGCCACCACGCAAACGTTGAACGCTGGCGACGTCAACATTCCCTCCTGCGCACCCTCGAGAGACGTCCTGATCTGTTGGTGCGCGCTGCTGCAGCAGGGCACCTTACCCAGGAAGACCGCGAATTCTTGTCGAGCCTCGGTTGGCAGGCCCCAAACGATTCTGCTGGCACCGACCCCTCTTGAATTGACCAGGAACTTCGGCGGCACTCAATTTCCGTAGAAATTCCAACCCCGTATTGCAAAGCGATACAGGCCAAATGCCTGTCAATTCCCTGTTCACGGACGCGGAAAATAGTCAACTCAATCTGATGGCAGCGCTATTTTACCATCGCCGATCTGCCAATTCCAAATGCATATGGCAGGCATCATTTCGACAGGTTGACTACGAAGGCAACTCAAGGTCTACGGAACGCGGGCGAAGTGTCGACTTGGAGGAATTTGCCTGCATTTCAGGAGGTAGACAGATCGGATTAAAAGAGGCATACTAGGGGCCATCGGATACAACATACCACTAAAAAGCGCCACTGTCGTAGATCGAAAACGAAGGTTTGATTTCGTGGAGAGGAACGNAACGGTGGACTGAGTCAAATAGCCCCCAATATCTCCAGACTTCAAAATGTCCGGGACGGTTACGCGGTACGCGGTAGGGTGGAGCAGCGGTTGGGGAGCCAAACAAATGACCAAGCGTATTTACGTGGGCAACTTGCCTTACTCGGCGACTGAAGAGGAAGTCCGGGGTCTGTTTTCCCCTCACGGTGATATTGTAAGCGTCGCCATGATCACCGACCGGGAAACAGGTAGATTTCGCGGATTCTGTTTCGTGGAGATGGAAGATGACGGGGCCGATGCCGCGATCGCAGCCCTGAATGACATGGAAATGGGTGGGCGTTCATTAAGAGTGAACGAAGCGCGCCCGCGAGAGGAACGTGGTGGACAGGGGGGAGGCTACCGAGACCGCGGTGGCGGTCGCTGGTAGAAGGCAGCCCTTTGCCGCAATTCCATAGCCGCCATTTTGGGCCGCCTCTCTTCGGCGCGTAGAGGCGGCTCCTTATTTCAGTAGCAGGCGGGCGCCAAGGTTCGCCCGTGCATAGGGAAACGCTAGCATGAATCCAAACCTTCGACTTGCAAGGCCCCAAGACGCAGCAGCCATAAGCAACATTTACGCCCCAATCGTGCGCGATACGCCCATTTCCTTTGAACTTGTGCCGCCTGCCGAAGAGGAAATTGCCGCCCGCCTGACCAAGACTTTGACGCGCTTTCCCTGGCTCGTATGCACTACGCAGGGGCGCCTATTGGGCTATGCTTACGCAGGTGCACACAGTGAGAGGGCAGCATACCAGTGGGCAGTGAATGTATCGGTATATGTTCATAATCAAGCCAGGCGTCTGGGCGTGGGAAAGGCGTTGTACGATACTCTTTTTTCGATATTGCGCTTACAGGGATTTCACCGGGCCTATGCCGGGATCACTTTGCCGAACGCGGCCAGCGTCGGCCTTCACGAATCCTTCGGCTTTACGTCAGTCGGAACGTATGAACGGGTGGGCTACAAACATGGGGCGTGGCACGACGTAGGCTACTGGCAACTAACTCTACAAGCCAGTGACGGCGCACCGGCGCTGCCGCG
>JGIcombinedJ30088_10004834_pt1 | contig 11846 bp, 5 predicted proteins | sample PinacodermPK_FD_30088 | JGI IMG/M metagenome (IMG submission 30088)
GTGACAGCCTTCATGCGGACAGCCAAAGGGCCTGTCGCCGGAGTGGGTGCGCCGGTGGTATGACAGACTGCTGGATTGTCTGAACGCACGGCGACAGCCTTCATCGNGGCAGCCAAAGGGTTTTTCGCATGAGTGAACCATTCGCAGGTGGTATGTCAGACCTCTGGGTTGTGCGAACGAACTGCCACAGTTTTTACGTGGACAGACACGAGGTTTCCTTGCTGCGTGAACGCGCAAGTGGCTTGTCAGGGTGGCGACTTGTGCGAACGAATAGCCACAGCCTGTCTGTGGATAGACAAGGGGTTTTTCGCCCGAATGGATGCGCAGGTGGCGTATCAGACCCCAGGATTGTGCGGACGCATGTTGACAGCCTTCATAGGGACAGACAAAGGGCTTCTCTCCTGTGTGGCTGGTGCGCAGATGGTATGTCAGACTGCTGGATTGTCTGAACGCACGGGGACAGCCTTCCCAGGGACAGACAAAAGGTTTTTCTCCTGAGTGGATGCGGAAGTGGTCGTTCAGGTGGCTTGCTTTTGCGAACGCATGGCTACAGCCTTCATGCTGACAGACAAAGGGTTTTTCTCCTGAATGAACAGCAAGCAGGTGGTGTGCACGGCTGCTGGATCTTGTGAACGCATGTCGACAGTCTTCGTGGGGACAGACAAAGCTTTTTATCATGAAATGGGTGCGCAAGTGGCATGTCAGGTTGATGACTTTTGCGCACCAATATCTACAGTTTTCCTGCGGACAGACAAAGGGGCTTTGGGTGGCATGAACAGTATGCAGGTGGCGCGACACAGCGCCGGATTGAGCGAACGAAGAGTTGCAGCCTTCACGTGGACAGCCAAAGGGTTTCTCTCCGGTATGCGTTCTCAGGTGGTTTTTCAGGTAGCAGGGGGACCTGAACTGCCTTGCGCAGTTGCGATACGGGCAGAGAAGAGGAGCGGCTGTTTTGCGACGGGAACCCAGTCCTTCCTGCCGTGCTTTTCCTGTCACAGGCATTGATGTGGAAGTTCGGGGACTTGTGGGCGGGCGTAGCATGGGCTTGTCCGATGGATGTCGTCAGGGGTTGGAGTCTGGAGTCTGTCTTTCTTATCCGCCCTTGTGACCATGGTGTCATTTTGATCAGGCGTGTTGCCGACCGCCAGCTCTGGTGACTGCTGCCTTGTCAGGTCTTGTCAGGCAGGTTATGGCATCAACTGTCGGGCTGGGTGTGCCCGGCTCAGACAGCAAGTGCGATCGACTCAAGCCTGGGCGGGTGCGCAGCTGTCTTTTTCGGCTGGGGGCGAGCTGTTTTCTTTCAGAACCAGGAGTGGCTTGTTGTCATCTTCTGTCTGCAGGTTGGGCCGGCCGGGAAGCTGTTGTCCCGGTGGGTGGCGGGGTTGTAAACAATGCCGCCGGACACCCGGGCAATAACACTACAGTAGTTTGCTTTCGGGGGTGCGGTGGTTCCTCCCGGGGCCTGTAGGGCCTCTGGAACAGGGGTGCGAACGGGGGCGCGCTGGTGCGGTTTGAGCATCTGGTGTTCCGTGACGCTTTTGGCAGGGTCGTGGTCCGGGTAGCAACAAGACCACTTGCCGGTGTGCCTGTGCCGGTGTTTTTTCAGGGCTGACTTCAGGGCGCAGAGCCGCTTGCCTGTTGCGCCGCTGTGGATCCAGGTGTCGGGACAGGCTGACTGCGCATGGCGTGCTCTTGTGCAGGGGGGCAAGCCTCTTGTTACCTGGCAGCGTTTTTCGCAAGCGGCGGGAATGCAACTGTCGCGCTTTGCTCTGCGGTGGGTTCCTGGATGCCTGCTGAGGTGACGGGATTGAGTGAACCGTTTTGAGCAGTGCTCGTGCGGGTAGCCAAAGGTTTTTGTTCCCGAATTGATGCGCAAGTGTGCCGCCAGGTTTCCTGGGTGTGCGCATGAATGCCCACAGTCTTCCCGGGGACAGACAGAGGGCTTTTCGCGTGAGTGGGTGTGCCGGTGGCGTGTCAGACTGCTGGAGTGTCTGAACGCATGGCGACAGCCTTGCCTGGGGCAGACAAAAGGTTTTTCTCCTGAGTGGGTGCGAAAGTGCTGGCTCAGATTGTTTGATTGTGCGAACGCATGGTTACAGCCTTCATGTGGACAGACAAAGGGCTTTTCGCCGGAGTGGGTGCGCCGGTGGTATGTCAGACTGCTGGAGTGTTTGAACACACGGCGACAGCCTTCATAGAGGCAGACAAAAGGTTTTTCTCCTGAGTGGGTGCGAAAGTGCTGGCTCAGATGGTTTGGTCGTGCGAACGCATGGTTACAGCCTTCATGCGGACAGACAAAAGGCTTTTCGCCTGAGTGGATGCGCCGGTGGCATGTCAGATTGCTGGATTGTCTGAAGGCACGGTGACAGCCTTCATGGGGGCAGACAAAAGGTTTTTTTCCTGAGTGGATGTGAAAGTGCTGGCTCAGATGGTTTGGTCGTGCGAACGCCTGGTTACAGCCTTCATACGGACAGACAAAAGGCTTTTCGCCTGAGTGGATGCGCCGGTGGTATGTCAGATTGCTGGATTGTCTGAAGGCACGGGGACAGCCTTCCCAGGGGCAGACAAAAGGTTTTTCTCCTGAGTGGATGCGGAAGTGGTCGTTCAGGTGGTTTGATTGTGCGAACGCATGGTTACAGCCTTCATGCGGACAGACAAAGGGTTTTGGTCTGGAGTGAACCGCCCGCAGGTGGTATGACAGACCGTCCGGTTGCACGAGCGAATATCCACAGCCTGTCCGTGGACAGGCAAAGCTTTTTGTCACTGAGTGGGTGCGCAAGTGGCTGGTCAGGCTGCTTGCTTTTGCGAACCAATATCCACAGTGTTCCTGCGGACAGACAAGAGGGCTGTGGCTGGTATGAGCTGCACGCAGGTGGTATGCCAGACCTCTTTGTTGTGCGAACGAACTGCCACAGTTTTCATGGGGACAGACAACACGTGGACAGACAAAAGTTTGCTCTCCTGTGTGGACGCGCAAGTGGCGTGTCAGGGTGGAAGCTTGTACGAACGAATAGCGACAGCCTTCATGGGGACAGACAAAGGGTTTTGCTCTGGAGTGAACCGCACCCGGGTGGCATGACAGACCGCCCGGTTGTGCGAACGCATGTTGACAAGCTTCATAGGGGCAGGCACAGGGCTGTGTGCCTGAGTGGGTGCGCAGGTGGTATGTCAGAGTGCCGGATTGTCTGAACGCATGGCGACAGTCTTTATAGGGGCAGACAAAGGGTTTTTCTCCTGAGTGGATGCGGAAGTGGACGTTCAGGTGACTGGCTTTTGCGAACGCATGGCTACAGCCTTCATGCGGACAGACAAAGGGTTTTTCTCCTGAATGAACAGCACGCAGGTGGTATGCACGGCTGCTGGATCTTGTGTACGCATGTCGACAGCCTTCGTGGGGACAGACAAAGCTTTTTGTCACTGCGTGGGTGCGCAAGTGGTTTATCAGGTTGATGGCTTTTGCGAACCAATATCCGCAGTTTTTCTGCGGACAGACAAAGCGGCTTTGGGGTGTATGAACAACACCCAGGTGGTGTGACGCAGTGCCCGATTGCGCGAACGAAGTCAAGCAGCCTTCACGCGGCCAGCCAGACTTCTTTCCAGTATGCGTCCTCAGGGGGTTGTGCAGGTAACTGGGAGACCTGAACGGCCTGGCGCGGTTGCGAGAAGGGCCGAGCACAGGAGCGGCTGTTTTTCGGCGGGAGCTGCGTCCTGCCTGCCGAGCCTCTCCTGTCACAGGTTCTGATGTGAAAGTGCGGGGACTTGTGGGCGAGCGCAGCATGGGTTTGTCCGATGGATGTTGTCAGGCGTTGGAGCTGGAGTCTGTCTTGTTTATCCGCTCTTGTGACCAAATTGTCATTTTGATCAGGTGTGTTGCCGACCGACATCTGTGGTGACTGCTGCCAGGTGACGGCAGCAACTGCCGGGCCTCGGGTGTTGGAGTAAGACAACAAGTGCAATGGACTGAAGGTTCAGCGGAGACGCAGCTGTCTTTTTCGCCGGGGACGAGCTGTTTTTGTTCAGAGCCAGGAGCGGTTTTCTTTCCTTTTCGTGTCGCAGGGTTGGCCGACCGGGAATCTGTTGTGCTGGTGGCTGGTGGGTGTTGTAAACAATGCCGCCGGCACCCGGGCACCAACACGACAGCGTCTTCCTTTGTGGCAAATGGTGACTCCTCCCTGGATCGGCAGGGCCTCCGGGACATGGGTGGCAACAAGACCGCTTGTCGGTGTGCCTGTGCCGGTGTTTTTTCCGGGCAGTTTTCAGGGCGCAGCGTCGCTTGCCTGTTGCAGACGAATGCCTGTGGCGCCTGTCTCTGGCTGGCCGCTGGGGCTGGTGGCCGCTGGGGCTGGTGGCCGCTGGGGCTGGTGGCCGCTGGGGCTGGTATGAGTACTGTTGCATTAATTGTCGCGCCTGGCTCCGTTGTGGGTTCCCAGATGCCTCTTGAGGTGATGGGATTGAGTGAACCGTTTTGAGCAATGCTCGTGCGGACAGACAAAGAGTTTTTTGCCCAAATGGGTGCGCAAGTGTACCTCCATGTTTCCTGAGCGTGCGCATGAATGCCCACAGTCTTCCCAGGGACAGACAAAGGGCTTTTTGCCCGAATGGGTGTGCCGGTGGCGTGTCAGACTGCTGGAGTGTCTGGATGCATGGCGACAGCCTTCATGGGGGCAGACAAAAGGTTTTTTTCCTGAGTGGATGCGCAAGTGCTGGCTCAGACGGTCTGATCGTGTGAACGCATGGTTACAGCCTTCATGTGGACAGACAAAGGGCTTTTCGCCGGAGTGGGCGCGCCGGTGGAATGTCAGACTGTTGGAGTGCTTGAACGCATGGCGACAGCCTTCATAGAGGCAGACAAAAGGTTTTTCTCCTGAGTGGGTGCGAAAGTGCTCGCTCCGATGGTGTGGGCGTGCAAACGCATGGTTACAGCCTTCATACGAGCAGACAAAAGGCTTTTCGCCGGAGTGGGTGCGCCGGTGGTATCTCAGATTGCTGGATTGTCTGAAGGCCCGGCGACAGCCTTCCCAGGGGCAGGCAAAAGGTTTTTTTCCTGAGTGGATGCGGAAGTGGTCGTTCAGGTGGTTTGATTGTGCGAACGCATGGTTACAGCCTTCATGCGGACAGACAAAACGTTTTGCTCTGGAGTGAACCGCCCGCAGGTGGTATGACAGACCGTCCGGTTGCACGAACCAATATCCACAGTGTTCCTGCGGACCGACACGGGAGCTGTGGCTGGTATGAACAGTACGCAGGTGGTGTGACGCAGTGCTGGATTGAGCGAACGAAGAGTCGCAGCCTTCACTTGGACAGACATAGGGCTTTTCTCCGGGGTGAACCGCACGCAGGTGGCGTGTCAGACCGTAGAATTGTGCGGACACATAGAGACAGCCTTGATGAGGACAGACAAAGGGCTTTGCTTTTGTGTGGGTCGTGCGCCGGTGGTATGTCAGACCGCTGGATTGTCTGAACGCATGGCGACAGCCTTCATAGGGGCAGACAAAAGGTTTTTCTCCTGAATGAATGCGCAAGTGGTCGTTCCGGTGGCTGGCTTGTGCGAACGCATGGTTACAGCCTTCATGCGGACAGACAAAAGGTTTTTCTCCTGAATGAACAGCACGCAGATGGTATGTACGGCCGCTGGACCTTGTGAACGCATGTCGACAGCCTTCGTGGGGACAGACAAAGCTTTTTTTCCCGGAGTGGGTGAGCAAGTGGCTGGCCAGGTTGACTGCTTTTGCGATCCAGTATCCACAGTTTTCCTGCGGACAGACAAAGGGGCTTTTGGTGGTGTGAGAAGTACGCAGGTGGTGTAACAGGGAGCTCGATTGNGTGAACGAAGAGTTGCAGCCTTCACGTGGACAGCCAAAGGGTTTCTCTCTGGTATGAGTCCTGAGGTGGTTTTTCAGGTAGCTGGGGGCCCTGAACGACCTTGGGCAGTTGTGATAAGGGCAGAGCAGTGGAGCGGCTGTTTGACGACGGGAGTGGCGTCCTGCATGCCGAGCCTTTCCTGTCACTGGCTCTGCTGTGGAAGTACGGGCACTTGTGGGCGGGTGTAGCATGGGCTTGTCCGATTGATGTCATCAGGCGTTGGAGCCTGGAGTCTGTCTTGTTTATCCGCTCGTGTGACCAGATTGTCATGTTGATCAGGCGGTTGCTGACCGACATCTCTGGTGACTGCTGCCAGGTGACGGCAGTAACTGCCGGGCTTCGGGTGTTGGAGCAAGACAGCCAGCGCCATCGACTGAAGCTGCTGCGGGTGTGCCATTGTCTGTTTGTGCCGGGGGTGCGCTGTTCGGGTTCAGAGCAAGGAGCCGCTGGCGTTCCCTTTCGTGTCGCAGGGGTGGCCGAGCGGGAATTTGTTGTACTGGTGGGTGTTGTAAACAATGCCGCCAGACACCCGGGCAATAACACGACAGTAGATTGCTTTTGGCTGAGCGGTGACTCCTCCCTGGATCGGCAGGGCCTCTGGGACATGGGTGCGAACGGGGGCGCGCTGGTGCGGTTTGAGTATCTGGTGTCCTGTGACGCTGTTGGCAGGTTTGTGGTCCGGGTAGTCACAAGACCGCTTGTCGGTGTGCCTGTGCCGGTGTTGTTCCCGGACGGATTTCAGGACGCAGAGTCGCTTGCCGGTTGCAGACCAATGGCCATGGCGCCTGTCTCTGGCCGGCCGCCGGGGCTGGCATGAGTGCTTTTGCATCACTATTTGTTCGAGGTCCTGGCAGGAACCGGCGCCAACTGACGCGGTATGGCGACGCTGGTGCATTTTTAAAGCAAGGAGCTGCAGGAAGCGCCTGTCACATTCCGGGTAATGACAGACATGGGGTCGCCTTATGCCATGGACCTGCAGATGCGTTCTCAGAGTGTCTGTGTGGCTGCCTGTTGCGCCGCTGTGGCTCCGGGCGTCGGGACAGGCTGATTGCGCATCGGATACCTGTGTGAGGGAGGTCAAGGTTTTTTTTCCCCGGAAGCGTTTTTCTCTGCTGTGAGTTTTCAAGTGCCTTGTGCGCTGAGTGAATTGAGTGAAACGTTTTGAGCAGTGCTCGTGCGGACAGACAAAGGGTCTCTCTTGTGCGTGAACGCGTAAGTGGCTTGTCAGGGCGCCAGCTTGTGTGAACGCATAGCCACAGCCTGTCTGTGGACAGACAAAGGGTTGTTCTCCTGCGTGAAGCGCACGCAGGTGGCGTGTCAGACCGTAGGACTGTACGGACGCATAGCGACAGCCTTTATAAGGACAGGCAAAGGGCTTTGCTCCTGTGTGGGTGGTGCGCCGGTGGTACGTCAGACCGCTGGATTGTCTGAACGCATGGCGACAGTCTTCCCAGGGGCAGACAAAAGGTTTTTCTCCTGAGTGAATGCGGATGTGGTCGTTCCGGTGGCTGGGTTGTGCGAACGCATGGTTACAGCCTTCATGCGGACAGACAAAAGGTTTTTCTCCTGAATGAACAGCACGCAGATGGTATGTACGGCCGCTGGACTTTGTGAACGCATGTCGACAGCCTTCGTGGGGACAGGTAAAGCTTGTTCTCCCTGAGTGGGTGAGCAAGTGGCTGGCCAGGTTGACTGCTTTTGCGATCCAATATCCACAGTTTTCCTGCGGACAGACAAAGGGGCTTTGGGGGGTGTGAGAAGTACGCAGGTGGTGTGACAGCGAGCTCGATTGAGTGAACGAAGAGTTGCAGCCTTCATGTGGACAGCCAAAGGGTTTCTCTCTGGTATGAGTCCTGAGGTGGTTTTTCAGGTAGCCGGGGCCCCTGAACGACCCTGGGCAGTTGTGATAAGGGCAGAGCAGTGGAGCGGCNGTTTGNNGACGGGAGCGGCGTCCTGCATGCCGTGCCTTTTCGGTCACTGGCACTGATGTGGAAGTACGGGGACTGGTGGGCGGGTGCAGCATGGGCTTGTCCGATGGATGTCGTCAGGAGTCAGAGTCTGGAGTTTGCTTGTTTATCTGCCCTTGTGACCATCTTGTCATTTCGATCAAGCCTGTTGCTGCCCGGCATCTCTGGTGCCTGCTGCCAGGTGACGGCAGCAACTGCCGGGCTTCGGGTGTTGGAGTAAGACAGCAGTGCCATCGACTGAAGGTTCAGCGGATGCGCAGCTGTCTTGTTCGCCGGGGACGAGCTGTTTTTGTTCAGAGCCTGGAGCGGGTTGCTTTCCCTTTCGTGTCGCAGGGTTGGCCGATCGGGAATTTGTCGTGCTGGTGGGTGGTGGGGGTGTAAACAATGCCGCCGGACACCCGGGCAATAACACGACAGTAGCTTGCTTTCGGGTGAGCGGTGGTTTTTCTCTGGATCGGCAGGGCCTCTGGGACATGGGTGCGAACGGGGACGCGCTGGTGCAGTTTGAGCATCTTGTGTTCTGTGAGCCTGTTGGCAGGGTTTTCGTCAGGGCACAAACAAGACCGCTTGCCGGTGTTTGTGTGCCGGTGATTTTTCAAGGCAGGTAGCAGTGTGCAGGGCCGCTCGCCTGTTGCAGACGGACGGTGATGGCGCTTTTCATGGGCCAGGCGTGGCACCTGGTGCTGGGGTGTGTGCGTTTGCATCAATCTTTGTTCGAGGCCCGCGCCGGGACAGACGCCCGCTTGCTCGCAGGTTGTGGTGCGCAGGTGTTTGTTCAGCGCGGGAGACCGCACAACGCGGTGGTTATGTTCAGGCTGATGGCAGCCAGGGGGCCTCCTGGCGTGAGGGGGATACAGATGGCTGTTGAGAGTCTCTCCATATCTGAATGTTGTGCCGCACGCGTGCCGGGCGCGGGGATATGCTGATTTTGCATTGTGTGCTCCTGCGAAAGACAACAAGCCTCTTTTTTCCCTGAATCGTTTTTGATGGCGGTCTGGACTGTAACGGGGCAACTTTGTTCCGCAGTGGCCGCGCAGGTGTCTTTTCAGGTGGGAGGCCTGTCCGAAGGATCGTCCACAGCTTTGCTGTGAGCAAACAAAGAGTTTGCCAAGGGCATGAACAGAACGAAGGTGGTATGTCAGACCGATGGGGTGTGCAGACGAATATTCACAGCCTTCCAGTGCACAAACAAAGGGTTTTTCTCCTGAGTGGGCGCGCTGGTGTCTGTGCAGATGACTGGATTGTTGGAATGAATATCTACAGCCTTCATGCGGACAGATAAAGGGTTTTTGATGGGTATGAACAACACGAAGATGGTATATCAGGCTATTGGATCTTGCGGCCGAGTATTCACAGCTTTCATGTGGACAAAAAAGGGGTTTTTCTCCTGAGTGGCGGCGCTTGTGTTTTTTGAGCTCGCTTGATTGTGCACACGAATAGCTACAGCCTGGCTGTGGACAGACAAAGGGTTTTGCTCCTGAGTGGACGCGCAAATGTAGTTTCAGGTTGTCCTGGCGTGCAGACGTATGTCCACAGTTTTCATAGGGACAACCAAAGACTTTCTTTCCGGAGTGGACGTGCAAATGTCTGCTCAGGCATCCTCGCCGCGGGAATGCATGCTTACAGTTTTCATAGGGACAGACGAAGGGTTTTTCTTTGGCATGAACAGCACGCAGGTGGTTTTTCAAAGTGCCTGAGTGTTTGAAAAAAGAGCCGCAGCCTTCACGTGGACAGACAAAGGGTTTTGCCCCTGAGTGGACACGCAAGTGTCTTTTCAGATTGTCGGATGCTGCACCCGAATAGCCGCAGTTTTCCCAGGGACAGACAAAGGGTCTTTCGCGTGAGTGGACGCGCACGTGTTTTGTCAGGTCGCCGGTGTATGCGGATGCATAACCGCAGCCTTCGTGTGGGCAGATACAGGGTTTTTCTCCTGAGTGGACGCGCAAATGTCTTGTCAGGTTGCCAGAGTTTGTAGACCCATATCCACAGCTTTCCCAGGGACAGACAAAGGGTTTTTCGCGGGAGTGGACGCGTGCGTGTTTTGTCAGGTTGTTTGCGTGTGCGGATGCATGTCTGCTGTCTTCGTGTGAGCAGATACAGGGCTTTTTCCCTGAGTGGATGCGCAGGTGTGTCCGCAGCGGGCCTGATCGCCGGTGCGCAGGTCGACAGTTTTTGTGCGGACAGGCAAGGGGGCTTTCTCCAGTATGGGAGCTCAGGTGTTTTTTCAGACAGCGGGGGGCAGTGAGCCTCTTGCCGCAGTCGTGCCAGCGGCGGATGCGCGGGTTCTTTTGCTCTGGGTGGCCCGTCAGCGGGATTGATGCGAAGACAGAGGGCATTGTGGGCCTGTGCAGCATAGGGGACTCCGGTCACTGCCGGTGGAGACTGGCTGGAGCTTGGAGCGCAGAATCCGTCTTGTTGCTCCTGCCTGGTGACTGTCTTGTCACATCGATCAAGCGTCTTGCCGTGGACAGCTCCGGCGCGTGCCACAGGCGACAGGCCCTGGGGGTGCGTCCTCCTCGCGGGGGCTGACCAAGGTTGTTTCTCCTGGTGGCAGCGCAAATGTCTTCCCGGGCTGCTTGCTTATCCGAATGAATGTCTACAGATTCCATGCGGACCAGCCAGGAGTTTTGCTTTGGCATGAACAACACGCAGGTGGTTTGTCCGGCTGCCTGATTGTGTGAAGGACGCGCCGCAGCCTGCCTCGGGACAGACAAAGGGTTTGGCTCCTGAATGGCGGTGTTTGTGCTTTTTCAGGTCGCAGGATTGCACGCACGAGTATCCACAGCCTTCATGGGGACAGACAAGGCGTTGTCCCAGGCCATGAACAGCGCGCAGGTGGTATCTCAGGCGGCCTGAATACAGGAACGACGAGCCACAGCCTTCGTGTGGACAGACAGCGTATTTTGTCACGGGGCCTGCTTTGCCATGCATCGCACGCAGGCGGTATGAATGCATGAACGAAGGACCACAGCCTTCGTGTGGACAGACAGTGTTTTTTGTTCCTGCGTGGCGGCGCTTGTGTGCAGGCAGCTGGTCTGATCGCAGGTACGCACGTCCACAGCCTTCAAACGGACAAACAAAGGGTCTCTTTCCTGAGTGGAGACGCTTGTGTCTTTTGAGATTGTAGGGAGAGGTGAACGCAAGTTCACAGCCTTCATGGCAACAGGCAAAGGGTTTTTCGCCCAGGTGGTGGGTCCTGAGGTGAAGTTTTAGAGAGTAGAGGCGGGTGAACGCCTTGCCGCAGTCCTGATAAGGGCAGATACACGGGGCTCTTCTTTGCTGGCTGAAGTGGGCTCTTGCTTGTTGATCCTGGCCTGTCGGGGGGTGTTTTTCTGGTGGCAGGTGCTTGTACACAGTGCCGCCGGCCACCCAGGCGATCACAGCACAGTAGTACTTTGGCGAGTTTGGGGTGGTGATCTCCAGGGGAGATGTAGTGCTGTGTCTTTTGTGTGTTTTCACAAGAGAATCGGGCTGATGTCTTTGCATCAATGGATCACGGGTGTCCGCAGCAACGGGCAAGACCGCACTCTGGGACGGTTGAAGCTGCGGTGTTTTCCGTAGTCGGTGGTGGCGTTGAACTCCAGCTGGGGCACTGCTGCGAATAAAACCTTTCAGTTTGGGTATCTTGTGTCCTGTGGACCTTTTTCCACCGTTCCCGTCAGGGGAAAGACAGGGCCGGTTGCCCAACGGGTTGAACCGGGTTGCGAAGTCCTCGTGTGGGCAGACCTGGGGGGGGCAGGGGTGGGTACGCCAATGACTTGTCAGCGGGCGTATGAACGGATGTTGGCAGCTTCCATAGGGAAGGATACAGGGCTGTTGTGCTGAGTGAATACGCCGGTGTCTTGCCAGACAGTCTGATTCTGCGAACGAGATTCCAGAGTCTTCATAGGAACAGGCAAAGATTTTTTCTTCTGAGTGGACGTGCAAATGTCTTTTCAGATTGCCAGAGTTTGTGGACTCGTATCCGCAGTGCTCATAGGGACAGACAAAGGGTTTTTCTCCTGAATGGACGTGCAA
>JGIcombinedJ30088_10004836_pt1 | contig 11844 bp, 10 predicted proteins | sample PinacodermPK_FD_30088 | JGI IMG/M metagenome (IMG submission 30088)
GGTTGAATGCGCTTTTTGACATGTTCGCAGTGTTGTCAAAATGGTGACTACAAGTTGGGCCATGTGTAGAGGTCAACACTAGATTGATGTAGAAATAGAGGTGCTTGTGGATATCTGGGCCGACGAAAGGACTTAAGCGCAACTTAATGGAGCTTATTGCAGCAATTGGTCTTCCAAAAGTTGCTGCAGCCTTTGTGTCTCACGGCTTCGAGCACAATGCAAAACAGTGTCAATACAAGCTTAAAGCCTTAAAGAAGAAATGCAAGGCCGTAGTTGACAGAAGAGGAGTGGAGCTGGCATTGAGTCTGAACAAGAAAGAATAGAGGGTGATTATAAAATTTTCTCGCAGTTACACAGAGTTTTGGTAACAAGAGCTGTAGTGAACCCACCTGTACTTTTTAAATTAGAATTCCTAGTACTCCAACATCGAGAGCCCACCAAACATTCCAGATGCAACTGGGCCTAATAAACTAGCTACAAAGAAGTACTCTAAAGATGAATACAGACAGAGACGGAGGACAGTGAGTCTAGAAAACACAAATAAAATTGACAGCACTGTACCATCTTCTCAAGGTGAATCTTCAAGATAGAAAAGAAAGCTGTCAAAAGTGGAGAAAGCACAAAAGATGTAGCAGCAGCATTGAAAAATATAATGAATCAAAGTTCGAAGTGACCTGACAGACACTTCCTTGCATCATACTTGCTTTTGATGAGAGACATGCAAAGCAAGAGGAAGAACAAGAAAGACGAAAAATTAAAAGGATATGAGTATGATGGATTTTTTACAGCAGCTTATTATGCCGTATACACCACACAACAGAACACATCCATACAACATCCTTGCAGCACACTTCAACTGTGCCACACACTTCACCTGTTCCAAACAATTAGTCTATGCCGTACACGCTGAACTGCCAGCAATGAAGAAACCCATCTGTTATAGATCGTTTGCTGTTTGTTGTATGCATTCGACAGGTATACAAATACACAAACAGTGCACAAACCAAAGCCAGAAAAGTGACTAATGGTTCTACATTCGTTCCCAGATTTCATAGCATGATGGCAGTGTGTGAATCAACAGGGATGCAGGAGCACAGGAACTCCTGCCTCTCCAGAGTAGGCTTTAATTCACTTACAAAGTACAGGAAAGTTGGCCAACTTGCACAAAGATTGCCCTTCAATTCAGCATCGCTCCAGCCCAGTACTGTGTCCTGGTAGAATGAGGAAGATCTTGGACTCATCCATAGCTGTCTGTTGATTCGAGATCTCTTCAGCAAATGAGCAGACACTGCAGCGGTTGACCTCCATCGCAAGGAGGCAAATGCAGCAAAAGCATGATTCCAGGATGATAATCATCTCTTCTGCGCTTAAACCCTCCATCATCTCCTTCATCGCAGCCAGACAAAAGGACCAGCAATTGGAGCAGTTTAGCAAACATCGTTACACTATGGTAGCGTCTAGAACACAATTAACATGACAGAATGCAACTGCGTCACCAAACTTGTTTCCTGTGAAATGATCATGTGAAAGGAACCAAGTTATGATGCGGATTTAAATGCGGATTTAAATGCGGATTATAATGCGAGATGCCAGGCCATGTGAAAGGGGTGTTCTATACATAAAATGGCTGCAAAAGCGCTGCTGGATGTGACATAAGTGTGAAATTCCTTAGGCCTTGCCTGTAAGCGATCTAATTGATTCTCATGGGCTCTCTGCTATATATGTAGGTGTTAGGGGCTCTTAACAGGTGATGAGATGTTAGGGGCGCTTAACAGGTTACTGCAGTATGAAAAATCACTGCATCAGGCTGGGTTTTGATGTATGAGGTCATCATGTGATAAACGGTACTTAATTCTCGTGTCTGGTAGCTGTGGATGATTCCTCGCATCTGGTAGCTGCAGGTGTTTGTTTGCCTCTCATGACCGTAGGTGGCCCTTTTCTTGTGGTGGCTGCAACTTGTACCCTACTTCTGGAGGCTGCGGGTGGTTCCTTACTCTTGGTGGCTGTGGATGATTCCCCGCTTCATTCCGTGCTACTGAAACGTACGTACTGCATTGAGTGCCTATAACAATATTATTACGTTGCTTGATCGATGGTGCAATGCAAAGATAGGTGTAGGCGTTACAGTTGCTTTGTGGTTGGCTATGTAAAAGTAAGAGCTACCTTCAATTTATGAGGTCATCATGTGGTAAGGATATTGAATGTTAGGATGGAGATTTAATGACAATCTTACTTCCTGTAATATACATTGAGCAGAATAGTGCTGTACAGTGGAATACTGGGCAATAGACCATTACTATTAAGGGTGAGGTATGTGTGGGATGAAAATTGGAGGTGATATTTGTCATGACCATAACATCCGGCTGCTGGCACTGGCAGCTAAAACCTGGCTTATGATGGGAAAGACAGAAAATGGTACCAAACTCTAAAGCTCGCTTGTGGCTCAGATGTACCATTTACTCTAATTTTGTGAACATTTTGTTGACTACCAATTCTTGACGTGCCCAAATAAGTGCGAGGCAGTGCGATCCATTGAGCGAGTGCAAGATTGAGGGCCTGAGGCGGAGAATTACATTTGAACCGTATTCAAGTGACAGTGTAGCTAACTGAACCTGACATCCTAGGATTGCCTCTGAGTAAGCCTCTTGATAATCATGAGATTCCTAGAGCTAAAAGAGTGGCTTATATGCAGACGAATCAAGGCGTAAACATCTCACATGTGGGTTATGTCTGCTTTGTTTACATTAGGGTGTACCCTGCGGTTTCAGCACATTCTTGAACGATTTGGGGCGACAAATCTGACTGTAAGTGATGCAGGCGTGACTCCTCAAACAAACTTTGAATAATCGCAACAGTAGTGCAGCACTTGCCGTGAGAATCTAAACCTTCAGCGAAGAAAGGCATTCTCTGTCCTAATCAAGACACCAGTTCACATTGAGAAGGAGTTTGCACTGTCAATTCCTGGTAGCCATTTTGCAAATATGATGTTTCGTTTCATCAAAAAAATCACGAGATTGTCATGTCATGCTTTATCTGGATTTTCAACGAGGGGGAAGTTGATCCCAATTTCCTGCGAAGAGATATGGTGAGCAGAGTTTGTTCCAAATTGCACGTAATCTAGTTGGCGTAATGTAACTTACCAATACAATGATTTAGCAACTTCCCCCTCAGTGAAAGGTTGGGGAGTAAAATTGCGCATCTCACTACATTTGTCCTTCCTTTGCCTCTAGATGCACATCGACTGTTAGCGGTGTTTTGCAGGCTTCATTGAATGCAGTATTATTCAATCCTGAAAGTATTTGTTACCAAGTATTGTACGCCAAATTGAATTACAGTATTTTTTCGTTCAGATTCTCTCATATATGTAGGAAAATGTTGGCACAAAAATCAGCACGCACGAAGCCATATTGTTTACATAGGCATAACTCACATGTGCTTGGAGGATAAACGCTACATAGGCAGCTCTACATCAGCTCAACTGGCTGTCTTTCAATGCACTGCATGAGCCAACTGATGACTACCCTCCACGCTTCATGGAACACTATTTTTTGCACTCCCTAGACCGAACTTTACACTTCTTTGAGCATGACAAAGCTTTGTATTTTTTGTATCATTTGCAAAATTAGAGTAAACGGTACGTCTGAACCACATGCGAGCTTCAAAGAGTGGTACCGTTTTCTATCTTTCTCGTACATAAGCCAGGTTTTAGCTGCCAGTGCCAGCCACCAACTGTGATGTCATACCAATTAGTGACTGATGCATTTCTTGCCTCCTTAATGGTAATGGTCTATAAGAGAACCTGGCCAGTTCTGCCAATAACCCTTGCATTAATTACAAACATTTGTATTTGAAACAATGGTCTACACTTTGTATGTAAAAGTTACACGTCGGAAGAGGCCTAAGCAGCCATGAATATACAATGCACTCCAACGACAAAAGTGGCAACAAAGAAAACAGCAAGGCAAAATAGAATGTGGGGCAAATGTAGGGAAGAAAGGAAATACAAGGAACTATTTTCACTGCCGTAACACTAATAAAGCACACACTGCACATGCCCAGTAGCATGTGTAAACATTTATTATATATGCATCAAATGCACTAGGCATTTAGCTGCTCTGGATGACAACAACTAAATTCAACTAAGATTGAACTCGCATGAATGCTACTATCAGTGTTTGTTGAATGTCACTTATCTCTTACCTTTACTGTGACTGGCAGCTGCTTAGTCACATACTTGCTTAAGCAATTTCCCAGCTGGGCCTTCATAGTATCAGGTAGCTTTTCTGCAGCCTTTTCAAGCTGACCCATTTTGGTAACTTGAAACTGTAGGTTAGTGTTCTCTTTTGGATGCGTATGAAACACCATAGTATGATCCAGCTTGAGGTCTCGAGCAAACCATAGACCTCGTCCACTCACCATGATACAACATTCTCTATCGTAGCAATGGATTTCAATGGATTCTACCTTTGGCACTAGCTGGGACATTTCCCTAGGCACACTTCGGCCCTCTTCAGGAATATGATATACTGGCTGCTGGTCAAGGTAGCTGCAAAATATAAGCTTCTTGTATAGCTTCAAGTTGTGCTGAATACAAGAATAGAAGAAATCAGCAGTGCACAGCTATTGCCACACAGAATGCATGTATATTTAAATAAACTTAGTACCTGCTCCCAGCCTCTGGATAGAGCATTTCCTGCAGTAATTTTACTCAGAAGTAGGTCATACACGTCCACATTTGTCACCGACTTCCACTGAAGTATTGGACGGCAGGCATCTTCCACACCCACACAAGTGACATAGGAAATTGCATAGAAATTCCCATGTGTCAGCTGAATCCCACCCTGCATCATCCACTGGTGCAGGCACTGAGCAATTAGCAGAGGTGCTAGACCCTCTTCCCTTGAGTGTCTACTTGGGACAACCTACGCACAAGAAAGATAGCTAAACTATTACACCAAAGTGATCATATGTTACTTTGTATTTCATCTTAACAAGGACATACACATGTGGGACACGTCCACCATTGTTCACACATTGTTTACATAGCCTGAACTGTGCCATTTCAGCACATTCTTTGACGTTTCTGTGACTATGCACGTGACTGTTCGTGATGTAAGCGTGACTTGATTGAGTGAATTCTAGTAATGAGGTGCTCTTTGCACAGATATGAGCTAGTTTGGGCAAAAACGCTCCTATTTACTGCAAAATATTCACACGCAGACTCACGGATGCTTCGCTACTGTTTCCAGAGGCCCATGCATGTACCAAAAGTGGTGTCTCCTACAAAAATCCTGAGAATGTCACAAGACAATGGCCACCCAGTTTAGGCTACAACTAGTGATTTACAAGATCATGATGTGGGTCGGTCACAACGAAAGCGAATACAGTAAGCTAAAGTTGTGATCTAATGATTCCATGTAGGTGAAGTTTGTTTAATGTTTCTTGTGTCGAGTAGCAAGGTGCCTAACTAGCCCCTTTGGGAAAATATTTAACTTTTTTGATGTAAGTTTTTCAAGGGTTCAATTGGTATTTCTTGTTCTTAACCATTGTGTAAACACAACAGAAGCTAAGACGGAGATGGCCCGTTTGGTCCAGAAAGATGGGTGTTAAGTTGACGCAAGTGTGGGGTGCAAAGCTGAAGGTAATGTTACAGCTGTCACCCAGTAGGATTGTTTGTCACTGTTGACTCTCGCTGCTATGTATACACCCATGCGTGCAAATGTGGACGGCTATTTTCGTCAATGAAAATGATACCAGCATGACATGCTTCTCCGAAAGTGCAATGTGTGACAAGCCAGTGGTATAGTACTACGGATATAAGATAGGCAAGATGGAAAATGTTCATGAAGTAAATTTTGCAAATGTGATGTCATTCGAGAATGTCACAAAAAATTCGTTTCATGAACATTTCCACGCATATGTTATCTCCTCCTCTAGATTGAACAAGATGCCTGCTACTTAGGACATTCAAACTCCCAAGTACTTACTTCACTACTTCTCTCCTGCAAGGAGACAAATGTATCCAACATTGCGGAACCTTCTTGATCAATCTGCACAAGCAAGAGTTCAAATGAACATTCCAGCTAGCTGGCTAACAACTGTGCTATATGTTCTTTCTATACACATTAAGAAACAAGCAAGTGATTACATAAGATGAACGGTTAAGTCAAGGAAGTTGAAAGATGAATAAACCACAGTCCCAGGTTCGATAAGGTGCAAATTGTTTGATCTGTAGATTTTCTTCAGCTGTTACTTAGGAACTGGTAAAAGAGGGACTCATTAAATATGGTGTTCATCATTTGTGTAACAGCTAAGGAAGACCTACTTAATCAAAATGTCCTATAATTTATTGAAGCCGCTGTGATAACTCACTCTTTAATAACTACCACACTGCATTGAACCTCAATAAGATGATATGTATGCATGCAAGAATATTGTCGATACTCCACTTTGTTGCGACAATAGTACCTTACATCATGCAAAGTATAACTTACTGCACTCTGTCCAAATAGTGAAGGCGTCAGCAGCATCGGCAAAGTATCTTCGGACACATAAACATAGTGAAAACATTTCTTCAAGTATTCCCGCTCTGAAAAGAGCTTTTCCAATGAAACAATTGCAGAAAGAGGTTGCCCAAATGTAATGCATGCCAAGCTTTCTGTAATGACCTCCTGGCCCAGCAGGTTGCCTTGAAGCATGCTAGCAACAACAGTACATGCCAGGGATGCTCCCATGGAAAACCCTACAATAAAGAAGCCAGCAGGAGTACAGAACATGCAACTGCACACAAATGCAACTGCAAAGCTATGTCTCAATTAAAATGCTGTTCAGCATAAATGTGGTATGAAAATCAATCACATCTGCTAATTGAAGTGAAAGTAGGAAAGTACTTGTGGCTTTTGCATGTACTAGTCACTAAATTGGTCCACAACAACATATCCATTACGCAAGATTTAGGCTTCACACTGGTTAACAGGAAGTACTACATACCCCAACACATTTACGATTCATATTGTTATGGTAGAGTACAGTACATCTGATTAGTATGGTATCAGAACAGTATTCTTGCAAGTATATTCGTACCTGTGAAAATCAACTGCGCACTCTCTACCCTTAGAAGCTGTACAAAGCATTTCCAAGGGATACAGTCAGACTGACTTTGAATGCCTACAATACAAACACAGACAAGGCATCAAAATTATATACTTCACTTACCACAGCCTATATAGTGTGTGCATAGTTCGCATCACAGCACGATGATGTGGTAGGATGTGACCCAGGTGAACTAAATCCCAACTTGATTATCCTGAATGGTTAATGTTTGACTACCATACAACAGGAAAATTTTATATAAATAAATTTAGAGAATGTCTCAGGCAAGTTATGTATTTGGCAGGTTGTCCTAAAACTATAATGCAATCATTGGCTTGTAAAGGCTGCGGAAAATCACAGCTCAGGAGAGGCAACAGAGAAAAAGGACCAAAAACCGAGCCTGAACCCATCACACGAAGTTTCAGCCACACGAACTATGGAATCGATCACGCTCCCATTACCCCTTATTGACCGCCTTGACTGGGACCGCTATGCAGAAGCAATAGCTTCCTTGACTACTGTAAGGGAATTGAGGATATGCAACCTGATCAGAAAAAGCCTACTGTATGTTGCATGGATTTCCTGAATCAGGGTTTTCAAACAATCAGGCAGTTTATCTGTGACTTTTTGGCAGTTAAGTGATGACCATCACAACTTGTTAACTACAACGGTCAACAGTTAATAGTTGCGCGCCTACAAACATACGCATTTATAGCCGTATATATATATTCTTTATTGTGGGCAAACATTTGCGACATAANGTAAGCATTTAATTACCTACCGCAGCCTCCATGAATTATATACGAAGAAATTACTTTTAGATTTAAACTCCTTCACATGGACCAAAAATCCCAGTTAAATCCAAATTTAAGCCAGGATAACACCCTCACATGTGCAATGGCTCCCAGAAATGATAGCCCCAGGAGACAAGAAGCAATGCCATTTCTTTACCAAGCACATGCAAAAGCAAACTATGTTCGACCCACTTCTGTTTGGGTCATATCGAGGTCTAATCCAGCTTTGACCTGGATTACTTATCAGTCCATGTGAAACAGATTTTAGTAGTGCAGTTCTGGCTCAGATTGATCTAAGAATGTATATTTGATTGAGACCAACTTGCAAACTGATTACACACAGAATGCAGTAGGATACCCAATTTCATTGGACACCTCCCTGATATATGCAACATCACGTTTGTTGGTACACTGCTTACACATGCAGCCCATCCAACATGCTTCTGCATGGCTTATGTCATCAACTTCTAACCTTCTTGAAAAGTTTCATATTCTCTCCACTGACTTAATTGTGGGATACCTTGGAAAGTGATAAAATACACATTCCTCTTCCTCGCTATCAAGAATTTACCGTGCCTTTTCCCACCATGCTTGTCGTCACAGTCAGGCCGTGACACAGAAAAGCAGTCCAGACTGTGGCCGATGCCACAGAAGTAATCACTAGGAGAAGTATCCTCTAGAGCCTCACAGCATAACATAGCATGGTAAATGTTTTCCTTTGAAAAAAGTATTTCTCTTTCTGGCACACTACTGCTTCCTCCGCTGGCTGAATGATGTTGTAGATGATCTTTAATCTTTGCAATCTCAGCCCGGGCAGTGCGATAAAAGGTGGGAGTTAACAACTGTTCTGTGTCATATAGACTCTCAAACTCCTGTTCAATTCTGAGCACATTAGTACCAAGTTCAGCATGTTTAGTGAAGTAAGCATCCAGTGCCCGCTTGATTCGATCCTCCTTTTCACTCTCGTTCTGCCATACCATACCATGCTGGTTATCACGGATAAAAATCAATGTGCTTCGAAGCGATTCACCCACTTGAGTTTGTTGCACAGGACCAGAAGCAGTGCCTCCTAAGTGAGAAAATAAATGTAATACAGATGTATAATAGTAATCTGTGCACACTGGGCTAAGAATATATATGTACACACATGCACACACAGACACACACAATAGAAAAGGTGTGAAACTGACAATAACAGAAATGCACACAGGCAGGGAATTAGATAGCAGATGAATACCAAGAGTGGCACAAATGTGTACGAAAATGACCCAAGGAGCCCTTTCCATTCCACATAGCAGTTACATTTGGTGAGCACTATATTTGGCACATTTTGATGAGTGTCGCATGTGGGACATGTCCACTCTTGTTCATACCATGTTTACATAGCCTGAACTGTGTGGTTTCAGCACATTCTTGGATGCTTCCGTGGCTACGCATTACTACTCGTGATTTAAGCGTGACTTGATTGAGGGAATTCCAGTAATGAGGCGCTCTTTGCATAGATAACAAATTTGAACAAATGCTCCTATTTACATAGAAATATCCGCTACCATTTCAAGAGGGCCATGTGAGTACTAAAAATGGTGTCTCTAACAAAATCACGCGAAAGTCACGTGACAATGGACGCCCAGCTTAGGCTACACCTAGTGATGTACATGATCGCGAGTGGGTCCAGGGTGTAAGAGCCACAGTCACAACGAAAGCAAATTCGATAAGCTAAAGATGTGCTCAGTCTTCCCTCTAGTCCCACATCTATGTTTTGTGATATTTACGTCACTCAGTATTGCCGTGATAATGTGAACCATGAGAGTAGCATCGACACATTTGCACAGAAAAAAACTAGAAAGGTGTAGATATCGTTTCATATAAAATACCCTGCATTCAAACTTGGTTTGAAAGAGAAATAATGGAAAGTTATGGGTGCCAACATTCACGCATGGAAGTCACATTGTTTATATAATGGACATGTCCCACACATGTGTTTTTACGTGGCAGATTGCCCCAAACTATGACACAATCGTTGGTTTAATTATGAAAGGACAACAACACTGTTACACTCAGAACTGATAGCTGCATTCGTGGCTATCATTCTAATGGTCCACTGTCGGTGAACACAGCAGCTGCGAGCAGAGGACGCATACCAGTGGCAGTAATGCACAGAAGCATAGTTGCAGGCCAGTGCTTGTGCATTGTTTTTGGATAGGAAGAGAATGTCCCCTGCACAGTTACTGGAAGCAGGCAATTTCAGCAGATCTCCTTCGAGGAGACCTAGAAGTGCCCTGCACCTTGCTGTTTCAGGACCTCCAAAGCATGCAACCCAAATATGAAGATATGAAGGACTTCCAGATACAAAGAGTGTATGAAGAATGGTGACACTTCCTTCTACTCTACCTTGGCAGATTGACCAGACACAATCAAACAAACCATGCTCTAGCAAACCACTCACCTGCAATTTCCAAACTTTCGTTGCACTCTAGATCCATGTGCTGAACAGGGAAAGGATAATGAAGACTAACACAAATGCAAAGGCTGCTTTTGACAATGTCATTCTCACCTGCTTAATTTCCTTCACTACTCCACCAAGTTGAACTCCTGTTGAGTTCAGCACTTCTAAGAGAACCTGCCAGGATGCACTTCCAGAAACGTCCCATTCCATTAAAATTTCCATCAATTTAGTCTCATCGTTCTTAGTCGAACACTGCAGAGACCTCACCAGGTTTGTCTGCCCCAATTTCAAGCCAATAGCCATCCACTTAATTGCCATAGTGGGAATGTAGTCTACAATGCCTGCCATAGTGAATGCAGGCAATGCGTCCACTGAATGTGCAGAGAAGGACAGTGATTAATGTGACATAGGTCACTCCAGCATATTGATTTAAAATTAAGAGTAGCTAGTAGTATTGCGTAGCCATTACCACAAAAGCTGTCTGGGGACCATTGCCTGCTATTCGGTACAGTGGTCTACTGGAAGTCCAGAAGTATTTAATAATACCGTAAAAGGGCTGTTATTAATTAGCTGACACATTGTGTGGTCATAGTCTCATGTAGCCAGACTGCTGCCCCTCCCTGACTAATGATGTCAGTATGTAAAAATAGATACACCATTTTTGTGCTGAGCCGAAACATGTGGCTCATTAATGTGCAGTTGCCGTAATGACAATCATATATATCAAATGTTTTTGCGTACCGACTATTGATCATGTGCAAAGACTGGCAACCAGATGAGATGCCACAAACTTGCAGGGAATCTCTAAGCCCCTTTATTATTCCTCTCTGCTAGCTCCCTCAACACCATATGAGCGCCGGTTTAAGCGCTAATATTAATGGAAGTGACTAGCTAATTAGTTCTGTCCTCTGCACGAAAGTGGTATAAACAGTTGACCAGACCCTTCCTCCCTGAGGGAGAAGATCTGGTCTGGCTATGCAAGACTAGTGTGGGGAACAGCAGTCTGGGTTTGCTTGCAGGTGCTGCCAAATCGTAACGTGCCAGAAGATTATACTATATTTATGAATATCAACAGTCCAGACTTCATGTGGACAGATGTACCAAAAAAGCAGGTGATGGTCCCCAGAGCCAGAACAAAATGGCGGTCTGACTACAGGAAGACTAGCTAGTAGCTAGCTAGATGCCCAGACAAAGAATCAGGAATTCAGGTGTCCAACAATTCAAATAAAACAATAATTAGCAAAATCAGTACAATTGAAAGTCCACATAAATTGACACATCACGGCACCAACACCCACATCACAATACCTTTTTTGCGCTTGGCCGCTGTAGTGTGCACCGCCTCTGTATGAAGCAACAATACAGGAAGTTCAACAACTCTGTCTTTTGAAAAGAATCCTTTGTGGCTAAGGGTAGACATGTTAAATCTATTACCGGACTTCACTAGCCAAAACTGATTGATGATTTCCAAACGTTTCGACAACCATGCGGTTGTCTTCAATCAGTTTGGCT
>JGIcombinedJ30088_10004846_pt1 | contig 11834 bp, 10 predicted proteins | sample PinacodermPK_FD_30088 | JGI IMG/M metagenome (IMG submission 30088)
GCCACATTGTCCGGGTCCCGTGCGGCATCGACAACCGCCACGCGCTGCGGCTCCCGGCGGCGATCTCGAGAAACCCTGCGCGTACGCGATGATGCAGGTCGTCGTTCATTGCCTCGTAGCGGCTTTCTTGCCTTGCCTGCGCCCTTTCCCGCCCGGTTTTCACCGAAATGTCCAGCATCAGGGTGAGGTCGGGCTGCAAGTCGCCGACAGCGAGTCGTCGCAAAGCCGCCTCGTCTTCCGTCGCAAGGCCCTGGCCGTAACATTGATAAGCGACCGTGGAGTCGTAAAACCGGTCGGAAATTACCCATTCGCCTGCCGCCAGGGCCGGCCGGATGCGCTTCTCGACATGCTCGCGCCGCGCGGCGTAGTGCAGCATCGCTTCCGTCAGNGGNTCCCAGTCCGCCTCTCCGGAGACAAGCAACGCGCGAATGGCTTCCGCTTCGGCCGTGCCNCCCGGCTCTCGGGTGCAAAGAACCGNGATGCCGAATCCGGCCAGATAATCGGCAAGCCGGGNGATCTGGGTCGANTTNCCGGCCCCGTCGCCGCCCTCGAAGGTTATCAGCCTGCCNGTCACGCCGTGGGGTCGAAGCCGAAAATCATGGCGCGCANCCGTTCGAAGATGCGGCCGAANAAGCCAACCCGCTCGACCTTCGCNCCGGCATAAAGCGGATGCTCGACCGGCNGGATGCCGGGCGCCTCAAGGCGAAGCGTTGCGAGTTGCTGGCCTTCCGCAACNGGTGCGACNATCGGCCCGGNCCACCTGACGGAAGCCTTGAGCCCGGAGCGCGCCTGGCGCTTCAGCGACAGCACCACGTCGCGGCTCGGGACCAGCGGCACACGGTCCAGGCTGCCGAGCCATACCGCCGCCGTCTCTACCNTCTCCCCCTTCTTCAACAGGGGATAGGCCGCGAACTCCCTGAAGCCCCACTCGATCAGCCTTTCCGCTTCCCGCGCGCGNGCCCTCGAGTTTTGCAGGCCGTTCAGGACCAGATAGAGCCGCCGCCCGTCCCGCTCCGCCGAGGCGGTCAGGCCGTATCCCGAAACATTCGTATGGCCGGTCTTGAGGCCGTCGGCGCCCGGAACGCGGCCCAGCAACGGGTTGCGGTTCCGCTGCTTTATCCCGTTGAACTCGAACTCCCGCTCCGCAAACATCGCGTACTGTTCGGGAAATTCGGTCACGAGAATCTGCGCGAGGCGCGCGAGGTCACGCGCGGAAATGACATGCTCGGGATGTGGCCAGCCGGTCGCATTCCGGAAACTGGCGCTGACGAGGCCCAGCTCGCGCGCACGCGCCGTCATGGCATCGGAGAACGCTTCCTCGCTGCCGGAAATCCCTTCGGCGATCACAATGGAGGCGTCGTTGCCCGACTGGACGATGACGCCGCGCAGCAGGTCGCCGACCGAGACGCGCCTGTTGACGCGCACGAACGTCTTGGAGCCGCCCATCTTCCAGGCCTTGCGGCTGACCGGGAAGGTCTGATCCATGGAAAGGACGCCGGCCTTCAGGCGCTCGAAGACCATCAGCACCGTCATGAGCTTGCTCATCGATGCGGCGGCAGCGGCTCGTCCGCATTCTTTTCGAGCAGGACCGTTCCGGTGGTCCCGTCGACCAGTATCGCGTTAGGCGCGATCGTCGTATCGGCGCGGGCAACCGTCGCGAGAAGCAGCAGTGCCAGCATGGCGGAAGCAACGAACCGCATGAGAACGCCCCCTACCCCGTCGAGCGGACGACGAAAGCGTCCCGCGACCCGCGCGCCTGTACGCGGGCCTGCAACGCCTTGCCGACTGCCTGCTGTTTTCGGGTCCGATACGGACGCGGTGCAGGACCCTGCCGTTGTTCGCCGTGCTGGAGTGAACCAGCACATCGTCGAAATGCCGCCTCAACCGGTTCGCCATGGTCTCTGCATTCCTGCGGTCGCGAAATGTGCCCGCCTGGACGTAGTACACGCCGGGCCGGGCGGTACCGCCCCCGACGAATTCGGCCACAAGGCGGTCTTGTTTCCGGGCACCGCCGCCGCTCCTGGCAATGCCGACGACCCTGCGGCTCAGCTCGGGCAGCAATTCGACCCTCACCCTGGTGACGCCCTTGCGCCGGAAGCCGATCTTTTCGGCTGCGGCGAGCGAAAGGTCGATAATACGCTCATGCGCATAGGGGCCGCGGTCGTTGATGCGCACGACCACGCTCTTCCTGTTGCTGAGATTGGTGACGCGCACCACGCTTGGCATCGGCAGGACGCGATGCGCCGCAGTCATCGCGTACATATTGAAGACTTCGCCGTTAGCAGTCTGGCGACTATGGAATCTGTGTCCGTACCAGGACGCGATACCGGTTTCGGAAAAGTGCTCGTATTTCTTCGGGCTGTACCAACGTTCGGCGATCTTGTAGGGCGCGCCGACCTTGTAGCTGCTGACATTGTAGGTCAGCGGACGGTAAGGCGACGCCGACACACCGAGGCGCCTGTCCACAACCTTTCCGCTGCGTTCGCCGGTCTTCGCCGTCCGCTTGGTCGCGTCCGGCGAACTGCAGGCGCATACCGCCAGCGCCAGCAACAGCGAAAGAGCGCGGATCATCGACGCCCTCCGACGGNATCCGACAACAGCCCGACCGTCAGTGCATAAAGGTTCGAGCAGTTGTAGCGCAACAGACTCTCGTAGTTGCGATAGACGAGAAAGGCCTTTCCTCCCGCGCCGTCGGGCATAAGCAGCCTCGCATCGAGCTTTACGGCTGGCAGCGCCGAACCTGACAGGCGGCGCAGGCCCGCAGCCTGCCATTCGCCCAGCCTGCGCGGCTTCGTTGCCTGCCAGAGCGCGCGGCATCCCTTCGCCTCGCCGGCGAGCATCGAGTCGTAGGCTTGTCTTACCGTCTTTGGCACCCGGGCCCCGCGCCCCCATGTGCGCGCATTCGACCAACCGTGCCGGTGGAGATAGTTGGCAATTGAGGCGAAAACATCGCCCAGATTATTCCAGATGTCGCGCCGGCCGTCGCCGTCGAAATCCTGGGCGAAGGCAAGATAGCTGGACGGGATGAATTGGGGATGGCCCATCGCCCCGGCCCAGGAGCCCTTCATGTCGGCAAGCTCGATATAGCCCTTGTCCACCATGCGCAGCGCATCGAGCAGTTGCGCGCGAAAGAAGCGGGACCGCCGCCGGTCGAAAGCGAGCGTTGCGAGCGCCGGCACGATTTCCGTGCTGCCCCTGATGGCGCCGTAGCGGGTCTCGATGCCCCAGATTGCGACAATGAAACGCGGTTGCACACCGTAGCGGTCCGACACCCGCCGAAGCAGCCCGGCATGTTCGGCCATCATCGCCCTGCCCCGTTCGATATTGACGGGTTTGAGCAGGCGGGCGCTGTAGGTCTCGAAGGTCAGCTTGAACTCCGGTTGCTTGCGGTCGCGGTTCAGCACCTTCTTCAGCGGTCGGAGCCCGTTGAGCGCAGCGTCCAGCGTGGCAGGCGAAATGCCTTTCCCCGCGGCTTCGGCGCGGAACTCCGCCAACCAACTGTCGAAATTGGCGGCTCGTCCGTTGCCGGCGGCACAACCGACGGCCGCCAGCACCGCAAGCACGACAGCGACACGCCGCATCGCCTTCCCTTCATTCGCGAGTCCGGACGTCGGGGCCAAAACGACCTGCGGGCCACCATATCGGACGATTCCCGGCCTGTCGCGCCTGTCCGTTGCTGCGTCATGTTCATCGAACCGCTCCGGCAACGCCCTATCTTTCGGGGCGTTTCCGCTTGCTCCATGATGAGCGCCGCTTTGTGCAGGACCTCGGTGCGGGAGAAAAACGATGAAGCTTGCCGGCAAGACTGCGATCGTGACGGGAGGAGCCTGGGGGATGGGGGCGGTGACAGCCGAGCTCCTTGCGTCCGAGGGTGCCGACGTAGTCGTGGCGGATGTCCTGGAGGACGAGGGCCGTTCGCAGGCGGAGAAGATCGCCGCCAATGGTGGAAAGGCGTCCTTCCACCGTCTGGACGTGACGGAAGATTCCGCGTGGGCGGAACTGGCCGCCGCCCGCCGGACGCCGATATTCTCGTCAACAATGCGGGGATCAGCGGTAGCGGCTACGCCGACCCGTTCGATCTCGATGCATGGCACAACCTCATGGCCATCAACGTCACCGGAGCATTTCTCGGCTGCCGGCACTTTGTGCCGAAGATGGCGGCCGCAGGCGGCGGCGTCATCGTGAACATCTCGTCGATCTCGGGCGTGGTCGGCCAGGACGTCGTCCATCACGGCTACAATGCGTCGAAGGGGGCAATCCGTGTGCTGACGAAATCGGTAGCCGTGCGCCACGCCCCCGAAGGCATACGGGCGAACTCGGTCCATCCGGGATTGATGCCGCCAATGCGAACTTCGGGCGCGACTGCCGACCCCGTGGTGCGGGAGCGGATGCTGCGCCGGGTGCCGATGGCCCGCAACGGCCGGGCCGACGAGGTGGCGAAGGCAGTGCTCTTTCTTGCATCCGACGACAGCAGCTATTGCACTGGCGTCGAACTCTATGTGGATGGCGGTTTCCTCGCGTCCTGACGATCCCTTTCCGGACGGGAAGAAGCGCCGGCCCATCCGGAACACTTCCCTGCCTCTACCTGGACTTATGGTTTTCCTGTGAACGAAGGAAGCGAACAGCCAATGCCCTCCCCTTCCAATACGATCAGCGGCCGCAGCGCCTTCCTCGCCGTTCTCAAGGATGAAGGCGTGACGCATCTTTTCGGCAATCCGGGCACGACGGAACTGCCGATCATGCATGCGCTGACCGAACAGAGCGACCTCGGCTATGTGCTGGGCCTGCAGGAATCGGTGGTTGTCGCCATGGCCGACGGCTATGCACGCGCCTCGGGCAAGCTGGCGGCCTGCAATGTGCATGTCGCGCCGGGACTGGGGAATGCCATCGGCGCGCTCTACACCGCCTCGCAGAGCGGCTCGCCGATCATCGTGACCGCGGGCCAGCAGGAGCAGGGGCATGGGCTCACGGAGCCGCTGCTCTATGCCCCGCTCACCCCGATTGCGGCACCTGTGGTCAAGTGGGCGGTGGAAGTCGCCAGGATCGAGGACCTGCCGCGCATCCTGCGCCGCGCCGCCAAGGTGGCGACGACTCCGCCGACCGGGCCGGTATTCATCTCCCTGCCCGGAGACATCCTGAACCGCCATGAAGCCATAGACCTCGGAAAGGCCACACGGGTCGATTCGCGCGTCCGCCCTTCCGACGGGACCCTGGCAGCGTTGGCGGACCGCATCGCCGCGGCCGCCAATCCGGTCGTTCTCGCCGGCCACGAGACGGCCACCGGCGGCGCGCTGGATGCTGCCGCTCGATTCGCCGATCTGCTGGGCGCGCCGGTCTATCAGCAAAGCGTGCCGCAGGGAGCGCACTTCCTCTCGGAACACCCCTGCTTCATGGGCGCGCTCACCCGCAGCCAGCCGCAGGTCAGGCAGGTGCTGGCGCCCTACGACCTGATCGTCAGCCTCGGCGCCGATTTCCTGCGCATGTCGGTGTGGAGCGAGACCGAGCCGCTGCCGGAACATATGGCCGTCGTCCAGATCGGCCTTCGGGACTGGGAACTCGCCAAGAACTATTCCGCCGAGATTGCGGCGCTGGGCGATGTTCAGGAAACCCTCGCGGCCCTGAACCCGCTGCTTGAGGAAAGGCTCGGCGAAAGCCGGCGGGGCCGGACTGCCGCGCTCGGCGAACGCAACTGGAGCGCTAACCGGAACAAGGCACGGGAAGCCCTGGCGGATGTGCCCGAGACCGCCGGTCCCATTCCGCCGGCATGGCTCTGCAAATGTCTGGCCGAAGAACTGCCGGAAGACGGCATCGTGGTCGATGAAGGCATTACCACCGGCGCGCGCCTTCTGGACTTCCTGCCGTTCCGGGATGCAAACGGCTATTTCGGCAATGTATCGGGCGGCATCGGCTGGGGCATTGCAGCGGCTGTCGGCGTGCAGATCGCGCAGCCCGAACGGCGCACTGTCGCACTGATCGGGGACGGCAGCGCCATGTATTCGATCCAGGCGCTATGGACGGCGGCGAACGCGCGGCTGCCGGTTATCTTTGTGATTGCCAACAATGGCGGCTACCGCATCCTGAAGGACCGGATGAAGGCGTTTCACGACAATGACGCACCGATCGGCATGGATTTCCGCGATCCGCCCATCGACGCCACGCGGCTCGCGGAAGGGTTCGGCNTGGCAGCAGTGCGCGCCGAAACGCCGGCTGCCTTCCGCAAGGCCTACCGCGACGCGTTCGCGGGCTCCGGCCCGGTGGTGATCGAAGCCATGGTCAGTGCCGACGGCTGATCACGCCGGTCGCCAGGATCACGGCCAGCAACACAGTCGTCGCNAGTATGCCGTAGCCGATCAATTCGCCCGCCCGTGCCAGCCCAGCAGCCGCGACGACAGCCCCCGCCAGCAGGGGCCCCACAATGCTTCCGGCTCGTTCCACCACCCTGAAGGCCGCCGTGACCGAGCCGGTGCCGTATGCTTCCGTCTCGGTTCTGAAATAGGCCGGCAGCACGGCCACCTGCGGGGTCATTACAAGCGACTGGCCGAGCCCGATCAGCGCGACGCCGCATACCAGCAGCAAACTGTCCACGGTTGAAACGAACAGCAGGCAACCGGCAGCCGCCGATACGCCTCCCGCCAGAATCAGCATTCCGTGGTTCTGGAACCTGTCGGCCATCAATGCCGCTGCCTGATTCATCACCAGCAGCACCAGGAAATAGACCATCATCGTTCGTCCGATAGCCGCGCCGCCGAATCCGATCGAGTCGAGATAGAGCGGAACNAGNAAGAACATGAAGCCCGTGAGTACCGTGCGCGACGGCAGCGCNGAGAGAGCCATGAACACCATGAATCTGACACTGCCGTAAATTCCGAAACTCCTGCGGCGGGTAGGCGTTCCGACGCGGGCACCCACGCCTTCGTCAGGCGACAGAAAGCCGAATGCAATCGACATGGCGACGAAAACGATTGCGGCTCCGACGAGGAAGGTATTTTCGTAGCCCAGTCGTTCGGCGAGAATCCCGCCGATGGCAGTCGCGCAGATGCTACCGCCCCCGGTAGCTGTAACGAAGACGCCGATGTTGAGCGCTCGTCGCCGCTCCGGCGCGGTCATGGCCAGCCGGACCAGAATGGCGGCGGTCACCAGGCCGAACCCGGCCGCCGTCAGGCACCGCCAGCCAATAAGCTCGATGAAGCCGGTGGAAGAGGCTGTCGCGATCAACCCGATACTGGTCGGTGCCATGCCCATGAGTAGCGTGTTGCGCGTTCCCAGCCGCCGGATCAGAGCCGGCGCGAATGGCGTCGTGAGAAGCATCGCGATAACCCATACCGACATCGGCATGGCGATCGCTATCGACGCGTCNATGCCGAGCGAGGGGTCGTAAAGGTCCCGCACGAACAGCGGGAAGAAGGGGCGGGACAGTTCCACCCCGAAGATGAAGAAAAAGAGCGGATATTGCACATCGCCNGCGCGCAGTACCTGCACGGGCCGGTAGGCGCCGCCCTCGGCGAATACCCGGCCCTCGCGCAAACTCTCCAGCGCCGCGGCGCTNCCGCCCGACGCCACGGCACGGAAACGCCGGTTGATTTCGGCATTGATGCCGTTCATCGCGTCAATGACGCGGCCCAGATCGTCCCGTCCGCGTGTGGTAATCGAAGCGGAAAAATCTCCTTCGCTGACGGCATGCATCAGGCGCCGCATCAACCCGATGGAACGCGCAACCGTCAGCGACAGCACCAGCAAGGTAAGTTCGAGCACAATCAACACGGCGACGCACAGCGATATGCCGATGTCGGTAAAGATGCCGCCCATCGTGTTGCGCACGTAAGCCCTGTCTATCCCGATCATCGTGTGCCCGACACGGTTGCCGTCCTGAACCAGCGGAAGCGTGATGTTGTATTCGGAGCCGAATGAAACGAACGTCCCTGCCTCGGCTTCGCTGGCCTTGGCGGCGAACGGTAGCGGCCTGCCGTCTGCGCCGTTGCCTGCCTTCGCCGAGAATAGCACCTTGCCCTCGGGGTTCGTCACCGCGAGATAGGCGACTTCGGGATGGTCGATCAGCAAGTTCTCCAGAAAGGCGTCCACGCCCTTCAGGCTGCCCAGCGGAATATCGAGGCGCACCGCCTTGTAGAGATCGTTGGAGATTGACCCGGCGAGGACATGCGCCTTGTCCTGGATGACCGGCTCCAGCCTTTTCTCGACGGCGCCGAGCGCAATCCAGGCAAGCAGCGCATTCGCGACGACCAGCGCCGCGACAGCAACGAACCCGATGCGAAGACCGAGTCCGGAAAGGGTGGGCGCCTGCCGCCGGCTGCGGATCACCGCTCCCTCCCTTCCGCAGCCGCCAGCGTCGCCGCCGTTTCCCGCACCGACGCGCTGTAGCCCACGAATTCGACCAGGTCCGTATCCGCCGGCGCATCGTCCGGGTCCGGTTTCAGAAGATTCTCGACGCTCCGTTGCAGATAGCGGGCAGTCTTCGTGAGCTTCCAAAGCGCAGCGGCGGTTCCCAGCACTGCAAGCAAGCCGCTGGCGACGAAAATAATGGCAGCGGCTTCGAGGAGCTCGTTCAACAGGCCTGCGACGATACTGCTGTAGCGCGCCTTGCTGTAGCGCACCGCCACCCCGCCTTCGAGCTTCCCGAAATTATTGACCACTGGCGCGCCGACGATGAACGATTCCGGGTCTTCGATCCGCCAGACCTCTCCGTCCGCCGCCCGGTTGTCCGAAACCCATATTGGCGGAGCCTCGTTCCGCCCGGTGTCCAGCTCGTTGCCGCCATGCTCGAGCACACGGCCGCCCGCGTCGAAAATGCTGACCGATTNCAACTCCGGATAGTCTTCGATCAGNGCCTCCACGATGGACCGGCTTTCGGCAATGTCCTTGAGGGGCAGCCCTAGATCGACCGCCTGGCGAAGCCGCCGCGATGTGTCGAGCGTCATGACGGAAACGCGCGAGTCGTCCAATCCGCGCAATATGTCGGCGAACTTCTGCTGGTTGAGCAGAATCATCAGCGCCATCGTCCCCGCGAAGGCGCACAAGAAGGCAGCATTCAGTATGACAAGCAGCCTCATGCCGCCAGCACTCCCTGGCGCTGCAGGCTGTAGCAGAGGAAATGCTCAATCATGGCTGCGTGCGACACGCCCGCCCCACCGGCGCCGACGTTCATCGACATGGTGGTCGCTAGGTTGCAGGTGACATTGAACTCCAGCAGGCGGAAGGAGCGGTCCGGCGCAACCCGGAAATCGACCCGAAGGTAATCGCAGGGCTGCACCAGCTTCGTGAATGCCAGCGCCGCCTCCCTGAGCTCTTCGCAAAGCGGTGCGTCGTCGAAAGGCTCTCCGCGCTTTCCGGGGTCAAGAAAGCGCTTCTGGCGCTCGGTCTGGACGCCTTCGCGCAAGTCGGAATGGTTGGCGACCGGATGCAACGCCAGAGGCCCGCCCAGCACCGGCACCGTCACATCGAGGCCAGGTGCCAGCGCCTCGATCAGCGCTTCTTCGCCGGCGGTCAGCAACGCTGTCGCTCTCGACCGGGCTTCCTCCCAGCTGTCGCAAATCGAACCCTCATCGACGCCTTCGGAATTGGCGCCGAAGCGGGGCTTGACGAAATACGGCCCCTCGAAGCCCGGCGGATCGTCCAGATCGGCTTCGACGACCGCCACAACTCCGTCCGGCACAAGCAGCCCTGCCGCGCGCGCCATCAGCTTGGTGATCCANTTGTCCTCAGCCATGGCCCGCACGTTCGGCGGGCTGCCGAGATAGGGGACGCCGGNGCGCGCACAAAGCGAGGACACCAGTATTTCGGGATTGCGGACGGCCTCACGGTTGTAAATCTGAAAAACATAGTCGGGCGCCGGGCCGCAGCGCATGCGTTCCTCGAACGATTCGAGGCTGGCGCATGGCTCCACCGAACGCGCCAGGCCGCGCAGGACGGAAAGCACCTCGAACTTCGTGTAGAGTTCTCGTCCGTAGAGCGGATGTACCGCTGGCGGTGGTTCGTTCCAGTCTTCCGCGTATTTGGCCAGAAAGAGGATGTCCAGCTCCCGACGCNGCCCCGGATTGATTTGTAACAGCTCAATCATTCGAAATTACCACATGTCTGTCGCAAACGCCGCGAACCGTCCTATGATAGCCAGCGACCTATCCTCAGGCAACGCAACGGATACCGATTTCGATGTTCCGAGCGCTATTTCTGGCCCTGGCGGCCCTGACGACGACCGCCTCCGCTTCCCTGTCGGAGCCCTTCTCGATCTACATGATCGTGCATCGCGCAGGATCGGGCGCCGACGAGGGCTTCCGAGACTATCTGAACGCGAACGGCGTTGACGCCACCTTCGTCTTCCGCGACATGGAAAACGACCGGTCACGCCTGCCCGGCTATATCGAGGAGATCAAGGCGCTCAAGCCGGATCTCGTCTATACCCAGACGACGTCGGTGACGCGCGCCGTCGTCGGGCGGCTGGAGGAAGCCGACCCGGCGAAGCACGTTCTCGACATTCCGGTCGTGTTTTCGATGGTGTCCTTTCCCGCCAGGTCGAAACTGGTGCCGAGTAATCCGGACCCGGCAGCGCCAATGCTCTCGAAGCGCAATCTCACCGGCGCCCGACATGTCGTATCGAACCTCGTGCGGCTCAATGCGATGCGCACCTATATGCCCTTCGAGAAGCTCGGCATGCTGTACGACAAGAGTTCGGGCGCGCAACGGCGCTCGGAAGCCGCCATGCGGGCGCTCGCGGAAGAATCCGGCATCGAGTTCGTCTCCGACAGCCCGACAGAACCCAAGGTCGAACGCGACCCGGCCCAGATCGAGCCGACGCTCCGGCGCCTCAAGGAAGCGGGAGTGGACTTCCTGTATATCCCGCCGTCCAATTTCTTCGGCGCCCACGCCGAACTGGTGACGCGCGCTGCAACCGAGCTCGGCCTCCCCACTTTCTGCGGCGTGGAAACCCTGATCCGCCGGCACTGCATGACAGGGCTGGTCAGCCCGCTTTATGCCGTCGGGCAGTTCGCCGCCTTCAAGGCGGAGCAGATACTGACCGGTGGCAAGGATCCGGGAGAAATCCCCATCGAAACGCTCTCCCGGTTCTCCTTCGTGATCAATATGGAGACGGCTCACAAGCTGAAAGTGTATCCGCCGATGGAAATTTTGCGTTTTGCCCAGTTCATAAAGACCGGAGTCGATTCTTGATCGCCCCGAAACGTTTGGACGACAAGCGCCGCGCTGCGCTCAAAATTTTGTATCTGGCGCCCCATGCACCTTCGCCCGANACGCCGAAACCCCCGGCGATTCATCCTGATTTCGGTGTGCAACCGGCCTACCAGTACGAAATCTGCGACGTGCTGCGCAACGGACTCGGTCTCGACGTCGTCAGCCTTTCCGATCTCAGCGCCGTGCCGCAGGCTTTCGAAGGTCGGAACTATGTCTTCTCGCTCTATAACATCGCGCCGTTTCGCAACTCGGAGATTTATGTCTCCGCATTGGCGGCACGGGCCGGCATAGCCTGTATGGGCGCGCCGGCAAACATTCGCGCGCTCGCCGAGGACAAATGGCTGACCAAGCTGGCGGCGCAGGCGNTCGGCCTGCCGACGCCGGCCGGAAAGCCGTTCGGGCCCGGCGTTCCGCTGCAGCGGCCCGATTTCGACGGACCGTATATCGCGAAGCCGCGCTTCGGCGCCGCATCGACAGGCATCGACGCCGAAAGCGCGCATGAGGAATTCGACGCCGTGGCGGAGCGCGTGGCGGCTCTCGGGGCGAGCATCGACGAATGTCTCGTCGAGCAGGTGTTCGGCGACTTCGACGTGACGGTGCCGATCCTGGTCGGTGAGAACGGGCCGGTGGCCCTG
>JGIcombinedJ30088_10004853_pt1 | contig 11819 bp, 14 predicted proteins | sample PinacodermPK_FD_30088 | JGI IMG/M metagenome (IMG submission 30088)
CAACTCGGCACGCGACAGCCCAGCAACCGCCACCCCCCGAACCTGCTGAATCATCGAATCGAACATGACCACAACCTAACAACAGGGTACGACACTACACCAAACACACCACCCGGACACGGCCCTACGCGGTCAAGGATGGAACCAGCGCGGTTCTCCGAGGGATCCCCCAGAATCAGCGCTGACCGCACCCTCACCCCGACCTAAAACGCGAAGCCCCCGATTTCTGGCCCAAGGGCTTGGGGTGATCAACGTTAATGATCCCGGTGACATCTACACCCACCAGCTTGTCGCCGTACGTGTCGGGGCACAGATCGAATGCACGAGATGCACTCTCGGTGACTGGGACTGAACCGAGCTAGGCGGCTTCGCTGGTGTCGCCGTTCGACTCGGGTTCTGTCTGTGACGGCGATTCGATCCCGAGGTGGCCTTCAATGCGTGCCAGCCGTTCACGGGCGTCACTGAGGCTGGTTACGACCTTGTCGAGCTTGCCTTCCTGCTTGTCGAACCGCTTGTCGAACTTGGCTTCCTGCTTGTCGAACCGCCTGTCGATATCCGCCACCAGCTTCTCGGTCGACTGGGCGATGAGCGAGCGGGTTTCGATGCGGGTCTGGAGGTTGTCGCGGTGTTGTAGCCGGATGGAGGTGATCATCAGCGTGGTGAGGGTGGCGAACATTACGCCGAACGCGGCGCCGAGGATCACCAGCACCTGTGTGTCTATCGCCGGGCCCGCCATCGTCTCCATGCGGCGAACCTACACCAGCGTTCAGCACAGCACAACCTGAAACGACATGATACTCATCATTAACGGCGTATGAGCCATTCGGAGACAAGACCATGGAACCACACCGACCAGGCGCGACGCCTCGTTACGCTATTGAGCAAGTTTACTCAATAGCGTAACGAGTGGGTAGTTCTACATCTATGTTTGGGCAGGTCAGCTGGGGTGTTCTAGCGCCGAGGATGGCGCCGACGCTGTATCTGCTCTGGGGTTGCCCGCAACCGACTCTGCTCGGAGGGCTGTTGCTTGGCAAGGGACGGGAACTTTCGGACAGTGTCTGTCGTCTAAGCGGATATGAAGGTGTTGGCGTCAATCTTGGCTGTGGCAGTGCTGGCCGTCGGATGCGGCCGTGCCAATTCCGAGACGCCCGCGTTTGTCGGGCCGCTGGATGTGATCCCCGACCTCGATGTGGAGGATCCACTCGTGAGGTGTCCGGGCACGCGTGCAGTGCGTTACTCGCGGATGATCGACCCGCCCTCAATCGACGAGGTCGACCACCCAGCGGTGGACGCGCTGAGGGCCTTGCTCGACGCCCCCGAAGTCGAGCCCCTGCCCCCAGGACGATGGGTCGTCATTCCGCTATGCGTGTAGCGAACAACACAGTCCGCCCCTGCCCCCAGGACGATGGGTCGTCATTAGCATCGGCGACGACAGCGCCGAGTTCGCGACTCTGGCCGATGACAGCTTCTGGGTCGCCGCTATCGACCGCCAAGGCGACAAGTGGGTCCGCACGGGACAAGCAGCTTCCGCCGGCCCGTGCGAACCGGCCGTCCCGCTTCCAGCCGGGCTCGGCCGGGTCGAGGTCCGCCTCGACCCCGATTCGATGCCCGGCGCCGCCGACACGACCATCGACCTCCTGGTCACCGAGCGAGGATGCGCCGACGGACGCGAGATGGGAGACGCGCTCAAGGGTCCCCAGGTGATCGAGACCGATGTCGCGGTGCTGGTGGCGTTTGCTGTCATCCCCGTTGCCAGCGTTGCCACCTGCCCGGGCAACCCGTCGACCTCGGTCACCATCGAGTTGTCCGATCCGTTGGGCCGACGAGGGGTGTATGACGGGCTCTTCTTCCCGCCCAAGCCCCTTGTCACAGTTGCTGGCCACTGACGCCTACGGAGCACCGCGAGGGGGAGTCCCTTCAAGTGGTGGGCCTTTGTGTTGATCCTCGGTGACGGTCGCCAGCTGTGACCCCGCGGAGAAGCCCGCCGAGCAAGAGCAGTGTTCCCACTTCGGGTTGTCGCCTACGAGGGTCATAGGTTGCCATCCTAAGTACATGCCCTCATGCCTAAAGACCGGGACGACCATTGAGACCGTGGGGAACCGATAGGCGAGGCGCGGGGAAAGGGACTGTCACACGCCTCGTTCAACATAGTTGTATTGGTCACCCGCTTCCGGCACGGGTCCGCCTGTTTCTCGGCCCACTGTCTGCCGCTGTGCTGCGTAGATGAAAAACATTGTGTTAGTTGTAAACTGATTGGAAAGGTATGATCGATCCATGCTAGAACATTCGGCTATCGTGGCAGTAGGTCTGAAGCGAGTTCTCGAAGACGAGGGAGCGACCCGTGAATAGCAACCCAATGACGAGTGCAAACGGGGCCCGCCAAGGGAGTCCAGCCCTGCGCAGGATTGAATTGGGTTCACCGACAGGCCTGTCGACGGTTGTGGCGGCGGTGCCGCCACAGCTTCTCGACCGTGTCGCTGCCCAGCCCCAGCGAGGGTTTCCGGCGATTGCGAAAGAACCCGAAGCGTGCGCGGCGATCACTCGGGCCGTTCAGAGTCTCCCGAGCGCGCATGTGATCCAACTTGGCGACAGCCGGCGCTTGGAACTCGCGCCAGAGAGCATCGAACTCGTGGTGACTTCTCCTCCGTACTGGACCCTCAAGGAATATAACGATCAACCTGGTCAACTCGGCCAGGTTGCAGACTACGAGGAGTTCTTGGACGGACTCGACGAGGTGTGGCAGCACGTCCATCGTGCCCTCGTGCCCGGCGGGCGGATGGTCGTCGTTGTCGGGGATGTCAACGTGTCACGCAAGGCGTTCGGACGGCATCTGGTGTTCCCGCTGCATGCCAGCATCCAAGAACGCTGCCGCAATATGGGATTCGACAACCTTGCGCCGATCATCTGGCACAAGATCGCTAACGCGAAATACGAGATGGGAGCTGGCGGATTCTATGGCAAGCCCTACGAGCCGAACGGCGTCATCAAGAACGACATCGAGTACATCCTGCTGCAGCGCAAACCCGGCGGTTACCGCAAGCCCGAGTTGGCGACGAGACTCATGTCCATTATTCCAGCCGAAGAACATGCAGACTGGTTCCAACAGATCTGGCGTATCACCGGGGCGTCGACGCGAAACCACCCGGCACCCTTCCCGCTCAGCCTTGCAGTGCGTCTGATCCGCATGTTCTCGTTCGTGGGAGACACCGTCTACGACCCATTCCTCGGAACTGGCACCGCCTCTGCTGCGGCTGCGATCTGGGGACGCAACAGCATCGGTTGCGAGATCGACCCGGCCTACTTCGCGCACGCTGCCTCGAGGGTGCAGGACACCATCGGGGCATCGAGCCAGTTGACCTTGGACCGTTCGGCCTGAATCGTGGCTGGATTGCCGGATCCCACGGGTCTTGCCTTGGTGGACCAGATCGGAGGGTCAGCCACTCCGACTATTGAGGAATACTGCGCTGCCTCGGCCGAATATATCAGAGGCGCGTCAAAGGTCGGCAAGCAGAAGAGTAAGGCGGCCCAGATCCGGCTCTCTAGTGGTTTGTCTAATGCGACCCTCGCCAGTCTCCGGGCAGCAGGGCTCAGCCTGCACGGCGCCGTTGCGGGTGAGCGGACAGTTGGCGGAGGTCTGCGGAGTGCAAAGGCCGACGTCTCGGAGATCACCGAGACGGATGGCTTGAAGTTGGCCATCGAGATCAAACCCGCCCATTTGGCCGTGGGTCGCGCTATCTGGAACCGTTTCGGTGACATCCGGACGTTCGCGGTCAACGTTCACCTCAAGTTTCCGTTTGCAGTTGTCGGCGGCATTCTGACCTTGCCGACCACGGAGCGGGTGCGGTCAGGGCATGACGACGATTGGAAACCGACTACACACCTGATTGAACGGGCGATCGGCCGGTTCACGCGTGCAGGCGGACGACAAACCGAGGGCGACGCGCCACACCTGCTTGAGGGCATCGCGGTCGTTGTGTTTTGTCAAGAATCGGGGCTCATTGATCTCGAACTTCCCGCCGTCGGTAGCGGTCTTCGATGGGAGGAGTTCATCGACCGAATGGCCACGGCATACGACGCCCGTTTCGGCGAGGATTGATAGTCAGAGAGCGAACCATCCAAAGACTCTTGGATTTCGCGACTTGGTCGATTGTTTTGGTTCACTGTCGGATAGGTCCCGCGCGTGAGGTCTTATCCATTAGCCCAGATTTGTCAGTAGTGGGGTTTGTGTTGGGGTGGGTGTTCGCGCGACGTGCTCTCCTGGTGCGGGATAATCAGGCTTTGTCAGAAAGTTCTGGTCCACACCGAGGGGGCACTCGCATGGTAAAGTATATTGGGAGGTGGCCGCGGTTGAGGTTTACTGGCGGGGGGCGGGGTTTGATTCACCCAGGGTGAATCACTGGCCGCGCTCAAGTCGATCCGGGCCCGCCACGACGACGGCGAGTGGATCTATGTGATCCTCGACAACCTCTCGGCTCACAAGGGCCGCGCCGTGCGCAAGTGGGCACAAGACAACAAAGTCGAGTTGTGCTTCACCCCGACCTACAATTCTTGGGCCAACCCGATCGAGGCTCACTTCGGGCCGCTGCGCGAGTTCGTGTTCAACGACTCCCAGCACCCCAACCGCTGACCCGTCGGCTGCACGCCTACCTGCGCTGGCGCAACGCCAACGCCCGAGACCCCGACCTGCGCTGGCGCAACGCTGCGAACGCGCCCGAACCCGAGCCGATAAAGGCCACCGCTGGGGCCGACCACTCCCATAAGCAGCATGAAACACCACGCGCGCAAGCGTTTGTTGACACCGCACTAGATCCCTGGTATACATCCATTCCGTGAAGATGATCGTCAATGCAGATCGACCGACGAGAACCAGGTCGTACCCCGAGAGGATCCCGCAACACGTTCTGAACGACATCGACCACCATCAACGGGAACCAGGATGAGCAACATAGGAGAACCAAAGAGCACGTCAGACACCACAACCCGCATCAACCGTGTCTCGAACAAAGCACACGCTGCCCTGCTTGATCGGGAAATCCCACCCCATCTTCTGTCTGGAGTCTTAGAAGACCAGCTGCTAGCACGCGTAACGCTTGCGATGGCAGGCGATCCACAAGCCGGGGCGTCTCTTCGCTCAGACGGGGGCGGCAGCAAGGCGCTGTTGGTGGCCTTGAACTCTACTGACTGTGCTCGGTCCGCGCTCGCCGCGTTGCTCTATCCCGATGTAGCGCGCGCTGCTCTGCGCCTTGCTGAATCCAACCCATCTGGCCGGGAGCGTCTCGAAATGCTTCCGACGTCGGTTGATTCCATTGACGTGTGGATATCGTTATCTGCACCGCAACGCGGATTTTCTAACGACCGCGCTCACTTCAAGAGACAACGGGCTAGTCATGCCAGGTTCAGCCAATGCGCCCGTGAGACCCTGCCTGTGCTGATAGAGAACATGGAGGCAGCAGCTTGGGCTTTGAGCGCACCTGGATGTATTCGCGATGCTTTCGGTTTCATGGATGGGAGCGAACCAGGCGACACGACTCCACTGGCGGTCCTAGCCGCCATGTCGGCACCCCACGCGATTGCCGCCGTGTTGGGCACCCCAGAGAACTCCTTGGAGTTGGTGAACGAGGCCCGACTAGCGGGACGCTCAGCAGGCGCTCGCATGAGACAAGAAGCGACGTATTCACAACAGCCAGTTCTCGGTACAGCCGACCACGGGGAAACCAGTCCCGCCATGACCAACGCGATACCAAAACCGGGTGACGGCGAGTTCTGCAAGGTCGTCGAGACGCTGTCTTTATACGGCTGGGAGGATTCGGTCCGGTTTTTCAGTTGCGCTGCTAAGGTTGCTGCGCTCGAACTCCATCGACGGCACCGCGCTGAACAAGGCGAACGTCTTGAGGTCATCACAGACTCGTCGATTGTGGACGCGCATTTGGGTTTCGGCGAAGCGACCTATGCTGACCTTTCCACCAGGGATCTGATGGAGCAAAGAGCACAGCTGCAGTGATTGTTCACGGACGGCCTGGACATCCTGCGAGGACTAGTTGACGGTGACTGAGCGACTCCCGTGGGCGATGGCAGCAATAACCTTAACTGCGGCGGTTGTGTTGACAATAGTGTTGATCTACCCGCCGAACGACACCACCACCGGTGACGAGATCAGCGCGTTGCGGCTTCGGGTAGCTGACCTAGAAACCGACCTGGAAGCGTGGTCCGACGAGGTGAGGGGCTGGTCTGTGCGCATAGAGGAACTAGAAGCCGACATTGACTGCCTGAACAGCGACGAACTCGGGATCCTTGGCGAGGCCGACCAGTTGGCTGACGCGAATCTCTGTGAACGGCTCGGTGTCGATTAGATGGGGTGGAGAAAAGACCGCGCTAAACGGCGAGCTATCAACAAGCTGCTTGCTGGAATGCTTGAAGATGGTTGGGCTGAGATCGACCGGGTGTTCGGCGATGGAGAAAGCCCACAGAAACTCGAAGCCATGGAGGCGTTGCACCAATCAGTCCTTGAGATGCAACGCAAATTGCTTGCGGCCGACGCATATTCGTCTATCCGGTCTGAGTTCTGTTCAGCGTTCGGTATGACAGAAGCCCAGTTCGACACCGCTGTGCGAGAAGCAGGCGAGCGGAAGTGCTGATGGCGTCGGCGGACTGCCGATCAACCGTTCACAGACGACCCCAAGAAACGTTGGAACCGTGAACCCAACAAAGACACCTGATTCACCCCGGGTTTTGTGCAGGCTCCAAGGATTGGAGCGAGTATGGAATCTATCGACACACAAACGAGGGCGGTGGCGAGGTCTCGCCGCTACTCTGGTGAGAAGAAAAAGCATGCGGTGCGGATGGTGTTCGCGCAGACTCGAATAGCTTCGGCTGGTTCGGTGGGGTTGGTGCTTGCGCGCATGGCGGTTTGCAGCGTGCGTGCGGTGCGTTCGGGGCAAGGGGCGCTCAGGGTGTCGACGGCCGGGTCGATTTCTTGTTGGGTCACCACCAGGCGCTGAAGGAGACGCGCTCGGTCACGGAGGCCGGTTGTGAGCGCGGGAACCAGGCGAGTTCGCGGCTGCTGCCAGGGGCGGCCGAATGGCTTGCGACGCCGTCTAAACCGGCCTGGTAAGCGGCTGTCCCGATCGGTTGGAAGACGCTGTGGGCGACAAGGTTGTCGGCGCTGTCGAGCGGGTAGGTGGTCGGCGGGCCGACCGCGGTCACCCCCTTATCGGAGAACGCGTCAAGGGCCAGACCTTCGGGCACCTTCACAACGATCAGCACCGGCGCCTCAGTCGGTTCGAGGTCCTCTGGCCCATAGGGCAGGCCCGCGAAACGGCCAACGACGTTGTTGCGGGCAGTGAGCACGTCAACATTGAGATACAAGCAGGCGACACCGGGCGGGTTCCAGCGCTGCCCCGACACAGCGGCGTGGTGCGCGTCAACGGGGTCGTCCCAGCGGGGGATCCGCGACGCGGTAGTAGGTACCGCCTACCGCTACGCTGCGCACGTCATGCGACGCGTGCGTAATCGAAGCTCGCCCGCACCGACTCCAACAGTTCGCGGTGGTCGCCGTCGGTGATCATCTCAAGCATGCTGCGGCCACCGTACGCTTCGGCGGGTCGGCGTACCACAACCGCGGGCATGCCCTCACGCAGGCGGTGCCTGAGAATGTCGGCGATCTCAGCGAGCGTGCCTATGCGGTCGAGACGCTCGGTCGGGGTCCCGGACTGAAGCCACTTGTCGACGGCCTGGCGGGTCACGCCCATCATCCCCGCGACGTCGCTGCTTGTCAGCGCTAGCGTCGCCATCACCCGCCTCAACGGCTCATCGACGCGGCGTTCAAACTCGATATCGGCCAACGTCACCACAACACGGTGCAACACGGCTCTGTCCAGACCGGCACCGCCGCGCCTAGGCGGGCGGGGCAGCCCGCCAACGAGGAACCTGATCCGGTCCACCAATGCGGTAAGCACTCCCGTGCCGTCGACGGTCGGCGCCGTCCACAGCAGTTCCGCCGCGTTGTCGCGCAACAGGAAGTATCCCGTAGCGGCCCGCTCGGCGATGTCGGGATCTGTCGATGGCAGTGCCGTAAGCCGCTGGGCGGCGCCGTCCACTGTCATCCAGTAGTGCAACAGCACCGGCCGGTTGCAGCCCGCAGCAATCGCGGGAGCGATCTCGTCCATTTCGGCGACGAACCCTGGAACCGCTTCTTGAGCGGCCCGGGTCGCTGTGTCGGGGTCCCGACCGAGGAGATCGTCAATGGTCGCCACAACACAACTATACGACGGTTGCAACCTATTAGCAACCGATTCGCAACCTGACAGGGACGCTGAATTGGTTCCATCTTGTGTGGTCTTGGTGGAGCTGGAGGGAATCGAACCCTCGTCCGTCGGGTGGTTGCCCGCCGCGCTACGACCATTCCCGTGGGTGTGGCTCATGGCTGCCACGCTCCCGGGTGAGTTGGGCCCAAGGGCCCGCCACCAGAACTTTCTCCGGCGTCAGGGGTCTTTCCCGTCAGTCAGCGGTCTCTCCCTGCTGTCCACTACCGCTTCTGGTGCCAGGCTGCGGCAGTGTGGCCCCGCGTGCCATTGCTGGTCGCGATGATTCTCTGCCTACTGACTTATCAGGCGGCGAGAACGAGATCGTCCGTATCGGCGTCTCTGTTGGTGCCCCGTTTTGGGAGTCTGAGCAACTCCGGTCGCACGTCGGCACATCCCGGTCCCAACGTCGAAACCGATCAGCCCCTTGTGCATGTTGTCGATTGTCAAAATGCGTTCCCCGACGAGACCCCCTGAGAAGGCCTCCCCTGGCGAGGATGCCAAGCGTAGCCCGGCCCGACGACACATGCCGCAAAAAAGACCGATGCATGTGTCCCCAACAGTGAGTCGATGCGTTACCGTTTCCCTATGTCTGAGCCCACACCGGTCACCGACTGGACCACCGACTACGACATCAGCGACCCACGTTACATTGAGGATCCCGTGCCGATCTGGCGGGAGATGCGCCAGAAATGCCCGATCGCCCATACCGAACGGCTCAAGGGCTCCTGGAACCCGACCCGCTTCGACGACATCCGCGCGCTGGCGAAAATGGTCCCTGAGCTGTCGTCGCGGGCGCCGCTGGTGATGCCGCCGCCGCCGGACTTCCCCGAACAGACGCTCTACGAACAGCAGATCGCGGCGGCGCCGATCACCGCCGACCCCCCGATCCACACCTGGACCCGCCGCATGATCCTGCCGGCGTTCTCGCCCAAGACGGTGAATCGTTACACCGACTACACCGAGGAGCTGGCGCATTCGCTGATCGACGGCTTCATCGCCGACGGGGAGTGCGATGCTGCTGTGGACTACTCACAGCAGATTCCGCCGAGGGTCATCGCCCATCTGCTGGGTGTCGATCCGGCGATGGCCGACACGTTCGTCGGCTGGGTCAACGACCTGCTGGGCGAGGGCCTGTTAGACCCTGAGAAGCGAATGGCCGCCCGTGACGCTCTGCTTGGCTTCCTCGGAGTCGAGGTCCACGAGCGGGTCGACAACCCCAAAGATGATCTGCTGACCGAACTGCTCCACATGGAGCCGTTCGACGAAGACGCCGAGATCACCCCGGGGGTCGTCATAGGAATCGCCAACCTGCTGGTAATAGCAGGGATCGACACGACCTGGAGCTCCATCGGGTCCGCCCTGTGGCACCTGGGGACCAATCCGGACGACCTCGCCCGTCTCAACGCCGAACCCGAACTGCTGCCTACCGCAGTGGAGGAGTTCCTGCGCTACTACGCCCCGGTAACCATGGCCCGGATTGCCGATGCCGATGTCGACTACGGCGGGGTCAAGATTCAGCAGGGCGACAAGGTGCTGATGAACTTCCCGGCGGCATGCCATGACCCCGAACATTTCGAGGATCCCGACGAGTTCATCATCGACCGCCAACGGAACCGCCACGTTGCGTTCGGATCGGGGATCCACCGGTGTGCGGGTTCGAACCTTGCCCGCTTGGAGATGAACGTTGCGCTGCGAGTCTGGCTCGAACGGATTCCCGAGTTCCACGTCAGCGACCGCGACTCCATGAAGTGGGCGGGCGGTCAAGTGCGAGGCCCGAGAATCATGCGGGTCTCGTTCCCTGCGGGTGCGCCCCGCCCGTAGACGAGGAGGATCAATGGCCGAGGCATTCACCGTTGACTGGACGGAGATGGCTGACGGAACCGCCGAGGACTACCGCCGTCTCGACAGACGGTACAGGGAGCACGCTGCACAGACGCTCGTTGAGCATCTGTTGACCACACTCCGTCTGCTCGAGGGTCCCACGCTCGGGTATCAGATCGACCGGGAGCGCCACAGCCGCCAGTCCGCCACCCGGGCGCTGCGCAACGGAGAACCCGACGAGTTCGTGGCCGCGGCACTGCTCCACGACATCGGCGACGTGCTCGCCCCGGCGAACCACAGCGACGTGGCAGCGGCGATCCTCACCCCCTACGTGAGCGAAGAGACCACCTGGGTGGTCCGCCACCACGGGCTGTTCCAAGGCTACTACTACTTTCACCACCTCGGCGGTGACCGCGATGAGCGCGACCGTTACTGCGAGTCGCCGCACTTCGACCGCTGTGTCGACTTCTGCGCGTCCTACGACCAGAACTGCTTCGACCCCCACTACGACGATCTCCAGGTCGAAGACTTCGTCCCACTGCTCAACGAGGTCTTCTCCCGAACCCCTCGGTCCTGGGATTGAAACGGCCCGCTGTGATGGACTCGACCGTCTCGTACCCGGAGCAGTCGCCTGCCGACCCGACCAGTCTGAGACCAGCCGCGCCGGGCCCTCCCGAGTCGGACCGGTGGTTCAAGGCGACGCTCCCCAGAGAGACCCTCACCCGACTCAGCCGCCGGACCGACGGCGAGGCGTTGCGCCGCATCGCTGCCTACTTCGCGCTCCTGGGCGGACTCGGTGCGCTCTCGGTGCTGCTGTGGGTCAGGGGGTCGTGGTGGTTCCTGGCGATCTACGGGGCCTACTGCTTCGTGTGGTCGTTCTCCAACGCGACCGGCCACGAGGCCTGCCACTACACGCCGTTCCGCCAGCTCTGGTTGAACAACGCCCTGCTGTACACGAACTCCTGGATGCAGAACTGGGAGCCGGTCACGGTGCGCTGGGTCCATGCCCGGCACCACACCTACACCTCGATGGTCGGCGATGATGCCGAGTACCTGCTGCCCAACCCCATCAAGCGACGCGACCTGGCCAACCTGGTGCTGGGCACCAACCATTTCTGGAACTACAACAAGGAGCTTGCGCAGCTCGCATTCAAGCGTCCGAACGACTCGATCCGCGAGGCAGTGCCGGAAGACGACCTGCCGCTCACGGCCCGCAATGCCAGGGTGTTCCTGGTGTTGTACGCGACCGTGATCGGGTCCTGCCTCGTGCTGTGGACCCCGCTGCCGGCGGTGATGCTGATGCTTCCCCGGGTGGTGGGCGAGCCGATGCATGGAGTCCTGCGGGCCCTGCAGCACGGGGGACTCGAGACCGAGGCAGCAGACCATCGCCGCACCACCCGCAGCATGTGTGTGAGCAGGCCGCTGCAGTGGCTCTACTGCAACATGAACTTCCACATCGAGCATCACATGTACCCGATGGTGCCGTTCCACGCGCTCCCGGAGTTGCACACCGAGATCAAGGATCAGCTCCCGGAGCCGACCCCTGGAGTGCGGGCCGGGATGGTGGAGATCGTGACGACGATGCGCCGCCAGCGCACCGACCCCGACTATCGGCTGCCGAACCGCGTCCCCGCCGGCACCGATCAGCAGACCGAGCCCCGCCCGCCGCCGCCCCCGGCCGCGATGCCCCCGCCC
>JGIcombinedJ30088_10004860_pt1 | contig 11809 bp, 9 predicted proteins | sample PinacodermPK_FD_30088 | JGI IMG/M metagenome (IMG submission 30088)
GCCCTGGCAGCTGGCTCGGCTTGGCGCGGCTTCGGCGAAACTCGCGCATCGCTGCCGACTCGCTCGCCCGCTGCCTGCCCCAACTCGAATTCGATGCCTAGCGTGACCAACCCGCCGGTCCCGCGTTCAATGCGGGCCGCAGTCTACCGCGGCAGCGGCACCGTCGTTGCAGAGACCGTTGCCGTGCCGAGGATCGGCGCCGGTGAGCTGCTGATTCGCGTCGAGTGTTGCGGGATCTGCCACACGGATCTAAAGAAGATCGAGCACGACCTGCTCCCGGCCCCGCGGATCTACGGACACGAGACCGCCGGGACGATTGCCGCCGTCGGACCTGGAGTCGAGCGGCACAGAGTGGGGGACCGCGTCTGCGTGTTTCATCACATCCCGTGCTTCGGGTGCCACTACTGCCGATACCGTGACTACGCTCAGTGCGCGCGCTACCGGCAAGTCGGTGTGACCGCCGGTTTCGAGCCCGCAGGCGGGGGATTCGCGCAGTACGTCCGGGTCATGGACTGGATCGTGCAACGCGGCGTCGAGAGGATTCCGGCCGGGGTCAGTTTCGAGCGGGCCACGTTTGTCGAACCGACCAACACGTGTCTGAAGGGCTTGGCGAAATGCGCGCCGGATCCGCGAGAGCACGTGCTGGTGGTCGGGCAGGGGCCGATCGGCCTGCTCTTCACCGCGCTGTTGCGGCGGCGGGGACTGAGCAGGGTGTACGTAACGGACAGGATCCCGGAGCGGCTGCGGCTGGCACGCCGCCTGGGCGCGGGCGAGGCGTGGACTGCCGGGGAGGAAGCAGACCGCGGTCTTGAGCACGCTACCGAAGGACGGGGCGCAGACGTGGTGATTGTAGCGGCGTCGGCGCCTGGGATCGTTGAGGCATCCGTGGGCATGGCGCGCCGGGGCGGGCGCGTCATGCTGTTTGCGCAGACCTCGCCTGAAGAGCGATTCACGCTTGATGGCAAGAGCGTCTGCGCTGGCGACCGGGCCGTGTTCGGCTCCTACAGCGCATGCGCGGACCTACAGGCGGAGTCGGCCCAGACCGTGTGGGATCCCGCCTTCCCGGTCCAGGAGCTGGTGTCCGCACGGTTCTCGCTGGACCAGTTCGAGCGGGCCATGGACTTGGCCAGCCGGCCGCGCGAGGGGGCGCTCAAGCTGGTGGTGAGCCCGCAGCAGTGAGGTGCGCTTGAAACGCGAGATGCTGGCTGGCGTGCTCTACGGCAAGGAGGAGCTGCGCTTGGAGCACATCGCAGTGCCCAGCATCGGCCCCGCCGAAATCCTCGTGCGGGTGAGAGCCGCTTTGACCTGCGGCACGGACTTGAAGGTCTACCGGCGCGGGCACCACGCGAAGATGATCACGCTGCCCGCTCCGCTCGGCCACGAACTGGCCGGCGAGATTGTCGAAGTCGGCGCGGCCGTGCGGAGTTTCCAGATCGGAGAACGGATCGTTGCCGCCAACTCGGCACCCTGCGAGCAGTGCTTCTTCTGTCGGCGCGACGAGCGCAATCTATGTGAGAACCTGCTCTTCAACAACGGGGCGTACGCCGAGTTCATCAAGATTCCAGCGCGCATCGTGGAGCGCAACACATACCGTGTCCCGGAGCATGTCGACTATCGCGAAGCTGCGTTGGCAGAGCCGCTGGCATGCGTGCTCAAGGGGATGGACGACACGAAGGTGCGACCCGGTGACACGGTCACGGTGATCGGGCTGGGGCCGATCGGGCTGATGTTCGTACGGGTCGCGAAGATCTCCGGCGCCCGGGTGGTCGCGGTCGGGCGCCGGCGGACGCAGCTGGACCGTGCCGAGCATCTCGGCGCCGAGGTGCTGGTCGAGTCCCGCCGGGGCAGCGACCCGACGGAGGAAGTGCGCCGCAACACTGAGGGGGGACGCGGGTCGGACGTGGTGATCGAGGCGGTGGGCTCGCCGCACGCCTGGCGCCAAGCGGTCTCGATGGTGCGATCAGGCGGGACGGTGAACTTCTTCGGCGGGTGCCCGAAGCAGACGGTAGTCTGTTTCGATACCGGTCGGCTGCACTACGCTTCGCTCACGCTGCGAGCGACCTTCCACCACACTCCGTATCACATGCGCGAAGCGCTGGAACTGGTGACGCGGGGCGAACTGAATGCCTCCGACTTCATCGTCGGTGAAGCTCCGCTGGCCGACATCGTCACGGTGTTCCAGCAGATGGCGGCCCAGAGCGGCCGTCTCAAGACAGTGATCATTCCTCCGGGGTGACGCGTGCTGCGTCCCGATCCTGGTGAGGTAGCAGGCGGTCGCACACTGTGCTCACCGCGTCGGCGGCAACGTCCATCCGCAGGAGGACACCGTCGAACGACTCGGTCCCTGCGGCGGCTTGGAAAAGCGGGCGGAGCCGTTCCGGAACGTTGTCTTCGTCACGGTTCGTGCCGGACAGGTGCTGCAAGGCCAGGATCCGGGTCCACAACTCCCATCCATCGATCAGACACGTCGCGTCTTCCGGGCTTATGGCGTCCTTCCGTGCGAGCGCTGCCAGCGCCTCTCCAGTCGTACTCGCTCCCGATGTCTCGGTGTGCGGCGTGTCGCGAGACCACAGGTAGTCGGTCAACAATTCGATGTCGACCAACCCGCCCGGACGCTGGTCAACATTCCAGGCTTGAGGCCGCGCGGACTCGGCCCTCGTCTTGTTCCTCATTGCCGCGATCCGCTCGCCCAATGTGTCCGGACTCCGCGGTGCGGAAACGGCCTTCCCGATTGCCTCCTTGGCCCGCTCGGTGATTCCTGCGGTACAGGCTACCAGCCTGGCTCGACCCGCCGATTCCGTCGCCGGGACCACGTCCTGAAGCGACACCCCCTCGATGGCCCGGCTCGCCGCCATGCAGGCGTAGATTTGGCGTTGTCCAGGCCGTCCGCGGAGGCCGGAAAGGACGAGTGCTTCGATCTCGCAACCAAAGTTGGCTGCCGAATTCCCGTCAGGATCGTCGGCAGATCTGCCTTGAGGAGCGACGTGAAGGAATTCGATTTCCACGCCCGAGTCAAAACTCAATGCCCTCTTCCCGAATCTGTCCGTCGCGACGACCGCTGTGCCGGATCCCTCCAACCGCTCGTGCTTGTCGGCTAGTTCGGCCTCGGCGCGCCGAAGCAGTACTGACACGGCGCAGTCCGCGACGTCGCTCAGGAGCGGCGGCGCGTCCAATGGGTCGAGACTGCGGAAAAGCACCTGGACGCCCACTCGAAACCGCGAGGTTTCGACCCACTCGCGAAGCCGGTCGACGGCGTCTCCGTACTGCCCCTCATCCAGCACGAGTGTCGCGACGCTCGCCTCCAGGGCGGTTCTGCCCGGGGGGGCCGAATCTGTCCTCGGGTCCAGAAGAACTTCGAGCAAGGAAGGCCTCGCCGTCAGCATTGCGCCGATCTTCGGTGCGGCGACCATGATCTCGGCGACAGTCTCCATTACGTGCAGGTTCGCCTGGAATAGAGTGAACGCCCGATAGCCGTCCGGAATCCGATCAATCATGCGGTCGAATCGGTCGATCGCCAAGTCGGGATCCTGCGTCCCGCACATCGCGATCACAAGGGAGGGAGTGAGCGCCTGGAGCAAGCGCAGCGCCCGGGTGTCGCGGGCCGCGAGACAGCGCCCCGTACGCCACTTCTCGATGATTTCGAAGGCTCTCCCGGCATCGCGGAACCCCATTCGTTCGAGTCGGCTAACACTCTCGCTCGCGCTGCCGTACGAGAGAGTCGTCGACGCGCTGGCCTCGGTCATTTCCCGCGGCAACTCGAAAAAGGATTCGTATTGCTGCTCGACCTGACGGAGGTGCCGTTCCAGATCCTGGGTGAAGCCAGCTGTGCTGGAGTGACCGAGAAATCGCGCGAGGGTCTCCAGTTCCCCCGGATCCGTAGGCAGCGAGTGCGTCTGCTTGTCGGCCACCATCTGGATACGGTGTTCCACCCCGCGAAGGTAAGTGTACGCGGCGGTCAGCGCCTGGCTTGCCTTGACTTGGATGCGGCCGGATTCCGCCAGCACGCGTAGTGCGGCGCATGTGGCGGGCGTTCTGAGCGAGTGATCCGTCCCGCCCCACACGAGCTGGTGGGCCTGGGCGAAGAACTCGATTTCACGGATGCCTCCTCGCCCGAGCTTCAGGTTTTGGCCCGGTACGCCGATTTTCCCGCCGCGGTGCTGCGTATCGATCCGCTTCTTGATGCCGTGCAGGTCCTGCACCGTCGCGAAGTCCAGATCCGGCCGCCATACGAACGACTTGAGCCGGTCCAGGAATGCATTCGCCGCGTTGGTGTCGCCTGCTATTGGACGGGCCTTGATCAGGGCGGCCCGCTCCCATGTCTGACCTCGTTGCTCGTAATACCGCAATGCCGATTCAGTGGAGACCACCAGCGGCATCGAAACCGGATCGGGGCGGAGCCTGAGATCGACCGGAAAAACGCGTCCATCGGCCGTCAGCTCGGCCAGCATCGCAACGAATGAACGCGCCAGCTTGATCAGCGTCGAGGGGATTTCATGGCGCCTGTCCCTCGGCACGGCTGCGGGGTCGTAGAGCAGGATCAGGTCAATGTCAGACGAGTAATTCAGTTCGCATCCCCCAAGCTTGCCAAGTCCCAGGGCGATCAGACCCGAATCCCGTTCGGGATCTTCGGGATCAGCCAGGTCGAGCGCTCCACGGTACGAGAGTTCGGTGAGGAGTTGGCGGAACGCGACAGAGCACGCTGTCTCAGCAAAGCGCGTGAGCGCGGATGTCACCGCTTCGAGATCCCAGACCCGGGCGATGTCGGCGAGCCCTACCGCGAGCGCCACTTTCCGGCGTGCCAGCCTTAGCGATCTGGATACCGAGCCCTGACCGGCATTGAGGGGTAGAGCTTGGAGCTGTGCGATCGTGTCGTCGACACATCGATCAGGCCCTCGCTCCCAAAGTGCCCGCACGTAGCCGGGATCGCGAACGACGCATTGCCCGAGGAAAGGGCTGGCCCCGAAAATGGTCGCCAGCATGGCTTTGCCGGCCGGCGTGCCGGAAAAGGCTTCCGCGAAGTCCCGGTCCGGCCCCGGAACGAGACGATGAACCGCATCCTTCCAGTGCAGCAGCCCCGATTCGACGCGCTCCGGGTTCCCGGTACATGGCCAAAACTCCGGTGCGTCAAACCCTCGCATCGCTGATCGCTACCTGCGGGCCGTCTCCATGCGCTGTCCCGCGCCAAGAGACGCAAGCCAGTCGGTCCCTGCGCAGCGTGCCCGACGGCTGCACCTGGTGCCAGTTCCATGATCATGCCCGGCATTGGCATCCGGGCCGCCAAGGAGTCTTCCGTAGAGGATATTACCAGATACAAACAGCCCCGTCGCCGCTTACCTGCTGGCATGCGGAGACGGTACCGGTGGTATCGTCGCGAACCGGGATGATGCGCATTCCCGAGTCCGGACAGCCCCGGTTCCCTGCGCTCCGCGCCTGGGGTGGCACGTCCTTGCAGGTCAAGCTGACGGATCGGTGATGTTCGCTAGAATGATGTTCGAATCGGCCCGCGGCTCGAGGACCGCGGTGTCCGGGCGCCGTCCGGATGCTTTGAGAGCAAGCAAGTGCTGGTATAGGGATGCGGGTAGCAGGTCCGGTTGTATTGGGCGGTAGTGATTCTCGTTGCGGTCGACCATCACGATTGCGGGTAGAGCCCGAGTGATAGGCTAACGTGGAGGATCTGATGGGAACTTCGAGTGGCGGCGCGACCCGCGCATACAGGATTCTCGTAGTCGATGACGAGCCCGATCTGGAGCGGCTCGTTCGACAGCGGATGCGGCGGGACATCCGTTCCGGCCGATACGAGATGGAGTTCGCCCACAATGGCGTCGAGGCACTGGAAATGCTTGGGCAAAGCGAGTTCGACATGGTCTTGTCCGACATCAACATGCCGCGGATGGACGGCCTCACGCTGCTGAAGCAGATTCCCAGTGTCGACTCCGACATTCGCGCCGTGATCGTCTCCGCATACGGGGACATGGCCAACATCCGTACCGCAATGAACCGGGGGGCGTTCGATTTCGTCACGAAGCCGATCGACTTCGATGACTTACGGGTCACGATCGACCGAACTCTGGAGAACCTGGCTGTGTGGCGCGAAGCCTTGGCGTCCCGAGACCAATTGGTAGCTCTGGAGCAAGAGCTCAACGTGGCTCGCAGGATGCAGACGTCGATCCTTCCGGCCGAGTTTCCCGCGAAGCCGGAATACAACGTTTACGCGCACATGGAGGCCGCCAAGGCTGTTGGGGGCGATTTCTACGATGTCGTCAACCTTGAGCACGGGCGGTTGGGTGTGACGATCGCGGATGTATCGGGCAAGGGTGTTCCAGCTGCCCTCTTCATGATGTCCAGCCGCACCTTGCTGAAGGGGTCAGCGATCGGATCCAGGAACCCCGCCGATGTGTTGCGCGACGTCAACTCCATGCTCGTCGAAGAGAATCCGGCGATGATGTTCGTGACCATGTTGTACGCGGTCTTCAATCCCGAAACCGGAGAGTTCGCATATGCCAGCGGGGGCCATGACTCTCCGATCGTTGTGGGCGCGGATGGCACTGCGACCGTGCTCCCTCGGGCGGACGGCATTGCGCTCGGGGTATTGGGCGAGGCCGAGTTCGCCTGCAACACGGCGACACTACAGCCCGGCGAAACGGCTTTGCTCTACACAGATGGCGTCAGCGAGGCGCAGAACCTGCGTGGGGAACAGTTTGGAATTGATCGGCTATGCGCGGTTTTTGCCGAGAATCCCCCCGAGAGTGCCGAGCACGCCACCGGAGTTATCTTCCAAGCCGTGACGGATTTCGCCGGGAACGCTCCTCAGTTTGACGACATCACGTGTCTTGCCCTCCGGCGCACAGGACCAGCCAAGTGACGCAACGACTGCATCTCACCCTCGAATCCGAACTCGCGGCACTGCACGAAGTCTCCGAGGCCGTCGAGCAATTCGGCTCGGAGCAGGAGTGGGCGGCCGATCTGCTCTTCCAGGTCCAGCTTGCCCTGGAGGAACTCGCCAGCAATGTGATCAATCACGGTTACGGTGAACCCGGTCACAAGTTCGAAATTGTGATCGACTCCTCGCCGAATTCCCTCACGATCGAAATCACCGATAGCGCTCGGGCTTTCGACCCGCTCGCAGATGCCCCCGACGCACAGGTGGATGCTGAACTCGAAGACCGCCGTATCGGCGGCCTTGGCGTGTATTTCGTGCGGACGATGATGGATGAAATGCGTTACAAGCGGGACGGAAGCAAGAACCGCCTGACCCTCGTCAAGAACCGCGAGCCAAGCGAAGTGTGAGTGATTGCCCTACCTTGGCGCTCGCGGCCGAGTTGGCCAGCTGTGCTCGCAATCCTTGAATCTTGAGGTCGCGACCCGGCACGGAAATCTTCCGGGACGGGCTCATGCAAGAGCTGTTGCAACGGACGGGATGGGTCGTCTTACGGCCCCCGGACTCCTCGCTGCAATCCGCTGAATCATCCTCTTGGCGGGTTCTGTGCGTGGGCGGGTCCGATCCGTCCACGGCGGGGCGGGGGTCCTTGCAGCCCTGGCCAGCAACGGATTCTCCGCCGTCCTTGCCGCGCGGGGGCGGCCAGCGATGGATCTCGATGAGCGGTTGGCTCCAGGTCCCGTGTCAAGAACCGACTGCGCTGAGCGCTTCCGCCCTGGACTTGTGGATAGGGATGATCTTGTCGAATCCGCTGATCTCGAATATCTCGCGGATCGGAGCTGCCAGCGCGCAGATCACGAATTTGCCGCGCCGCTTGCTGAGCGTCTTGGCTGTCAGCAGAACGACTCTCAGGCCCGCACTGCTGATGTAGGCAAGGTGTTCGAAATCGAGCACAACAACGCGATCCTCGTCGTTGATCGAATCCATGAGCGACTTCTCGAACTCTCTAGCGTTCGAACCATCGACACGTTTCCAAGCCTCCACGACCAAGGTTTCGTTTGATCGCTCGGTTACCAAATCCACAACCGGTACCTCCGCAGTCTGAATGACAAGTCAGATCTCAACACCGACCAAGCGACGCACTACCGCCGCAGGAGCCGGGGCTACCAACAATCCGATTAATTCTAGCAGAGTCAGGTAGCAACAACGCTTCAAGCAGACCAAGCACATCAGGAAAGGATAGAGACTCAACCCTTGCGGCTCGACCCGAGTCGGCCCTGGGTCGCTCGGCATCACCGCCTTGCCGGCGCGAGGGCAGGCGCGGTTGGCAACACCACGCCGGGACAGCCGAGACCCGGTCGGAACGACCACGCGCAGTCCGGCGAATCCGGTCGGGAGTCTCGCTGAATTCCACGGACGGACAGCCGCCCGAATCCACCCTGGCTAGAGCGACGCATCACCGTCGCGCCGGTTCGAGGTGTGCCGAATCGGAACGTTCTCGTCAATCCAGGTGTTCAGCAAGGAACGAAGCTCCTCCGCTTTGCGCGGCATCCGGGCGGCCAGGTCGCGCTCCTCTCCGATGTCGTCGTCGAGGTGATACAGCTCGACCGACGGCGGATCGTAGAACTCGATCAGCTTGTAGCCGCCCGACAGAATCGCAGCCCCGGGTGAACGCGCTTGGGGACTGTAGTGTGGGTAGTACCAAATCAGATCCCGTAGCTCCCATGCTCCCGATTCGATCAATCTGCCAAGGTCCCTTCCGTCGGGCGCGGGGAAGCGGTCGGCGTCCAGGCCGGCAAGTCTCGTCACGAAGGGGTAGAGATCCGCGTTGGTCACGGGCTCGTGGACCAGTCCGCCCGGCACGGTATGGCCGGGCCAGCGCACGATGAGCGGGACCCGGATCCCGCCCTCGTAGAGGTGCCCCTTGCCCGCCCTGAGGGGAGCGTTTTCCGTCACGGAGTCCAGGCCGCCGTTGTCGGAAGCGATTACGATGACCGTGCGTTCGTCGATTTCCAGCTCCTGCAGCTTGTCCAGCACGCGCCCCACGCTGTGATCGACAGTCTCGACCATCGCCGCGTACACTGCGCTCTTGCCGCTCGCCCCCGCCGCGATCTTGGCTTGGTACTTGCCGATCAGGTCCTGCGGGGCTTGCAGTGGCGTATGCACCGCATAGTGCGAGAGGTACAGGAAAAACTGACGGTGCTGGTTCGCGTCGATGAAGGCGAGGGCCTCGTCGGTGAGCCGGTCCGTCAAGTATTCCCCTTCCGCGCTCTCGGAGAGATCAAGGTTGGGCATATCCGGATTCCATGTCTGTTCCGGCTTTTGATAGGGGAAAAAGTAGCTGGACGGACTGCCGTGCGTGTGTCCTGCGACGTTCGTGTCGAATCCTTGGGCTCTGGGCCAATAGGGCTCGTCACCCAAGTGCCATTTGCCTATGCTGGCGGAGATGTATCCAGCTTCTCTCAGCGCCTCCGCCAGGGTCACAACCTCGTGCCGGAGGTGCATGAAGTCGTTGGGAGGCACGATTGTGCCGTCTTCCGGATAGCGATGCCTGCCGATTGCCGTAATGTGACCGGTAAAGCCGACGCGGCCGGGATTCTGGCCGCTCATCAGAGCCGCACGGCTGGGGGAGCAGACGGGGCAGTTCGAGTATGCTTGCGTGAACCTCGTGCCATCGGCTGCGAGTGCGTCAATCCGCGGCGTCTCGTAGAAGGAGGAACCCTGGCAGCCAAGGTCCATCCAGCCAAGGTCGTCGACCAGAACCAAGACCACGTTGGGGCGGGCGGGATCCGGCTCGCCACTGCCGGAGCAGGCGGCCAAGACAGAGAGGGAAAGGAGCAGGCCCAGACCTAGTCTCGTATTCGCTGAGAGCCAGCGCTTGCGATTCGGTGGCGCCCCAAGACGAGCCCGTTCCGGTAGCGGCCCTCCAGAGCTCGTCCGGTTCCTGCCGCGACCCAGTTGCACGGGGAAACCCCGGTGCGTCCAGCCGGCCTGGCCGAAGAAGTCTTTGCCGAGTGTTTCCAATTCGGCCCCATTGTCTCACCAGTCGTAGAGGATGGGGGCGTGGCGCGTCCGTTTCATTGGGACTCAAGACCGGATGCGATTGCTCCAGAGCGCCTCTGAGCGACGAGCGGGGCGTTCGCCACGGCGAGGTTCGTGACGAAGCACCTGCTCCCGGGGCGGCGTCGGTACCGCGTGGCGATTCCGGATATCAGCCCCCACGACAGCCGTCGGCTACGATGAGGGCGTCGAGCATCCCGAGAGTTAGCAGACGGCGGGTCTTGCAGGCTGGCAGCGCGCTTGCAGCGATGCCGGCCGCAAGTCAGCAAACGGAGAATGCGGTCGCTGCGTCCGATGCCACCGACATCGGCAAACTGCCTCGCGTCAAGCAAGAACTTGTCGATCCCCCGTTTGTGCCGAAACACGAGCAGACGAACCCGGGCGGCCCGGCGATCGTCGAAGTGGAGCTTGTCGTCGATGAAGGCAAGAGGGTGATCGACGAAAGCGGGACCGAAGTTCACACCCTCACGTTCAACGACTCGATTCCGGGTCCCCTGATCATCTGCCCCGAAGGCGACTACGTAGAACTGACGCTGAAGAACCCGCACGGCAACGTCTTCATGCACAACGTAGATTTTCATGCGTCGACCGGCGGTCTGGGTGGCGGCGCGCTGACCAAGGTGGCTCCCGGCCAACAAGCTTAACGGCAGCGTCGGCGCGCTCACTGGCGATCGGGCTCTGAGGGCGCACGTGGGGGAGACAGTGCTGTTCATCCAGTCCCAGGCGAACAGGGATTCCAGACCGCACTTGATTGGCGGGCACGGCGACTATGTCTGGGAGCAGGGATCGTTCTCGGATCCCCCCGCCCACGGGCTCGAGACTTGGTTCATCCGCGGGGGCTCGGCGGGTGCGGCAATCTACACCATCAAGCAGCCGGGCGTATACAACTACCTCACGCACAACCTGATCGAGGCGGTCGAGCTCGGGGCCCTCGCCCAAGTCGTTGTCGACGGCGACTGGGATGACGACTTCATGACTCAAGTCCAGGCTCCCGCGCCCATCCCCGCATGAACGCCCAGGCAGGCCCGAGCCGTTCTTTCCTTTCCGCACACGGCTGAAGTCGGGGATGCGGGCCTGCATTCCGGCTTGCTCATGTCAAGTCTCACGTCGCGCCAAGGCGACCAAGCCGATCTGGCACGTGTCATCGGCTCTTTGGAGGTGCAGGGTCCACGATCAAAACGCGCACTGAATCCCGGCCTGCAGTCGGGCGGGCCGCCGTGGCTGTCAACCTGTCAGGGACAACTCAGCCGGTTGCTCCTGTCACGGGTTCACGCCCCTTTTCGGCCGACCACGACCGTCATCCCGATCTCGCGCCAGACACATTCGGCGCCGAATCCGGCCGATTCAAAGGCACTTAGCTCCTCTTCTAGTGGAAAGTACGTGTCCTCGTCGGCCCATTCCTCGGAATGCTCGAACGCGCGCTGCTCCTCGACGCCTCGCGCCACCATGTAGTCGGCCCACGCGCGCCATGTGGACTCGCGCGCGGCCGGTTCGGCCGGCATCGTCGCATCGGCATTGACGAAGGTCCCGCCCGCCCTCAGCGCGTCGTGGATCCGACTGTAAAGAGTTCGCTTCGCGCCGATCGTCGGGACATGATGCAGGGCCAGCGAAGCCGCCACACCGTCACATCGCGGCAGCGTCTCGAGAAATGATCGCTCAGAAAACCGCACGCGGCCCGCGAATCGCATTAGACGGTTTCGCGCGCGGGCGAGCATTTCCGGGTCGACGTCGAGCAGTTCGACGGATGCGGTTCCCGCCTCGAGAATCGTTTCGGAGAGAGCACCGGTTCCAGCTCCCAGGTCCAGCACCAGGCCGGAACCGACGCAGGCCAGTTCGCGGGCCGCTACCTTAAGCATCGGCTCGTAACCGGGG
>JGIcombinedJ30088_10004864_pt1 | contig 11798 bp, 12 predicted proteins | sample PinacodermPK_FD_30088 | JGI IMG/M metagenome (IMG submission 30088)
ACCCGCCAGCCAGAGGTAGGGCAGTTGCTCGCGGCAGGCCGCCTCCAGTTTGCGCGAGGAGCGCACGCCGGTCATGAAGCCGTAGAGCCAGACGCCGAGCAGGGCGCGGGGGTGATAGGCGGGCACGCCCATGCGTTGCGGTTCAAGCGCGACGCCCATGGCCGTCCAGTCCTCGGGCATGAGCGAATCGACGAAGGCGGCGACCACGCGGGCGGGATGGTCTTCGGGCAGCAACTCCTCCATCGTCGGCGGCATCAGCCAGCCTTGGAGGCGGTTGAGTTCTCGCCAGGGCATGGCAACGGGACTCCCTTCCTGACAACGACCGGTGTCTGTGGTCAGACCGGGAATCGGGTGTCGGGTTGCGCCGAGCAGGGAGCACACGGTCGACTCAGCGGCGCGCAGCAACACCGATCACGGGCCTGACAGTGGAGAAGATTAACAAAGGAGTCGGAAATGATCACCGGAGTGGATTGATGCTCAAAGTAGGAACTGAACCTGAGGACTGCTCGCATGCGGATCGGGCCCTGCAACAACCTACTGGCTTGCAGTGTCCGCCTTCGTCCGCTCTGCTGCGAAACGCGGAGCGCCAGGACGAAGAGCCCTTGATTCAGGACCTTCCCGCGTCGTTGGACGAAGACGATCGGGCGCGCGATTGGTGCTGATCGACGTGTGGCTGCCGAAGTTCATCGAACTGCGGATGGAGGCGCAGGCGCTGCGGATTGAGTCTCACGGGACGCAGAAGCGGAAATGCGTCACACCTCCAAAGCGAACACCAACTCGAAGGTTCTTGATTTTGTCCAGTTTGGTGGGCCGGGCTGGATTCGAACCAGCGACCGAGCGGTTATGAGCCGCCTGCTCTGACCCCTGAGCTACCGGCCCCTGGGGATTTCTCCTGGTACTGGGTCAGTCTATCGAGCGCCTGATCTACGATCCTTGTATGCCTTCTTTGACTTGGCGGATGAGTTTTGTTGGCCTGATTGGGTTGGCCGCACTGCTGGTGCTGGCTTGCGGGCCTTCGGGTGACCCAGCGACTCGAGGTGGGGTGATTCCTCCGGCGGTGGAACGTCCGGCTGAGCTGGCGGGCCGGCTTGACTTGCCGGCGCTGGTGAGTGAGGTCGTGTTTCCGTGGTCGGAAGTGGTGGTCCGGCGCGATTCGGACGATCTTGCGCTGGGTGTGCTGGTGGCGAACACCCCCGACCGACGCAGCAGGGGAATGATGTACTGGAGCGGTCTGCCAGCGGATAGTGGGATGATTTTCATCTGGGAAGAGACACGCGCTCGCAGCGGTGGGTTCTGGAACCAGAATGTGCCGATCGATCTTGATGTGGCCTGGCTCGACCGGGATGGCGAGATCCTGGAGTTTTCGATTCTGCTTGCGGAGGATGAGACGACGAAGCGTCCGCGGCAGGACTATTTCTTTGTGCTGGAGGTGCCCCGAGGTCGGTTTGCAGAAATGGGAATCGAGCTCGGGCATCAAGTGTTAATTCCCGCCACATTGTTGCCGGAATAGGCAAACTGCACTGCGAATTGCCCGTCTATGAGGCAGGTTGGTCGTGATATTGTGCCGAGAAGCACAGGCCGCCTGATGGTGCGGTCGCAAGCAGAACTGGACGCACAATGAAGCGCATTATTGGTGTCGGAGCGATCCTTGCTGTGTTGGCCGCAGTCGCACGAGTCGTGATGGGTCGTCGCCGCGACGAAGAGGACGAGGCGTAACTCCTCGGTTGTTCCTCTCGCTCGATCAAGGGACATCGTCCAGCCGCGCCCTCGTCTGGGACGAGGGCGGGCGTGTGGTTGCCAGCGCGCAACGCAGCGTCGAGTCCAGTTTTCCTCGACCTGGTTGGGTTGAGCAGTCGCCGAGCGAGATTTGGGACACGCAACTGGAGGCGGCCAGACAGGTCGCAGCGCAGGTCGGCGTTGAGCGAATCCGCGCCGTTGCGATTGCCAATCAGCGTGAAACTGCGCTGATCTGGAAGCGTGCCACGCTCGAACCNATCGGGCCAGCGATTGTCTGGCAATGTCGCCGTACGGCGAGTGTTGCTGCGCAGCTTGACGACCTTCACGGTGAACAGATTCGCTTTCGATCCGGTTTGCAGCCCGACGCGTATTTTTCTGGACCCAAGTTCTCGTGGCTGCTCAACCACGCTGATCCGGCGCTACGTGCCAGGGATCGAGCGGAGGCGGGCGAGTTGGCCTGCGGCACCGTCGATACGTGGCTGCTCGCGAAGCTGACCGGCGGCGCGGTTCACGCTACTGATGTCACTAATGCCTCTCGGACGATGTTGTGGAATCTGAGTGACCGTGATTGGGACAAGCAGCTCTGCTCCTGGCAGGGCGTGCCAATGTCGATGCTGCCTGAGGCTCGTCCGAGTGGAAGCGAATATGGGTTGACTGAGGCGTCGCTGCTGGGCAAGGCTCTGCCGATTCTGGCGGTTGCTGGTGATCAACAGGCGGCGCTCTATGGACATGGGATCACGAGTCCGGGCGCAGCGAAGTGCACGTATGGGACCGGAGCGTTCCTGCTCTCTCATGCCGAACCAGAGGCCGATGCCGAATCGACTCCTGATGGCCTGCTGTTAACTGCGGCTGTGGATGGCGGGCTGGCGCTTGAAGGCGGCGTGTTCACGGCGGGATCGGTGGTGCAGTGGTTGCGGGACGAACTGGAGTTGGCTCCTTCGGCGTCGGAGATTTCAGCCCTGGCGGCCTCAACTGACACCTCCGGAGGAGTGATGCTGATTCCGGCCTTGGCCGGATTGGGATCTCCGCATTGGGATCCCGACGCACGCGGTGCGATCCTGGGGTTGACTCGGGGGACGACCAAGGCGCAGATCGCACGTGCAGCGCTGGAGGCAGTGGCGTTTCGGGTGCGCGAGATACTTGAAGCAATGGAGGCTGGGGCCGGTCCGATTGCGGAGCTACGGGTTGATGGTGGGATGACGTCGAGCGACGAGATGTTGCAGATCCAGGCCAATGCGCTGCAACGGCCTATTGTCCGGCCGGCCACGCAGGAGACCACGGCTTTCGGCGTTGCTCGGCTGGCGATGGAGGTCAGCGGACTAGATGCGGTGATTGAGATGGACGAAGATCGGTTTGAGCCAAACGCCGATCTTGAGAGTGCGTTTCAACGCTGGAGCGCCGCACGTCGGGCGATACAGACACTGTCACCCGACGGTGATTTGACTGAATAGACTCAGATCGAAATGGCTACGGCGGACTACGACGTCATCATCATCGGCGGCGGCATTAACGGCGCGGCGACTGCGTCTTCGGTTGCTGCTCGCGGATATCGGACGCTGGTGCTCGAGCAGGACGACTTTGCTTCAGGCACGACATCGGCCTCGACCAAGCTGATTCATGGTGGGTTGCGCTATCTCGAAACCGGAGACGCGCGACTGGTTCATACGTCGTTGCAGTCGCGCGAGCGTCTGTTGCGTGAACGGCCGCACCTGGTGCGTCCGATGGGCTTCATCCTGCCGGTCTACGAGGGCGATCCTCGGCCCGCGTGGTACATCCGCTCGGGGCTTGCGTTGTATGACCTGTTGTCTCCTCGCAAAGTGTCTCCCTGGCACTCATCGTTTTCTGAGCGGGAGTTGCAGCGCTTTGAGCCTTCGATTTCTACGGATCGGCTGAAGGCGGCGTATCTCTATCACGACGCCCAGGTCTGGTCGCCGGAGCGGCTGACGCTGGAGTATCTCGCGCAGGCACGGGCATCGGGCGCCGATCTGCGCAATCATGCGGCGGTTGACTATATCATTGTTGATGGCGGGAGCGCGCGAGGCGTCGATTTTCACGACGTGCTGACCGGTAAGCGGTCGACGGCATCGGGGCGGCTTGTGGTCAATGCTGCGGGGCCGTGGGTGGATGCAGTGCTCGACGCGACTGGACGTTCGCTGAAGCGGCGGATCGGTGGGACGCGAGGATCGCACCTGGTGATAGACCTGAACGGTCGAGGCCCGAAGCATGCGGTGCTGGCCAGTGCGAAGTCGGATGCTCGGCCGATGTTCGTCACGCCGTGGCTGGATCACCACATCATTGGTACGACCGATGTTCGCGACGATGAGGATCCATCGGACGTTCGCGCGGCCGGCTGGGAAATCGACTACATGATTGCCGAGGCGGCGCGGATTCTGCCCGGTCTCGGAATCGAGCATCGCAACGTGTTGTACGCCTACTCGGGAGTTCGTCCGCTGGCACGGGCTGGCGACGGAGTCTTTGAAGGCGCCATATCTCGCCGTTCGATCGTGGCCGATCACGCGTCGGAAGGTGTGGAGCGGCTGGTCTCGCTGGTGGGCGGCAAGCTGACGACTGCGGCCGATTTCGGACGGTCGGCGGCGGAGGCAGTGGCGCAACAGATTGGTCGTCCGAGGGCGCGTGGCATCGCTGCCTTACCAAAGGTGCCGACCAGCCGCGCGGTGTTCCTGCCGCCCGAAACGCAGGAGCATCTGCGAATGGTGTACGGGCCGAGAGCGCCGGAGGTCGCGGCGTATGCGGCTTCCGATTCGTCGTTGGCTGCGCCTGTTTCGGCCCACCATCGCGATATCGGGGCACAGGTGGCGTACGCGGTTGAACATGAGGGGGCTCGGACAGTGGCTGATGTGCTGCTTCGGCGGACGGTGGTTGGCTTGACCAAGGACCTGGGTCGCAGCGCGGCGGGTCCGACAGCCGAGGTCATGGCGCGCCGGCTGGGCTGGTCTGACGAGGTACGGGATCAGGCGGTGCGAGATTACTTTGCCGAGCTACATCGTCGGTTTGTGGTGATTGACTCTTCGGCTGGCATTCCGCCGTCGGAGGAGTTGTCGTCCGATGAAGTCGACGGAGTTGAGGGACTGGGCGGATAGGCCTGTTGCATTGTCACACGCCACTCCCAGTGCCCGCTCTACTAAGACCATTGCCTTCTCCGCTTCTCCCCTTTGGAGACCCTTGGATAAACTTCCCTTCTCCTCCCATTGCGGGGGAGATGCCGAGAGACTGCCCCGGGCTTGACCCGGGGGCAGATGGGGGTTCCCTGCCTCTTGGCCCTATCTGGTCATCGCCGGCCGACCCCCCCTCTGTCACTCTGTGACATCTCCCCCCGCAAGGGGGGGGGGAGAGGGGATCTGGGCTGAGACACTCTTCTGTGGTGTGAGGATTCCCTTATGCTCGCCAGCGGCTGAGGCGTAGGGCGTTGGTGAGNACTGAGAGGGAGCTGGCGACCATGGCCAGTGCTGCGGCAATGGGCTCGAACTGGCCTCTGTCTCCGAAGAGCCAGTGGANGCCTCCTGGAACTCCTCCGACNGCGTCGAAGATGGGTACNGCGAGTCCGGCGGCGAGCGGGATGAGCAGGATGTTGTANGAGAAGGCGAAGGCCAGGTTNTGTCGGATGACAGATCGGGTGGCTCTGGCCAGTAGGACTGCCTGGGCGGCACGCCGAGGATCGGACTGCATCAGCGCGACTTGAGCGGTCTCGAGAGCGATGTCGGAACCGGTGCGCATAGCAAGGCCGAGGTCGGCTTGTGCGAGCGCTGGGGCGTCATTGACTCCGTCGCCCACCATCGCTACCCGGCGATCGCTGGTCTGATGCTCTGCGACGAGCGTTGCTTTTTCTGATGGCAGTGCGCCGGAGTGATAGCTCGCGATTCCTACTGCTTCACTAATAGAGCGGACAACTGACTCGGTGTCGCCGCTGATCAGCACGGAATCCACTTCACGTGTACTCAGCAACTTCACGGCCTCACTTGCCCCTGGCTTAGGTTGATCGCTGAGCCGGATTGTTCCGATCAATCTGCCTTCTTGGGCGATGTAGACAGGAGTCGAGACCGACTCTGGGTCGTCGATGGTGATTGAGTGCTCAGACATCATGCGTTCGTTGCCGACGACGAGGAGCTGGCCGTCAACAATGGCGGTCGCGCCGCTTCCTGGTCTGCTGCGAAAGTCGACTGCGTTGCCGAGCTCCAGACCGCGATCCTGGGCGTGAGCCACGATGGCTGCTGCCAGCGGATGCTCCGATTCCTGTTCGACTGTGGCGGCGAGTCGGATGAGTTCGTCATCTTCGACGCCGTTTGGCTGGACTGACGTCACTTCGTGTCGTCCGCTCGTGAGTGTCCCGGTTTTGTCCCAGACGACGGTGTCAATCTTGCCTGCCGATTCAAGTGCTTCGGCGTCGCGGAAGAGGATGCCCAGCCTCGCAGCTCGGCCGGAGCCGGCGGCGACGGCTGCGGGAGTCGCCAGTCCGAGGGCGCATGGGCAAGCAACGACCAGCACGGCGACGGCGCTGACGACGGCTGAGGTCCAACTGGCGTTGTCTCCAAACACCGCCCAGGCGATGAATGTGATTACTGCGATCNCGACAACGATCGGGACGAAGACGCTGGCGATCTGGTCGGCGAGGCGTTGGATTGGCGCTTTCGAGGCCTGTGCGCGTTCAACAGTCGCCGTGATTCGTGCCAGCGCGGTTGCCGATCCGACCTGAGTCGCCTGGTAGGTGAATGCGCCTTCGGCGTTGATTGTGCCGGCGAAGACCGTGTCACCGCGTGCCTTCGTGACGGGGACGCTCTCGCCGGTAAGCAGGGCTTCATCGAGGGAACTCTCGCCGCTGACGACGACGCCGTCGACCGCGATCTGCTCTCCGGGTCGGACCCGGACAGTATCGCCGACCTGGACATCGGATGCGGGGATGTCTCGCTCGAGGCCGTCTTCAACGACTCGCGCAGTTTGTGGGGCGAGTTCCAAGAGGCGCGTCAGTGCCGCCGCTGCGCGCAGGCGGACGCGGGCTTCCAGCGCTCGGCCGAGGCTGACGAAGCCGACGATGATCAGGGCGGTGTCGAAGAAGACGTCTCGTGAAGCATCGGCGCCTTCGAATGTTACAGGCGCCAGCGCCGAGACCGTGCTGTATCCCCATGCGGCGGCGACACCGAGGACGATCAAGGTGTCCATGTCGGTGGTACGTCGGGCGGCGGCTCGTGCGGCGTTTCGGAGCATCGGCCAGACGCCCCAGGCCAACGTTGGAGTGGCCAGGACGAAAAAGACAGGAAAGACGGTGTCCGGGTTCCAGTTGATGTCGGCCCAACGGTTGGCCTGCATCGCGAAGAAGATGCCCCATCCGACGATCAGCGCGGGAACAGCCCTCAGCAGTTGGGGGCGAATCTCACGGATGCCGGGTTGCTCGTTCTCATCGTCGGAGTCGATCAACTCGTAGCCGGCGCCGGTGATGGCTGCGCTCAGCATTGGTTGTTCAATGGGACGATCGATTTCAATGATCGCCCGTCCGGCGATGAAATCGGCCGTGGCCTCGGAGACGCCATCGACCTTGACCAGCGCCCGCTCGACTCGCCTGACGCAGGCAGCGCAGTGCATGCCTTCGATCTGTATGGTCTGGGTCTGGCGTTCAGTCGCGGTGGTCATTGGTTGCAGCATATGTCTCCGGGTCAGCGGATAGGCTGACGCCATGCCACGTGTCATGTTGTTGATTCCCACCGCTTCCTACCGCGCACCCGACTTTATGTCGGCAGCCGACCAACTTGGTCTCGATGTAGTCGTTGCATCGGACATCGATCAGCCATTGGCCGACATGTATCCCGGTCGTTGGTTGACGCTGCCGTATCACGACCTTGAAGAAGGCGCGCGAGCGGTTGCGCGATATGCCGATCGATTTCCGCTCGACGCGGTCGTGGCGGTTGATGATCCGGGGACCGTGCTCGCTGCATATGCCAGCTCGGAGCTGCAACTGACGGGCAATAGCCCTGAATCGGTGATCGGCACGAGAGACAAGTCGGCCTTGCGGCGTGCCTTGGACGCGCATGGCGTTCGCTCTCCCTGGTGGCGAGTATTCCGATTTGACGATCCATCCCCGGCATCCGACCTCGACTATCCAGTAGTGATCAAGCCGCTGGGACTGAATGGATCTCGCGGAGTGATGCGGGCGAATGATTCGGTGTCATTTGAGCGCGCGCTGGCTCGGTTGGCTCGGATGCTTCAATCGAAGTCGGCAACAGAGGAATGCGGCGATCTGGTTGATCGCTACCTGGTCGAGGGTTTCATTCCCGGTGTCGANGTTGCGNTCGAAGGGTTGTTGAGAGATGGAGAGCTGCACACCCTCGCCGTGTTTGACAAGCCTGATCCACTGGATGGTCCGTTCTTTGAAGAGACCATCTATGTGACTCCGTCNCGGNTGCCAGACGAGGATGTGGAGGAAGTGGTTGAGNCATCGNGCCGATCTGCAGAGGCGTTGGGATTGCGTGACGGTCCGTTGCACGCGGAACTGAGACTGAACGAGGCTGGCGCCTGGCCTGTAGATGTCGCGGCGCGCACGATTGGTGGGCTGTGTGCGAGGACGTTGCGATTTGGCGCGGGGATGTCGCTTGAGGAGATTGTTTTGCGCCACGCGATCGACGCGCCGCTCGAGACGCTGAATCGCGAAGCGACCGCGGCCGGAGTGATGATGATGCCGATCGTGGGTCGGGGCAGAATCCGGGCGATTGTCGGTCTGGACGAGGCTGCGGCAGTTCCTTTGATTGAGGACATCGAGATGGAGGCGCGGGTCGGCGACATGCTGGTCCCGCTGCCGGAGGGCGCCGACTATCCCGGTTTCATCTTCGCAAGAGGCGAGGATCCGGCTGAGGTGGAGTCGGCGTTGCGGGAGGCCTGGTCCAAGATCGCGTTTGTTCTGTGAATGAGGAACAGATCCAAGACGTAGTGAAGTGGACAGAGTCGCTTGAGGAGCAGGAAGTCGATCACTTGCTCTCGGAAGCTCAAAGAAGGTTCGATTCCGACCAGCAACAGTTCTCTGCGCTTGACTCAAGAATCGTCGCGATCGTTGGTTGGGCCATCGTTGGTGTCGGCACGCTGCTGCTAGCGAGGAGTCGCGAGTTTGATTTCTCTGGTCCAGGAATCGTCGCTTCCGTTGTGATTGTTGGGGCATCGCTTGTGGTAACGGCGGGTACCTTCGCCTTGTGGCCCAGGAGTTGGGCGTCGAGTCTTGATTTGGGGATTATATCGGATAGTGCCCAAGTCATTTGGTCACTATCTTGTCAGTGCAGCGTCGATATTGCAAGTGGGGGAAGGGTAGAGCCATCATCCCTCTCGGGTGGTGTGCAAATCCTCAGCCTGTAGATCATCCAATACCACGAAGATGACCGGTGCCATTCATCCAAGTTGTCGGGGTAGCCGAAGAAATGAACTCCGAAGCGTGCGTCGCCGCCTGGCGTGGCAAGCAGTCCTTGCCAGATGGTCACGGTGCGTCCACCGACGCGCGCAGTTCTTCGCGTCATTAGATCTCCATTCGGATCGTCAAAGAAGTTCCTCCAACTGGTGACTTCGACATAGGGCTCACTCGGCTTGATCTTCTGCCATTCATATTGTCTCTCTGCGAACGGTCCGAGTTGGACATCTCCGTCTGCGGCCAGAACTGCCCCGTAGATTCCCGCAGGGAGATTGAGAAACACCGAATGATTGGCGCTGTTCGGCGTCATGGCAAAGACCACCTGTCTCGCGCCGCACTCGGACGTTGGAAACTCGTCGAATGGCGAATCGGCGAGTGCAGTGCTCGCAACTGCGAGCATTCCAACGAAGACAATCAGGATCGCCGCGATCGCGGCTGTGGCTTTTCCGAGCATGGATAGTCCCAAGCTTCCCGGTGGCGTGCCCGAAACGGGGGTCAAGATGGACGGGATAAGTGAGCACGTTGGCTCCCTCCCTGGCACGAGGCGTGGTTAGTGCCAGCCAACCGACAACTCGCGTGAACACCACGGAGGGAGCATGGACACCACGCCTGGTTCGGTGGATGTTCATGCGAGTTCGATTGGCTGGCACCGGCACGCTAGCAGGATCAGGGTGGGGACGAGCACGCCGTTCGGCTGACGGAGGACGACCTAGTTTGGCACATTGGGGTATCGTGGCGTCAACGGCAGCAGAAAGGATGAATCATGGCTGCACCAGAGAAAGACCTGAGGATCCCGGCGCCGACGCGCGATGTGATCCAGGCAATGCTGCGCGGCGGAAAGAAGAAGCCCAAGCCGACCGCGACGGGTGACTAGGGTGTCGGGTGACGATCTCTACAACTTAAGTGGCAATGAATTCGAGGTTCTTGCAGATGAATCTGAACAAACCGTCAATTTGAGGATTGTCGCAAATCGTCAGCTGGAAATGACATTTCCACTGTCGGTTTCTGAGGCCCAGATTCTTGCTGATCAAATCCAGCAAGCCGTCGCGCGCATTCGTCGCACAGAAGACCGGGCTTGAGTTTCAAGATTACCTTGGCCATGCTTCCAGTCTATCCGATCAGCTCGGAGTAGCGCAGGCGCTTGCCGACCATGCCGCGCACGACGCCTCGCAGCTGGTCAATCGTGTCTGCGGGGCGTTGATTGTGGCGCCCAGCGAACTCAGTCACGTAGCGATCCAGATGTTGCGGGCTCATGTGGTGGTAGGTTCCCACGTATCCACGCTTGAGCATTGACCAAAACGACTCGATCCCATTCGTGTGCGCTTGCCCGTTGACGTATTCGCCGACCGAGTGCGCGACTACTTCACGGCGACGTGGCAAGGGCAGGTAGCCTTTGTGCTCGTCGGTGTAGACCAGCGCATCGGTTTCCGTCCGGTCGGTCACGAACGGCACCAAGGATGCTGCGTCCGTGCCGGGGACGACCTGCGCGGCAACCTTGCCCGTCTCACGATCCTTGACACCGACGACGGCAGTCTTGCCGACTGTTCCGCGACCAGACTTGAGCTTCTTATTCGCGTGCTTGTTCTTTTCCTTGCCACCCACGAACGTCTCGTCCGCCTCGACCGGACCATCGAACGGGTCCTGTTCACTGAGCCAGGCTTCTCGGATCCGGTGAGCCAGGAACCAGGCGGTCTTCTGAGTGACGTTGAGATCGCGGTGCAGTTTCATGCTGCTGACGCCCTTGAGCGACGTGGTCAGTAGGAATGCAGCCAGTGCCCACTTCTGGTAGCCGATATTGGACGCTTCCATGACCGTGCCGGTCTTGACCGAGAAGCGCTTGCGGCAGGTGCGGCAGCGGAACGGCATGGTCTTGTGCTTCGCACCGATCTGAACGTTGTCGGACTCGCAGTAGGGGCACTCAGGACCATCAGGCCAACGCTCGGCCACAAAGAACGCCTCAGCCGTCGCATCGTCCGGGAACATCTGAAAGAGCTCGACCAGACTGATGCCAGTGCGGTAAAACTTCCCCGGTGCGTGAGCGGTAACCATCGTGTGCCCCTTTCCCTGTGGGCACTATTCTACAGCAATGAAATCACTCAGCGCAAGTGGGCACTATCCGATATAATCCCCCTTGATTTGCACTGGTACCGGAGCTGGCAGAAGCCATCGGTCCAAATCATGAAGGCACGCGGATTGGCCGCTTTGCTGGTAGGGATAGATCTCAACACGGGGGTTCTGAATCGCCGAAACAGAGCACTACAAGTTGCGGCTGCTGGATTGTTGCTTGAGTTTGGTGCGCTGGTTGCTTCGCTGATACTGACTGAATAACGAAGCTAGAAGCTTCGCTTCGTGATGATCAATGGAACTCCAGGCGGAGGATCGCTTGGCTTTCGCGAGGGCTTGGCGTCGGCGGAGGGCGTTTTCGAGTCTTGCTTAGGCTTCGATGGTCGTCGTCTGAGGCCTGGCATCAGGGGCGCTCCGCTTCTTGCTTCTATGGGTTCAGGATACTCCGACCTCCTGCTGCTTGTTGGGGAGCGGCCCTTGTGATCAGCCGGCTGACCGCTCGTCGGAGCAGCATCCTGGGCGGTTTGGCGAAGTAGATTGGGATGAGGGCCGCGTAGGTGAGGATGGCGACGAGCGTGAGTGGGAAGTCGTAGGAACC
>JGIcombinedJ30088_10004865_pt1 | contig 11798 bp, 14 predicted proteins | sample PinacodermPK_FD_30088 | JGI IMG/M metagenome (IMG submission 30088)
AATTGAAACCCGGACTAGGCGCTGCCTCGCTTCAGCAGGGCGTCCAGCGAGAGGGGACCGGCACCGCGGGCGATGGGGATGAGCAGCAGGAAGATCCAGAAGAGCCGCTGGTCGAGGATTTTCGCGTCCGGCACATTGTCGAACCACATGCCGATCGTTGCCGCGTCGGCTCCATGGCCCACGATATCGACAAAGCTCATCACCAGGATGAACCCGATCATGGCGAGGCTGGCGGCGCGGGTGAACAGGCCCACCACGATCAGCGCGGGAATGATGAACTCCGCCCATGTGCCGGCCAGCACGATGAGGTCCGCGATAAAGCCGAGCTGCGATTCGTCATAGCCGACGGCCTCCATCTGCGCCGGAAGTATCTGCACATAGGCGCCGGCCGACAGCGAGAAGATGCCGCCGATCCCTTCCCCGAGCTTGGTCATGGCGGATGCCCAGAAGAAGGTGGCGAGCGTCGCCAGAAACACCAGACGCGCGAGGGTCGGCACGGCCGCGCCGTCAAGGAACCGTCCGACCGGTCCCAGAATGGCGTCTTCGAGGCGGTAGAGAGCATTCATTGCGGGTTCTCCCGACATTTCACACTGAGATTGTCCCGATGGCCTGCGCGGCGAAGACCACGCTGAGAGTGGCGCCGAGATCGAAATCCGGCGCGTGCGTNCATGGCCTTGTCCGCTGCCCGCCCCAGCGGCTCTCCGGCCCGGAGCGCCAGCAGGAAGCCGGCGCCNCCCGGAGGAAGAAGGTGCATGAGCACGGCGTCTGCCGGCCGNGACACCAGCACATCCTNGGCAGCGGGCAGGACTGGGGCCTTGTCCTCCGTCGCATTGAAGCGCCAGATCGAATAGACCGGATGCGCCGAGCGAACGANANGGCAGGCGGCCCGCAGGACGAGCCGGGTTTGCATGAGNGCCGCCGCCTCGCGCTCGCCCAGGACCGANGGGTCGGCGGCGGGGTCGTCGGCTGCGTGGTAGGACACGCGGCGNGCATGTTCCAGACGCGCCACATCCGGCAGGTAGGCGAACCTGTCCACGGGCTCGAAGCTCTCCAGAAACGCCGCGAAACCTTCCCCGTAGAACATCATGCGCGGCGACGAAGGCGGATGGGCGCGCACATAGACGCCCGCCATCGCCTCGAAGAATTCCTCGCCGACAAGCGCCCGCACGACAGGGAACGCCTCGCCGAGCGCTTCGATGAGCGCGACAACGACATTGTTGCGGTAGATGTCGAAACGCCGCCCCGCCGGCAGGCCGTCCGGCCGGACCAGGCCCGCCGGGACCGGTTTCGCCGGATCGAGCAGGGCCTCCACGAACGCGCTCTGGTAGTCAGGCATGGCAGTTCGCGAGCATCGCACCGGCCCGCGCGGCCTCGGCGGCGAGCACCGGCCATTCGGGCACGTCGTTGTCCCATTCGATCAGGGTCGGAANCGGCCCCCAGCGTGCCAGCACACGGGCGAAGAGCGTCCAGACGGCGTCGGCGACGGGATTGTTGTGCGCATCGATCAGCAGCGGGCCGCCATCCTCATCCGCCTCCGCCTCGTGGCCGGCGAGATGGATTTCCCCGACAAGGGCCATGGGGAAGGCGTCGAGATAGACCTCGGCATCGCAGGCCCCGTTGACCGCCGAGACATGCACATTGTTGACATCGAGCAGGAGGCCGCAGCCCGTGCGCGCGGCAACCGCGCCCAGGAATTCGACCTCGGCCATCGTGCTGGAGGAGAAGCCGAGATAGTTGGAGGGGTTCTCAAGCAGGATGCGGCGGCCGAGGCGCGCCTGCACTTCGTCGATATGGTCCGAGACCCGCGCGAGAGTCGCCTCGTCGCAGGGCAAGGGCAGGAGATCGGCCAGATATCCGCCGCCATGGCTCGACCAGGCAAGATGTTCGGAAACGCTGGCGGGCTGCAGCCACGAGACCAGATGCGCCAGCCGCCCCAGATGCTCTGCGTCGAGCGGTCCCTCCGACCCGATGGAAAGGCCGACGCCGTGGCAGGAAATCGGGAGCCGCTCGGCGATCCGGCGGAGCCCGGCGATCGCGGGGCCGCCGCCGACCATGTAGTTTTCCGCGTGGATCTCGACCCAGGAGACCGGGCCGGGCGATGCGAGGATGTCTTCGAGATGCCGGGGCTTGAAACCGACGCCGGCCTCGGGAGGCAGGCCGCTCCACACTCTGTCCATGCCGTCCATCGCGGGTCCTCTGCCGCCAGGCAAGGGCGGTCGTCCGCGTCCCGGATTCCCCGGGACGCGGAGGCGCCGTCCTCAGCTGGGAAGGTCGCGGTCCAGCGCTTCCAGCGAGCCGTTGCGGTCGCCGGGCACGTCCATGGTCAGGCAGGTGCCCTTGGGCACGAGCGTCCAGGCATTGCCCTGGTAATCGACGGTGGAGGTGCCGGCGCAGGTGGTGCCGGGGCCCGCGGCGCAGTCGTTCTTGCCGGCGAGCGAGACGCCGTAGCACTTCTCCTTGTCGGCGGCCGCGGCCGGCGTGGCGGTCTGCATGGCGAGCGCCGCCGCGACGGCGCTTGCAACCGCAAGGCCCTTGAGTGTCGAGGTCGTCATTGCGTTTCCTTTCACATTGTCGAGGGTTCAGCAGGGGCGGTCTGAATCGGTCCACATGCAGATCGTTCCGTTACCATCGCATGTTTCGCCGCGATCCCGTGCATTGCCATAAGATAGGAAGAGTCCCGCGATCCGCCAAACGCCATGTCGCGGCGGCGAACATCAAATCTCGGTGAACGTGCCCGCGATCCGGAATGGGGATGACCGCTCCGGCGGCCGGCCTTACCCTCCGGCCCGGTCGTTTTCCCGAGAAATGCAACGGAGCAGAGCCATGCCCGATCCGCTGTTCGACTTCACCGGCAAGACCGTGCTCGTCACCGGCGGCAGCCGGGGGCTCGGGCGCGAGATGGCGCTGGGCTTCGCCCGGCGCGGGGCCGATGCGGTGATCGTCTCGCGCCGCGAGGAGTCCTGCCGGGCCGTGGCGGCGGAGGTCGAGGCGCTTGGCCGGCGCGCCTGGGCGATGCCCTGCAACGTCTCGGACTGGGATGCGCTGGAGGGCCTGGCGAAGCGGGCCTGGTCGGAGGCCGGCGGCATCGACGTGCTGGTCAACAATGCGGGCTCCTCGCCGCTCGCGCCCTCCTCGCTGGAAACGCCGGAGGGGCTGTTCGACAAGGTGCTGGCGCTCAACTTCAAGGGGCCGTTCCGGCTGACGGCGCTCCTCGGCGCGGCCATGGCGGCGGGCAGTGGCGGGGCGGTGGTCAACATCTCCAGCACCGGGGCCATCCGCCCGCGCCCCGAGCTCGCGCCCTATGCCGGCGCCAAGGCGGCGCTGAATGCGGTGACGGAGGCCTTTGCCCGCGAATATGCCCCGAAGGTGCGCGTCAACGGAATCATGCCGGGGCGCTTCCTCACCGACATCTCGCACGCATGGGACGATGAGACCCGCCGCAACGAAGAGGCCGCGCTCCAGCGCAGCGGCGAGCCGGAGGAGATCGTCACCGCCGCCCTCTACCTCGCCTCGGACGCCAGCGGCTTCACCACCGGCTCCATCATCCGCGTGGACGGCGGCGCGCCCTGAGGGGCAGGCGCGTCTGCTCCAAACGCCGGAAAGAGGTCAGGGTAGCAACGCTATCCGCTCGGCCCGTAGACGAGGTCCGGCAGCCAGAGCACAAATTCCGGGAACAGTGCGATCAGGACGATCACGACGACATAGGTGAGCAGGAACGGGATCACGGCCACCGAAATCCTGTCGATGCTCAAATTCGTCAATCGTGTCGCAACGAACAGGTTTGCCCCGACCGGCGGCGTGAGGAAGCCGATCTCGCAGGCGATCACCATGATCACTCCGAACACCACCGGGTCGATGCCGATCGAAACCGCGATGGGAAGCATCAGCGGCGTCAGCAGGATGATCTGGGCAATCGACTCGAGGAACATGCCGGTGATGATCAGGATCGCGGCGATGACCAGGAGCAGGATGAAGCTGCTGTCCGTGAAGCCGGTCAGGAATTCGCCGATCAGGAACGGCACGTCCATCAGGCTCAGCAATTCGCCGAAGGCCTTGGCCGGACCGACGATGATCAGGACGGCGCCCGAAATCATCGCCGTGGTCTTCAGGCATGACAGGATCGCGTCCCAGGTCAGCTCGCGGTGCACGAATTGACCGACGAGAAAGGCGTAAACCACCGCGACCGAAGCCGCTTCGGTAGGCGTGAAGGCCCCGCTGTAGATGCCGCCGAGGATCAGGACGGGAGCGCCGATAGCCCATTTGCCGTCCCAGCAGGCCCGCCCGACGCGCACCCATGCAAAACTGTGATCGGTCTGCCCGCCATAGCCGCGCCGGCGCGCGATCAGCCATGTGACCACCAGGAGCAATGCACTCGCGATCAGCCCCGGCAGGACGCCGGCAAGGAACATGCGCGGGATCGAAGTGTCCGAAACCACACCGTAGATGATCATCAGGTTGCTCGGCGGAATAAGGCTTCCCAACGCACCGCCGGAGGCGACGATCGCGCCGCCATAGGCCGGGTCGTAGCGCTCGCGGACCATCGCCGGAATCATAACGGCGCCGATCGCCGCCGTCGTTGCGGGCCCCGAGCCCGAGAGGGCGGCGAAGAACGTGCATCCGAGCACGGCCACCANGCCGAGACTGCCCATGTAGTTGCCGATCAGCGACTGGGCGATCGCCACGATCCTTAGCGCGAGGCCACCGCGCTCCATCAGGGCGCCGGCGAGTACGAACAGGGGCACGGTCAGGAGCGGGAACGGTTCGACCCCGGTGTACATGGCCTGGGCCAGCGCCACGACCGGAATGTCGATCAGGAAGTAGCCGACGAGCGTCGCGATCGCCACCGCGATCGGGATCGGAATGCCGAACGCGATGGTGGCGACCAGCGTCCCGAACATGTAGAGCGCTTCAATCATGGAGAACCGCCCCGTCTTCGGGGACCGCCGTCGGCAGGATGCCGTCCCGAGCCCAATGGTAATAGACCTGGATGAGACGGACCGTCATCAGGGCAAAACCGACGACCAGGCACAGATACGGCCACTTCTGGGCAACGCCCAGCACCGGCGAATTGAAGGGGAGTTCCCACATCGAAAGATGCAGCAGGAAACTCTGCCAGGTCAGGTATATGGCGAACACGAACCAGACCAGGTCGCTCAGCACGGCCAGGCCGAGCGCCATCCGGCCCGGGAAAAGTTGGATCAGGTTCATCACCCGTATGTGGGTGCGTTCGCGCACCGCCCAGGAGGCCGAAATATAGACGGACCAGAGCATCGCATAGACGGCGATTTCGTCCGACCAGGAGGTCGGCGCGCTGAACACATAGCGCATCACGACCTGGAAAAAGACGAGCACCGCCATGACGGTGACGCAGACGCCCGCAATGACTTCTTCGGCTCGCCGCTCAAGGAACGCGAAGACTGTGCTGGGTGAAGGCATGCAGCCCGCCGTGGAATGAGAACCCGGGTGGAGGGCGAGGGCCGCGGCGGGGTCGATGAACCTCCGCCCCGCTGCGGCCGCTCGCTTGCCGAAGTATCAGCCTAGTTGGCGAGTGCGTTGATCGCCTCGATCAGTTCGACATATTCGGCGCCGCGTTCGGCCGCGAAGGCCTCATGCACCTCGGCGGCCGCCTCGATGAAGGGTGTGGTGTCCGGGGTCGTGAACTGCACGCCGGACTCCTTGAGCTTTTGCGTAAACCCTTCGTTGCCGATCCTGACATGCGCCCGCGCCGCCGCCGCCGCGATATCGGCGGCCATGTAGAGCGCTTCCTTCTGTTCGTCGGTCAGCTTGTCCATGAACTTGGTGCTGACGAAGAACGGCGGCGTCAGCGCAAAATGGCCGGTCAGCGCGATATGCTTGGCGACCTCGTGGAATTTCTGGGTGAAAATGCCGTCAAGCGGGAGGTCGCCGCCATCGACGGTTCCGGTCTGCACGGCGGTCAGGGTTTCCGACCAGGCCATAGGGACGGGGTCGGAGCCGAACGCCTTGTAGGTGTCGACCATCACGACATTCTTGGGGACCCGGTATTTCAGCGGCCTGAAATCCTCGATGCTGTTGATCGCCTGCTTCGAGTTGTAAAGGTGCCGGAACGAGACCAGCACGATCTTCACCAGGTGGACGCCCGCTTCTTCCGGCATGGCGCCCCAGACCTTCTGGCCGACCTCGCCATCGACCACCTTGTAGGCATGTTCGAGATTCTGCAGCATGTAGGGCAGAACCAGCAGGTCGATCTTGGGATAGAACGGGCCGGCATTGTTCTGCGCGATCAGGGTGCCGTCGAGCGTGCCGAGCTGCAGCTTCTTTAACATGTCCTGCTCGCCGCCCATCTTGAAGCAGCAATGGACCTTGACCCGGACTTCGCCGCCGGTGAGCTTGTTCAGACGGTCGGCGAAGGTGTTCATGAATGTGCCGTAGGGATTTATTTCGGCCGTCGCGTAGCCGATGTTCATCAATGTCGCTGCGAGCGCAGAGCCCGTCGAAATTGCCGTGACAACGGCCATCATGGTCGCCGCCAGAAGCGTTCTCTTGATCATTTCTTCCTCCCGGTTCTGGAAACGGAGTCCTCTTTGCAACGGCGCATGGAACGATCTCCCACCATGTCCGCAACGCGGTGGTCGCGCCCAACGGGCGCGGCCGGACTGGCCAGGCCGCCCTTACGAGCGGGTCAATACACCGAGTGTTGCACGATGGTGCGAGGGACGCCAGCGCCATGCAATCGTGCTTCCCGAGCCATGTGCGGACGCCTCACGGGATGCAAGCCTGTATCGCCTCCGTGCCTTCGCCGCTCTACGTTCCGGGACATGGCGGCGACCCCCGGAAACAATCAGTCCGTAAGGGTTCGGTCAACGTCCCCGGTCACGTTCGTTTCCGGGTCATATTTCCCGGCCCACGCCATTATCGCCAGCATCATCGGGCGCAGGTCTTTTCCCTTGTCGGTGAGCTCGTACAAGACCTTGCGCCCGTCGGCCGGATCTTTTTTCCGGGTGACGATCTGCCGGGCTTCGAGCTGGCGCAGACGGTCGGACAGCACGTTCGACGAAATGCCCTCGCCGGCATTCATGAAGTCCTGGAACCGGGTAAAGCCGCGAAACATCATGTCGCGGATAACCAGCAGCGACCAGCGATCCCCGAATGTGCCCAGCCCGAACCGGAATGGGCATCGATTGGGCTCGTAAATCATCTTCCCAGCATACCGGCCCAGGAATTCCTTGCAAAGAGCAAGTGATTATGTCATTTACTTGCAAAATGCAAGCGATGGGGCGTCGCCGTCGAAGAGGCCGACTCCATGAATCGAGCGATGAATGCAGCCGACTGGGGCCTTCTGCTGACGACAGCAGTGCTTCTGGGCAGCACCTTTCTGTTCCTCAACATCGCCGTCGCCGAAGTGCCGCCGCTGACCGTTGCGGTATCGCGGGCGCTGATCGCGGCGCCCATCTGCTGGGTCATGATGCGCGCATTCGGCGCGCGCATGCCACGGACCCGGCAGGAATGGGTCGCGCTCTTCTGGCTTGGGCTGCTGACGGGCGCGATCCCGTTCGGGTCGCTCTCCTGGGGCCAGCAGCATATCGAAAGCGGCATGCCCGGCATCCTGTTCGGCACGATGCCGGTCCTGGCGGTCGTTCTCGCGCCGCTGTTCCTGGCCGAGGAGACATTCACGCGCCGGCGTCTGATCGGCGCCGCGGTCGGGCTGGCGGGCGTCGTGCTGGTGATGGGTCCGTCGGTGCTGGTCAATTCCGGCGATCGGGCGCTCGCCNTCTTCATCACCTTCCTCGCCCCCTTGAGCCACACACTGGGCGCGATCTACGCCCGCCGGCAGCCCGGCCTCGCGCCGCCGGCCATGGCCACCGGGCAGATGATCTTCGGCGCCCTGATCCTGACGCCGCCGGCATTGATCCTGGAAGCGCCGCTCGGCCTNACGCCCAGCATGGGAGCGCTCGGCGCGATCCTCGTCACCGGCGTTGCCTGCACCGCGATTGCGATGAGCCTGTANTTCGTCGTCGTCCGGCGCATCGGCGCCACCCGCAGCTCCCTNGTGCCGCTCTTCTTNCCCCCGGTNGCCGTGTTCCTGGGCGCGGCGGTNCTCGGCGAACGGCTGCCGGTCGAGGCCTTTATCGGTCTGGCGCTGATCATGGCCGGTGCNCTGGCCGTAGGCGGCGCAACGGCCAAANCGCCCGAACCGGCCGCCACCGCCGCCCGGGCGGAAAGGGTGTAGATGCCGGNGTGACCTGCGCCGGATAATGTGCCGACCCTGACGCGGCCGGGGATGCCGGTCGCNAACCGCGCCGAACGGTCCTGCGCCCTACTCCACCTCGCCCGACGCTGTGATCTCGGCGGCGTTGTTGGGGGACTGCTCGATCTTGCGGACCACGTCCATGCCGTCCACGACATGGCCGAACACGACATGCTTGCCGTCGAGCCAGGGCGTCGGCACGGTGGTGATGAAGAATTGCGAGCCGTTGGTGCCCGGCCCGGCATTGGCCATGGAGAGCAGGCCCGGCCGGTCGTGGACGAGGGTGAAGTTCTCGTCCTCGAAGCGCGCGCCGTAGATCGACTTGCCGCCGCGCCCGTCGCCGCTGGTGAAATCGCCGCCCTGGATCATGAAATCGGGAATCACGCGATGGAAGCGGGAGCCCGCATAGCCGAAGCCCGGCTCGCCGGTCGCGAGCGCGCGGAAGTTTTCGGCCGTCTTCGGCACAACGTCCTTGCGCAGCTCCAGCACGATGCGGCCGGCCTGTTGGCCGTCGATGGCGATGTCGAAATAGACCTTGGGATTCTGGGCCTGGGCGTCGGTCACGATGAGTGCTCCGAGGAAAGCGAAAAGGGAAAGGACATGTTTCAGCATCGAAGGCTTCCTCATCCGACCTGGGTGCCGTAGGTGCCGCGCCCGACCGCGACCAACCTGCCCTGTTCGTCGTAAACGTCGATATCGACCACCGCGACCGTCCGTCCCGCCCGGCGCACCTTCGCCTTGCCGGTGAGCGCGGTGTTCGAGGCCGGGCGCAGGAAGTCCGTGCGGTAGTTGATGGTCGGCACGCCGCCGCCCCGGTTTATCACCAGCGCATAGTCGCCGACCGTGTCGATGAAGGCGGAAATGACCCCGCCGTGATACTGGCCCGTGCCGTGCGCGCGCTCGAACTCCGGGCGCATCTCGATGCGCATGGCGATCTCTTCGGCCTCGGCATCGGCGTGGGTCACGGTAATGCCCATGCCGGCATTGAAGGGCGAAGCGTCGATCTTCGCCTGGAGCGCGGCGACGGAAAGCGGCAATGTCTCGGTCATGGGCCGACGCGAATAGCACGCGGGACCGGGCCGCGCCAGCGGGTGCGGCAGTCCTGCGCAGGCCGGGACAGGCCTGCCGTCAGCGGCTATTCTCCCGCGCCGGCAGGAAGGGGGCAGGCATCCATGCGCATCAATCTCGGCGACCTTGCGGACCGGAACAAGGACCCGGACCTGCCCGCCATTGTCGACGCGGCGGACTGGGAGCACGCGCCCGTGCGCTCGCACCGCTGGCTGGAGGAGCGAACCTGCGGCGTCGCCCGCGCGCTGCTCGGCCGGGGCCTTGCGCGAGGCGACCGCGTCGCCATCTTCGCCGCCAACAGCGCCGACTGGCTCGCCGTCTATTTCGGCGCCATGCGCGCAGGCCTCATCGCGGTGCCGGTCAACTGGCGCTTTCCGGACGAGACCGTGGCCCATGTCCTGAAGGACAGCGGCGCCAGATTCCTGTTCGTGGACGAGGACCGCCGGAACCGCGCACCAGGCGGCCTGCCGACCGTCGAATTCGGACAGGATTTCGAGGCGTTCCTCGATCCGGGCGCGTTCGAGACGGTCGCGCCGGAAGCCGGCGAGGTGGCGCAGATCCTCTACACCTCCGGCTCGACCGGGCTGCCCAAGGGCGTGCCGCTCACCCATGCAGGCCATCTCTGGGTGATCGAAATGCGCTTCCGCGCGACCCCGGAGATCGACCGCCACCGCTACCTTGTCGCCGCGCCCCTCTACCACATGAACGCGCTCGCCAGCTCCAAGTTCCTGATCGCGGGCCATGCGAGCATGGCGCTGCTGGGGCAGTTCTCCGGCCGGCGCTACCTGGAGGCGGTGCCGCGCTTCGGCTGCACATGGCTCACCTCAGTGCCGACCATGATCGCGCTCGCCCTCCAGGAGCGGGAAACGATCGCCCGGCTCGACCTCTCCTCGGTGGAGGTGGTGACGATGGGCTCGGCGCCGGCCACGGCCGGGCTGTTCGCCGAGACCCGCCGGGTCTTCCCCAATGCCCGCATCGCCTACAGCTACGGCACCACGGAGGCCGGCCCCTGCGTGTTCGCGCCCCATCCGGACGGGCTGCCGACGCCCGACCTCGCGCTCGGCGTGCGGCACAATGAGGTGCAGCTCCGCCTGGCGGCCGGCGGCGACCTCGATGCCGAGGAAGGCGAGCTCCAGATGCTGTGCCCCGCCAACATGCCGGGCTATCTCAACCTTCCGGCCAAGACCGCCGAGGCAGTGACCGGAGAGGGGTATTACTGCACCGGCGACGTCATGCGCCGCGACGCCGAGGGCTTCTACTATTTCGTCGGCCGGGTGGACGACATGTTCACCGTCAATGGCGAGAATGTCTGGCCGTCCGAGGTCGAGAAGGTGCTGGAGGCGCATCCGGACATCGCCCAGGCCTGCCTTGTGCCGGTGCCGGACCCGGTGCGCGGCAACATGCCGGTCGCCTTCGTGGCGCCCAGGCCGGGCGCAAACCTCGATGCCGACGGGGTCAAGGCCCATGCGCTCGCGATGGCGCCCGCCTACATGCACCCCCGCCGCGTGCATTTCCTGCCCGANCTGCCGCTCGCCAGCACCAACAAGGTGGACCGCTCCGCCCTCGCCGCCCGCGCGGCCGAAGCGGAAGGTGCAGCACGCGCTGCCGTATAGCCGACCGCCGTAGACAAACGCAGACCGGTGCAATAGCTTTTTCGCGGCAAGAGTCGGAGAATAACCGGGTGGGCGTGAAGACCGTATTGCTGGACGATACCCAGTCAGAATTGGTGGATCGGCTGGTGTCTTCCGGACGCTACCCCAGCGCGGGCGATGCCGTGCGTGCCGGCCTGCGCCTGTTGGCGCGCGAGGAAAACGATCTGGAGGAACTGCGGGCACGCTTGACCGCCGGGATTGAGCAACTCAGGTCGGGCGATCTTGCCGATGGAGACGGGGAGCAAGCCATTCGTCGCGCGTTTGCTGCAGCTCGTGCGCAATGCCCAAACCCTGGTTCCTGACCGCACAAGCCGAGACATCGCTTGGAGACATCGCGCTCTGGACGAGCGAACGTTTCGGCGAGCGGCAAGCCGCTGTTTATCAAGAAGAACTGATTGAGCGTTGTAAGGCGGTCGCAAGCGGTGCGGCCGTATCGCAAAGCTGTCGGCAGATAATCGATCCCGACTTGCCAGAGGACCTGCGTTTCGCCCGGGCAGGACAACACTTCATTATATTCGCAGAGGACGAAAACAGGGTTGTCGTCGTGGACATCTTGCACGCAAGGTCCGATTTGCCGGCAAAAATGGGGGCTTTGGCGGACGACGGGTTTCCCGTCTGATGCATGGCTCCTGCGTCCAACCGCCGAGTGGGCCCTAGACGAAATACGAAATCGCCTATCGGTCCAGCCGAAGCCCTCCCGGTTCAGCCGACGATGCCGTTGAGGGCGTAGGCGAACGCTTCGTAGCTGTGCAGCCGACAGTCCTCCGCGCGGCGCGCATAATCGTCCTTGACCGGGCGGCTCAGGATAATCGGCACATCCGCCTCGTGGAGGCTGCCATGGGTGCGCAGCC
>JGIcombinedJ30088_10004875_pt1 | contig 11776 bp, 10 predicted proteins | sample PinacodermPK_FD_30088 | JGI IMG/M metagenome (IMG submission 30088)
TCGATATTGTTCTCTGAAGTTTTTTGCATACCTCTTTCAGCTTCTCAATTTTGAGAGATTTGCCAGCCAATCTTATTGTAGAAGTGCCCAGTAATAGCTATGTGTGCTCTCACTCTATTGGATTCCTTGTGTCCGCCATTCCTCTATCCGCGACTCCAGTTTGGCTAAGGTACAAGATATCGGCTTAGTGGACAGCTCGACCTTTAAATCATCTAAAAACCATCCACCCCGTCGTTTCAGAATCGATACCAGGATGGTATCTCCACAATTTCTTACTACGGGATCCAAACGTAGCCGTAATTCGGATGCCGAGCTCTGACGTGCGGCACTCTGGGGTCTAAACAGTGTGACCCAAACTCCATTTTGACGAGCGTGAGTTTGGATTTTTCGTATTTCCTGGGCAGTCAACTCTTCCTCATTTAACCAAGCTATTATGGTTTTACAGCTACCAGACAGCATGCTCTCTTCCAACGCCCATAGAGCTTCTTTATGGGTATGCGGATAAACCAGTAAAAGATGATGCACGCTGATGCCTTCGGCATCCAAGGCAGGTGCATATGGCACAAACGGCGGATTAATCCACACTACCCAAGTCGTATCCTGTTGACTTAATTTCGCCAGAGCAGGAGTCAAAAGGCGTAACTCACCTATTCCGTAGCAGTCACACAGTATCTCGACTACCCCGCTGGTCGGCCAACCACCGTCATAGAGCACATCGTCCAGCACGCGGTATCCGGTGCTTAAATTGGTACGAGTCAGCTCCTTTGAGCTGACAAAGTCACGAGCTCGCCATAAAGCTCGTTGTTGTACCAAAGCATTGAAATCGGACATATATATATTTATACAGTATACTTAATCCATCCGATCGTGAGGACAAAAAATGAACTTTCAACTAAAACTGTCAGGAACAGAAAGCACAATGGAAACTGGGATGGAGTTCCGCATTCTGATACGATAAGTTTGTTCANAAAAATAAACAAGGAATAACGGACATGTCAACACCCGCACGAGTCGTGGTACTACCCGTAGCTGATGGACCACTTGAAGTTCATGATCTAAACCTTCCNGATCCCACAGAGAATCAGGTGTTGGTGAAGCAATTTGCGTCAGGAATATGCCACTCCCANNTGCATCAGATGCACCGCCCACGCCGTGTAGCGACTTTGCTAGGTCACGAGTCAACCGGCGTCGTGCTCAAGAAAGGCTCNGGGGTGACCCATGTAGAAGAAGGAGATACCGTCTTAGTGACTTGGGTTCCACGAAATGCGAGTGAAGATAGATCAGTGCCTGGACCAGTCACATTACAGCTCACGAATGACAATGCATTCACCGGGAATGTCTTTACATGGGCTGATCATACGATTGCGGACGAGAAATTTGTAGTCAAGGTACGAGAGAATATCGCCAAGGATGTAACCGCAATCATCGGCTGCGCGGTTATGACAGGCGCGGGTGCTGTGATTAATACCGCAAATGTCCAAGAAGATCAATCTGTCGCAATTTTCGGTGTGGGTGGAGTCGGTTTATCGGCGGTCGTAGGAGCGAAATCCAGAAACGCTAATCCCATCATTGCAGTTGATCTAGACGAGGAAAAACTGGAGTTTGCGAGGAAGTTTGGTGCTACACATACCGTAAACGCCTCAAAGTCCAATGCAATAGAAGCAATCCACGAGATCGCGGGTGCACCGAACGAATTCAGTATTGCTGGAACACCTGTCACTGGCGTAGATTTTGCCTTTGACTGTATCGGCCTGAAAGTCACTATGGAACAGATTGTTGATGCTGTTCGACCTGGTCACTTTGGCGCAAGACAGGGTGGTACTGCGGTGCTGGTAGGAGTGCCAGGAACTTCCGTTGAACTCAACGCAGGGAATATTTTGGGCACTGAGAAGCAATTTCGTGGATCCATTGGCGGTTCTTGTTGTCCTGATCGAGATTTTCCAATGTTCTTGGATTGGCACGACAAGGGATTGCTCGACCTTGACTCAATGGTGACCGAGCGATTTACTATCGATCAAATAAACGAAGCTACCACAGCTCTCGAAGAAGGAAAGATCAGCGGTCGATCAATCATGGAATTTTGAACGTCCAGACTTCTCGAGCTACTGAAGCTAGCTCGTTCAAGACTTGCTAACGTTCAGCCACTGCCACACAAAAGTCATACGCGACTAGCTTCCCAGAGTTAACCCAATAACTCCAACGCGCGATCAATGAGAGGAGTCATAGATAGAGCTGTTTGCTCCCAAGTGGGATCCGGACGTTTACCTCGTCGATGCAAACTCAGGTTGAATCCAGTGATGATCGCGAATTTATAAGCTGCTAGCGCGCGGAACCAACTGATGTCCGGTAGAGATTGCCCGAAGTACTCCTCGTAGTACTTGCTTAAGGTCTCNGGATCTAAAAACATTGGNCGTTCNGATCGATCCATCGCCCAAGCATGNGGATCAGCAAAAGTGCAAATCCAGCCTACATCGTTCAACGTAGCACCGACTCCAGTGAGCTCCCAATCGATGATTGCTCGTAANCTTCCATCCTTTGAACAAAACAGATTGGAGGTTTGAAAATCTCCATGAAAAATGCCCACGCGAGTGGATGTTGGAAGGTGATCCAGAAGTTTCTGTCGGCACTCAGGCACACGAGACAATAAATGAGGATCTGCCGCTCGTTCGTAAAACCGGTCCCACCTCAATACATCCTCATCAAAAGGTACAGGATCACCTAAATACGGTACTTTCGCGATATCCACATGGTGCACCTCAACGAGAGCTCGCATCACTTGCTTGCCTAGGGCATAGAGTTGCTCCTCACTTAAAGACGCTGCCCAACCATCTGGGCCAACATGCAAAACGTCTCCTTCCATAAAAGGAACTATGAAGTAAGGGCATCCAAACCACTCTAGCTCAGCACCAGACCAAGTCACTGAACAATGAGGTACGTTGGTTTCGTCTAGCGCGTTTAAGACTTCGACCTGACGAAGAACATCGGCAGTTCCGCGCCAATTTACGTTTGGAGGTGGCAGTCTGATGTACCACCTTGACTCTTGGTTACTCGAATCGACATCAAAACCGTACGAAAATCCAGCATGACCAGGCATGTTTCGTACATTTTTGAGCTCTAGCTCATCGTCATTGAAATGATGTTTGCAAAAAATGCTTAATCGTTCTTCTAACTCAGCTAGATTCATGTTCTGTAATGGGTTTCGGTTATTTCTTGGGCTGGGATTTAGATCGGGGTCTGTTCAGCAACGAACCTCGGTGTGCGTCAACATCGCTTAACTATGGAGACAAAGACGAATCCGAGCCGATCCACGTCGAATAATCGTACCAGCTTATAGACCTTGGAAGCCATCCTACAGAATGAGAAATCACTAGTTTGACCAGCTCTGATGCTTCTGGTCATTTGGTTACCTGTGCGTCAGTGGAATCTCTCTCTATCGGAAAACACTCCGCTGTTTGGACTTTTACGTTTGGACTTACAGGGTTTTTGCCGACTAGAAACACACACCTCGATAGCTGTTAGCTGTTTCGGCAAGCTCGAATCAAACGGGCTTCTACTAAGCGGTGTGGTCAACCATGTTGAGCTATTGGGTCTCAACCTTTAGATTCATGTCATTGCGGTAAATATCAAAACCTAAACAAGAGAGGATTTTTAAATCACTTTAAATCAATCATTTAATTGCCTTAAATTCGAGTTTCCAGATTTCTTAGAGGTTTTTGGTTGCCATAACCACCGATTTATGTATATTTGGAACATTAAATAAACGGAATTGGCGAGATACCTAAACAAACTGTTTAGAGATTTACCTCACGATCATTTAAGATTGCATACCATGAGTATTCAAAGCGAAGCAACCCAAACACCCAATCCTGAACTATTCAAGATTGGTGCAGTTGCAAAGGAAGTAGATATTTCCGTTGCAGTAATCAGGACGTGGGAAAGAAGATTCAATTTCAACCCCGCCGCCAAGATTAATACACATCGTTATTACAACCTTGAACAGGTTGACCGCCTCCGTGCTATTAAAACGCTTTCAGATCAAGGACATTCTCTACAGCAACTCTTTGAATTGAATTACGACGAGTTGACCCGAAGACTTGAAGTAACCCAGGTTCCCGAGTCTTATGAGGAAGAAGCTGAAGCAATCAACATTATTTTGATTGGGCGNGAACTTGCTAGGAGTTATGACGACTCAAATCAAGGACGATTTGAGTTAATCGATAAGTTTCGGTCCTTTGATGAGTTTGTCGAGGAAGGCGCGTTAGACCACCAAGTTCAGTTGAACGATGCGGAAATGATCATCCTTTACCAAACGACGTTAAAGCAAGAAGAGCTAAACGTCGTTCGGCAACAAACCGATACGCCGATCTTGCTGGTGTGCAGATATGTCAGTAAAGTCGAAAACGACGAACTAATGGACATGAATGTCCAAGTATCTGAAGATGTCGACTGGCACTCGATAGGCCTCAAGGCTACGGAATTCAAGAGGCATCAGCCAGAGAGAACACTCAAAGAAGCACCAAGATCTGAACTTTCTGAGCAGGATTTAGAAGTACTGGAGTCGAGCGACAAAGACAAGGTTATCGAAGGGCGACACATCACTCGCCTAATCGATGAAGTACGAGGGTACGAAGAATTTTTGTACAAGAACTCGACGACACGTCTCCAATGCGACGTTGCATCAGCTATCACTGAAGCCAGAGTAGCACTGGAGAAAGCAGGCACTCACGTCATTGAATGGCAGTCCCTGCTTATCGACGATCGAAAACTTAAAGGAAATTGATCCTTATCTAACTTCACAGGGAATATCTAAACATGCAGATAGATAACTTAGAATATCTAGTGTCAGTGTTGAGATATTGCTCAACTAATTTTGTTAGGAAGTACCAAACAAAAAGAGTCGACACGAATGTCGACTATACAGAAAAGAAAGTCAACGAGACAGGGAGCGAGGAAAAATCGTAACGCCAAGGACAAAGTGTGACGATATTGAACAAGATGGTTAGCTCGCAGGCAAGGATGCCACCCTGTTTCCTTATTTAGAAAGGAGAATCTTCGAAACGAATTTTATGAAACTGAAGCTATAGACACATCCAGGAGGGGATCATCCGATCACTGAACCTCGTTTTCCTGTTTCCCGGGATTCAGCGTGAATGCATGATGCACTGGATGACTGGTAAATCTACCAGGTACGAAGCGCCCCTCCTCTTGTGACTCTAGCCCCCGCCAAAGAACGCTCATAACAAGCTGGAGCGTTGATTCCTTTGTGGATGGCATCTTATTGCTATAGGTCATTGGAATTATCTACTCTTTCAGAGAATAAACAAGCGACTCGNGTTGCTTTCTGTCGAATCCCCGAGATTCATGCCAATCACATTCTTATCCTCCCGGTATTTCACTGGTAANTGCTGAGTATCTACTANTAGATCTCGCACATTTCTCCTCCGCACAGCTAAGAACAGAGATTTTCTAGTTTCTGAGTTCCGTTGTTTTGCGTCCATTGTCGATCTCTTATTTGTACTGTATATAAAATCATTATAGATAAATACATCAGTAAACAAAAATCCAGTGTGAAAAGGAATCTTCAAAGATTGGAATGGAACTTGAGCAAGATACTCCCAAACGTAGTGTGGGTCTAGGTTATCTCGTTATGAATCTAGAACTGACGCATCAGATCCATGTCACTGTAAAGCCCAGCAACCTCTGAATAACCATTGAACATAAGCGTCTCGCGTCGACCAAAAAATCCGGCCCCCAACCTTCGCTCGCTAGCTTGCGACCATCGAGGATGATCCTTGTTAGGGTTGACATTGGAGTAAAAACCATACTCGCTAGGTTGGGACATATTCCAGGTGGTAGGCGGTTCGTAGTCTGTGAGCTCAATTCGAACAATAGACTTGAGACTTTTGAATCCATACTTCCATGGCACCATCAATCGGATAGGTGCGCCATTCTGGTTGGGCAGTTCCTTACCGTACATCCCAATGGCGAAAATCGCAAGATCGTGATAGGCTTCGTCGAGCCGTAATCCTTCTACGTACGGGAAGTCAATACTCGAAAAGAAAGATCGAGTACCGCGCATCTCTGACTTGTTTAGGTGCGTTGAGAATGCAACATACTTCGCCGAACCTAGAGGTTCGAATTTGTCGAGTACTTTCTTAACCGGGAACCCTAACCAAGGAATGACGGCCGACCAAGCTTCGACACAACGTAACCGGTATATGCGTTCTTCAATGTCAATTCCACTGAGCAAATCTTCTAGTCCGATTTTTCCTGGTTTGGCAACCAAGCCTTCAACCGAAATGGTCCACGGATCGGTATTCATTTCATGTGCGTATTTACCAGGATCTTCTTTATCCGTACCGAATTCATAGAAGTTGTTGTAGGTCGTAACCAGTTCTTCGTCTGTAACTTCCTCTCTTAAGGAAGTTTCGTGTGCGGCAAAACCTTTCTGTTCGATCCAACCTGCAGGTAATGCCATACTCGACAAAGCTGTACCGGCAGAAGCTATCCCTAGTCCTTGTATCAGCTTCCGTCGGTTTAACCAAACAGCTTCAGGCGTGATTTCTGAAGGTTTAATAGGGACATTCTTGATTTTCATTGTTTTTCCAAAAAAGTGGTGGCCGTAAATTGAGATTAATGGCGTTGCAGTTTAGATTTGGTCCTCGTCGAGATCTTCTTCTTCAATCTCTTCGTCGCTCTCGCGCGGGCCTCGGTACATCTCCCATAGCAGGTTTACAGGCCCACTCAGGGTGTATCCCACACCTACAGTAAACAACACGAGTGGTGGATTTGCGAAGATGATCGCCAGTCCTAACGTCGTTAAGACCAACACTACAAACGGTACCCTACCCTTTACCCGAAATACCTTCGGTGAGAAGTACCTGACATTGGTAACCATCAAGATACCGATTGTCACGACGAGAAAAGCCGCACCGATACTGATCCAGAGGGAAGGTTCGACAACCCCAATGTCGGAAAAGAGCCACACGCCTCCCGCTAGAACGCAGGCCGCCATTGGACTAGGTAAGCCGGTAAAGAATCGACTGTCGCCACTGATATTAAAGCGAGCTAAACGCAATGCTGCACAAGCCATATACACGAACGTAGCGAGCCACCCAAAAGTTGTGAGAGACTGGAGTCCCCACTCAAATACGATTAGGGCTGGTGCAACACCAAATGCCACCATATCGGACAAGCTGTCGAACTGTGCACCGAAGCTACTTTCGGTTTTGGTGAGACGAGCGACGCGCCCATCGAGAGCATCCAACACCATAGAGATGAAGACTGCCACGGCTGCGGCCATGAACTTACCATCAACCCCAGCGACTATGGCAAAAAAACCACCAAACATTGCGCCAGTGGTAATTAGATTGGGGAGTAAGTAAACCCCTCTTCGCTGCCGACTGTCAGATTTATCCGATCCAACGACTTTAAAGCCAAATCTCTTGTCTGACATCGCTTGCGAACCTCAGGAATGAGGACTACGTGAGTACATTTTTATGGTTAAACCAACCCTTCCTATAAAACGGATGGTTCAGGATCCGGATACGTTTTCTCCAAATCAGTTCAATACCTCAATCGAAACTGTAACCGCTAAATTTTTTGCCTTACTAGTTCTTTGACTTATCTACCAGCTTATTTGTTTCAATCCACGGCATCATGGCACGTAAGCGTTCACCTACTGCCTCGATATCATGAGCTTGAGAGAGTCGTCGCATAGCTTTGATCGAAGCAGCACCTGCTTGGTTTTCGGTCACGAACTCTCGAGCAAACTTGCCGGTCTGAATCTCGTTCAGAATCCGTTTCATTTCCTTTTTGGTTTCTTCATTGATGATTCGAGGACCCCTGGTGAGACCACCATACTCGGCGGTATTGGAGACGGTATACCACATATTGGTGATGCCGCCTTCGTAGAAGAAGTCAACGATGAGCTTCAGTTCGTGAAGGCACTCAAAGTACGCCATCTCAGGCGCATAACCAGCTTCTGTAAGTGTTTCGTAACCTGCTTGTACCAGTGCTGCTGCGCCACCACAAAGAACTGCCTGCTCGCCGAAGAGATCCGTTTCGGTCTCCTCACGAAAGGATGTCTCAATAATTCCAGCACGCCCGGCACCTATAGCCATCGCGTAGCTAAGTGCAATTTCCTTTGCAAGGCCAGATGGATTCTGCGCTACGGCGATTAACGAAGGTACACCACCGCCTTCAGCGTAAGTAGATCGGACTGTATGGCCCGGTCCCTTCGGCGCAATCATTACGACGTCGGTTTCGGGTGAAGGTTCGACTAGCTCAAAATGAATATTGAATCCGTGTGCGAAGGCGAGCGCGGCACCGGGTTGTAAGTTCGGCGCAATCTCATCTCGATAGATGTCTCTTTGAGTTTCGTCTGGGGTCAGTACCATCACAAAATCTGCTGTTTTTACAGCTTCAGCGACTGGCTGGACATTGAATCCAGCATTTTCAGCTTTAACCGCCGATCCTGAACCAGGTCGCAATCCGATGATGATGTTCGTGACACCACTATCTCTTAGATTATTTGCGTGAGCGTGNCCTTGTGACCCGTAGCCAACCACCACCACTCGTTTATTCTGGATGATCGATAGATCGGCGTCTTTATCGTAGTAGACCTGCATTTGCTGTTTCCTTTGAATTTTTGTCTGATTTAGAGACGAAGCGCTTGCTCACCGCGGGCGATGCCGCTTACGCCAGTTCGGACCACCTCAATAATGTGCTTTTCACCGATTGAGCGTATGAACGCGAGCAATTTTCGAGTGTTTCCCGCAAGCTGAATGACGTAGGTATTCGGAGTGACATCGACTATCAAGCCACGGAAAATATCCGTTGTTCGTTTCATCTCTGTGCGAACGCTCTCGCTATCAGTCCGAACCTTGATNAGCATGAGTTCGCGTTCAATGTGCGCNACTTCACTGATGACATTGACCTTAACGACCTCGATCAAACGATTGAGGTGTTTGGTAATCTGTTCGATCTTCTGATCGTCACCTTCCGTCAGAACCGTAAGTCGTGCCATGGTTTCATCTTCTGTAGGCGCAACGGTAAGGCTCTCGATGTTGTAATTGCGCTGAGCAAACAATCCGACGACTCGGGAGAGTGCACCGGCTTCGTTCTCTAGTAGGACAGCGATGACAGTACGCATTCTTAGCCCTTCACCAAGACCATATCCAACAGAGAACCNCCTTTCACGGACATTGGATATACATGTTCATCCGGGTCTACATGTGCATCAATAAACACCAAGTGGTCTCGGTGCTTATCGCTAAAGGCTTCTTCTACAACTTCGTCCAACTCTTCCAAATTTTTTGCGGTAAAGCCTACATGGCCAAAGGATTCGATTAACTCTGCGAAGTTAGGTAATGCATTTGTGTAGGTACTGTGAGAGAGTCTGCCCCCATACTGCATGTCCTGCCATTGCTTAACCATACCTAAAGCACGATTATTGATATTGACAATCTTGATAGGGAGTCTATATTGCTGACATGTAGATAGTTCCTGCATATTCATCATGAAACTGCCTTCGCCAGTGATACAGACAACAATCTCGTCAGGATAAGCAAACTGAACACCCATGGCCGCAGGGAAACCAAATCCCATGGTGCCTAAGCCACCTGAATTAATCCATTGTCTCGACTTGGAAAACCTGTAATACTGTGCAGCGAACATTTGATGCTGGCCAACATCGCTAGTGACGAATGCGTCGCCCTGCGTCTTTCGGTAGATCGCTTGTACGACCTGCTGAGGTAGCAACGAGCCATCTCTACCTTGTCGGTGTCGCTGATCGTGGTCCAAACCATGCTTGGTCCGCCACTCATTGATCTTTGACCACCATGGATCTAGATGGTCCGACGACGGATAGACTCCAGCACCATTCGCCGACAATAATCGATTCAATTCTTGTAGAACCAACTTACAGTCNCCCACNATGGGAATTTCCACCGGGACAATTTTCGAAATGGANGCTGGATCGATATCCACATGAATGATCGTGGCATGTGGACAGAATTTTCTGGGATTGTTCGTTACTCTNTCGTCGAATCTTGCGCCGATCGCGATGATTAAATCAGAGTAATGCATGGCACAATTTGCTTCATAGGTACCGTGCATGCCAAGCATGCCGACGAACTGAGGATCCTCTCCATGCATAGCACCCAAACCCATGAGGGTGTTCGTAACTGGTGCACCTGTCAGTTGTGCAAATTCCCTAAGTTCCTCAGTGGCATTGCCCTGAATGACTCCCCCACCAGAATAGATAATGGGTTGTTTGGCTTCCTTGATCGCAGAGACTGCTTTCTTGACCTGTCGGGTATTGCCTTCTAACCTTGGGTTGTAGGACCGGATTGAGACGCTGTCGGGATATTCGTACAGATAGCTCTCTGTGGGTTCCGTTGCATCCTTCGGAATGTCGATGACCACCGGACCAGGCCGACCAGACGAGGCAATATAGAACGCCTGTTTGACAGCCTTGGGAATTTCTTCGGCTTTGTTGATAAANAAGCTGTGCTTAACGACCGGTCGAGAAACCCCGATCATATCTGTTTCTTGAAACGCATCCGTGCCAATGACCGACGTCGGGACCTGACCCGAAATGACAATCATCGGAATACTGTCCATATAGGCGGTCGCAAGACCTGTAATCGCATTCGTAGCACCGGGTCCGGATGTAACCAGTACTACGCCAACCTTTCCAGTCGCCCTAGCATAGCCATCGGCCATGTGCGTCGCACCCTGTTCATGGCGTACCAAGATATGTTCGACTTCCTGCTGTTTAAACAGTGCGTCGTAGATGTGCAACGAAGCCCCGCCTGGNTAGCCGAAGATGTACTCAACGCCTTCATCCTGAAGTGCGCGAATGAGCATTTCTCCTCCTGAGAGCTTTTCGGTCATATCAGGAACACAAGATTGGGATTAGATGTATGAAGGATGAGATTGACTGACGGCTCAGGTTTCAATGCTATGTCTATAGCTAAGGCGCATTGAGCAAGAAAAGTGGATTAGGTAGNTGTCTGAACATAACAATCAATAGTCGCTCGTTTANGAGGTGAATGGACAGACAATCTAGCCTGCGTATTTTAAACGGAAGTGAGCCTGTTCGGTTGTGTCAATGTTCTTCTGAAAATCCACTTGAAAATAAGTGCTCCTGAACGCGAATAGACGGCCGGACGCTGTCCGCTAAATTTGCACTGGAAAAAAATGAACGAACAGTTCTTGATGACTCTTATGCCCTGATTGCAATCTATCCTTCGGAAGACGCTGACTCAGCGAAGCATCTCGCGAGCAAGCGCTGATGAACGCGCTAAGGCTAATCCAACTCAGTCTCGACTTACTCTCGATTGATCCTTCGTTTAATCTTTTGATCTGGGCTGGGATTGAGACAACTCCTGTTCGAACGTATTACCGACGAAATCCATTAATGAGGGAATTCCTTGCTCGTATGCCCACGGCTTCTCTGGGTTCCATATGTAGCCAAGCTCGTCGAGTTTCTCGATAGCCTCATCAGGATCTGGCACGCCTTTCTCTCGTAAATAATCAGCAAGGTATACGTGCGATGGTACTTCGTTGATTTTGAAAATCTCGGCAACCACATATGCCGAATAAAGCACCTGCTCTTTTCGGAATTCCCTATATCGCTCTCCATACATACGATTTTTGGTCTCATTGAATTCATCCTTAGCTCTCTGCCACATCGAATCCCTTTCAATGAGAGTTCCTTGTTCGATGCAATGCTCCCAGATGGAATGACCATAAGCCTGTAAGAAAAAGG
>JGIcombinedJ30088_10004879_pt1 | contig 11770 bp, 14 predicted proteins | sample PinacodermPK_FD_30088 | JGI IMG/M metagenome (IMG submission 30088)
CCGCCGCTTCGACGGCACCGGACGCTCACGAACGCCCGTCGTCCACCGCTGCAAGGCCCTCCACGCCGAGCGGCAGCGGCTCGAGCAGCACCTCGGCGCCGCCGTCGCCGAGCGCGTGCTCAACGCGCGGTCGATCGTCGATCTCCGCAGGATCGTCGACGACATCAAGAACGCCTCCTCGGGGCCGTTAGAGAGCAGGGCCGGAACGGAGACCCTGAGGTAGCCGGGGGGGTCGAGATATCGCGTCCTGGGCGATCCTCGCAGCCGAATCCGGCGGAAACGTGTACGGATTGCCGGAAGGTGGCCAATTGGACACCCCACGGCACCTGGCCGGCGATTCGGGACGAGGTGCCCATATGGACACCCCCGCGGTCGGCCGATAGGTGCCCATATGGCCACCTCGAACGAATCCGTACAGCACTTCCACGTCTGGCGGGTCGCGGCGACCGGCCGCGGCGCCTTCATGAGCCGCGCGTACCTCGTGCGCTCGACCGCGAAGAAGGCCGCCTCGACCTGGGCCGGCCGGGAGCAGCGGCGGGCGCTCACGTTCGTCCACCAGTGCGAGCTCGGCGGCGACTGCCCGCGGCCTCCGCGGCGGGCCGCGGCCGTCGAGGCTGTTGCTCCGCCGGGACGGGGGGAACGCCTCAACCGAGCAGGCGAAGCGCCGCGATGACGAGCCCGGCGATGCCGAGCATGCGCCAGGTCAAGCGGGTTTCCGTGGTGCTGATCGATCCCCGGCGTGGGGTGCCGTCGTGCGCCTCAGTCGCGGCCGAACCCCCGCGGCAGCTCGACGTCGAGCTGGTCGAGGTCGACGTCGCAGACGCCCTCGAGGAGCTCGGCGGTCCTGGAGTCGGTGAGGGACTCGGGCAGCTGGTCGCGCCAGGCCTCGTATTCGGCCTGCAGGGTCCGGAGCTCGGCCAGGGCCGCGGCCCACCGCTTCGGCCGCGGCTTCGGTCGGGCCGGCCGCCGCTCCTGGACCGGGACGCCGGCGGCGCGGCGTTCGCGCCAGCGGCGCTGCCGTTCGGCGTTCGTGAGACCCATCGAGCCCAATTGTATCCGTTACTCGTAACGGCACCCCGGCACGAGCATCAACCAGTTCGTGGCCACGGCCGTCGCCGAGAAGGTCCTCGGCCCTGCGGACCGCCGAGTTCTTCGCCGGTCGCGCCGACCGGGCGGACCCCGAGGCGGCGCGCCGCCTGCTGCGAAGAGCGGGCGGACAGCCCCCGGACCCCGAAGACTGGCTCGAGGGGCGGGAAACACGCCCTGCAGGAGGTAGACGGAAAGATGCCACAGAAGACGGCGACGGAGTGGGAGCGCACGGCGACGGAAGCGGAGCGCGCGGCGGACGAGCTCGACCGCGCTGAGTGGCGCCTGCTCGATGCGCTTGATGCCGGCGACGGTGCCGCGACCGCCGCGGCCGAGGACGAGCTCGCGCGCTGCCTGCGGCGGACCGGCCGGCTCCGGCCGAAACGCGCCGCGCGGCCGGTCGAACAGCCCCCGGATGTGCAAGGCTTTATGGGGAAACCAGGGGCAGTGAACCTCCGATGCCCGGGCCTGACGGAACCATCACCCAAGCGGAGCAGGTCACCCTCGTGAAGGGCCGCATCCGCTACAACCGTGCCCAGGTGCGCGACCGGGCGACGGAGCTGTTCCAGGCCCTCCACGTGCTCCGGACCCTCGATGCCGACGCCCACGACGCCATCGTCGCCGACCTCGACCCGTTCGAGAGGCGAGTGCTCGATCTCTTCGAGAAGCCCGGCGGCTTAGCAGGCCGCGTCGCCGCCGCGAAGAAGGCCCGATGACCCGACCGGACGCGAGGCGCATGTGCCGTTGACGACCGACGAGGACCGGGAGCCGTGAGCGGCGACGCGAAGTGGGCCCTCGGGGTGGGGGCCGTCGTCGTCGCCGTGCTCTGCGCCGCCTGGATCGTGAGCCACGTCCTGATCACGCTGGGGACCGTGATCCGGGCGGACCTGCACGAGCTGCGCGAGAGCCTGGAGCGGGCCGCCTGCGGCGAGTTCGCGCGGGTCTCCCCCGGCCCGATCGCCGCCGCCCCGCGGGCCGGATGGCGGGAAGGGCGGGGGGAAGCCGGCGGCGGCTTCCTGTTCCGGCCCGTGAGGGCGGGGCCGGGCGCGGGCCTCGCTGGCTGCCAGCCCCTCCGCCATGAGCTGAGCCGTTTATCGCCCCTCCAGGACGTCGACCTCCGCCATAGGTGTCACGCCGATGTCGCGCCAGTGGACGCACTCCAAAGCCTCGGAGACAGTCTCGCGCGGTTTGCTGCGGGGTGTTTTAAGGTGGCAGCCGTCGTCGTCCACCAAGGCCGCTTCCGCGCTATATCGCAGTTTCAACCGCTCCGGTCCAGCGTCGAAGATAGTAACGGTAATCGGTCCCGACATGGAACCGTCGTCCGCAACCGTTCGGACGTGAAATTCAGTCCGCTGTTCTACGAGGGGAAACAGCCGTTTCAGCTCTGTGAACATCGCCGGAAGGTGCAACCGCCGCGGTTCAGTGCCAGGTCAGCGAGACGCGACCGGTCAATGGGCTTTGGCGAACCGTCAGTAGTCGCTGATTCCCGAATCCCATCAGGACGACGCGGGTACCGCGCGCCTGCGTATTCCAGGTGTCCATCACCCGTCGACCCGTTGACGCGCACAGCGCCGTCTGCCCAGCACATTCGCGCTCCAAGAAGCTGACGAGATGTATGTACAGAATGGGTTGGGCGTATTCGACGCCTCGTGCCATGGTGCATAGCGCGTCGTGATAGGCCCTGCTCGGTGGCTGCCCGCCGACGATCCGACACGTCTCTTGAGCGGTTGAGTGCCCGGCAGCCGACAGAAGCAAAAGCAGAACGCTGGCCACCACCGACGGTGCCGCCCCACATCGTCGTCGGTTGGCCACTCCTCTCCATTGCATGGGTACCCAAAGTGTAATCGAGAAATCCGGCGGCTCAGCCACCCTAGGCAAAGCCGGGGCTTGAGCCTCCTTCAGCGGGGAAACCCGTGGAGTTCCACGGACCAAAACCGGTTTACTGAGCGAAGAACCGCAAGATCCCGAACGTCAGCGCCGCCGTCGCGAGAACCGTCCCGACCATCCAGCGGATGAGCCCGGTTTCGAGGTTCGCGATCTCGGTTCGGACCTCAGCGATTCCGGTCTTCTGCTCGGTTCGGAGCTCGGCGATCTGCGTCGAGAGGCGGGTGTCGAGGTTCGCGATTTCCGTGCGAACGGAAGCGATTTCGGTGCGCTGCTCGGCGCGCAACTCTGCGATCTCCGCGCGGTGCTCGGCCACTTGCCCAGCGATCTCGGAGATCTGGCCCGCCACTTCGGCTCGCTGACCGGCGATCTCGGTTCGGAGCTCGGCGATGCCCGCCCTGAACTGGTCGGACGTGACGTGGTCGCCCTGCTCGGTGGCCTGCAGGACAGCGTTCGTGATGGCGTCCGCTTGGGCGGGCGTGAAGTCGGCCTCGGTCAACGAACGGGCGACGGCGTGCGTGTCCAGCATGGGGCAGGTCCCTTCCACCTTACGGCCGTCCCGAATTGCGGACGACGATGCGCTTCCGGTTGCGTGATACCACCTCCGTGATCGAAGCCGTCCAAGAGTCGCCCCTGCTGTCGGTGATGCTGATCGGGGTTCCGCGTAGGTCCTCCGGAAGCGCGGCCACGCCGGGACCTTCGAGCGCCGCGCCCCAGCCGTCTCCGAGCTTGCAGGGTCTCCACCCGGCGAGGGGGTCTTTCGGCGCATCGAGGTCTGCCGGGAATTCGCGGTCGAGGCCTGCCGCGATGACATCGCGAGCCCAGGCGCTGACGTTGACGTGCCGTTCATCCCGAAGCCGAGCGAGGCGTTCGCGAAGTGCGGGTTCGATGCGGATCTGGAAAACGTCTATACGACGCATGACATGACAAAATATCACGAATTAGAACCGAGCGGAACCATGCGGCCGCGGATGTCCAGGGACGCTGCCCGGGATCCGTCCGCGCCGAAGCCGCGGCGGCGGCCGACCGCACTACCGAGCGTCGGGCTGAGCACGCCCGCGCTCGCATCCTGAAGCCGGAGGGACCGCGACGCGGAGCGGATTTGTCGGGCCGCGTCCGCCCGCCCCTCTCATGTCCTCCGAGAATCCTCGTCGTGCTCGCCCGGGGGGCCATCGGGGACCGGGCCGACGGGTTTGATACCCTCCCCCAAGGAACATGGCAGCCCCCGACCCCGACGACGACACCCGGGCCCAAGCGGAGGCTCTCCTCGCCGACCTCCTCGGCCGCAACCTCGCCCAGGCGCAGGCGGCCACCCGGCAGCACACCGACCCCCTGACCCGCGCCGACCTCGACGCGGCCCTGGCCAACCTGGTCACGAAGGACGACCTCGCCCAGGCCGTCGCCGCCCTGGCGACGAAGGACAGCGTCCGGGCCGACATCGCCGAAGCAAACAACAGCCTGCTCAAGTGGGCGTTCGGACTCGCCCTCGGGACCGGCACCCTCGTCGTCGCCGTTCTGCGCCTGCTCGAATAGCCCCCGAAGTGCCTGTGCTACCCTTCAACGACGGGACGAAGTCACGGAGGTAGCGAGATATGGTAATTGCTGTGCAATTACCAACTCGGCCAAGGCATCATGGGGCGGCCTCAGCTGTCGGCCGATCGGCGTCGCGTGAAGCAGCTCGGGGTGCGGTTGAGCGCGGCCGAGTGGCGGGTCATCGAGGCGCGCGCGGCGCGTGCCGGGGTGCGTCCGACGTCGTTCCTGCGGGAGTCGGCGCTGTCGTCGCCAGAGCGTCCGACGTCGACGGCCGTCGACGTGGCGACGGTGGATGAGCGGCGGGAGCTGCGGCGGATCGGTGTGAACCTGAACCAGGTGGCGCGGCGTCTGAACGCCGGCCGGGACGCCGACGTGCTGCCGGTGCTGCGCGAGCTGAACGAGTGGATCGTCGACCGGGTCAGCCGGCGGCGGTAGGGTGGGGTTGGCGGGCGATGGTTCCGAGGGTCCACGCGGGCGGCGGGAGCTTCAGCGGAGTGGTGGCGTACCTGACGCACGACGCCGGCGTTCCGGACGACCGACGTCCGGAGACGAGCGAGCGGGTGGGGATGGTGGAGCTGGAGAACCTTCCGGAGTGCCGGCCGGGGACGGCGGCGCGGATCATGGCGGGAACGGCGCGGGAGGCGGACACGCTGAAGCGTCTGGCTGGGGTCAGCACGCGGGGCCGGAAGCTGGACAAGCCGGTGTACCACTACAGCCTGTCGTGGCCTCCGGACGAGCGCCCCGGGCGTTCGGAGATGCTGGCCGCGGCGCGGGGCAGCCTGAAGGCCCTCGGGATGGACGACCGTCAGGCGCTGGTGATCGAGCACACGGACCGAGCGCACCGGCACGTGCACCTGGTGGTGAACCGGGTGTCTCCAGAGAATGGCCGGGCGGCGTCGAGCTCTCACGACGCGCGGACGCTGAGCCGGTGGGCGCGGACGTGGGAGCGGGAGCACGGGGGCGTCCGGTGCCAGCGGCGTCGCGGGCCGGCACTCGAACGGGCCACGGATGGCCTCAAGCGGCTGGTGAAGCGCCAGCCGGCTCCGCCGCCCCCGCCGCCGCGGCGTCCGCGTCGAGGACCTGGCCGGTTGGACCGCACGGCAGCCGAGCGGGACGACTGGGCGGCGCTGTACGCCCGCCAGCGGGCCGAAGGGGGCGTCGGCGCTCCGGCCCGCCAGCGGGCCGAGCGGCAGGACCTGGCGTGGTTTCACCAGGGGAAGCGGGCCGAGCGGGAGGACCGCGAGCGTGCGGAGTCGGCCGCGCCGGTGCTGAGGCCCCTCCCGGTGCTGACGGAGGAGGTCCGGCAGGCGGCCGACGTTGCCGAGGAGCGGTTGCCGCGGCACCCCGACCCGAGCGATCCGTCGCAGCGTCCCCTGGCCGTGTCCGACGAGACGTTCGACCGGATGGCGGAGTCGACCAGCAACGGCTTCGTCCGGGACACGATCGCGGCCGTGAAGGGCCGGCATCCGGGCGACGCTCCGGCCCGCGCGCGGGCCGAGCAGGAGTACCACCGGCCGGCCATCGAGCAGGAGAACGCCCGGGCGCGGACGGCGCACACGAGCGCCTGGCGCGCTGGCCTGGTGGAGAGTCCGGACCCGCCGATACGGCGGAACGCCGCCGACCAGGTCATCCGGGCGTTCTGTTCGCAGCTGCGGCAGGCCTTCGAACATGCGTGCCGGGAGATCCTCGCCCGGCTGCAGGAGCTGGCGCACAGCCGCGACCGGGAGCGGAAGCGGAAGCGGCCGGCCGAGCGGGAGGGTTCGCCGTCACGCGTCGATCAGCTCCTGCAGGAGCGGGAGCGCATCGAGCAGCTACGGCGGGATGCGCGGCGGGCGTGGTCGGAGGGCCGCTACGGCGACCAGAACGAGCTGGAGCGGGTGGCGCAGACGGCCGAGAACGAGCTGGGCCGGAAGGTCCGGGAGCTGCCCTCGTCCGAGCTTCGGGAGTTCCAGCAGCGGGAGCAGGCGCGCTATCCCGACCGCGGGGGGCCGAACCGGTGAGCGAGACGCGCGAGCGGGGGATGAACAGCTGTTTCGCAGACCGGGGGGCCAGCCTTCCGTCCTGGGGACCAACGGACGCGCAGAAACCCCCGACGACGGGCGCGGCCGGGTCGGTGCACTAGACTTCCCGGCCAAATGAACATCAGAGACGAACTGGAGAAGTCGCGCCGGGAGGCAGCAACCGCCGCTCTCAAGGTCCTTAAGGCCCTGGAGGCGGAATTCGAGTCGGAAACGGACGCTCTGAAGCTTGCCGAACTGCTGGAAGCGCACACGCTGTGTCTGCGCGTGCTGAGAGAGAACGTCCTAGCCGAAGACGCACCGCCCCCCGACCGACCCTGAGCCTCGGGCAGGAAAGGTTGGTTGATGCGCTCCTGGCTCCACGCGTCCGGTGAGCCGTTACGGGAGGGGGGCCCGCGAACAGGATCTCGATGACCGCGTCCGGTCGGCGGCCCGCGGCGAGCTCAACCGCAGCCAAGAGCTACCTCGCAGAGGCCGGCTACACGGTGCTCGACGGCGACAATCCCGCTCTCGACGGCCTACGGCATCGCCCACGACGCGGGGAAAGCGCTGAGCGAGACGCCGTACCACGACCCTCAACCAGCCGAGCGGCCGCCGAAAAGACGATGCCGATCCAGGTGTGTGGGTGCCTAGACCCCCTATTCAACAGCGCAGCCGGCGCGTTCCATCGCCTCGGCGAATCCGTGCATGCTGAACGTGTCGACCTCAAGCCCGGCCAGGAACGGGTTGACCCGGACCGTCAACGTGTCCGCCGCAGCCAGCCTGCCCACATCAGCCCCGTACCAGAGCAGGATGGTGTCACCGTCATCAAACCGCACCTCGACGGGCCGGCCGTCGTCGAACCGGAGATCGACGATGCCGTTCTCGAAGACCGACCACCCGGCCGTGGGACCCGGAGCCAGCGACAGCGTGGTCCCAAAGGGACCGTCACAGCCGACTATGGCGGAGAGTTGCGAATCGTCGCCGACCTGGTAAAGGTACGTCCGGAGGGTACCGTCGAACTCGTCCTGCGTGGTCTCGACACGCCACACCTGCGCGAGCGCGACGACCGGGAGGAGTGCTACGCCGACGACGACCGCGACAATCCGACTGCTGTTCATGGTTCCTCCGGAGTCGGCAGGTGCAGCCGCTCTAGCGTCGCGAGCCGTTGGTCCACTCTTGCCGAAGGCGACCTCGAGCTCGCCGAGGGCGGTCTTCGATCCCGGTACATCCGCGACGGACATTGTTCGTCGAACCGGCCGTTGATGCTGGTGAGCAGGAGCCCCCCGCGACCACGGCCCGGTCCCGGTCCCGATCCCGATCCCGACGATCGTACTCCGATGACCGCGCCTGCTGTGCATGCTCGGGTGTCGCCGGAGGACGGTCGAGCGGCGTCGAGCTCGAACGACGCTCGGACGCTGAGCCGGTGGGCCCGGACGTGGGAGCGGGAGCACGGGGGCGTGCGGTGCCAGCGGCGTCGGGGTCCGGCGCTGGAACGGGCGGCGGACGGCCTCAAGCGTCTGGTGAAGCGCCAGCCGGCTCCGCCGCCACCCCGGCCGCGGCGTCCTCGTCGAGGACCTGGCCGCGAGGATCGCACGGCGGCCGAGCGGAGCGACTGGGCGGCGCTGTATGCCCGCCATCGGGCCGTCGCGGGCAGCGCTCCGGCCCGGCACCGGTACGAGCGGCAGGACCTGTCGTGGCTGCACCAGGGGAAGCGGGCCGAGCGGGAGGACCGCGAGCGTGCGGCGTCGGCCGCGCCGGTGCTCGGGCGCCTTCCGGTGCTGACGGAGGAGGTGCGTCAGGCGGCCGACGTCGCCGAAGCGCGGGTGCGCTATCCCGACCGCGGGGGACCGAGCCGGTGAGCGAGACGCGCGAGCAGCGCCGGGAGCGGAAACGGGCCGAGGCCCGCGGCATCGAGGAGTTTCGGGAGCACATCGGGAACCCGGCGCCGCTGACGATGACGCCGCAGGCGGTCTACCACTGGAACCGTGACGACCAGGCCGACGCCCTGGTCGCGGCCCGCGAAGCCGAACCCGACGCCGGATTCGTGATGCGGCTGCTGGCGCTGTGCACCCTGCCGAGGACGAACCCCGGCAACCGGCAGCAGTACCTTCGGCGGAACGGTCCGTTCACACTCGTCATGACTGCCACAGCAACCCCGCCTAGGCTGCCCTATGGGGCGCTGCCGCGCCTGCTTCTCGCGTGGGTGTGTACCGAGGCCGTCCGCACGCAGTCCCGGACGCTGGTGCTGGGACGATCCTTGTCCGAGTTCATGCGGATCCTCGGCCTCCATCCGGGATCCGGCGGTCGCGATGGCGGCCGAACCCGCCTCCAGAACCAGATGCAGCGGCTTTTCGACGCCAGCGTGCAATTGGTCTACGAGGATGGGGGTCGAACGGTCAGGGTCGGTTCGCTGGTGGCGGACCGTACCGACTTCTGGTGGAACCCCCGCCGGCCCGAGGATCCGGTGCTTTGGGACAGCACGATCGAGCTCGGCGAGAAGTTCTTCGACGAAATCATCGCGTGCCCGGTCCCGCTCGACATGAACGTGCTGAAGGCGATGAAGCGCAGCCCGCTCGGGCTCGATCTCTACCTGTGGCTGACGTACCGGCTCTTCGGGATGACCGAGCGGTTCACGCTGACCTGGCGCCAACTCTACCGGCAGTTCGGCGTGAATCCGAGGGCCGACAAGCGGACCGTCGACTCTTTCAGAACCGACGTCCTCCGCGAGCTGGGAAAGCTCAAGGACGCATGGCCTAGTCTCGGCTACGGCACCCCTAAGGGCTGTCTCGAGCTGCACCCGACCCGTCCGCTCATCGCTCCCAGCCGTCCCGGCGCTGCGAATCGTCGCCCCGGCGACACGGCGCACACGGCGCTACGCCGTCACGTATTCCGCGTCCTCGCCGAGCACCCGGAGCTGCTCGACCCCGAGCACACCGACGAACTGGCGGAGGCGGTCAAGACGGCCGCGGCCCGCGCCGGAATCCCCTACGACGCCGACACGGTGACCGCCGCGATCAACGCCGGCCGTGTCCTGGCGCAGGCACAGCGACCGGAAACCTCGGACCGTTGAAACACCTCCCCTCCGGCTTCGGGGGAGGGACTGTCCGCTCAAACGCCCAGACTCGGGGCCGGATCCCTTCGCTCAAACGCCCAGACTCGGGGGCCGGATCCTTCGCTCAAACGCCCAGACTCGGGGCCAGATCCTTCGCTCAAACGCCCAGACAACGTACAGGTAGGTCAGAGCAAGTAGATCCAGATCAAGTAGAGGCGAAGCCGAACCTGTGGAAATCACCTCCTCAGTTCCACCACCTCCCCCCCCAAAAGGTCCCTCGCTTCGCTCGGAGCCATCCCGGTTCAGGGCACGGTCAACCGCAGCCGTCAACCCGCTCCGCGGGTCCTCCGCTCCGCTCCGGCCCTCCGGGTGACTGCCGCGGCCGACCGTGCAGAAACGCTCCTGCGGGGCCAGCCAGAAAGCTGGCCCTCTCCAACACGGAAACCCCCGAGGAAGAAGCCCCCTGCGGCCGCGAGCAGCACCCCGGCCCACCCGACCACCTGCCCGCGCGGCCAGGAAGCGGGCTGGTTATGGGGACGAGCCCGGACCCGAGGAGACACGCAGGACCCGATCGGCCACCTCGCTACCGCCACCGCCTGCGGGCTCTTCCGCCCGCCGCCGACGTTCGGCGCCCAACGCCAGCGCCAGCGCTTGGCGGACGTCGGCCGGCTTCGCGCCGACCGCTTCCGCGACCGCACGCGCGACGAACATCCCAGCGCCGGCGGCCGCCGCTTCGACGGCACCGGACGCTCACGAACGCCCGTCGTCCACCGCTGCAAGGCCCTCCACGCCGAGCGGCAGCGGCTCGAGCAGCACCTCGGCGCCGCCGTCGCCGAGCGCGTGCTCAACGCGCGGTCGATCGTCGATCTCCGCAGGATCGTCGACGACATCAAGAACGCCTCCTCGGGGCCGTTAGAGAGCAGGGCCGGAACGGAGACCCTGAGGTAGCCGGGGGGGTCGAGATATCGCGTCCTGGGCGATCCTCGCAGCCGAATCCGGCGGAAACGTGTACGGATTGCCGGAAGGTGGCCAATTGGACACCCCACGGCACCTGGCCGGCGATTCGGGACGAGGTGCCCATATGGACACCCCCGCGGTCGGCCGATAGGTGCCCATATGGCCACCTCGAACGAATCCGTACAGCACTTCCACGTCTGGCGGGTCGCGGCGACCGGCCGCGGCGCCTTCATGAGCCGCGCGTACCTCGTGCGCTCGACCGCGAAGAAGGCCGCCTCGACCTGGGCCGGCCGGGAGCAGCGGCGGGCGCTCACGTTCGTCCACCAGTGCGAGCTCGGCGGCGACTGCCCGCGGCCTCCGCGGCGGGCCGCGGCCGTCGAGGCTGTTGCTCCGCCGGGACGGGGGGAACGCCTCAACCGAGCAGGCGAAGCGCCGCGATGACGAGCCCGGCGATGCCGAGCATGCGCCAGGTCAAGCGGGTTTCCGTGGTGCTGATCGATCCCCGGCGTGGGGTGCCGTCGTGCGCCTCAGTCGCGGCCGAACCCCCGCGGCAGCTCGACGTCGAGCTGGTCGAGGTCGACGTCGCAGACGCCCTCGAGGAGCTCGGCGGTCCTGGAGTCGGTGAGGGACTCGGGCAGCTGGTCGCGCCAGGCCTCGTATTCGGCCTGCAGGGTCCGGAGCTCGGCCAGGGCCGCGGCCCACCGCTTCGGCCGCGGCTTCGGTCGGGCCGGCCGCCGCTCCTGGACCGGGACGCCGGCGGCGCGGCGTTCGCGCCAGCGGCGCTGCCGTTCGGCGTTCGTGAGACCCATCGAGCCCAATTGTATCCGTTACTCGTAACGGCACCCCGGCACGAGCATCAACCAGTTCGTGGCCACGGCCGTCGCCGAGAAGGTCCTCGGCCCTGCGGACCGCCGAGTTCTTCGCCGGTCGCGCCGACCGGGCGGACCCCGAGGCGGCGCGCCGCCTGCTGCGAAGAGCGGGCGGACAGCCCCCGGACCCCGAAGACTGGCTCGAGGGGCGGGAAACACGCCCTGCAGGAGGTAGACGGAAAGATGCCACAGAAGACGGCGACGGAGTGGGAGCGCACGGCGACGGAAGCGGAGCGCGCGGCGGACGAGCTCGACCGCGCTGAGTGGCGCCTGCTCGATGCGCTTGATGCCGGCGACGGTGCCGCGACCGCCGCGGCCGAGGACGAGCTCGCGCGCTGCCTGCGGCGGACCGGCCGGCTCCGGCCGAAACGCGCCGCGCGGCCGGTCGA
>JGIcombinedJ30088_10004891_pt1 | contig 11753 bp, 13 predicted proteins | sample PinacodermPK_FD_30088 | JGI IMG/M metagenome (IMG submission 30088)
GTATTCGCCGGGTCCAGGAGCTACCCGGACCCTCTCTGCAAGCGGCTGTTGTATTCGGCGGGTGACCCGACGTCGGGGCCCACCGGGCTATTGCGATCACACAGGGGACTCTAGCACCGACCTTGACCTCCCCGGCTCGGGCGCTCCAGTCGGCAGTGCCAGTGGTGACCCTCGGGAGCGATCCGTGGCGGCGGCTCTGATACCGTCGCCGGACTCAGTGGGGGAGGATCACCGGGGAGGCACCGCCATGTGGAGACAGTACTACTACCTGACCAATGGCCGCTGGCGTTGGGACATCCGGTCGCGGAACGGACGAACCTTGATCCGAGGCCGTCGACGCGGCTACCAACACGCCGGCTCCTGCCTGTACGCAATGCGGATTGTCCGCGAACGGATGCGCGACGTAGACGGCCGTTCCGGCTCAACAAGCCCGACGGAGAACCTGTCCCAAATAAAGGAACTACGTCTTGACCGCACCGGCGATCAGGAAAGGATGAACACACCATGGCAGGCCGATTCCAGATCACAACGAGCGTCAACTTCTTTAATGGAACTGCGGAAGTTGAATTCCACTGCGATAACAATTCCACTGGTGAGCATGAAGTCTTCGAAGTGCCTGTGCCTTCTGTGACTCAAGAGCAAGGACACGATGCTGCAGTTGCTCAAGCCTACGAACTGCTTGTGAATCGTCTGACAGCGATTCGCACGGAGGCAAACCGGTGGATTCAGAACCACCCTTGAGGCTTTTCTCATCCCCAACTACTTCCATCTCGGCTCCTGTTCCTCTCTTGGTCGTCCCCGGCGACGAGGCTTGTAGAAGTCGTCGTCGGTCGGATCTTCCGTGCCGTGCTCTAGCTCCTCCAGTTCGTCCAGGGCGTCGTGGTACTCCCTACGAGCGAGGCGGACGTTCTCCCTAGCCTCGTCGACGGCTTCCATGTATCGTTCTTCGTCGCGGCTGCGGATTCGGTGTCGTGGTCGCATGGATCTCCTCCAGTCGTTGGTACTGAAGGGGTATAGGATGGACAGGGAAAGAGTCAAATCGCGAGAATGAAAGGAGTAGAAGGTCGTGACTGAAGAACTAGGTCTTTTTCTGAAAGTGGTTCAAACTCGGACCACGGCGTCCACGGTTGATGGTCGCGTTGTGATCCAGTTTCGGACACAACAGGGTGTGGTCACTTGTGAACTGCCCCCTGGGCATGCGGACACATTGATTGACCAGATTCGGGATGCGGTTGGACGAGCGGAGGCTGCCAAGAAAGGAACGTCCATGCCTTCAAACTGAGACCCTACTCTACCCGGTATTGTCGCAGTTCGACCAGACCTCCGGGGCCCGACCTGCCGTCGGCCCCATCCCGCCGCTCAGGAATGGTTACACAGGGTTGTAGTCGCCTTCCCGTGCACCCTTGACCTGCCGCGCCCGCGGCCGTAGCATGCCTGCACCCATGCGGAAGAAGAGCAAGCAGAAGCTTCCCGAGCGACCGGACTACAGCAACGCTACGCCCGAAGACGTCGCCCGCGCACTACTACTCTACCGACCCGAGCCAAGCCGAAATCCGATCAAACGAGCGATCCGGAAACTACGAGATCTGATCGGACTGTAAACCACGGCCGGTTAGCAACTTACGGGGAGCTATACCGTTGTGTATAATCCCCCCAGGTTTGCCTTCGCTAGCGCCGCCGACCCGAATCCGAACCCGAACCCGACCGAGGTCCGCGACCCGAACAGCACGCGTGCGCACTTCGACGCGAACGGCAGCTTCCCCAACGAGAAGGCTGCTCGGGAATGGGTTCGAGAAGTCCCGATGGAGCGGCCGGCAGAGAGTCAACACAGCCGCTTAGTGACCCCAAGTCGGCCTGATCCAACTTCGGTCCGGGCGGCAAGCCGTTCAGATTCAACCCGCTCCAACGCCTCCTCGGTCGCGCGACGGATGAACCCAGCCTGGGTCATTCCCGAGAACCGGCAGGCATGCCTCATGCAGCTGTATAGCTCTCGGTGCATCCACATTGAAGTCGGAACCCAACCGTCCTTAGCGAACGCGCACCGCTACTCCTCGACCCGGATGATTTCGTAGCGGCCCTTCTCTTCCAGGTTGCCGTCAGCGGTCACAACGATGATGGAGTCGCCCGCCTTGAAGTACTGACCCGGTGCCGTCTCGAGTCGGTGTACCGTGCCATCCTGGAGTCGGGCGACGATTGCTCCTGGACCAGGCCTGTCTCCCGCGATACCGCCTAGGCGACGCCTCCGCGCCGACCGCGGTACGAACGAGTAGACGACGACGCCTAGCAGCTCAATCATCGAAGTGACGGCGAGCTGTGGTGTCTTGGGGAGGAGTGCCGCGGGAGAGGTAGTGGAGCCCGTAGCGGTGGCCGTTCAGTGCCAGGAGAGCTGCGCACACGGTGCGGACTTCACTCTCGGCGAGCCTGCCGGTCTTCATGCCCTTGCTCGCGAGCTTCAGCGAACGCCGGTACCTCCCGGCTTGGGACTCACTCTCCATGACAAGCCTCGCTCCTCTCTATGCTCTTAAGAGGTCTCGCAGAGATGCTAGCGGCCTGTGCATCAATTGTGTGTGTGGTGCGGCTTGTATTTCATGTTGTTTTCATAAGACAGCGAAGTACGATGTCGATACGGTGCCCGGAGGCCGAACGGACCGCTACGACGTGAACTGCCGGCGATCCGTCGAGGCCGTGCCTATCCGGGCCGTCCGCTACTCGACCCGGAACGCCCCCTAGGCCTCCATGACCTCTCGCCGGCGATCCAGCACGTCGCTTCGCGCGTAGCACAGCTCGACCTGGCTTCCGACCGCGTGAGTCAGGGCCTGTTCCGCCAGCTCCCGGTCGATTCCCTCCTCCGAACACCACGACCGAAGGAACTGCGGAACCCGTGCGGGCTGCAATCGATCTTGAGGTCCTTCAGCAACCGACCGAGCGCGACCGCACCAACCATCTTCCCCTGAATGCCAGGGCAAGACTAGGCCCCGGCCCCGCAGGCCATCGGCCCGCTTGAGGACCACAAGCGCCGCGCGGGAGAGGGGAACCCTGTGCTCCTTGCGGGACCTCAGGCGGGTAGCCGGAACGACCCAGGTGGCCGACTCCAGATCGACCTCCCGCCACCTCACTGCTTCCCGCAGGGAATCTGGAGAAGTCTCTAGAACACCGATACTTACGGCGAAGTGTCGGAGCACTGTCCGCCAACATGGTCCCGCTTCGGAGACGCGTTGGATCCAGTCCAGTCCGATTCGGCGAAGCCATCCGGCATCGACCGAGCAGCGACAATGGGCTCCTTTGACGTTCGCCCCGGCTGGACCGGCAGCGCGCCGGCAGCCAAGACAAGAACCGGCGACAATGCCGCGCCGGGCAGCCGTCTGGTCGCCAGCCAGGTCACCACTCTACTTTCGTCACATCTCTTGGCGGGCTCGTAGTCGTTCAGCCTGAGTCCGCCTGCTCCTCGTACAACCTCTTTCTGTACTCCGACGGGCTGCAGCCCATCTGTTCGTGGAAGGTGCGGCGAAAGGTCCTTTCGCTGTGGAAACCGACCACGTCTGCGACTCGGCTCACCGAAGCGTCGCTCTCGCGCAGCAGCCGGCAGCCATGCTCGACTCGGCGGTGGGCCAGCCAGCCTGTGAAGGTCATCCCGACGTGCTCCCGGAAGTACCGCGAGAAGCCAGTGGGCGACATCGCCGCGACCCTGGCGACGACGGTGGCCTCCAGGTCGTCCACAAGATGCGCGTCCACGTAGCGGCGGACGCGGTCCAGCCGGGCGAAATGGCTGAATGCATCGATCCGTGGCGCCGTGCAGGAACGCTCCCGGTTCCTTTGCTCCATCTCGGCCAAGGCGAGATTGTAGACCTCCATGGATCGGGTCGGCTCGACCCGCAGACGGCGGTCCCAACCGGGCGCCCATTCCACGAAGGTGTGGAACTCGCCATTCCCGCCGCAGGGGTCGACGCCGTCGGGCAACGCGGCCACGAAGGCTGCATCGAACCGGCGGCCCACGCGGTCCGCTGGCAGGAAGTCGGTATCTACGGAGCACACCCATGCCGAGAGACCGGCTTTCAGCAATTCAGCCGAATGGACGAGCGTGTCCCGACCCCAGAGCGGAAACACCACTTCAAGACCAGTATCGGCGGTCACGAGCAGGCGTCGGTCGCGGCCCTCCAAGGAGAACAGATCGCCGAAGGCGACGCACGCCGCCCCCAGCGCCCGCAGCTCCCCGAAGCCCTGAGCGAGGCCGCGGTTTCGCTCAGTCGCCGAGGACGTCCAGTCCAGGGGGATGAACCGTAGCGGCAGCCCGACCGCCTCGGCCTGACGTTGGAGGAGCGTGTGGCGCACACCATGCAGGATCACGCGGCCGTTCTTCTCGTTGACCAGTGCGATCAGGCCCCGGACATCGAAGGACGGCTCGGCCCGGAGTCTTCGGAGAGCCCACGCCGAGTCCTTTCCTCCCGACCAACATAGCCATGTTGGCTTGGCGTTCCAAGGAAGCGACTGTCTGGCCACGGGATGGACGGCATCCTAGCCTCTCGCGGAAACGATGCCACGCTTTCACCCGCAACGCTGCTTGCGCGGCACCCCGCCCTACTGCTCGTGCAGCGGCTCCCTTGCGGCCGCGAGCTGCTTGTGGGAGGGCGCCCGATCCCGCGCCGCGATCGCCTCGTTGCCCGAGGTCCGGCCCCGGCTCTCAGCAACCGCAGGCACGGCCTTGCCGGCATCCGGCTGCGCCGAGGGTGCGTCAACGATCGCCCACGCGGCCAACGCCAGCAACGCGCCGGCCAGCATCGGATCGCCCCACCGCGACCAGACGCGCACGACGACACGAGAACGCGCCTCGCGGCGCAGATCACGCTGGATCCGAGCCATGTCCAAAGACTGGGAATAGGGATTCATGCTGTCCTCCTTCGGTGGCCAACCACGCTCTCCGGTGGTGCTCGATGTAGAGGCCAAGGACACGTTCGGTGAACCTGCGCGTCTCGCCAAACGGCGGCAAGCCGCTAAACCGCTCCACAGCGCCCGGTCCAGCGTTGTATGCAGCCAGGCTGAGCACCAGGTCGCCATCGAACCGGCGCAGCAGCGAAGCCAGGTAACGCGCGCCCGCCTCCAAGTTGCCGGTCGGGTCGTCGACGTTGTGCACGCCGACCTGCTCGGCCGTTCCCGGCATCACCTGCATCAGGCCAAGCGCTCCGCGAGGCGAGACCGCCTGAGCATCGAAGCCGGATTCGACCTGGGCGATCGCTGCGACGAGCAAAGGGTCGAGCTCGTGACGGCCTGCCGCAGCCAGAATCTGTCCGCCGAAAGGAACTTGCTCCATGCGGGCCTGAACCGCGTTCCGGTCTGCGATGCCGAGGAAGAACTCGAAGCTCTCCCGGTGCACTCGAATCGACTCGTGCAGCGGGACGCCGACCGGATCGATGCCAGACTCGAAGTCGCTGGGCTCGAGCCAGGCATGGATCTCGTCGAGCAGCACAAGATCCTCGAGTCGTGGCGGCGACGGGAACGAATCGGGCTGATGACCAGGCGCCGCTTCGCGTACCGACACGGCCAGGATGGTGGAGGTCACGACGATCGCCGCCAGCACTTTCTTCGAACTGCTGCTGCGGAGGGAGTTCATGAGCAGAGTGGGATAGCGCTTACCGCGTGTGCCACCGAGCGAAGTAGACCTCGACTGGTTTGTGCGTCGCGACCTCCACAAACCAACTCTAGACAGACCACGAGACAAAGACCGGACTCCGTTTGGCGGATTTCGGCCAGATTCACGCTAATCCGGCCAAATCCGGACAGCCTCGGCCAAGCTCTCGGGCGATGGTCCGCCTGCCCGCCGCGGAATCGGTAGAGGACGCCCCCTTGAAAGCGCGATCCTCGCGGTGCTAGTTGCGCCCGGCGGCCCTCCCCCAAGCTCCCTCACGAGTTGATCGTGCCGTGCCACCCGCCGTGCCACGAGTGGAACATCGACACGGCCCCTCCGTTCCATTCCTCCCGACTCCGCCGTTCCGCCCCGGCGACGCGCTATCTCTTGGCATCCCTGATCGAGTCGCTGACCGAGGCAAAGGCCGCGATCAAGCGGATCTGGCCGGTATCGGCCGAATGTGGCCGAAATCAGCCAAGAGATGACCGACTTCGCGTTTTGGGGGCCGTTAGTGTCGTTTCAAACAGTCTCCCGCCCAGAGCCCTGAGCGGGAGAGAAACCCAGAAGAGACTGGTGAACGCACCTTCTGTACACCCTACCGATGCGGGCGATGTCGGTGTACGTGTAGGTGGTAGCCAACGTCCTTCCCAAGCGACCGTTGGGCTCGTTCGCGGACGAGCCGCTTACGACGCATAGTCGCCCTACAAGAGGAGATTCTAGACATGCGGCTGTTCTTCAAAAGGTCGTCGCTGATACGTGACGTGGCCCTGTCCATCCTGTTCTTTCTCGCAAACCTCGCTGGACTCGCCGCCGGTGCGTTTCCGGCCCAGACGTCGGAGGAGCCACTAACCGTCACCGGCACGCTCGTCGACGAACGCGGCATCCCCACCGCCGGCGTCGAGGTCACGCTCCGCCCCTACCCTAGCGCCTACGAGATCGACCTCGATCTGCTGGGCCTATCAGCCGCGCTGCCGGAGACCGTGGACCGCACCCGCTCCGAGACGGACGGCCGCTTCTCGGTATCGGCTCCGCTCGCCGGGCCCTACGTTTTGGAGATCCGGCCCCCGGTGCCGGCCGACCGGCCCGGCGCCGTGCTGCCCAAGGTCTACGGAAACCTGGCGCCGCTCCAGGTCTCCCGAAGTCTGGAGCCCAACGAGTTGCCCAACCGCCACGACATTGCGGTCCGGGTGCTGGACGGGCACTCTCAACCCGTCGAAGGAGCACGGGTCATCGCCACTCCCACGGCCGTAAGGTCTGACCGCTGGACTCGTGTAGCAGCGTACGATCAGCCGGAGCGTCTCTACCCCCGGTTCCATCGCGCGGCCGCAATGACCGATGCGACGGGCATCGCCCGGTTCCTGATGCCGACCGCGGAGGCGAAGATCGTCGCCACCGCGCCCGGGTTCCTCGTGGCCACCGCAACAACGCAGTCCGGGAGAACCGCCCTCCGTCTCGACCGGGCGGCCGGAATCCCTTTCCGGGTGCTCGGTCCGGACGGCGAACCGACCCCCCTGGTCCTGATCCGCTCGACGGGCCGAACCGGCGTACCGCTGGCGGTGACCGACGATTCCGGCATAGCGGTCGTCCCGCGCCTCGCCGACGCTTCAGTGCAATACGAGTTCGAACGCGCGGACCATGCCTTCGCCAGAAGGACACCCCAGCACGCCGACGCCGCGGTCATCGACGTGCGGCTCGATGATCCGCTCCGTATACCCGGTCGCGTGGTCGATGCCGTGTCCTCGCTACCCATACAAGGCGCGGCCGTTTGGGTCCGGGCATCCCCCGGGCACAACGCGCTCACCGGCCCGAACGGCGTCTTCGACCTGACGACCCGGCCGCAACGCGACACGGCGCGCCTTTCCGTAGACGCGGCGGGCTACCTGTCCGCGTGGGCCAGCAACGAGACGCCGGCGCTTGGCAGCCCCACCGAAGTGTCCGTCGGGCTGACGCCCGCGGCTCCGATCACAGGCCTGGTCACCGATGTCCACGATCGGCCCGTTGCCGGCGCGAGCATCTCGGCCGAACCGCGCGACTTGCGGCTGACAGGGCCTCCGGCAACGTTCCGTTCACAACGAGCGACGTCGGCGGAGGACGGTTCCTTCCGGCTGCCGGACCTCACCTACGACAACGCGTACCGTTTCGCCGCCCGGGCGGAGGGGTACTCCCGCACGGTCGTCGACTTAGCGCCGATCGAAGCCGGGGTCGCCGCGCCACTCGTTCGCATCGTGCTGACCACGGGACGCCAGGCCTGGGGCAAGATGATTGACACCGACGGCAATCCGGTCGCCGGCGCGGAAGTCAAACTGAGGTGGGCGCTGGACAACGTGCGGCCTCTCTTCCGTGATGGCCTTGACGCGACCGAATCCACCGCTACCGACGAACGCGGAGCGTTCAGCTTCCCGGCGGTCGCTGCGGGCGAGTACGAAGTCCTTGTGTCGCACGCCGAGTACGTTGGGTCCGGGGCCCCTAGAGCCGAAGTGCCGGCCGGCGAAGGGGACATCGATCTAGGCGTCTTCACGCTCGCGGCCGGCGCGCGAATCCACGGGCTGGTCACCAACCCGGAAGGCGAGCCGGTGGCCGGCGCCGACATCCGCGCCCGGGTCCCCCTCTCGATGGACCGGGACCAGGAGCGCACCGCGACCTCGGACACCGATGGCGCGTTCATCCTCACTGGGCTTCCCCACGAACTCATCGATCTCACAGTCCGCGCCGACGGCTACACCCCGCTTTCGCTGCCGGGAGCGCGACCGGGACTCGAAGAAGCCATCCTGATCGAGCTGAAGACCGGGGCGCTGTTGACCGGCCGGGTCATCGACACCGATGGGCGCCCCGCTGCCGGAGTCCGGGTGGAGTTGGAACCCGACTTCCAGTCCCGGTTTCGAAACCGCGCATGGTCAGCGCGGGACTTCCTCAAACGAACCGACGGCGATGGACGCTTCCGCTTCGAGCACGTCGACGGGGGCCTCTGGTCGCTCAAGGCCTGGCAGGGCCAGGCAGAGGCGACCCTCGACGGCATCGAACTGCAACCGGGAACGGAGCGGGAGATCGACCTCCAGTTGCAAACCCAGGATCAATTGAGGGTAATCGTGTCCACGCGGTTCGGCAAACCAGTCTCGGATGCAAGGATTCGTGTCGTACCTGAGGGCGCCATCCGGTCCCTGGGGTACGGCAGAACCGATGCCAGCGGCCGAGTCCAGATCGGGGTAGTGCCCGGCGACGCGGAGGTGACCGTCAAGCACGAGCTGTATCAGGACGAATCGACGCTGATGGTGCTCCAACCCGGCAAGAACGAGCTCGTGCTTCAACTAGGCGCTGGCGGCGCCATTCGAGGCTCCGTCCGGTCGGGAGACGGAACTCCGCTGGGTCTGGCAACCGTCGAGGCCCACACCGAGGACTCGCTGGACTTCCCCATCGCCTACCGCCAGTACGCCAGCCCTTCTCTAAAGACGATCTCGGACCAGGGCGGGCAGTTCCAACTCACCGGCCTGGAGCCAGGCAAGTACCTCCTTGTCGCCCGCGCATCCGGCTTCGCTAGCGACGGCCCCCAGCCGATCGAGGTCGACGGGCAGTCCGTTGACGGCGTGGAGATCGTGCTGGAAGCCGGCGCCTCCATCACCGGCGCCGTGAGCGGTCTGGACGCCTCTGACTTGTCCAGCGTCAAGATCAGCGCCACGCGAAACGCCGACTGGAAGGTCACGGCGCCGAATCCCAAGGGGAACTTCGCCTTCGAGGGCGTAGCTCCCGGCGAATGGCAGATCGTGGCGACGAAGGGTAGCGGCTTTGGCTCACGATCCGCGGAACGTTCCGTAACGATTCCGACCGGCGCCACGGACGCGTTCATCGAGCTCTCATTCCAGCGCGGCCTCCGCCTGAGCGGGCAGGTTCTGGTGGGCGGCCAACCGGTGGTCGGTGGCTTCCTGGGCACCGTGCCGGCCGGGACCGAGGAACTCCGGTGGACTCGAACCGACCACCGTGGGCACTTCGAAGTGGAGGGCCTGGAACCCGGCTCCTACCGGTTGGAGATCGAACAGCCCTACGGCGGCGCGGAGCAGCGGTCCATCGACCTGGACACCGACCTGGAGGGTCTTCGTATCGACCTCCAGCCTTCGGCCACTATCGTCGGCGTCGTCCTTGACACCACAACCGGAAAGCCGCTTGGGGGCGCCTCGTTGACGGCCGGCAACGAAGCCCAGATTGCCACCCTGGCGAGGGACGGGAACGCCATTGCCCTGGGGACGGCGGGCTCCACATTCAGTGCCGCCGGAGGCAGATTCGAACTCAGGCTCGGCCCGAACGTCGAGCAACTCTGGGTCACCCGCGACAGGTACGCTAGCGCCCTGCTCCCGCTCAGCATCGCCCCCGGTCAACGTCAGACCGGTCTGGTAATCGAACTGCAGCAGTCGTCGTCGGAGCCGGGCAACTAGCACGGAGCGGGAGCAGATCGTCGACACGTCTCCGACGGAGCGTCAGGTCGGCGGGGGTCGCGGCNGGAGGAACGGCCAAGCCGCCACACGAGGGGAAGAGCGGCGGCCGAGGAAAGAACGGTTGGCGGCGGGGCGCGCGCCGCTATCTACTCTCGTCGGTTGAAGTGGTACTTCAGCAGCACGCTCACCGTAGTCACATTCGTACGCGGCAGCGTCGACCACGCGGACACGGGCTCGCTGCCGTCCAGACGCAGGTTGGGGACGTGACCGCGGAGGGTCTCGCCGACGTACGGGCCGATTTCCTGCGACGGGTACTGAAGGCGTCGGGCGCGAAGGCCGACGCTGTAGCGATCGTTGACCGCAAGATCGACGCCGGCGACATACACCAGCACACGCACGTCCTCGCGGAACACGGCTGAACCGGTGCTCGTGGTGCCGGCGAGGTTCCTCCGAATCTCCTCGAAGTTCGGCTGGTCCCGCCCGGTAGTGATGGCCAGCGGATCGGCGTTGCGGCGCCAGTTCCATCCGAAGTCAGCACGCAGCGCGGCGTATCCGACGCCGATTCCGCCGTAGGGCCGAAGCCGACCCTCCTTCAACGGATACAGCATGAGGACTCCGTGCACGCCGCGCGTCGTCAGTGTGCCGAGACGCTCCCGGCCGGCGACTACTTCGCTCGACAGCTTCTCGAAGTCCGCTCCCTGGGCGTTTGTGGACGCGACGGTCTGATCGAAGACGGCCTGAGTCTGGCCGTAATCGAAAGCCAGCTTCCAGGGTCCGGCGATGTCGAACTCGATGCCGAGCCCGGTCACCAGACCGCGGCCATCCGAGAAGGGGGCCGACCACCCATCGCCGGCGCCTCTATCCGGTGTCGAGCATCCGGGTACGTGCAGCGCGTTCGGATTGACGTACTCGTCACAGACGCTCGAGCGATCATTGCTGCGGCTGACGACCACGTAGTCGCCCATGCTGCCCCGTCCGACGTCCGCGACGATCGTCTGGGCACCGGCAGGGATACCGGCGGCAACCGCGGTGGCGGCCAGGAGCCAACCCACGGGAGCGGATGGAAACAACGGGGAGCGACGGGCGTTCACGGTTGCAGGTCTTCCCAGTTCGGAGCGGCAACGTTGCGCACGAAGCCAAGCGGCCCGCTAGCCCCCGAGTGTCTTCCGGTGTCGAGCGGCACCGCGCAGGCGACGTGGGGGTGGGAACCGCGGAGGCTACCAGCCAACGGCAGTCCCTCAGGTGACCTCGAACATCCCGACGGAGTCGGCCAGTTCGTGGCATGGGTGTCCGTTTGATCTGCCTGCGCACAGACCTTCCAGGACGGAGCCGTGCTCTTCTTCCAGTCTGATCAACGCCCGGCACGAGCGGGGCTCGACGGTGCTGACCTCCAACAAGGGCTTCTTCTAGGAGTGGGGCGGCGTGCTCGGAGACGAGATCATGGCTGCGGCTTTGATCGACCGTCTCCTGCACCATTGCCACATCGTCAACATCCGGGGCAACAGCTACCGGATGAGGGCGCAGCAGGACCTCTTCCGGACCGCGACCAACGATCGCCGACAGGAAGACGGCGCCATGACGACCAACCCCTCTTGGCACACCGGCCTGTCCGGTGTCGGACTGCACCCCTGTCACTGCCACCTCAACCTCGGTCGAGAGAAGCGCGCGCGTCGGACCGGCGTGGCGGGGACGGTGTCCACGCCGAGCCT
>JGIcombinedJ30088_10004894_pt1 | contig 11749 bp, 11 predicted proteins | sample PinacodermPK_FD_30088 | JGI IMG/M metagenome (IMG submission 30088)
CTGGTAGCGGAAGCGTTAGGCACGGATAACGTTCAATTGCATGTTGCCGGTTACCTCGGCAAGAAAGACGAACCCTATCTTGAGGAGCTCGTGAACCAGATTCAGGCATGGGGCTTGTCAGACAGTTTTGTGCATCGCGGTGAAGTGACGCGCACCGAAAAAATTGATTTCCTCAACAGCCTGCATGTTTTTTCTGTCCCCACCGTTTATCGTGAATCTAAAGGGCTCTCGATTATAGAGTCGCTCGCCAATGGTGTGCCGGTCGTTCAACCTCGACACGGCACGTTTCCAGAGATGATTGATGCTACTGACGGTGGAATCCTCGTTGAACCGAAATCCTCTGAAGCTGTAGCGGCAGGAATCATCGAACTCCTTAACGATACCGAGCAGCGTGAATACCTCGGAGAAACCGGGAAAACCAATGTGCATCAGAAGTTTAGCGACACAATCATTGCAGAACAACTTTTGAAGGTGTTTGAAAAGTATACCTAATGTTTCAAGTGCTGGCGCGCTTTGGAAGTGCTCTTGCTACAACAATCAAGAAGGAAATGGATTATGTCTAAAACATGGCTCATTTTTGTTTTCATGACCGTTTCGTCATGGGGACTTTACGGTGTTTTTCTGCATCAGGGACAGGTCTCTATGGCGGATCCCGTGCATGGACGCTACAAAGCGTTCCTCTTCGTGGGACTCGCGTATCTTTTAGCGGCTGTCATCGGTTCCGCAGTGATGCTCATCCTTAATGGATCTAATTGGCAATTTACAAGTTCGGGTGTTTCTTGGTCGTTCGTTGCCGGACTTGTCGGTTCTATTGGAGCATTTGGCGTGCTACTCGCCTTCGGTGCAGGCGGTCGACCTGCTGTCGTAATGTCCATTGTTTTCGCGGGTGCCCCAATTGTAAACGCTATCGTTGCCACGCTATCACATCCACCCNCAGGTGGCTGGGGGGCAGTCCGGTGGCAATTTATTGTAGGCATTTTGCTCGCCGCACTCGGTGGTTGTATGGTGATGCTCTATAGGCCCACTTCATAACATGTAGAAACAGAACCGCCGGACCTCTGACGTGCCTATGTCTTGGAAAGGTGGTTCAACCGCCTTTCCTTTCCCCTCGCTCCGTTCGTTTTACGGAAAAACGCACTTTTCGCTATCCTTTTCCTGGGACATGTCTCTAATAGGCAAAGAGGGAGAGTTTTCATGCCTATAGGCGAAACTTGCGTGCCAATATCACACAATCAAGAATTAAACGATGCAAATGATGCCGAGTTAGTCGTCGCTGCGCTTGCTGGTAATACGCAGGCGTTTGATGTCTTAGTCACCCGCTACCGGCGAGCTATGCTGACGATCGCGCAACAGATTGTTCNAAACCCTACCGATGCAGAAGATGTCGTGCAGGACGCATTTTTGCGGGCTTTTGAAGCACTTCCACAACTCTCTGACTTGAACCGTTTTGGGGCGTGGCTTCATTCAATCACACGCAACCGAGCATTGCGCTACTATAGGAGTGCCAGTCGATACCAACCACAGGAAGATATGGAGCCCTATTTAAATAGGGCAACGGATACATCTGCTGAAGATCCCGCTCACATTGTGGAACGCGAATTGACACAGCAAGCGATCAGAGACGCGATTCAGGAACTACCAACTGATTTCCGAGCAGTCATTGAACTTTATTATTGGGCAGAAATGCCACAAAAACGGATGGCTGAATTCCTGTCCCTCCCCCTAACAACCGTGAAGTGGAGACTCCATAAGGCGAAGGAACTGCTCAAAACGATTTTGGAAAGACGGGGCTACAATGCAGATATGTAATAATCCTTTTTTCATTGAAATGGTTCATTATTCGAGAGCATTTCGTAGCGTAGCCTGAAAAGAGTAACGTGGGTAAGTGCTAAAAAAAGATGGAAACTTCGGTTACTATAACCCAAACCGGGTTAGAATTCACCAGAAACCGCCGCGTAATGTCGGTGACCAGGAGGCGATAGTAAAAAAATGGAACAGCAAAAGCAACAGGAACTCAGAGGGCTTTTTCACATGTTGGAACACACTGCAAAAATCGCAGAGGACGCTGCATTAACGGGAGCGTTTAGTGACGGCGAAACTCGGTGCATCTCCCAATTCAATAACGTTCTCAGACNTCTTGACGACATCAACGCAGTACCTGATAGACTCTTTGAAGAATTGCCAGCAGATGCGTCTTTTAGCCAGATTGGAATCGCTTGCCATCAACTCGCTGCCTATCTCAACGAAGAATTGGACACAACTACAGATTTCAAAGGTTGGTTCTCCAGTTTTTTCGGAAAACGGTTCATGGAAAACTTAACAGAGGAGTTGGCAGACAAACCATTCGGTGATATGATCCGCAAAGCCGCTCCAGATTTCTTAACCGAGACCGCATTGGAAGACATCGTCGAAGTATTTCCTGTCGCTCCGGGTGGACGGTTAACGATTGATGCCGATTTCGGAGCAATTGACGTGCAGAGCGCAGANGGTAATAATCTGTCTGTCCGCGTCCGACGCGCCGCACAGTTGAAGGAGGATCGGCGCGCAGGGGAAGTTCTCAAGAATTTTGATGTACAGATGACNCACNAAGCAGCGGATGTCAAGATTGAAGCGAAATTCAGAGGTCCCATAAAGCAATGGAAAAAGGCGAAAAAACGCTTGGATGTCCAATTTGAGATCGTCGTTCCGAGAAACTACGCGCTTGATTTGAAGACCGCGGATGAGGAAATCTCCGCTGTAGATATAGGTGGAGATGTGAACGTTCACACAGCCGGTGCGGGCCTCCGCTTACAAAATATCACCGGGCGTATTGATGGAAAAACTTCGGGTGGAAACATAAACCTCAAAGCATTTGAGGGCGACGCGGCACTTCGAACGAGTGGCGGGCATATTATACTTGAGGAGGGCACTGGCACTGTCAAAGCCAAAACATCGGGCGGAAACATCCAGATTACCGATGTCATTGGTGCTGTCAATGGACATACCTCCGGCGGCAATGTTATCCTACGCCGCTGCAAAGGCGGAACAGACGTGAAAACTGCTGGTGGAAGTATAGAAGTAGAGAACGATGGACCCGTCCTCGCGAAAACGAGTGGCGGTTCTATTCACTGCCGACTCCAAGACGCAGTTTCAAGTCAAAACTTACTACTGGATTTGGAAACAATAGGGGGTAGTGTAGATGTTTCGCTCGTTCCAGATGTTGCTGCGACAGTCGAAGCAAGAGTACTTGGCGGTTCAGTGACCACAGAATTTCCGGTAGCGGTAGAGACGGCAGGNACTGTCAAGCCCGATCAGTTGCACGGAACCATTAATGGCGGCGGACCCGTCTTGCGACTCTTCTCCGTTGGCGGGAACGTTATACTCAGGAAGGCAGAGGCACACAACCTAACAGAAATGTAACGTGTTAAAAATTTGAAGGCGACAACTTGCCACTGTAACACCTTACCTCCTCAACCCCCGCTGGCGAGGTTTCCAACCTCGCCTCTTTAGAATGTCTCATTAATTCTAAAGTCTACCACAGTACAGTTTGGAGATGAATCATGGGATTATTGTCGATTCTTAGTTTAATATGGGGGATATTGGCTCTTATCGGGATGGCAGTTGCCATTATCCCATTTCTTGGGGCACTCAATTACCTGAATATCCCCTTTGCAGTCTTTGGATTACTTTTCAGTGTCCTCGCGCTTATCGTGTCATCAAAGAAAGAAGGGGCTGTTGCTGGGTGCGTTCTGTGTGGCGTAGCGATTTTCTTGGGTGCCATCCGCCTCGTTTTAGGCTTCGGAATTTTCTAATTTTGAATAGGAAAAAATAATATGGCAAAGGTTAAGGTTTTTCTGAGTTTCGAGTTTGACAAAGATAAAATTAACTTGACACATTCTGTTAAGAATTGTATAATTATTATGGAATACTTAAAGAATTAAGGGGGTATACGATTATGACTGACGAGGAAAAAAATCATCAATTGTTCCTTGACGAGAGAAAAATTCTCATAGGATTAGAATCGCAGAATAATATGGAGCTGAGTAAGAGTATTATCACTTTATCTACTTTTTCTTTAGGCTATGTATTTTATAACGCATCTAATTTCACAAATAAAACAATGATGATTTTGACTTGCGTACTTTTTTTAACAACCATTTTGTTAGTTCTGGCAGCGTTTTTGCTAGGTAGTCAGTCTTTAGAAAAACAAACAAAAATAATTGAGAAATATTATATTGAGGATGACGATTTAACTACCACTTGGGAGAAAAAAGTAGTAAATATTATTTCTTCGCTTATATGTGTCACTTTTATTTCAGGTTTGATTTTAATGTTTATTATATCATTTTGAATTTACTAAGAAGGAGCAAATAAATGCCGAAAAAAAGACAAACAACTCAACGCAAGACAGGAACTACAAGGACAACAGATTCTCAGAGAAGGGGCAAACCAAATCCTGATCAAGTTAATAACGAACGATCTTATGAAAAGCTTCATGACGCTCATGAAAGGGTTAATGTTGCACCAACTCCGCCTAAGAAGCAAGGTTCATCTGGACAACAAGGTGGTTCTGGTAGTCAACAAACTCCCAGCAAGCCTGAAGCAAGTGGTGATTCTGGAGGCAAAGAATCTTCTGAAAAATAGTTGTTCTGAGTAAACAACTGGGTGTAAAGCCTGTTTTCGCTTGGCTTTGCACCCAGTTTATGATAACCTATTTTTGGGTTTTCTGGAACCCCTGGTACTTTGTGTGCCTTGCCTGCTTTGGCTTCTCTGGTTGGATTGACGATTGTTTCGTCTTTCCTGAACCTGAGATGCAGGCTTTCTAATTTTAGCCATTTGGAATCAACTCCTTTTGGCTTAGGATTTTGATAGGCGATTTGCTTGCGGCATTTCGCCTATTTCTATGTAAACTGTAAGTCATTAATTATATCACAACATCGTTAATTTATCAAATATTTCTTCGCCGACACGTTAAGAGTTTTCTATTCCTGAATTCTCAGGAATTAGTCAAAAAGTCCCAAACAACCACCGTAAAACAATTAAGAATATTGACATACTTACTTTGACACATTTGTTTTTACTCCTTGTGTAAAGGAATCTCCGTGCTTTAGCACGGAGAGTATGTCAACTAGCATAAAGTTTCTCCTCTCTGTAGTGATGCCAGAATAGCTTGGTATCATTCTGTGATAATTGTTTCCTCACCAAGCATATCAATAATCTTCACTGCGACGTGGGCATTAGCTCGCGGGAGTGATACAGTGTATTCACCCTCAATAAAATCTTCCTTCTTCTCTGGAACATCGCTCTCAACGATTGTGAAATGCTTTCCGGTGTAGTCGGTATCAATCAGGATGCAATCAATCTGTGCGCGGAAATCGTCAATGTGCTCGTCAAAGACAGTGCGGTCTATGTCCATGCGTGCCAAAATGGTCGGACTCATATAATCTTCAATAGTAATCGTGACGATTTCCCCGTTTCTTTCAAACTTAACATCCGCTTCGGCAGGTGTATAGGTGGTGACACCGTCGCGTTGAATATCCTGCACAATGATTTTGTTGATCGGGTGAATTCGGTTATCCCTATCAAGTTCTTCTTGCATTCCGACTTCGCTTCCATTGCACAGCACTGTAATGTTGCGCACCTCGTCTGGACGGTTTTGGAGTTCGTCTTTAATGAGTTGGATATCCAATCGGGTGAGCGGTTTTGTCAAGTCGGCGATTTTGACAAGGGTCCCGTTTAATGCCCCATCAAAAAAGGCGGCTTTCCGATCAGTTTCCACACCGTATTTAGAGACGACAATTTCTTTGAGTTCATGCTCGGTCTGGAAGTCATAGTTGTTGACGCGGTAGTGTGCAATTCCGCGTGGTTCATTAATATCCGTCTGTATCCGTTTCATCGTCGTCTGGATTGCACCTTTATTGAGATCTGCGGCAATCCAACGTCTACCGAGTTTTTCCGCTACGGCAGCAGTGGTGCCGCTTCCCGCAAAACAGTCAAGGACGATAGAATTTTTATTGCTTGATGCTTTGATGATACGCTCAAGGAGTGGTTCGGGCTTTTGAGTTGGGTAGTTAAGATATTCGTTCGGATTAACACCTAACCCAGGAATATCATCCCATATATTATCGACAACTGTTTTCTCAAGAACTTTATCACCAACAGTTTCTCGGTGATACTTGATCCTGATTTTACCTGCTGTTACCGACACCTTGCCATCCTTAATCAAAAGTTTTCCACCGCGTGTGACATAAATGCGTCCTTCTTCATAGAGTTTAATGATGCTCTCGTCAGAGTATGACCCTGGGTCGGAAGTTGCGAAGAAATCTTTATCATCTTTTTTGTATTTTCGTTTGGCCTCTTCCAATGAGATGGTGTTAACTTTTTCGATTTTGTTCCAAATTGCGTTGTCCTTGTCTTTTGCATAGAGATAAATATAATCCGAACTAAACGGCATGAACTCGGCATGTGTTTTCATTCCCCGGACAATTTGTCGTCGCCATGTCACGAGGTTCAGAAAATTACTCTTCCCAAAAATTTCATCCATTGCAAGGCGAAGATAACTATTCATCCGCCAGTCGCAATGCAGGTATAAACTTCCTTTTTCGCTCAAGAGTTCGCGCATCAAGCTAAGTCGTTCATACATGAATTGGAGGTAGTTATCGTTTGCCCAAATGTCGGTGTATTGCGTTTGCTCGATAATGGAGTGTCCTTCAGCCTCTAAATTTTCTTTTTTTCCGCGTAGTTTCACCTTTCGCACATAGTCTGCACCGCTCGCAAAAGGCGGATCTATGTAGATGAGGTCTATCTTGCCGCGAAAACCTTGCACAAGGAGTGTAGACAGAATTTCCTTGTTATCACCGTGAAAAAGGAGATTCGGTCCGTCCTTAAATCTGTTGTATGTCGGTTCTTTTTCTCGATTTTCGACATTATAGGTTTCCACCAATTGTGCTGGATAGGCGTTCACAGCGTCGATCGGACGTTTGCCGACCCAGTGCAGCATAGGTCTGCCTTTAACTGGGGTGATTTTCATTGTGTCTCCTTCACATATACCTTATTGATTACGTTTCGTGTAGTGTTTGTCGAATTCAATCAGAATTTCGGGTTTGAAAAACGGTTTCTTAGCACCATTTGGATTTTTCGGATCAAGGTGGCGGATTTTACAGACTTTCTCCTTTTTTTCTTCACATACAGAGTTTTTAATTTTGTAGAACTCTTTATTCATTTTGAAGCCTATGTAACGTTTTCGGCACTTATCTATGAATGTTTTGTAATCCCATGGATACTGTTCAAGGATTTGTTCTTCGGTCATACGCACTTCTGGAGCATCAGTATTTGTCGAATCCACAATACGGACACCGAGTGCATCGTTTGATTTCGACCTTGTTAACTTGATGTCCATGTTAATTGTAACTGAGTATTTGGAATCTGATTCATCCCCCTCAGTCTCGAGTTGTTCTAAATAATTCAGAAAATTTTCTTCTTCCTTGTTAAGTACAACAGATTTCGTCTGCTTAGGAAGATTTATAAAAGACAAAGGCATTAGGTAGAAATTGAACTCGCTTAAGTCCCGTTCAAACCATTCCTCTACGAGCGAAACGAAATTTTTGACACTCGCTGCTCCTATTTCCTGAAGTTTATTGGCGAAATTGGAAGATGGATTGTAAAAGTGGACTGATGAATCACGTAATTCTAATAACGCTTGTATATTTGCTAACGCATTTTGTTCCAGGTGTCCTTGTGCCACCAGTTTTTTAGCAAGATAGTCAAGACCATGTGTGAATGGATTGCCTGATCGCGTGCGCTTGATTCTCGCCCTTTTGCTTTTCGATCCATCCTTTTTTTGAAACCGTCCTTTTTCATAAAGGGATTGAATTTTGTTACCATTTTGTTTCAACCACTTTGCTTTAATAAGGAGTTCCCATCCATTAACAGCAAGAATACAAAAGGTTTCTGCGCGGTACCGAAAATCTGGTTTATTGTAAATTTCTATCGCCGAAACGGTAGCGGCAATCGCTTTATCAATCAGTTCTTTGGAACGCGATTTCATATACTGACCTCTTTTTAGGCATTATATTTTCTGGGAGTATCTGATCGCGAAAGACCTTCAAAAATTGAACAATGCAGATTTTTGACAGGAACGATAATATGTCCAGAGAGAAGATTCAACCGAATGTAGAAGAAAATGCCAATTACTGATAAGATGTCGCAATTCGGAGATCGCTCCTACGAGGACTGTGTGGTTGTGTCATTATTGTGAATCCATGCGAAGACAGTGTTAATTTCGGTGACATTTTCTCTCATAAATTCCGTATCAGTATAGATGATATGGTACTTGAAGCGGTCATTGGATTGCAACTGCTCCAAACGTTCAACTGCTTTCCTTTTCGCCTCGACTGTTGGGTTCAGACGGTCTCTCTCAGACTTTATTTCAACGATGTAGAATTCACCCGTGTTTTTAACAATCACGAAATCCGGGAAATAACGGTGATAATTGTCATCAACACCTTTATATTCAAAGTGAAAATCGGTTTTCTTGGGATCCGTTAAGCCGCCGGTAAACAGAAATACCTTCACATCCTCTACCGATGTATTTAGAGTATCCAAGATGACCTCAAAAAACTCTCGCTCTGGTTTGGTATCAAAGTTGTAGGGTGTATAGTGAAAACTGACATCGTGTTGGTCAGGCAGGTCTTCTTGCTCAAACAGTAGTCGGTCCACTCTCATCCGTTCGGCGTTCCGCTTTTGTATCCGTAATCGGTGGATGTAGCCTCCATTGGAGTCTTTTTCAAAAAGCAGATTTCCTTCATCATCGTGCGTATGGATAAGCGCGAGGACTTCGGACACCTCATCTTCAATCACTTTATAATTTTGCAACTGACTTTCCACTTGCTGGAACAAGGGATAGAGGTGTTCGTTTGGGACTTCACCTTCTGGATAGAGTTGTTTGAGTTTTTTGAGCGTCTCCATCAAAGGAAGATGATAGTTTGTGCCAATACGTCGTGCCAGTGTATAGCAATCGGTTGTCGGATTAGTGACTTCAATTTTGTCAGTCTCTTCAATGCCAGTAAGCGCGGAGGTGCTACCTCCTCGCGTAAAATTAGGAGTCAGTAAATTGCGAATAATCGATGGCGGTTCTTGCACGTCGGTCGGGACGCTCAACTGGATTTCTGTAGATGCCTGTTCATCCCGAACAACACGCGAAACCAACCGAGAAATTTCGAGTTTCGGCAATTCTGTCTTACGAATACGGATTTCGACTTCTTTGGTCTCGGTGGTATGTCCGCTCAATCTACCGAGGGTGGTGCCGAAGTTTTCTTCCAACTCTTTATCCAAAATTAATCTGTTCTTTGTGTCCAAAAAGATTTTTGCGGGATAGGTATTGCCTTCCAATTGACGGAGGCATCGTGTTGAGGCTTGCAGGACGAAGTTGCTGCTTGTTGTCTGTTCCTTAATCAGCGCACAAGCAAAGAGACTTGGACAATTCCAACCTTCCACGCCTTTGCCGATGAGTAACAGGATACGTTTTTGACTACGCGGGTCGTTAAGTTGGTTGAACTCGTCAATCTCGGCTGGACTCGATTTTTGTGTATTGACGAGTATCACGGTGGAGCTCTCACCATTTTCTGCCAATGCTCTTTCAATATGCTCTTTTGAGGTGTCCAAGTGTTCTTGGGTCTTGAAGTAGAAAGCGATTTTCGCTTTTGCCCCGTTGGGTAGTGCTACGTCCCCGAAGTTTTCAAAAAACAGATCTATCACGTTCCCAATAACTTCTTCCTCAGGACCATCTCCAATATGATAGTGAACAATCCCGCGATGGAGGCTTTTCAGGATATTGTCTTTTATACCCTCACCAAGGCTATACCATGCGACGACTTCTCGGAGCATCTGTCGTTTGAAGTAAGGTGTACCTGTGGTATTGATTACAGCAATCACGCCTATTTTTTCTTTGATATAATTGACCGTTTCGCGAACCCGTTTGAGTTCTTTGTCCATTCTATTGCCGTAAGTATGGTGTGCCTCGTCTGAAAAAACTCCTAAATTCGGTAGACTTGTGATTTTTTGGAGTCGGAGGTTCGCCTCTAACTCTGCCTGCTCCTTCTTCTCCTTAAACGTCAGTTCTGTCTGATTCGTTCGTCTCCTGACGTTAGCTCGAAGCGCGATTTTTTCTGTGTTCGTGACAATGACATTGTAAGTGCTGCCAGTCTGAACCTGAATTTCTTTTGCTCCTGATTGTGGATAGGTGATTTTAAGATTGGCGAGAAAATCACGGTGTAGACTGGGCGGTAGAATCTGATCGAAAGGAATATCGCTAATCTCCCGTAGACTCTCAATAATCGTTGTGCCGGGTGCGAAGACAAGGGCGTTTTTCATAAATTCGCCATCAGGATAACGCAGTGCCATCGCGAATTCAGTCGCAATAATAGTGCCAATGAGGACCGTCTTGCCGGTGCCCATTGCAAGCGCGAAAATATAACTCGGATACGGAAGTGTCACCGCCTCGTGAACCGGATCAATCCGCTTTTGTCTGACGAATTCTGCGTCATTTTTTACCCTCTCAATAACTGCATCAACATCTGGGATCCATTGGAGTTCGGTTGGATCCACTGGAATACCAAAGGCATCAAAGAAATCTCGTTTATCGTCGCTGTAATAGTGCTTGTAGAGGTCAACGATGTGCGGGGTTTTTCGCACCAGCCTCAGAAACCAATAGAGTTCCAAAGATTGGAATTGCGGTTCGCGGAGGTATTTGAGGGAAATTCCTTCTTGGGGTTCGCCTTCAAACTGATAGCGTAACACTTCTCCGATAAGTGGATAATCTGGGCAGGGGTATCCTTCATTGCGCCAGTTTAGTGTGTCGTCACGTAGTTTTTCAAAAAGGTGTTGCATTAAACATGTTCCCTAAAGGTTATTGCTGAGGCAACGGATGCTCACAGCCCCAATTAAAATTCATACATCACTATACTTTTCGTCTATTTCTTGAGCAACCTCTTTTAATTTCCTCATCTGCCTCTTTGCAAAGTCAGCGAAAATATAGGTATCTTTACTATGGATGTGAGTCTCATCCGAGGCATGAAAGTATGCCCTGATGTGTTGCAGAGCGTAGATCAGATTTTCGTATACGTGCTTTATGTTGTCATCAGGTTCATCTCGTTCCCTTAACCCAGACTTAAAAGTCTCAACGGATTTTAAGATCTCATCAATATGAACACCAACAAGTTGGGCATGTGGTGATCTTGTGGACAAAGTAGTTTCCAGCACTTTTTGAAAAGCATCACTCGTATGCTGGAAGGCAGTAATCAACTTTTTACCTCCGAATTTTTTTCTATGTTCTACTTCCTCCTCCTGCAAAGTTTCAATGACGCTTTTTAAGACTTGTACAAAAACGCCTTTCTGGGTTGCAATTAAATCAGGGACGTTTACACCTTCATGCTTAGAATCAAGTTCACCATTTCCTGAATTTACCTGATAAAGCGTCATTAACTCAAACTGGTGGCTACTTAGAGTGCCACGGTTAATGAAGTTAAATGCTTTTTTGTTACCTCGATTTGTTGGGTGCCCAGCAGCGTCAATGCGAATATACCGGATTTTTTTTAATGATGAATCTTCGGTGTATGAAACACTAAGAGCCTCATGTAGATTTCCAACAGCTTCTTGCTGTATAATTAGAGCTTTAGGACTTACGCAATAGTTAAAAAATGTGTTATACTTTCGTATTATGACCACGATGAACCTTTCAGAAGAAAAACAACCGTTATTTTCGGATTATTGT
>JGIcombinedJ30088_10004904_pt1 | contig 11734 bp, 10 predicted proteins | sample PinacodermPK_FD_30088 | JGI IMG/M metagenome (IMG submission 30088)
CCTAGAACCGCTCCCGGCCATGATCTTCGGCCCGATTGGCATGCAAGAACTGCTGATCGTGCTCGTGATCGCGGTACTGATCTTCGGCGGCAAGAAAATTCCCGAGCTCGGACGCGGGCTTGGCGATGGCATCCGGCAGTTCAAGTCTTCGCTCAAGGGCGAGGACGAAGAGCCGGCTACCGCTAAAGCCGACGACGCCGCCAAGGGTTCCTGACTCCAACCTCCCGGCGGGGGTCGCATGACCGGCCGGGACGGGCTACTGGTCGTCTCGCGGCCCTGGGCTCTAGCTTCCATGCGTGTCGCGCGCACAAAAAGTCCGTAGTGCGCCAATGAAACGGATTGGCGCTAGAATGTTTCCGTAGTGGGGAGTTCGCTCCGAGCAGGCGCTCCACGCCACTGGAAGGGGCGGTCGGCCGAGATGGCCGTCGCCAAAGGATGGCACACAAGTGATCCCGAGACCCATCCATGTAATTGGAGGGGGGCTGGCTGGGCCTGAAGCCGCGCTGCAGGTCGCCAGGCACGGATTGCCAGTGACGCTGCATGAGATGCGTCCTCACCGGCGGACCCCTGCGCACCAAACAGACAATTTAGGGGAGCTAGTTTGCAGCAATTCGCTAAAGACCGAGACGGCCGGCAGCGCCCCTTGGCTGCTGAAGGAAGAGTTGCGGCGGATGGGATCTGTTTCGATACAGGTTGCGGAGGCTTCGAGAATACCAGGCGGCACTGCCCTGACTGTTGATCGCGTCGCCTTTGCCACGGCCCTCACGACCGCCGTGAACGACGAGGAGCTGATCCAGGTCGAGCGCGAAGAGATTACCGAGTTGCCAGAAACGGGTGACGAGCTCTGGGTCGTGGCGACGGGGCCATTGACAAGCGACGCCCTTGCAGATTCGATCGTCAGGCACACCGGCCGGGAACGGCTCTTCTTCCATGACGCGATCAGTCCGATCGTCGACGCCGAGACAATCGATCACTCGGTCGTATACAGGGGGTCGCGCTATGGCCAATCGCTCGATGGCACCGACGACTACATCAACTGTCCGTTCTCGCGCGAGCAGTATGAGAGCTTTCTTCATGCGCTCCTCGCGGCCGAGCAGCATCGTTCCCAGGATTTTGACAACCCTAACTATTTCGAGGGCTGCCTGCCAATCGAGGAACTCGCTAGGCGTGGGCCGGACACCCTGCGGTTCGGACCGATGAAACCAGTCGGCTTGCGTGATCCGCGAACGGGGCAAGGGGCGTACGCGGTTGTCCAACTCCGCCAGGAAGATGCCCGGGCCGGCTCCTACAATATCGTCGGATTTCAAAACCATCTCAAGTACGGAGAGCAGAAGAAGTTGCTGCGCATGGTCCCCGGCCTGGAACGGGCCGAGTTCCTCCGATACGGACAGATTCACCGCAACACCTACATAAACGCACCGGCATTGATTCTCCCCACCCTCCAATGGAAAGAGCATCTGCACATCCTGTTCGCGGGCCAGATCTCGGGTGTCGAAGGCTATGTCGAATCGATCGCGACGGGCTTGGTTGCAGGCTGGAACGCTGCCCGGCTGGCAATCGGGGAGGACCCCCTCGAATGGCCCCGCCAAACGGCCCACGGATCGTTGTGCCGGTATGTTTCGGGTGCTAGTCCGGAGAACTACCAGCCCGCCAATATCACGTTCGACCTCCTGCCAGCGCCATCGCCCCAACTGCGCCGCAAGTACGGAAAGAGGAAGCGGGAGCGTCGCATGCATCAATGCGAGATGGGCCTCGCAGCCCTCACGGAATTCCTGAATGCCAGTCGAGCAGCAGCCTGAACGCGCCGTGGCCCCGATGGCCGAGCGATTCCTGCAATCGCTACGCCGCCGCAATGCCTCGGAGAACACCGTCCTCAGTTACGGCAAGGACCTAGCGCTGTTTGCCGAGCACTTCGTTGCCGGTGGTAACCCCGATTTCTCAATCGACGATGTTACCGGGCACACGATCCGCGAATTCATGTCCGAGGGCCTGGGTCGAGGACTGACACGGGCGACCGTAGCGCGGCGCCTCTCGGCCTTGCGCGCGTTCTTTGACTTCCTGGTTCAAGAGGAGGGCCTGCCGAGGAATCCGGCACGAAGCGTCGCCTCGCCGAAGATCCCCAAGAAACTGCCCTCGGTCATGACACCGGAGGAAGCGAACCAGTTCGTTGACAGTGTGAAGTGCGACGGCAATCGGGTCCAATCACAGGACAGGGTCGTGCGCGACCGGCTCATCTTGGAACTGCTCTACGGCACAGGACTGCGTGTCAGCGAACTCGTGGGCCTGGACGTTGATGACATCGACCGGAGGGAGCGGTGGATCAACGTGAGGGGCAAGGGGCGCAAGGAGCGGCAGGTGCCGTTCGGTGAAAAAGCCGGCGCCGCGCTCGACCGTTATCTAGAGGACCGCGCCAGACTGAAGGCCCCTCGCGAGATCAGGGCCCTGTTCGTGCACCGATGGGGACGCAGGTTTCGGCGACTGACCGCACGCAGCGTCGGTTTGATCCTGAAGAAATACGCCACGGCCTTCAACGGTGATCCCGCCCTGCACCCGCATTCGTTGCGTCACGCATTCGCGACCCACTTGCTTTCGGAAGGGGCTGACCTGCGTGCGATTCAAGAGTTGCTGGGACACGCAAACCTCTCTACTACACAAAAGTACACGCAACTCTCAATTGAACACTTGATGAGAGTTTACGATTCCGCCCATCCCAAGTCATAAGGGGCACCATCCGCTTCCAGCGAACTCGAGCGAAGCAGCGCGGAAGGCAACCCGTGCGACGAGGCAGTGACTCGGACTGGTTGTCTATTCCGTGCCGTTCAAACGCAGGGACTGCGGTTCCATAGCCGCCCCCGCGCTACAGTGGGACCAATACGCCTTATACTTCCGCCTCCCGATTCTGCGAAGCGCTTCCCGGGCAGCGGAGGAATCCAACGCTCGCATGCCGAAACGGACGCTCTTCCTAAACCCGCCTTCGTACGAGAGCTTCGATGGCGGCGCTAGCTCACGTTGGCCAGCCACGCGCGAGATCGAGTCCTATTGGTACCCGGTCTGGCTTTGCTACCCCGCCGGAATGATCCCTGACAGCAGGGTCCTCGACGCGCCGCCTCACGGGGTCACGCCCGACCAGGTGACAGGAATGGCGGATGAGTACGAATTCTTGGTGCTCTTCACATCGACACCCGGATTCGCCAACGACTGCGCTCTCGCCGAGGCGATGAAGGCATCCAATCCGGACCTCGAAATTTGCTTCGTCGGTCCCCATGTCGGAGCCCGAGCGGAGGAGAGCTTACAGAATTGCCCAGCAATCGATTTCGTTGTGCGCAAGGAATTTGACTACCAAGTTGTCGAGTTCGCGAACGGCAAGCCCTATCCCGAACTGGGCGGCGTCAGCTACAGAATGCTGGACGGCCGGATCGCCCACAACCCCGACATCCCGCAGATCGAAGATCTCGACGCCCTGCCTTGGGTCGCTCCGGTCTACAAGCAGAATCTTGACGTCGAGCGATACAACGTCCCATTCCTGAAACACCCATTCGTGTCGTTTTATACCGCCCGTGGCTGCCCCGCGCTGTGTTCTTTCTGCCTATGGCCGCAGACGATTTCGGGTCACAGGTGGCGTACCCGTTCGGCCGAGAACGTCGCGGCGGAAGTGAAATGGACGCTGGAGAACATCCCAGGAATCGCGGAAATCTTCTTCGACGACGATACGTTCAACATCCGCAAAGACCGAGTGATCGAACTTTGTGCCAAGCTCAAGCCTCTCGACTTCACATGGTCATGTACCTCCCGTGTGAACGTCGACTACGAGACACTCAAAGCAATGCGGGATGCGGGATGCAGATTGCTCATTGTGGGCTACGAGTCCGGAGACCCGGGGATCCTGCGCAACATCAAGAAGGGCGCCACGGTGGAGCGGGCGTTGCGCTTCACGCGAGATGCGCACAAACTCGGCCTTACGATCCATGGTGACTTCATCATCGGCCTGCCCGGGGAGACTCGAGAGACGATCCGTCGCTCCCTGGAATTCGCCAAGAGACTCGACACGGAAACGATCCAGGTCTCGCTCGCCCATCCGTATCCAGGTACATCGTTCTACGATCAAGCCGTGGCGAACGGCTGGCTCACGTCGGACTCGATGACTGACGAGGCGGGCCACCAACTGCCGAACATTCGCTATGCCGATCTTGAGCAGCGGGAAATCCTGCAATGGGTCGAACGGTTCTACGATGAGTACTACTTCCGTCCGCGCGCCGCTTGGCGGATCGTCCGTAAGTCCATCTTTGACGGAAAAGAACGCCGGCGGCTGGCGAAGGAAGCCAGAGAGTATCTCGCGCTGAGGGCAAAACGTAAGCGGTATGCCGCCCAAGCCAGCTCCTAGGGACTAGAATCCGGCCCCCTGTCACTGGAGGCGGCTGAACCGCAAGGATGGAACGGCAGCACAAGTTTTCCACAGCTGTTGTGGAAAAACCTTGTGATTTCCTGTGGAAAACTCGGTGTTTGGGTCCCGGTCGCACCTCAACCGGATGTCAACCATCGTTAGTTGGGACCGGCAAGTTTCGTTGAGAAGTGATGAATCAAGTACATCGCGAGTACGACTCCCGCGAGTGAAAGCCCCATGCTGTCCGCGAGAACGATTGGAATCTCCGTATCCGTCGCAACCGTCTTCGGAATTGCGATCAGGATTCCCGCGATCGCCTCGCCGGCGATCAGGCCTGAAGAAATCAGCACGCCATTCTGGCTAGCCCTCTCGGAACGCTTCTTTAGTTGCGACGAGATCAACCCGCCAAGGAAGATCGGAACCATCAAGGAAATCGGTAGGTAGATCCCCACTGCCACCGGCATCACATGCGCCCTGAAACGACTCCCCGCGCGTTCGAGGAACCCGTCCAGGACTAAGAGTCCTACGGCGATTGCCGCCCCGATCCAGACTAGGCTCCACGGCAGAGCGGCATCACCGAAGAGCCCGTCCGCGATAGAAGCAAACAGAGTCGCCTGTGGGGCGCGTAGGGAACCGGGTGCATCCGTTCCGATGCCGTAAGCGTTGTGCAGCAGGGTCAGCACCGGAGCGATTGCGAAGATTGGAATGACCACGCCCACGAGCTGGGCGAGCTGCTGTCTGGCGGGCGTGGCGCCAACCAGGTGACCTGTCTTCAGGTCTTGGGATGTGTCTCCAGCGGTGGCAGCTGCACAACACACGATGCTGGCCACCCCCAAGGCTCCGAGGATTCCTGCGCTTCCGGACATGCCCAAAATGAGCAGCACGACCGACGAGAACATGAGGGCACAGATCGTCATCCCCGAAATCGGGTTGTTGGATGAACCCACCAAACCGCAGATATAGCTGGAAACGGCCGCAAAAAAAAGCGAGGCGATAATCATCACGATGCCCGCTGTGATGGCGATGCTCACCGAGCCGGTCACCATCTCGTAGACAACGAACGTCCCGACAGCCACCAAAGCGAGCAGGCCTCCGACCACCGTTTTCGGCATATCCAGGTCGGTCCGGGCCGTGGCTTGGTGAGCTTTTCCGATGCTCCCGAGAAGCTGTTTCACCGCTCTTGCGATGCCCTTCCGGATCTTCCACATCGAGGAGAGCCCGCCCACGATCATGGCTCCGACGCCCATGTAGCGAATCTGTCCGCTCCAGGCAGCCCACGCTGCATCGAGCACCGAGCCCTCGGGCATTGGGTTTTGCAGGTAATAGATCGGGATGCAAATGGTCCACGCGATGAGGCTTCCGGCCAGCGCGGCCACGCCAATCTCGATACCGACGATAACGCCGACGCCAAGAAGCGCCACGGAGACGTCCGTGCCGGCGTACAGAACCGTCCCACCCAAGCGCCAAGCGTATTCGGCCGTGGCCCGAAACACGCTGACCAAGCCCGAGAGAGACTTGAACACCAGGCCTCCGCCAAGGGAAGCCATGACCATCCGCAAGGGACTTCCGCCAGCTTGGCCGGCCTCGAGCACCCGCGCGCACGCGACGCCCTCGGGATAAATCAGATCCTTGTCCTCTACGATCAGGACGCGCCGCAGCGGAATCATGAACAGGATCCCTAGCAAGCCCCCAAGAAGGCCAATCAGCGAGACCTGCCAAAACGGGAAGTCGGTCCATACACCAGTGATGATCAAGGCCGGAACCGTAAAGATGATTCCGGCCGCTACGGCCTCACCGGCTGATGCAATCGTCTGAACGATGTTGTTCTCGCGAACGGTGCCGCCGCCGAACATGCCTCGCAGAACGCCCATTGAAATGATTGCCGCCGGAATGCTTCCTGACACTGTCATACCCGCATAGAGGCCGAGATAGGTGTTCGCCGCAGTCAGAACCGTTCCAATCACGAGTCCCATGAGCAATGCCCTGAGCGTGAATTCGGAAATGACGGCTTGTTGTTTCATGGCAGTCCCAGCGAGGTCCGCGGCGCCCGAGCGGGAAGTCTTGAGTCTAGCCCAGAGGGGTTGCTTGTTGGACTTCGGCCCTGTATGTCAAGATCAGCAACCGCCCCGCTCAGATCGGATGTACAATTCAGACTACAATTGTTTGGGAATCCCCAATGCAAACCCCCTTTCGCATCGGTATCGACGCGGGCTGGGGAGACAACTTCGAGGCCCACCTAGGCCGTTTTGTTCGGAGCCTTATCGATCCGAGGGAGGATCTGCGGTGGGAGATTATCCCAGCCCCGGCAGATGAAGTCGCAAGGCCCGAAGTAATCGACACGTACGACGGACTCCTCATTCGGGCTATGCCCTTCGATTCCACCAGTTTCTGCGGGGTGGAAAGGCTGATCTGCATTGCTCGCTGGGGCGTCGGCTTCGACGCTATCGACATTGAAGCGGCTACCGGCGCAGACGTAATTGTCGCGCTCACTCCCGTGGCGATCACGCGCGCAGTGGCAGAAACGCAGATCACACTGATCCTGGCACTAGCCAAGCGGCTCGCTGACCTCGATAGGCGCACTAGGGCGGGGTTGTGGCAGCAGAACCTGCCCATTCTGGGCATCGATATCGTGGGCAAGACTCTCTCTTCGATTGGCCTTGGGCGCATCGGGGCTGAAATGTTTCGGATCGCCCGTGGAATCGGCTTCGAGCGGCTGCTCGCGTGCGATCCGTATTGTCCGGAGTCCCGAGCTCGAGCGCTGGACGTCGAATTGGTTGACCTTGACACCGCAATCTCGCAGGGTGACTTTGTCACCCTGAATACTCCTCTCGACTCGTCGACCCGAGGCATGATTGGCGCCCGGGAGTTCGCGCTGATGAAGCCGACGGCGTACTTGATCAACACCGCACGAGGGCCTATTGTTCAAGAATCAGCGCTAATTGATGCCCTCCGGACTGACCGCATCGCAGGTGCGGGCCTGGATGTTTTTGAGCAGGAACCGCCATCCCCGGACAACCCTTTGCTTGCAATTGAAAACGCAATCGTATCCCCGCACAGCATGGCGTGGACACAGCAAGGTCTCGCCGGGAACAGCCGTGACGCCTGCCGCAATTTGCTTTGTGTGGCGTCGGGGCAGGTTCCTGCCTGCTTGGCAAATCCAAGTGCCGGGAATCGCGCTGGAGTCCGCAAGAAACTTGCACGCTGGAGTTCGCAATGAGATTGAACCGAATTCGGCAAGCCGCCCTCGAGGGGCGTGTGGCGGTTGGTCACATGCTGATGGAGTTCGACACGCCCGGGATCGCCAAGCTATGCAGTCTGGCGGAACTGGACTTCGTATTGATAGACATGGAGCACGGCCCGCTCGAGATCCCACAAGTGGCACGCTTGATCTCTCGACTTAAGGCAACGGACATTGCTCCCGTGGTTCGAGTCCCCGCTTTGGAGTATCACTTCGTCGCTCGTGTCATGGATGCCGGAGCCCACGGGATCATGGCACCGAATGTCCGCACGGCTGAGCAAGCGCACCGTCTCAACGAAGCGATGCGCTACGCCCCAAGCGGCAACCGCGGCTTGGGACTGGGCACTGCTCACAACGACTTCCGGCGGCCCGATCCGGTCTCATACATGAAGGCGGCTAATGCCCGCAATGTGTTGCTCTGCCAAATCGAGAGCGAGACCGCCCTCAGCAACCTGGAGGAAATCGCAGCCGTACCAGGCGTGGACTGCCTCTGGGTGGGCCACATGGATCTCACTCAGTCCATGGGGATCGTCGGACAGTTGCAACACCCGGCCTTCCTGGCGGCCCTGCGCAAGGTCACGGCTGCGGCAAGGGCGCGGGGACTGCTAGCCGGGATCCAACCGGGAGAGCTTCAGCAGGCCAGGGACTGGATGGGACTCGGGTTCAACATGATTTCGTACAGCACGGATATCGGCGTATACGCTTCCGCGCTGGTAGAGCAGGTCGAAGCCCTGAGGGGCGCCGCCCCACGGGACTAGCGGGTACGGGATCCAAGGCAGCCGATTGGCGAAGCGCCCGGAGCGCTCAATTGTCGTCTGGCCCGACGATTGGCTTGTCCGGCGCTCGCCCTGGGCCAATTCGAATCAAGGCGAGCTGGGACCGTCCAATGCGCGCCGAACCAACGAGTCTCTATCCGATCCCACAGCCTTGCTGCGAGCGATGCCCCATCTCGCGTGGGGATCGCTGGTACCGCCCGTATACTAAGACCTATCGCGGCGGCTCTTCTCGTACGGGCCGTTGCAACCCGGAGGTGCCATCTTGGAGAAGTCGTTGAGTTCCCGAGCGGTCGCCCTAGTCTTGGTGCTAGCCATGGCACCGCTTTATGCCGGAGCGGAAGACTCCCAAGTCGAAGACATCGATTCTGTGGTTCTTTCGACAGGGATTCGTGCTCGGTTCGAGGATGGGAAGCTGCGGCCTGCCACACTCACTTTCACCGAAAGCTCGGTGACAGTGGAGCAGTCCCCACGAATGCCGCTGCGATTCGAGTACGACGATCTTCATATCCGGCGAGGACGCCACCACTTGGGAGTACCGATTTGGGACAAGCGCGTGATCGTTGACTCGCTTCTCAATGGATTGCCTTGGGTTGTCTTGGACGGGCTTGACGCGCTCGTCTACCACGTAGCCCTCCCGATTGCGATCTCACCTGCTGTTGCTCTCACCTTTCGCGCCCTACGGCGCAACAAGGGGTACTGGCTGGAACTGCACACACATCAACCCAATCAGAGCGTTTACCTGCGACTGCCAAGCAAACAGCGACGCCGGCAAGCGATCTTTGAGGAACTCGATCGACGAGACCCGAAGGATCTGATGATTCGGCCCCCTGGCGACCCCCGCAAGCTCCAGGGTCAAAACCGCGTGGCGGTCGGAGATTTGGCCCCTGACTTCGAATTGCACGACATGGAGGGCATGTCGTGGGAACTTTCGGCGCTACGTGGCAAAGTTGTTCTGCTGAACTTCTGGGCAAGTTGGTGCGGGCCGTGTCGGCAAGAGATGCCGCACCTCGAAGGCCTGCACCGGAGGTTCGCCGGGGAAGGCTTGGTTGTGCTGGGCATCAACGATGAACCCCTTGAGCGCGCCAGGGAATTCCTCGACAACATCGGAATGACGTTTCCTAACGTACACACGTCGGATGGGCGGGTTTTCAGGCAGTACGGCATTGACGCTCTCCCCACCAGCCTGATCGTCGACCGTTTCGGAAGAGTGGAGAACCGGATTGAGGGGTTTCCTGGCGAGAAAGCACTCCTCAAGGCGCTGAAGGAGAGCCTGTTCCAGAAGGGGCGATCTTCCAACTAGGTGGGAAAGCTGCTCCGCCATGCCGAATTCGCTCCAGCTTGGCTTGAGCCACTTACTGAGCTTCATCCGGCTTCGCTCTTGATAGGGCAGCGATGTCGCGCCAAGGGAGGACTCGGACCGCCCGCTAGATCTCGCCCATCAAGCTACGGACTCCAGGCCCGCCCTGGAAACCCTGAATTCGCTCGCCAGGATATGTGTACGGTCAGGGATCGGCCTCTATTGCTGCGACATGCGAGCGTTCTTCAACTCGAAGGCCCGAGCTAGCACGTACGCGACCAATGCCACAACAAACACCAACAGAAACATCCAGGCGATGCCCTGAAGCGTCTCAATGATGGTCCGGTAGACCTCGAGTGTCCACCTCTCCGATGTGAGAACCAGAATCTCTTCATCCTTTTGTGGGGCCGAAATGTACCGTTCCAGTTCTCCAATTCGAACCCCTCCTGAAATGCCGACTACGTACGCCGCGAACTTGATATAGCGATGCCACGCCCCGCTCAGCTCGCCTGCTACGATCCGATCGAGTATTGAGGCTATTGGCCGATTAAACAGTTGCACTACAGCAAATGACACTGCGAGTGCAATGACGAAAGTGACGATCAGTAACGTGAAGAACATGCTCCAAGACCTCTTTGCGAGGAACTCCGATTCGGGGTCTCCTCGCCCACAGCGTATTCCGCTTCTAGGCTACTGTCAATGGCAACCACAATGCCATTGACTGACAATGTTTGAACATCCCAGGTCCACTAGTGTCGAAGTCCTATCGGAGTCGACGGTAGGTGGCCCGAAACCGCCGAACAGCAGGACTCTCATCATCCAGATAGTCTTCGAATCCCACCAACTCAAGACCGAAACTCTCAATCGGTGAGAGTTCCTCACGACTCAACGGCCATGGCATTTCACTACGGCTTTCTGGTTCCTCTCTAGCGCGGGTGATCAGCAGGAGGGAGCCACCCGGGGCAACAAACGAGGCAATCCTCGCGGTCGCCGCCTTGCGAAATTCGCGAGGCAGGACCTGCAGCGTGTATGCTTCGTAAACGAAATCAAACGAGCCGGCCCATATATCGGGAGGCCGCAGAACGTCGGCAACCTTGTATTCCACCTCACTGGCAGCAAATCTGGCGGTCGCCATTGCGACGGCCGATTCCGACACGTCGAAGGCCGTCACTTCGGAGCCCCTCCTGACCAATTCCTCTGCGTCGTCGCCCAAACCGCATCCAACAACCAGTGACCGCTTCCCCATTCCCTCGAACCGTTCCCGATCAAGCCAATGGACCAAGTTCGGGTTCGGTTTCAGATCAGCCCACGGAATGACCTCAACTCCCGACGACTTGGCCATCCCGTAGAGCTCGTCGAACCACGCCAATGGCCGGCCGCGCTCAACGGCCGCCTGCGCGATGCGCTTGGCAATCTGACGATTGGGGACTTGAGGGTTCGTTCTCACGCCTATTCGCAGGAAGGCCTACCAGCATACTGGAGTTCCGTCCACTCATTCACAATGGTTTGCAATCACACGCCTCGAGACGCGAGTCGGCGTGGAGGGGCTAGCAGCCGTCGGTTACCTGGGCCCAGCGTTCAAGATGACTTCGAGAGCCGCTCACAACTTGGGAAGCCCACGTTTCCGCCGGAGCAGCAGTGCCCTCGCTCACCAGCATAGGACCGTCCCGGACGGCTTTGTCGAGCGAGCCGACATTCCCACGGGTTGGGTGTTGCGGGTATCACAGCTCCTCGATCCCGTGACCCCCGAGCCGCCGTGGAAACGCTTGCGCCAAACCCGAGAACACGGCTCCGAGAGGAGTATCCGGTGGATCCGCCATGGCAGCGATAAATGAATAGGTTATCGGACATGATTCACATTGTTCGTGATGGTATTCGCAGGCTTCACGGGGGCCGGAGCATGGACGTCGCCGCGTCTTTTGCAGGGTTCCACAGCCAGGAATTCTCAATTTGGCTTTTTTGGTCTCGGGAGCCGGTGAGGGGCCGGTAGCAAGGGACCAGTTTCTGGGGGCTTGACTTTGTGGGCACCGCTTTCAAACATA
>JGIcombinedJ30088_10004926_pt1 | contig 11702 bp, 9 predicted proteins | sample PinacodermPK_FD_30088 | JGI IMG/M metagenome (IMG submission 30088)
GTTCACCTCGAACGAGCCCGCCTGGCCGGGACCCCCGCCGAAGATACCCTGGGGCGGGTCGGACAGGCGGCTGGTCACCGCGTTGAGCAGCCAGGGGCGGGAGGTGTCCACGGTGAACTCGATGGTCTGGCCCTTGCCTCCCGGTTGGGCGCCGGGCCCCTCGGAGCCGGGTCGCAGCGCCTTGCGGGTAAAGCGCACCGGTGCGGAGGCCTCTACCACCTCGATGGGCACCGCGCTCACCCCGGTTGGATAGGAGCAGGCGTCCAAGCCCGGCTTGGACGCCCGTGCTCCCACCCCTCCGGCGTAAGTAAACATAGCGGTGATGAACGGGCTGCCGTCGTCGTGGTTGCCGCTCACCTGCATGGTCCACACCGCGCCCGCCCCCTCGGCCATGGACTCCTGCGGCTTGACCTGGGCCAGGGCCTTGAGCAGGGCGTTGGGCAAGAACATGCCCACCACATGGCGGGCGGTGCCCGGCTGGGGCAGCACTGCGTTGACGATCGACCCCTCGGGGGCGGTCATCTTGATCGGGGCCAGGCTGCCGTGGTTGTTGGGGATCTCGGGGTTCAGCACCGAGCGCACGGTGAACGTGGTGTAGGCGTGGGTGTAGTTGCGGACCACGTTGATGCCCCACGGGCTGGCCTCCGACGTGCCGGCATAGTCCACGAAGATCTCCCCGACATCGGGGTCCACCCGCAGTGAGCACACGATGTCGATGCGGCTGCCGTCGGCCAGATCCAACACGGCGTCGGCCTGGTACTCCCCCGGGTCCAGCTCGGCGATGCTGGCCCGGGTGGCCGCCTCGGAGCGGTCGATGATCTCGTCGGCCAGCGCCTCGATGTCGTCGAGGTCGTAGGCGTCGCACAGGGAGGCCAGGCGCTGGGCGCCCACCTCTCCCGATGCCATCTGGGCGTGCAGGTCGCCGGCCATGTGGTCGGGCTGGCGGACGTTGGACAAGATGAACTTCCACACGTCCTCGTTGCGCTCGCCGCCGCGCATGAGCTTGCAGATGGGGATCCACAGGCCCTCTTCGAAGCAGTCCCGGGCCCCGGCGCCGATTCCGTAGCCGCCGACGTCGGTGTGGTGGATGGTGGAGCCGAAGTAGGCGATGGGCACGGGGTCGCCGCCCGCCGCCGGGGTGCGCCACACCGGCACCAGCACGGTCACGTCCAGCAGTTGGCCCGCGGTGAGATAGGGGTCGTTGGTGATCAACACGTCNCCGGGCTCGAGGGCGTCGGNGGGGAACTCCTCCAACATGTTGGCCGCCCCGATGGCCAGCGAGTTGATGTGGCCGGGAGTGCCGGTTACCGCTTGGGCCACCATGCGCCCCCGCTTGTCGAACACTGCGTTGGCCAAGTCGCCGGCTTCCCGCACGATGGGGCTGAACGCGGCCCGCTGGAGCGCCCGGGCCTGCTCGTTCACCACCGATATAAGCGACTGCCACAAGATCTCTAGTTGAATGGGGTCGTAGGCGGAGACTTCTTGAGGACTTGTCTTGTTTTGGTTCATGGAGCTGCTCTGGTTCCTCGCTGAGATCATCATTTGGGAGTCGGCCTGGTCTCCCGGACGGCGACGAGACAAGCGTCGTGAGAAACCGTCACGTGCCAACCGGGGCGTATGACCGAGGTTGTCTCCCGTTCTTCCACTAGGGCGGGACCGGGGAAGGCCGAGCCGATAGCCAGATCGGCGCGGCGGTACACCGGGACTTCTATTTCGTCTTGCTCCCGACCGAACACCGCGGTGCGGGTCGAAGCTGGCTCAAGCGCGCTTGCGGCTGTGGTATGAGGCCCCTCGGCATCGGCTTCGGCGATCTCAGCCGGGTCAGCTCGGGCCGAGAGGCGCCAAGTGACCACCTCGATGGCCACATCTTCGATGATCATTCCGTAGATGCGGCGGTATTCGGCCTCGAATGCTCCGACTATCTCGTCGTCGGAGGCATCCCAAGCATCTCCCTCGCCCACCCAAATGGTGATCTCATTGCCCTGGCCGGTGTAGCGGGCGTCGATGCCGTAGCGGAAGCCGATGTCGGCTTCGGGCACGCCGGCGCTGAGCAGCACCCGGCGGCCCTCTTCTCGCAACTCGTCGAGCAGACCATCTCGCTCGGCGGGGTCGATTTCGGCCAGTTTCACCGGCATGGAGCGGGCCAAGTCGATCCGCACCGGCGACACCAGCGTTCCGAAGGCCGACAACACGCTGGCGTTCACCGGGAACACCACCCGATCGGAGTCCAACAGCTCGGCCACCCGGCAGGCGTGGGGCGGTCCGGCACCGCCGAAGGCCAGCACGGTGACCCCCCGCAAGTCCACCCCCCGCTCCACCGCGTGCATGCGGGCGGCCGCGGCCATGTTCTGGCTGACCACCTCGTACATTCCCGCGGCGGTGTCGGTGACCGACAGACCGAGGCCGTCGGCCAACGGTTCGACGGCCCCCTGGGCAAGGCCGGCGTCCAGAGGCATGTCGCCGCCCAGAAAGGCGTCGGGGTCCAACAGCCCGAGCACCACATCGGCGTCGGTCACCGCCGGCTGGTCGCCGCCCTGGGCGTAACAGGCCGGTCCGGGATCGGCCCCGGACGACTCGGGGCCCACCTTGAGCAGCCCGAACTGGTCGAGGTGGGCCAAGCTGCCGCCCCCGGCGCCGATTTCCACCAGATCGACAGAGGGCACCGACACGGGGAATCCCGATCCCTTCTTGAACCGGTAGCGGCGGGCCACCTCGAAGGTGTTGGTGAGCGCGGGCTCGCCGTCTTCCACCAGGGTGGCTTTGGCGGTGGTGCCGCCCATGTCGAAGGCCAGCAGCCGGTCTTCCCCCATGCGGTTGGCGAACCATCGGGCGGCCAGGGCACCGGCGGCTGGTCCCGACTCCACCAGCCGGATCGGGGCGGCGGCCGCGTCGTCGGCCGACACCACCCCGCCGTTGGACAGCATCATCAGCACCGACCCGCCGAACCCCTCGGCCGACAGCCACTTCTCTAGCTCGTCCAGATAAGGCCCGATGATCGGCATGGTGGCGGCGTTGCAGGCCGCGGTGATCATGCGGGGGTACTCCCTGATCTGGGGAGAAATGTCAGCCGAGGCGCACACCGGCACCCCCAGCTCCCGGCGCAGCTCGTTGGCCAGCAGCCGCTCGTTGGCCGGGTTGACATAGGAGTTGAGCAAGCACACCGCCACTGACTCGACCCGGGCCTCGGCCAGTTCGCCGACCAGCGCGGAGATGGCCTCAGGCGACGGCACCGCCAGAACTTCGCCGGTGGCCGCGGTGCGCTCGTCGATCTCAAAGGTGAGTTCCCGGCCTATGGGCGGGTCGGGGAACTCGATCTGGAGGTCGTACATGTCGTAGCGGTGCTCGTCGCGGATCAGCAGGGTGTCGCCGAAGCCGGAGGTGGTGACCAAGCCTGCCCGACCGGTCTTGTTCTCAATCAGGGCGTTGGTGATGAGCGTGGTGGCGTGGACGATGGGAGCGGTGATGTCGCCGGGGGCCACTCCGGCCCGCCTCAAGAGCTGGCCCACCGCAGTCTGCACCCCTTCGAGGGGGGCGGCCGGGGTGGTGAGGGCCTTGTTGACCGTTACCTCGCCGGTGGCGGCGTCCAGCAGCACTGCATCGGTGAACGTGCCCCCGATGTCAACCGCCAGCCGCCAGTCGGACACGGCGTTAGCCCGCCATCAGATCGTCGCGGGGCGGGGTGAACACGTCGAGGATCCAGCACTCCCCGTACTCGTCGTCTCCGATGAACACCGAGTCGCCGTGCCACACCCCTTTGGGCGCGATATAGGCCTCGCCCTCGCCCAATACCACCCGCTCCTCGCTGTCGGGGTCGTCGTTGATGCGGAAGTCGAGCTTGCCCCGCACGATGATGCCGAGCTGCTCGTGATCTTCGTGGCGGTGCAGGAACGACCCGGTTACGCCTCCGGTTATGCGCCAGAAGCAGAGCTGGAGCCCGTCACCGGTGATGACCCGGCGGCGGAAGCCCTCCCGATCGGTGTTGGCGAACAGGTCGTCGTCGTAGAAGTAGCAGTACTGGTTGGTGAGATTCATGGCTGCGGCCCCGGTTGCCTCGGTTGCCTAATCGTCAGTAACCAAAGCGGCGAATCGGCGCTGCTCGTGAGCGAGGTCCAGCGGGCGGATGATGGCCTGGTTTTCCTCATCGCCCCAGTGCTCGGCGGGCACCAGCCACATCACCTCGAACTCCAGGCCGTCGGGGTCTTTGGCGTAGAGGCTCTTGTTGGCCCCGTGATCGCTCTCCCCGGACAGCGCGCCCGCATCCATCAGCCGCTGGCGGATAGCGGCCAACTCGTCGAGGGTGGGCACCTCCCAAGCGATGTGGTACATCCCCACCGACCGGCGGCCAGCCGACGAAGGCTCAGCCCCGTCGCCAATGGAGAAGAAGGCGATGTCGTGATGGTTCTCCGACGCTGGTGCCCGCATGAACACAAACTGCCCCGGCTCGTCGATGATGGTCTCAAACCCCAGCACCTCCGCATAAAACTCCTGCTGCCGCCGAGCATCGCGCACATACAGCACCGCATGGTTCATCCCCGTGATCATCGGCCTGCCCCTCTCATACCCCCCTCAGCGTACCCAATCCCAAGAGCGGCCCCATCAGGTAGCAAGCACTTCAACCACCAGGCCCCACCCCAGCGCAGCATCAGCTCAAATGGCAAGGGTTTGGCCCTGGCAGCGGGATCATTACCGCCGGCCCCACCCCAGCGCAGCATCAGCTCAACAGCAGCTGTGTGGAATCTCTGGGCTGCCAGTTGGTGATGCCCCTTTCGGGGAAGGCATCGGGAAAGATGTCGGCGCTGGACTGCGATTCTGAGGGCGATGGTCCCGATCGTGCCTGCCCAGGCGGGTAGTCGGCGTAGGGCGCCGGCGGCGGTCTCAGTTCGTAGGTGCCGTTTCGGTCTTGGTGGACTGTCCAGCCGTCGTCGTGGATGTTGTGGTGGCATCTCTTGCAGACCAGCACCAGGTTGTCGATGTCGGTGCGCCCGCCCCTCAGCCACTCTTCGATGTGGTGGGCCTCGCACCACACCGCTGATCGTCCGCAACCGATGCAGTGCTTGTCGCGGATGATCAGCGCAGCCCTCTGAGCTTCGGTAGCCAGGCGGTATTTGCGCCCCACCCACAGTTCCTGATTCTTGGTGTCGAACGCAGAAGGCACGATGTCGGCGTTGCAGGCCAGCCGCAGAGCCTCAGGCACCGGCAAAGGCGTGCCGTCGACCAGGCGGGCATCGGCCAGCTTCTGATTCAGCGCGTCCCAGTCGGCAGTCAAGATCAGCGTGGCGCCCTGCGGCTTCCGGTTGCCGGGGTCGGCGCAAACCAGATTCTCCAAGGCGTCGGCCATCCGCTGGTCGAACGCGGTCTGATCGCCCGCGTCGCTGTCGTTGCTCTGGCGGCGAACCTCGTCGGCCAGCGCCGCCTCGATCCGGTTCCCCGCAACCGGGTCGAACCGCCCGTTCAAAACGAACATGCCGTCGTCAGAAGACTTGAAAAAACGAAACGAGCGCCGCTCCCGCTGCTTGGCCATCAACGACTTGCCGTCGTCACCCGACTGCTCATGCTGATGGTCGCGCAACGTGCGGGAGAAAGTGCCGAAATCCTCGCGCCGGGCCGCGTCAACCAGCACCGCCTCATCAACCGGCCCCTGCGAAGCAGCCTTGGCGATCTGAGCAGCGTGGGCCGCGGGAATCTCCCCCGCACCCAAAGCATCCAGTGTCTCAGGAACCTTGGTGAGCTGAGAAGCCGTCTCCACCTCCCGGCGGGCCTGCTGCTTGGAGGCCTGAAGCTCCTCCAACACCACCCGCCGGGCCAATCCCTCGCCTCCCCGGCAGGAATACTCAGCCAGCGCAGCCGTCTTCATCGCCGCCAGCCGGGCCTCGGCTTTCTTGATCAACCCCAGCCGCGACCGCAGCTCGGACAGCGACAGCCCGGCGATGTCAACCGCCTCCGGCCAAACCGGCCCGGAAGGCTCGCTATCGGCCCGTTTCCCCTGCTCAAGAGCTCTAAACTCCATACATGCAAGTATACCGACCCCAGTGACAACAACCCCCTGAAATAGCGGGGATAAGCGGGATTATCTTGTCATTTGTTGAATTAGATCTGAACTGAAGCAACATGGCTCACATCTCTCCCACAGTTCAATTTCCGCAGCCGGCTGTCTCAGGGTAGGTGGCGAGCGGCGGCCGCCAAGCTCAGGATTTGGGGGCTTGCCTTGCGGCCCAACCAATGGCAGGGGCGTCTTCATCGGCGTCGGGCTTGAGATCCCACCAAATGGAGGCATAGGCCTCTGGCTTACCCCGGCGCAGAGCGAACAGGATCCCCGGGTGCAGGCTGTTCTCGGCGGCAAGCCGCTGGGCGGCTGCCGCGAACCCGCGGTCTGTGCCGTCGCACTCGGACTCGGCGCGGGCCACCAGCGACTCGCACAAGTCGATGCGGGCCGCGGCCTTTGTCTCGAACTGGGCCAGTGTCCCTTTGATCCACCCGTGGAACTCGTCGGGGACGACATCGAATAGCGCCTCCACCGTGTCGGGCTGCCGCAGCATTCCCTCGACGGCAGACGGATCCAGGCGCAGCCGGGCAGCGATCCGCTTGGCTGGCATCCCCCGCCCCACCGCGGCGCGCACCGCGGCTACCCGCCAAACGGCGGTCCCAGTCAACCCGGTCACGATCTTGTGGAGTTCCAGGTAGTCGGCCCACTTCATCTTGATCCGAGGGTGCGGCGCCGCGGGGCCGGTGTCGAACCGGATGACGAATCCCTCTCGGAGATCGCCGCCGGGGCGCTGGTCTTCCACATGGTCGGCAAGATCGGCCAGAGTCTCGAACCTGATCTCAGCCGTTCGAGGGCCGGGCCAGTCGAAGCGCTCGATGGGCAAGTCCGCGCCGGTGGCGTTGTCGATTACTGCCAGCAGCACCAGGTCGCGCATCTCCCGGTAATCCACGACGATCCGGTTCGAGGGGTAGACGATCTCAAACAGGGGCGTCACTCCTGGCCCGAAGTCAATGCCCTCGTACTTCTCCTGCCAGATGCGGGTCGCCTCCCGCGCCTGATCCGAGCGGGTTGATCCCCGAGTGCTGACCCGTTGGCACCCGTTTGGAGCGGTGTAGAGGATGCCCAGCGATCCGTCCCACTTCTCGGTCACGATCATCGGCGCACCATCGGGCGGTTCGGGGGCCAAGGGCTCATCATGGTTGAAGAACTTCCCGAACGGGCGGGCAACAACCCTCCCATCGGCATCAGCGATCAGCCCGCGGCAAGCCAGGGTCGCCTCGTTCCACGCCCCGGAGTACTGCGCGGCCGCCGTGTAGTTGTAGACGACCAGACCTTCCTCAAGGCGGGCAGTGACATACCCGTCGGCCACCGCCCGAGCCAAGAGCCCTTCGTCGACAACATCCCCCAGCATCACCACCACAAAACGAGGCTAACCACCCCCACCTGCCTGCTCAGCGGCAATTTCGAAGCGACGACTGGCAACTCTCGACACCTCCTAGCGCAACCTCCCCAATCCCTGCCAGTGTGCTGCTTTCGTCGCACCAATCAGGCTGGAACAACCTCAACCACCAGGCTGTGACCGACGGCCGCAAGGGCCTTGTTCACCTGGCCGATATGGGAGCGGTGATCGGGGTTGACCAATCGCCGCACCGCGGCCTCGCTGACGCCTAGCCGCCGGGCCAGTTCCACCTTGGTCACCTGCTGGGCCCTCATGGCGGAGTAGAGGGCCAGCTTTGCGGCCACCACCGTCGGCACGGCCACCATCTCCTGTCCAGCCGCCTGCACGCTGGGCTCGGGGATATCCCACCCGTTGTGGATATAACCGGACAAGGCGAACGCAAGGGCCTCGATAGCCTGAACCAGCGCCTCAGCACGATCCGGCCCCCCGCTAATCGCCTCAGTCACAACAGCGAACGTGGCAACAAGCCACTCGTCGTCACGAGTGAGGTCGCAGGGGTAGGTGTAAATCATGGTTTAGAACTCCCTTGAGTCGATATCAAACTGACGAAGCATCGCCGCCACTATGCGCTGTGACGGCTCACTCCGCTGAACGATAGTAAACTTGGCACCCACGTAGTGCCGCCCATGGATCGGCTAGACGGGAATTCTCTTTACCCCGTTCACAAGCCCGAAACCCTGATCCCCGCTTGGACTCAAGTCATCGCAACTCACACGCTGTCCCAGTCGAAGACTGGAAGGTTTGTTTGTACCAGAAAGTCCGGCAGGAATGGAAGGCGCGCACATGCAGGGGATGCTGGGAGAGGACAGAAAAGCGGGAACCAACAAGCATGTAGAATGACATCTATGCAGTCATTGTGGAGTTTCAACGAATACCCAGATCTGAAATTCACCCCTTTCCCACATGGCAGGAGACAGCACCCTGGAAATCGAGGTTTCAACTCTTTGAATCAGCACGGCTGGGACGATGACGGCTGGTCCGAAAAGGACCCTTGGTGCAAAGGGACGCACAAGGGCCCAGAATGGGCAGGCGACAGGACTGGGTTAGAGGGAATGACAATAGAACACGGATGGCTAGTCGGATGTGATCATGTCCCGCCAGCAGAGTTGCCACCCCGCTACTTCTGGAGCAGAACACGCCTAGAACCCCGGCTGTGCTGCGAATGCGTGAAATGGGCGCACACAAATTGGGCTGAAGACCGTGAGAGAGCGAAACCGGCTCTAGTGGAAATCAAACAAATATTGTCCAAACAAGTCCGGCACACATTGACAGGCGATCCCGACTTCTTGGAAGACATTTGGACCTTTAGAACTGACTGCCTCATTGCCTCTTTAGTTTCTGTCGGCATCAACGACTTGCTGCAGTTCACAGAACCGGACGGGCACATATATGACGAAGCCAGACGGACAATAGCGATATGGATGAAGCACAGGAAAGAACGAACCTGCCCCCCATCGTGCTGTCTGACAGAGGAATGGTGCTCACATGCCGCAGAGTACGCAGCCGAAAAAGATTGGGCTGGGCGCGGCGGCGGGGTGTTCTGGTAAGAGGCAAGCCCCCAGTAGGCACTAGCGCCGGTAGAATACCGGCCCGACCCGACATGACCTACCCTACTTGTGGCTCTCTAGGGCGGGCATCGCAATCTCGATCCTGCCAGTGGTCATCTTCACGGGCATCGTGCCGTACGCCTAGTTCACCTGACGAGGAGCCCTGTCCTGTATGTTTGCGCGGACACTCCCCCAACTTCGGTAGGCCGTCTTTCCCAGCATGAGGCGGTCAGCGCACCGCAGAGTGGGGCGAAGCAGGCTGGGGTTTGGCAGCACCCGAAAAGCCCTCTTGATGGTCTGTGAAATTACATGTACGTTGTTTTGATCCTTGCTAGAAGTGCCAGCAACCGAGAAAGGAGTGGACAATGGGCAAGAAGCCAGAGGTCTTCACCATCCCTCATGGCGACACCTGGGCCACCGGCCGCGCAGAGTCGAACAGGGAGAGCAGTGGACCGCAAGCTCGACACCTACATTCCAGGCAATCCAACTGAGACAGTCGGCTGATGGGAGCGTTGTCTATAGGGGTCTATATGGGTAGCGTATTTCACGATATTCGGATTTGTCCTGGCTTTGATCTCCTTACCCGACATCCGGCTCCGTGGACCAACGGGGTGATCGAGCGGTTCTTTGAGGCGATCAAATACGAGCACCTCTACCGCCGAGGCATCGACAACGGCATCCAGCTCACAGCCGAAGCCGACTCCTACCGGACGATCTACAACCAGGTCCGACCCCACCAGGCCATCGCCATGGCCCGACCCNTCGACTGCTGCCCCCAGACCCCCACCACCCAATCAAAAAACGAAGAAACCGTCTCAAATTCCTGACACGGGACAGCTCGGTGATCGCACACTCTGCCAAGGGGTCAGTGTTGAACAACAAACACTTGGACATGGGGGTCATTGGGCGGATCTGTCGGAGTGCGCTGGTAGAACGTAGCGGGTGCCGCGGCGCTCGCCGACCATTTCTAGGAGACCGTTGTCGCGCATGGCACGGAGAAGGAGGCTGGCCCGGTCGGGAGTTGTCTCCAATAGCTCAGCGGCGTCACTGCGAGATATGGAGCCATTTTGCTGGACGAAATGGAGAACCCTTTGTCGATGCTCGGCGCTGCTCGTGAAGCCGGTCGTCCCCTGTCGCGGGGGCTGTCCGAAGCGGCGGCTCAGAGCTGGCGTGAAGACATAGCGTCGTCCCCGGCCGCTTCCCTGGGGTTCGACGATCTCCCTGTCGGTGAGGCGATTCAGCACGGTGCGGGCCTCGGGGTGGCCGACATGGCCCAACTCGGCTGCCCCCTCCACAGTGATGCTGCTATCGGCCCGGATTTCATAAAGGATCAGCAGGTCTTCTAGCGACAGCGTTTCGCCTCGGCGCCGAGCTTCAGCGACGAATCTGGCCAGCTCTTTGTCGAGCGACCCTGAATGGACCCTGACGACCACCGAGCTGGGCGTACTCCGGCTGTAGTCCGGCACCGGGCGCCCCAGCGTCAGCTGGCTCTCAAATACACGGTTTATGCCCCGGCTGGTTCGGTCTACCGGCCCAGCTCGTTTGAATGCGTCAGCCAGCGCGGGGTTCCGAGGGTGGGGGGGCGCGGTCAGCAGCGTGGCGGTCGTCACCCCAGCTGGTAGGCCCCCTGGATTGGAGATGGTCAGGGCATCAGCGGCGACCTCCACCAGCGTCGGCCCGTTGGCGGTGTAGTCACGGTGGATGAGGGCGTTGGCGATCAGCTCCCTCACGGTTATACCGGCAAAAGTAGGCAAGGCGATCCGCTGGAGCTCCACTTCAATCTCTTCCTCGGGATTTCGAGCTATTACCCGGTCGGAGAACTCGGACATCGCCCGCAGCAATGGGAAGGCTGCCATCTCACTGGTTCGCACTTCGAGCCCGTCAAGCTCTTGAAACCCCGCTTCGTAGGCAGGCAAGTGCTGGGCGATTAGCCCCTCTGTGCCGAACAGCAAGAGCCCGCCAACACAGACCCGGCCATCGGCCGTCATGAAGCCGAGCGCCTTGAGCATCTCCTCTCCCGACAGCANGACAAGCGTGTCGTCGCCGGTCCGGGCCAGTTCGCGCATCCGGGCGAACTCCACCTCTGAGAGGTCGTCGAGCACCAACCCGGGGACAACCACCTTGCTGAAGTCCTGAGCCCCGACGCTGCCCGCTCGCGACACCACCTCATGGGGTCGCATCGGCAGGCACTGGGGCCGGCCATGCACGTCGATGGTCCTCCGCAGATACCGTCCCGACTGAGTGCCCACCACTGAGTCAGCAGGGGTCACGACGATCACGATCACCTCTACCTCATCAACCTCAACAAGCTCCACCACGACTTCCACCGACGGTTCAGTTCGACTGGCTATGAGCGCCTGGATGCGAATGGCGTGGCTTTGCCGGCCGTGACGAGGCTGAGCGCCGTGGGGGGTGCCATTGTCGCCCACCCCGATCAGCAAGAATCCGCCGTCGCCGTTGGCCAGACAAGCCACTGCCTCCACCACTTCGGTATCGTTAATCCGATCGTCGCCCTGGTCAGACTTGAACTCGACGGTGAAGGTCTCGCCCCCGTCTAGGAGCTGGCGCAACCCTTGGCTATCCACTCCAGGTATTATACGACAGAGTTATGCATACTTGAAAAAGTTATGCGCACTTCGCATAACTTATGCGAAGTGCGCATTTTCCGATGACCGGGACGAGACCGCTCGCCGACTCAGCCGACAATCACCGA
>JGIcombinedJ30088_10004927_pt1 | contig 11698 bp, 10 predicted proteins | sample PinacodermPK_FD_30088 | JGI IMG/M metagenome (IMG submission 30088)
GGCTCGCCGCCGCTGTTCTTCCCGTCCTGTGGGCCACTTTGGTGTCTCGAGCCGTCCCGACGGCCCCGCTCCGCACCAATCCTGTCCACACGCTCCGCACCGAACTCCGGACGACCGCCGCCGTCTAACCCAAGTTTAACGTGCGCCTTTCCACGGCGCACGCTAAAGATGGGTTAGCCCTCCGTGGTGGACTCCCCAGACTCGACCGCGTTCATTTTCTCGAGTTCGGCACGCAACGCCTCGAGTCGAGCGCCAAGCACGGAGCGGTCAGGAGCCGGTTGAGGAAGTTCACCACGCGTCGGGGTGCCGGAAAGCGTCGAGATGATGAAATCGCGCTCGTCCTCGAGCTCGGAGATGCGTTGCCTAAGCGCGCTCGCCTCGGCGGCTCCATCGAGACGTTTCTTTGCTTGTTCGTCTTCGCGCACACTCTTTTCTATTTCCGTGACGCCCGCCTCTATCTCGGGATGGCGGACGGCCGCGATTCGCAGGAACTGGGTGAACTGGTAGATGTGAAAGGCCTGGCCGGAACACTCCTTGAACTCCTGGATGAGCTCGGGCCGGGGACCCAGCTTCTCTCCCCGATGGATCCACCACCAATCCTCCTTAGCGTCGTCGGAAATGAAGACGACCGGTCGCTCGTCCTCCGTGGCCTTGCCAATCATGTCCTTCCAAATGATCAGGTCGCCGTACTTTCCGTACTGTCCGTCGTGCTTCCTGGAGTCCATGTAGCCTGGCGGGATCTTGTTCGCGTACCGTTCCTCGCCCTCCTTCTTCAGGGCCTTGAGTTTCTCGGGTTGCCACTTCTCGCCGACCCGCCCCTCGAAGAGGTCCGTGAGTTGATCAAGCGCCCCGGAGATCGCCTGGGTGGGATGGAGTGCCCTGTACTCACGCATCCGGCCCTCGAAGTCGGTGACGAACCTGTCAAGGGCGGCCAGTTCCCGATCAACATCTATCACGGGATGGGCGCGAAGCTGGCGGAAGCTGTCGCGAGCCTGGGCGAGTGCGGCGGTGCACGCAGCACCGAGGCGGTCGTACGCGTCCTGGGACCCGAACTCGACGTCCAGACGGTTTCGATGGAATTCGAGGCCAACCTGGTAGGGTATCCAAAGAGAGTCGCGGAGAACGCCAAAGAGCCGGAAGAGCTGGTCTCGGACATTCTCGGGATGGCGGAGGCAGTGGAGCAGGATGTTGGCGTCCGGCACAAACACGGCGGCGTCCCAGAAGGTTGACAGCTGCTCGGGAGTGCGTCGATACCATCCCAAGTACCGCTCCCTCATCGCGGAGTTACTTCAGCCATGCGAGCCTCTTGATTCCCAGGCGCGAGGCCGCCTCCTGGATGAGCCAACGCTGACGTTCCTCGGAAGTTCTCCCCGATTCCAGAAGCACGGCGCCGAACGCCTCGGACCCCGGTCGGGCGTGCGACCGCTCAAACACCGCCATGAGTATCAGCTTCCAGTCGCGGCTTTTCCCCCAACAAACGATCTTTCCGTCCGACAGCCGCCGACCATGCGGTTTAACGTAGCGTTCAGCCGGGGATTCGGGGGGCGGGAAGGAAAGCAGGCGCCAGACGTCGTTCTCGAGAAGCGAGAGGCGCGAGCGTTCGTAGGGCTTGATCAAGGAGTCCTTGATGTAGACGCGCACCCTCCGGGGATCCATGAAGTGGCCCAAGCGGCCGCCAATCGCGGGATCCCGCGTCCAGAGTTCGTAGTGCTTGGCCCTCTCGGCGTCGGAAAGCGTGGACCAGCGGAGCGAGTCGGCGGCGCCCCAGAGACGGTCCTTGATGTCGGCGCGGATGCCGTCCGGGATCGTCACTGCACGGAACCCTTGGTGTGAGGCTCGGGGAAGTCAAACGCTGGAAGCTCGAGCTGCGGGTCGCCCTCGCGGGTGAACAAATCGGCCTGGTCGCGCATCCAGTCGCGCATGAAGCTGCCGGCACCCTCGTCCCGGAACTGTACCAGTCCAGGAAGACGTAGCCTCTCGACCTCGCCACGCGACGCCTTCTCGAGCTCGATCACCTCCGCGATGCGCCGCAGGTCACTGACGAAATCCATGACGACCACCCTGTCCTTGCTGGGAGCCACTCGAAGGCCGCGGCCGAGCTGTTGAACGAAGATGCGGCGGCTGTGGGTGACCCGCATGAACACAATCATGTCTACGTCGGGGACGTCGACGCCCTCGTTGAATAGATCGCGGGTGGTCACGACGTCCAGAGCACCCTTCCGAAACGAGGCCATCGTCTGGTCGCGCTCTCTCGCGTCCATGTCGCCGGTGATCGACTCTGCCCGGAAACCGAAGAGCCGAAGCGTGCCAGCGAAGCTCTTGGCGTGGGCGATGGACGGGCAGAAGGCGATGGCCGCGCGCCGCTTGTCCGCGTCGAAGGTCTCCCGGATCGTCTTGGCGGCCTCCTCGTCGCGGGTCGGGAGGAGCAACAGCTTGTTCAACTGCGTGATGGAGTAGCGGTTGCGTGAGCGGGACCTCACCAGTTCCCAATCTATGTTGTCGGCGAGCATGCGGTAGTCCGCCTCGCAGAGAAAGCCGCGTCGAAGACCCTCGGCGATGCCTATCTGGATCACCGGCGGACCGAGGAGGGTGTCAATGTCGTACCGGTCACCCCGCCACGGCGTGGCGGTGACGCCGCCGACCATCGCGTCCGACAAATGGCTGGTGATACGCCTGAATGTCTCCGAGCCCACGTGGTGCGCCTCGTCGATCAGGACTACGCCAAAGTCGGGCAGCTCGTCGATGCGCGACGCAACGCTCTGGACCGTGGCGAACGTGATGCCGTCCCAATGGGACGGCTCCTCGCCGCCGATCAACCGGTGGGTCGCGATCCACTTCGGGATCTGGTCCCAAAAGGCGCGGTGGAGCTGGTCGACGAGCTCCCTGGTGCCGGCGAGCACGAGGGCCCGGCCATGGCGGACGGCCTCGTCGCGGAAGAGCTGGGCCAACGCCTCCGCCATGACGACGGTCTTTCCAAGGCCGGTCGCGAGGACGACCTGACCACGGCCAGTCTCGCGGAGCGCGGCGACGAAACCAGCGACCGCCTCGTCCTGATAATCCCTGAGCTCGCGACGCGAAGTGGGGTATTCGGGGCTACGCGCCGCGATCTTCAGAAGCGCCGCGGGTTGCAGCGTCTCGATTTCAATGCCAAGCGAGCGCCAACGCTTTATGGCGTCCCGTGTGCCGGGGCCGACGGGCCGGGACGACGCAACGAAAATCCGGGCAGCCCCGTAGAACCGGGCGGCCTCGCCGATCTCGTCAACCGCCGACGGGGGCGGGTAACCGGCCGACGTGAACTTGCATTGGATGACCCAGAGCCGGCCCTTCTTTACTCCGAGAACGTCGGCCCCTCGATCGCCACTGCCCCCGACGACTCGGACGTCGTTGAAGCCGTTGCAGAGGAGGAGGCGCGCGACGTCGCGTTCGAAAGCCTGCCAAGGGCCTCTCAAGAGCCGACGGGCGTCGAGGAACGTTTCGTGCATCTCACCGATCCACGTCGGATCTCAGCAGACGCAGCGAGCACGCGGCCCGGATGACAGCGTCGCGGCTCGTTCCCTCAAGGTCCGCCGGCGTCTGATTGGCGAGCCAAACGGCGTCGCCGAGATACGCCGCGTACCGGGAAAGGACGCCCGCCCTCGCTTCCTCAGTGACCTGTGAGGCGCCGTAGTCCAGCGTCTCGTAGGGGTCCTCCCAGTACTTGCCATCCAGGAACAACTCGGGATGGCGCGAGAAGAGCCCCCTCAGGGATCCGGGGTCGGCGTGGGCCTAGAAACTCCCGTCGGATACGGCCTCCGTGTGGTTCAAGACATTCCGGTTCGCCATTCGCTGGGCGACCGCGCGCTGCTCGGCATCGGTGAGTTCGCCGTGGAGATCGGCGCCCTGCCCGGGAGCGAGAAGACCCGGCACGGCGCGGGCGATCTCGTCCAGGACTGCGGCCGCGAACCTGATGATCTCCGCCGGGTCGAGGCGCGAGTCGACGCAGTACTCTTTGCGGAAGTCCGCGAGGACCCCCGCGAGAGTGGCCTCCTGGGGCTGTTCCCTGAGGAAGTCGACGGTCATGTGGGTGAGCTCGGTTAGCAACGCGTCGAGGGGCGTCATCGTGGTCGAGCGGAACACCTCGTTCCGCAGATCAACCACGAACCCGTAAGTGCGCGTGGCGACGTCATCCAGACGAAACGCCCAAGGGGCGCCCGCAACCAGGGCCGGATCGTGGGGCTCCACGGCGAAGGCCTGGACCTCGTACTCGACGCGGAACGTCGGGTGGACGTATCTCCTCGTGAGCTCGTGCAGCGCGCGCCTCGGCGGGGGCGGCGGCGGGTCGGACGGCGCTTCGTCGGCACCGCCGTCTCCGGGGTCCTCGCCCGGTTCATCCACGAAGTCCTCCGGGATGTCGTCGGGATCGCCCGGGTTGTCGGGCGGGCGGAGGATCTCCTCGTCCTGTTCCTCCACGATCTGCCACCACCTTTCGTCGTCGAGGTATTCGGTCTCGCCGTTGGCGAAGCTGGCCGCCATCTCCTGCGCGCGATCGTTGTCCTTGACCACGAGAATCCTCGACCACAAGCCGTTCTTCCCTTGCGGGCTGGTTCGCCGAAACGCCTGAAAGAGCCGGTAGAGCGGGCTGTCGTTGCCGTCGTAACCGCTTTGCTTGGCGACCACCGGGCGAAGGGGCCCCTCTCCGCGAACGATCCGGACCATCTCACCCCACGACGGGTCATCGCGCTCGAAGCGATCTTTGGTGTAGCTGACCCTGCAATGGTCGAGGTGGATCTCGCCGACGAACCGGCCACGGTTTCGAGGGTCGTCGATGGGATACTCGACCGCCTCGGTATCGCCGTCGCTCCACCGGAACAGGTCTTTGTTTCCGATCTCGATCTTTCGCCCGTTCCGGATGAAGTCGATCCCGAAGTCCGTGTTGTGCAGGTATCTCTGGACGCCGACCCAGCCCCTGATCCATCGGGGCGTCTCCTCCACCTTGCAACTCGCGCTCCCGGTCGGGCAGGACTCCTCGTCAAGCGTCAGCGTGCGCATGCAATGGGTGCAGTAGCGTCGAGGCGCGAGGGACAAGTTGATCATCTGGACGGGTCCCGCAGCGCTTCCGTCCGGAAGCTCGACGGTACGAGTCGCGTTCCACAGGCAGTGACGTCGCGGCACAATGCCGCTCCCATTGAGGGTGAGTCTGATCCTTCCCGCGCCGGACTCGACTAGCAGTGCCGAGTACGTCCTCGCCAAGTGCTTGCGGATCGTCGTTCGATTGTTGGAACGGGCAAAATACGCGCGCTGGTTGGGCTTCAAGCGCGCTATGACGATCTCGGTCCCGTGACTGTTGTGGTCCGCCTTCGGGCGGGTACGCCTGGGAACCTTGAAGTTGCGGGTCGCCCGGAGCTCGTCCAGGTCGATGCGGACGCCGACATCCTCGGGGTCGCCCGCGCGGGAGGTCCAGACCTCCGCGATGAGGCCGAGACGGGCGGTCGCGATGTTAAAGCCCATGCCGAACAGCCCAAGGCTGCCGAGCGGTTCGTTGCCGGACCATCCCGCCTTGACCGCGTTCTCGAGCGTCTCAAGCGACATCCCGGGCCCGTTGTCCCTAACGGTGACCCGGGCCGCGTCGGTGTCAGCGCTCGGGATGGCGACGGCGATGTCCGGTTGCTCCACGGGGCGGCCGCCGCGGGCCTCATGCAGGAAGCCGTCGATGGAGTTGTCAATGAGTTCGGCAAGGCAACGCCACTGGTGGAGATCGATCTCGCCCAGCATCTGCAGGACCCTGGGATCGGGGGTCAGGTCTAGCTCGTCAAGTGGCATGGTGTACTCGCAATCCGTGGGCTGGTCGTCGGGTCCGGGGAACGGGATGTTACGGCATGGCACCCTGAACGACGCGGGATAGTGGGATCGGTTCGGTCGCGATGCCGGGCGATCGACCGCGAGCGGTCGCACGGCGCGGCAGGTACGTCGACCCCATCGGTGATTTCGCGAAGGACCCGTCTTTGAGTGCCCGCACGAGGCGGTGGAACTCAGCCATGCGCCGCCCGCGGTGAGGGAGAATTGGGGGACACTTCGTCGCGACGAAGCGCCTGGGCCACGCTGTCGGCGACTTTGAACGAGAGCTGGACAGGAACCGCGTTGCCAAGTTCAGACTTCCTTACCTCATCCAATTTGCGATGATGCAGATTCCAGGTTCTCGACGATGGCGGAGCTGGTGTAGACCATCCTCAGATCGGTGCCCGGGTAGATGGTTTCGGTGGCATTGAGTTCATCGAGCAGTGGTGCGATGTGCCGGTCCTGGGCATCGGCGCCAAGGCCGAGCAACCGCACCTCGAGGATCCGGTTGGCGGGGTCGGGCAGGATGTCGGCATCGGCGGTCATCATGGCCTGGAGCAGCTTGCGGGGATTGGGTTTCCTGCCCTGGGCATGGATGATCGGCAGGGTCATCCGGGTTTCGGCGCGGTAGGCGAGCATTCGGATGACGTCGAGGAACAGCCGCTCGCGTGACGGCAGGACGTCAAGACGCTCGATTTCGCTGAGATCGCCGGCACGGCAGTGGGTGCATTCGGTTTTGGCGACGGTCCTGACGATGTCGAGAGCGCCTTCGAGGTCCGTGATCTCCGCCTTGATTTCCGGTGCCGGTTTCTTCCGTGCGAGCCGTTCGGCGAGGGCCGTGCGCATTCGGGCGAGTTTTCCCGCAAGCGTGCGTTTGGCCTGCTCGTAGCGACGACGGCGGGGATTGACGACGGTGGCCTCCGGATCCAGTTCCTCGAGATCGTGGGTCGGCAGGGCGTCAAGACCGAACTGCTGGCGCATGTACTTGAACACATTCTCCTGAGCCCATCTGGAGAACATGGCGCCGGCGAGTTCAGCCATCGGGCGTTCGAAGTCGCTGGTGATGAACGGGACCTGTCGTCCGGTGTCAAGCAGGCGCCGGATCTGCCTGACCGTGACGTCCCCAGCGAGGGTGACCGGTTTTTCGGCCAGGCGGACGGTGCTGGAGCGGGTGGTGGCGGGCCCGTGGATCGGCACCTCGACCTCGTGGAAGTCGGCCTGTGGCCAGTCCTCTCCCTTGAAGTTCTTGTGCCAGGTGAGCACGGCAATGCCGCGGCGGGCGAGACGCCTGAACAGGGCCGGGCTCCAGCCTTCGCGATCGAAGACCAGGGTCACCGCCGGTGCGCCGGGCCGCGCCCGATCGAGCACACCGAGCCGGTCCAGCGCCGGGACCACATCGTGCTCAAGCGCGTGGACCATCCTCGGATCCAGCGGCTTGTGCAGGCAGAGCAGCGGTTGGCCGCCGAGGGCGTTGACCCAGTAACTGGTGCTGGCCGGCAGGCACAGCTTCTGGCGCGCGACGAAGTGCCTGGGAAGACGGCCCTTGCGGCCGGCGTAGACCTTGACGTGCCCATCGACACACAGGGTCGCCCAGCTGTCGGGATCCCCGGCCTGCCACTGGCTGGCCAGCGTCGATTGCCAGGCCCCAACCCGGGTCTCGTCGGCGGCGATCAGCCCGATCTTGTTGCGCAAGGTCCTGGCCTCGGGCGCCCGGTCGTGGCCGAGAATGGCGCCCCATTCCCCCGGTGCGTGATAGCGCAGGCTTTCCGGCGTGCGGATCCGGGCCATGAACATGAACGCAATACACAGGAAGATGGTCGCGGGACCGTAGTAGCCCCGGGGCAGTGGCGAGAGGAGTTCGGCGGCTGAGAGAAGGCCTTCCTTGAGCAACGCCGGCAGGGCGGTGAGCACGCCACCGCACGGGACCCCGCGTGCCGCCTCGAACCGAGGCATCACCGGGCCGGCTTGTCCGACGCTGGCCAGCACCCGTCCGATGGTATCGCAGGTCGCCCGTCCCATCACCGNCTGCCGGTCCCGCTGGTCACGTGCGCTCCGGTCGCTGGCCGGTTCGCCCGGTTCAGGGGTCGCGCCCTCGTCGTCCCGGTTCTGCCGGCTGCCGATCAGCCCCTTGTTGATCCAGTTGTAGACCGATGCCGCGGAGACGGAGAGCTCATCGGCCACCGCCCGTCCGCTCAGTCCCTCGGACAGCAGCCGGGTGGCCCGTTCGGCGCGTTCAGGGGTCAATGCTGACAGTCCCCGTCCCTTGCGCGGCTCGAAGAAGGCGGCCTCGCCGCCTTCGAGGTAGCGTTTCCGGGCCCGTTCCACCGTCGACCGGGACAGGCTGAAGACCTCCATCAGATGTCCGGTCTTGATGGCGTTGATGGCGCTGAACCGTCCGACGCGCATCAGCATCGCGTTGCGCTGATCGATCCGATGAAAGTCAAAAGGCTCGAGGTTCGCGTAGTAGTCGACCCGCTCGTCACCGAAGACCACCGCGAAGCAGCTCGTGCCGATCTGGACCGCTTCGGGAGGAATTACGGGGAGGAAGTTCATCGTCGGGCCTCCAAATAATGCGTCAAATTATACTAGACAGCCTTGGCACGAAGTTCAAGCGAAATTCGCCATCAAAACCGGCAAATTCGTCATTTTTTCAACCGATTGCAAGCGGCCCGGGAAGGCTCAGCAAGGCCGTGGGGTCAGGAAGTCTGAAGTTGTCTCATGGTTTCCGTCCAGGAACCGTGGAACTCGTATCCATCGGGGAAGGTCTGCAGGCGGGCGGCCTCCCGGACCGTGAAGTAACGGACGCGGCCATTCGGATGTCTGAGAGTGTTTTCCCCCCCCGGCACGCCGTGGTCTCCAGCCTTGAGCGTCTTGGCGGGCTGATCCCACGGGCTGCCCGTGTGGCCGCGGTAGCTCCGGGCCCCGGGGTTGAAGCGATGGTTGGCGAACGCGCCAGCCTCATTCGAACGGGGATCGGGAAGATCGGAGATCGCGTCACGGACGGTTCGCCAGGGGTGGCCGGCGGGAGGAATCAGGGAAGAGGAGAACGCTTCGACGCAAGACCGGCCACGGGTGGGCGGTTTCGGGCGTCTCGCCAAGGGGATTTCGTGACGATCCCAATAGTCGCCGGTGACCCACTGGTCCCATAGCAGGCAGTCCTCGGTGTGGGTTAGAGGCAGATGATCGTGGAAGGACCATTCGATACCGAGATCGGCACGAAACGCCACGATGAAGACCCGTTCCCGCCGCTGGGGGACGCCGTAGTTGGCGGCGTTGAGGAGTTCGAAGTCGACCCTGTACTCCAACTCGCCGCCCGAGGTGTGGTGGCGCTCGAGCCGGGCCATGTGCTCCGTCCAGCCCTCTTCCGCGGTGGGGGCCAGGTTGGGATACGTCAATGTCAGCACTATGTACTTGAAGTACGGGTCGAAGGACTTGCGAAGCAGACCTTTGACGTTCTCGACGATGACGGCGCGAGGACGGAGCACGCGGACGGCCCGGACGAGGTCCGGGAACAGGTTGCGGGCGTCCGCTTGGCCGCGATGCTTACCGCCAAGGGAGAAGGGTTGGCAGGGAGGGCCCCCGGAGACCAGGTCGACCTCGGTCGCCATCCCTTCGAAATGAACTTGCTTGATGTCCGTGGGCGAGACGCCGGGCCAGTCGGCGATTGGCCGTGCGCCTCGCAACCGGTTGTGGTTGATTGTCTCGCAGCACCACTGATCACTCTCGACGATCCGCGCGTGCCGGAAGCCGGCCCGGGAAACGCCCATCGCAAGCCCGCCGGCGCCGGCGAAAAGCTCGACGGACTTCATGGATGATCCCTCAAGAAGCCCGTCACGCGGCCGGCGACCAAGTCGAGGTCGTTGAGTTCGCACTCCCAGACTACGAGCAATCGCCATCCCAGCTCACCGAGTTCGCGTTGCTTGACGAGATCACGCTCGCGATTGCCTTCGAGCTTGGCCCGCCAGAAATCAACACGGGACTTTGGAGTGCGCGCGAGCGGGCAACCGGGGTGCCGGTGCCAGAAGCATCCATGCACGAAGATGACCTTGAGGCGCGCGGGGAAGACAAGATCCGGACGGCCGGGAAGTTGCTTGCCGTGCAGGCGGTATCGAAAGCCCAAGCCGTGCACCAACCGGCGGACCGTCATCTCGGGACGGGTCCCCCGGCTACGGACGCGGGACATAATCTCCGAGCGGCGTTCGCGTGTGACAGTGTCCATGGACGCGCCAATCACCCTCGGAGGAGTGGCCACCGATCCTCGACGTACCGAGCGACCGCGTCGCGCACGACCCACGCGACGGACACGCGGTTCTGCTCGGCGACGCTCGCGAGAATGTTGTAGTGTTCCTTGGGAAGGCTTACCGACGTGCGGACGATTTCCTTGTCGGGAGCCGGCTTTTCGACCGTCGAATTGGCGCCCACTATGTGCCTTCCTCCACGCTTTGCACCACAGTGCACCAGATCGATGCGTGTGTCAATTTCGCGGCAGGCGGCGGGAAGCGAACGCTTTTCCTCGGCTGCGACGCGCGTTTCCGGTCAGTCACGGCGTGGGGAGCTCGCGAACGCGACCTGACCCCGGAAGCCGTCGTAGACGAAGATGACCTCCTCGGGGATAGCGGTCAGGCTCCGTGCCGTGCCACTGAAACCCGCCACCGAGCGTCCCGTCCAGTCAACGCTTCCTCGCCAAGTACAGAGCGAGACGGGAAGCTATTGCCTGGAGAGGTAAACCCGGCCATCGCGGAGATGCGCCGCGAGAGAGCCGCACGGCCGCCGCAGACGAACGCCGGAGCTTCTCGGTGGTCAACCGGACGGAGCCGGTCCCTGTTGCTCCAGCCCTCGCGCTCGAGCGCCAGTGTCATGTCGGGCGACACGGCGGCGCGGCCGTTCAGGACGCGCGACAGCGCAGGCCGAGAGCAGCCGAGCAGCCTCGGTGACAGTCAGGCTGACGGCCCGGATGCACTCGAAGCGGATCGTCTCGCCGGGATGGGGGGATGGGTCATGGCGCTCATTTCGGTCTGGATCGGTGGGAAACCAAGGAAACCCTCGAAGGAGGGCTGCGCATCGACCGCATGAGGTGGGCGGCCGTCAAGGTCGGTGCCATCGTTGCGGTGGGCGTGGTGGTGGGAGTCGGGGCGGCCTTGGCGCTGCTGTGGGCCGCTGCGACAGCCCTCCTTCAGGAGGGCGGCCGGACTTCCGCTCGTCTGAATCGCCTCGGCGACCGGGGCCACCCGCGCCGGTACCGACCCCTTCTCATCCAGGCCGGAACCCGCGCGACGGGCCGCGCGGGCGGGCACGGGATCGATCAGCCTCCCAACGAAGCCGCCGGCATCAAGAGAACGAGGCGTCTTCGAACGCGCGCAGGAAGGAGGCGAGGAAGGCTCTCTGGTCGTCAGGAATGTCTCAGAAGACGCCAAGTGGCGTCATTCAAGACTTTCACTCTTGTGGTACGAATTGTGGTACGACTTTTCTAAACTGTTGTTTATATTGGACAAATGGCGGAGTGGACGGTCGCGATGTCTGCAGGCATCCCGTCGTACATGCGGGATCGATCGGAGCCGCACGAAATCGAACACCAATCCGAAGTTCCAGCCCAGGTTACCCGGAGCAAGCACGCGAACGCGAACTCGTCACCTTGAGAAGAAAGCTGCCTCCCTTTTCGCAAGCTCGTTCACTCTACTATGAGACGATGCTCCATCATCTACGGTGCGACCGGGAAAAGACGAAGCTAGTCGCCGAGCAGCAAGGCTTCGCGCTCCTGCACGTACTCGGTCCTCTCATGCGGAGTGGACAAGTGACGAACCCGGCGGGGTGATGAGAGTGTCAGGCAAATTCGCACCGGCGTGACGGCGTACCGCTCCACCGGCGCGCAGATGCAAGCGCCGCA
>JGIcombinedJ30088_10004941_pt1 | contig 11670 bp, 9 predicted proteins | sample PinacodermPK_FD_30088 | JGI IMG/M metagenome (IMG submission 30088)
GACGGCCGTGATACCTGGCAAATGGCGGGTTTATTGGTCGTGCCCGATGACGTGATTGCAATGGCCTGTGCTCTGAATGAGAACAAAAGACACTTTGAAGCCACTCTTGCGCATTGCAGGCAATCCCTCGGGCGAGCCAGCCTCAGCGTCACAGACGTACTGGACCGAATTTCCCGACAGCCAGGAGGCGTCACGGACAGAGTCAGGGCACTGCTGGCGCACATCGGCAATGCCAGACTCCATCTGCGCCATTGCACCAGACGCATTGTCATTTTGCAGGACATGCCCGAATCCATCAGCTTGAGCTGGATGCGTTCCAGACGCTCCATCCGCAAAGTGACACCAGCCGCCTGTCTGGAAAAGCTGAGAGCAATCAGAGAAAAAAGAGGAGGGAGTCCCGATATAGATACCCAGCTTGCGCTGCTCAACAATCTGGAAGAGCAGGACGCAAGCTTGCTCAGAGAGGTTCAGACAGTCGCCCACCCATCGATCAAAGGCAAGGTGCGTTGGGCCAATGGCGATCAGACGGAGCTGGGCTACTTGTCCATGCCGGCACTCATGGCGCCGGGCACACGGGGAGGACGCTTGCCGCCACACACCCGCCCGCCCGAAACACCCCCCACCAGCCCGCGCCGCGCCCGGTCTGACGCCCGGCTGCGCGAGGAGCCATTGCTGCCATCGATCCGGGTGTTCCTTTCCCGCAACAGCAGAGTCAGCAGTCCGGAGTCACCCCAACCTTCTCAAAAGCCTGACTGACGATCTCCAGACTGACACCCTCAACCTCCGCAGCTTGTTTTACACCGCANGCTGCTTCAGAGAAACGCGCACCTGCCGTCCAGTAGAACATGTTGGCGCGCACCATCAGCGAAAAAGCCTGGCGCACGTCACCTTCCAGTGCTTCAACTATGTGTACAAAGGCACGATTCATAACACCACTACCCTTGTGGACTATGTAGCTCTGTCGGCTGTTTGCTTGTATCTGGCGGGCGGCTGTGAGCACATCATTCCAGGAACGGCTGCAGCCGGAGATCCTGGTGTAACAAGCCGCAGAGCTGTAAGCTTCCGGCGCGGACATGGAGCGCAGGGCAAAACGTCCTTTGGCAATCCTGTCCCCTATATGCCAGTCGATATCAGACGTGTCCATGATAGTGCCATAGGCCTCCGGGTCGTACTGCTGCAGATAAAACTCCGCCGCTATGGCCGCCATATCAGAGAAGGCTTCGTTGATAGCACCCGACTGATCCGCATACACAAGGCCAGAGTGCTGGCTTGTAAAGGCGTGCGCCAGCTCATGCGCGACTATCGCGACAGAAACCAGTGGATGATAGCTGGCAGCACCATCTCCGAAACCCAGCCACTGACCGTCCCAGAACGCGTTCTGATAAGATCTGCCTACGTTAACAAGCACAGTCACAGGCTTGGGATCCCCATTAGCCTGAGCCAGAACAGGCATCCCGTACCAATTCTGAAACATGGAAACAACGAGACTGGCGAAAACATAGGCATCATTCGCCGGAGCCCAGGCACCGTTGACAGACTTTCCTGTATTTTCACCACAAGACCAGGAGACAGCCTGCGCATCAGGCGGCAGCGTCCAAGTCTGATTCAGAGATATAACACGCACCAGCTGATTGGCCAGAAAACACTCTCCATCTTGTTCGGTCACACTGAAAGGCAGTATGCCATCGGGGCCAAATTCGTAATAACCGGTTTTCCCATTTCCGCCCGGACCCTCGTCGGCGTGCAACCCCTGCATGTTATTCCAGTAACGAATAACGGCCCCGTCTTCGGCTGCCAGCAGGTAGTGTGGCCAGTGTCCCGGGCCCGATTCGGACTGAACGCGGAAATTAACGCGATAGGCAAGCTTGGCCGCACCCTGATCGACCCACACAAGAGGCTGGATATCCAGATCCGACACCGAGTCAGTGTCGCCAAAGCTGCGCTTGAACGCTTTCTGGGCCTTGGCCCCCATGCTGCGCCGGAAACTGTCAGTCAACTGCTCTTTCTTTATGGTGAGATCTATCCCCCTGGTTATTTTTCCATGGAACAAGCCTTCGCTGTGATCCCAGGCCCCAACACCTTCCTTCGCCTTGCCATAATGACCGACCAAAGCCCGCCCCTGCACTTCGATCCCTTTGTAGTACTGCTGGTAGCGCACATACCGGCGCTCCTGCACAAGGAAGCTACGCACTTGAATCAGACTGTGTTCCAGCTCTGTGGCATCGACTTCCGACGTGCTGTCATCCACCAGAACAAAAGGTGCCAGCTTTTCGTGATTGTCCTTGTGTATCAGGACATCATCTGCTGCCTGCGCTTTTACAGACAGCGCAAAAAACAACAGCGATACAACCCGAAACAAACCGCTTGGCGATTTCCCCATAGAATACCCTCCCTGGCTGTCCTTGACAGAGTAAAGCAATTTCACAATGGCTGTCATCACAGAAAACCAACGGCTTCCAGAACTTTTACCTGCCCCACAAAAAAAAGCGCTGCACCTTTAAAGGCGCAGCGCTTTTGCTGTGAACGAAAGAGAAAAGGTCAGTGGCTCGACAATTCCAGCAACAGAGCATTCAGCCGGCTGACATAAGCACCCGGATCTTCGAGTTGCCCACCCTCTGCCAGCCGTGCCTGATCAAGGAACAAGCGACTCAGCTTGGCAAACCGGTCTTCGTCGGTTTCCTTGTCAAGGCGCAGGATCAGCGGGTGAGAGGGGTTGATCTCAAAAACAGGCTTGGAGACAGGCACTGTCTGCCCCGCCGCTTCCATGATACGGCGCATCTGGGCACCCATATCATTAGCCCCCACAACAAGACAGGCCGGCGAGTCGGTCAGACGATGGGTCACGCGCACAGACTCCACATCATCCTTGAGNACATCATGAATTCTCTTGACGAGATCCTTGTTGCCNTCTTCAACTTCCTTGCGTGCCTNTTTGTCTTCTTCAGTCTCCAGCTTGCCAAGATCCAGATCACCACGATCCACGCTTTCGAAGGACTTGCCGTCGAACTCGCGCAAATGAGACATCAGCCACTCATCGATACGATCAGACATCAGCAACACTTCCAGGCCTTTCTTCCGGAAAACCTCAAGGTGTGGACTGGCTTTGGCCGCATTGAAGGTCTCGGCTGTCAGGTAATAAATTTTGTCCTGCCCTTCCTTCATGCGCCCTACGTAGTCGGCCAGAGACACGGTCTGCTCTTCTTTGACATCTTCAGTGCTGGAGAAGCGCAAGAGCCCGGCGACCTTATCCCGGTTGGCAAAATCTTCACCGGGACCTTCCTTGAGAACCTGCCCGAACTCTTTCCAGAACGACTGATAGGTTTTTTCGTCATTCTTCGCCATTTTGTCCAGCATATCGAGCACCCTGCGGGTCAGGGCCGTACGCATGCTGTCAACCTGCGGGTCTTTTTGCAGGATTTCGCGGGAAACATTCAGGGACAGATCATTGGTATCCACCACTCCCCGAATAAAGCGCAGGTACATGGGAAGAAACTCTTCCGCCTTGTCCAGGATAAAAACCCGCTGCACGAACAGCTTGAGGCCACGATCCATTTCCCGGTTATACAGATCGAAAGGCGCTTTTCCGGGCACGTAAAGCAAACTGGTATACTCCAGCTTGCCTTCTACACTGTTGTGGCTCCACTTCAGGGGGTCTGCATAGTCGTGGCTGATATGACGGTAGAACTCCTTGTACTCCTCGTCCTTGATTTCACTGCGATTGCGCGTCCANAGCGCCTTGGCAGTGTTGACTGTCTCCCACTCCGGCGCTTTCGCCTCTACATCTTTCTTGTCTTTCTCCGCACCCTCATCCTTGTCTGCTTCCGAAGGCAACTCCTCCTTGAGCATCAGGATGGGCAGGGAAATGTGATCAGAATACTTCCGGATGATACCGCGCAACTTCCAGTTGCTGGCAAACTCTTTATGCTCGTCTTTCAGGAAAAGGGTGATGCTAGTACCACGCGCCGCTTTTTGTGCAACATCGATAGTAAACTCGCCTGAACCGTCCGACTCCCAGAGCACAGCCTGAGACTCACCGGACTTGAGCGTTTCCACCCGCACTTTCTCCGCCACTATAAAAGCCGAGTAGAAGCCTACACCAAACTGACCGATCAGCTGTGCATCCTTCTTGTTGTCCCCCGTCATATTCTTGAGGAACTCGGCTGTTCCGGATTTGGCAATAGTACCGAGATTGGCGATGACCTCATCGCGACTCATCCCTATACCATTGTCTGTCACCGTAATAGTGCCGGCATCTGCATCAAAACCTATACGGATGTTGAGCTCGGGATCATCGCCCAGCAGCTCGCTGTTCTGCAGGGCCGCGTAGCGCAACTTGTCAGCGGCATCGCTGGCATTGGAGACCAGCTCCCGCAAGAAAATTTCCGGGTGCGAATAGAGGGAGTGGATCATCAAATGAAGCAGCTGCTTCACTTCTGTCTGGAAGCCCATGGTTTGCTTCGCAGATGAATCAATCTTTTCTTCGGTACTCATAAACGGGCCAATCCTCAGAATCAGGACCAATCTTCACGGTGTCCCATAAAATGGGGAGAAGACACTGTGTTTTCAAGGGGGCGCGGGTCAACTGGATGAAAAAGATTTTTCCCCGGCCGGGCTATCGAGAAAAGATTTGACCAGCGTCAGCATGAACGCCTGCTCACAAGCCAGCTCTCTCATCGCCTGATAGCGGCCAGACGCCCCACCATGACCGGCCTGCATGTGGATTTTCAGCAAAGCGGGGTGGCAACCGGTTGTCTGGCTGCGCACCCGGGCCACCCATTTGACGGCCTCCCAGAAAGGCACCCGGGAATCGGCCAGAGCTGTAGTCACCAGCTGGGGGGGATAGGGGCCGGCTTTCACCCCGTCCACCGGCGAATAGCTGTGAATATAGTCATAGACAGCCGGGTCGGCCGGATCACCCCATTCATCGTATTCCGTCACAGTCAGCGGCAAGCCTGGATCAAGCATGGTGTTGAGCACATCAACAAAAGGTACATTCAGCACGGCACCGGCAAACAACTCGGGCGCCCTGTTCAAGGAGGCGGCGACCAGCAGCCCACCGGCACTGCCACCTTCTGCCAGCAAGCGATCGGCAGCAGTGATATTCTGATCAATCAAAAACCGGGCACAGGCCACAAAATCGGCAAAGCTGTTTTTCTTGTGCAGCCCCTTTCCCTGGCGATACCAATGCTCCCCCAGATCGCCACCGCCGCGCACGTGAGCAATGGCAAACAGCATACCGCGATCGAGCAGATTAAGCCGTCCAGAAGAAAATCCCGGATCTTCACTCGCCCCATAGGCGCCATAGCCGTAGAGCAAAACAGGAACCGGACGCGAGAAGCTTTCCCGACGTCCCACCAGGCTGACCGGCACCAGCACTCCATCTTCTGAGGGCACCTGTATTCGCCGGGTTTGATAGTCGTCGGGATNAAAGCCAGCCTCCACCGGCAGCTGCCAGCGCAGTTGCCAATGACCGGTGTCCAGACAGACATCCAGCACAGAGAGCGGTCTGTTGAGTGACTCATACTCCAGACGCAAAAAGCCTGCGTCATACTCGGCGTTATCGCCAGCGGCGACCGACCAGAGAGCATCAGGGAACGCCACCTGACAGCTGTCGCCTGTGTGCAGCTGGCGTATCCTGACCTGCACCAGTCCCTTCTCCCGCTCGAACAAAACCAGGTGACCCGGAAAGAGTTCATAGTCTTCCAGGGTGACATCTTGTCGATGCGGCACCAGCTCGGTCCAGTGCTGCGGCTGCTGCACAGAGGCGGTCACCAGGCGGTAGTTGATTCCCTGATCGTTGGTTTTGATATAAAACTGGTGACCATCAAAGTCAGGATAATATTCCAGACCTTTCTCCCGAGGGCGCATCAGCTGCAAAGGGGCGTCCGGCTCAGACAAAGGCCCCCACAGGTACTCCGTGGTATCAGTGCTGGCCAGTTCCACCAACAACAGCTGCTCCGTTCGATCTGCAGACAGCGCCATGAAAAAACGGGCATCAGTTTCTTCCAGCAGCACCCGGTCGACTGTCACAGCAGTTCCCAACCGGTGATGACACAACTGCCAGGGACGCCTGCAGGCATCAAGGCGCAGGTACCAGAAAGACTGACTGTCCGCTGCCCAGACCACACAGGAAGAACAGGTATCCAGCGACTCTGGCAACAGCTCACCAGTATCCAGATTACGAATCGACAGGGTCCACTCCTCGTCACCGGTACTATCCTCTGCCCAGACCAGGAAGCGGTTATCCGGACTGACCGCCAAAGAACCCAGCTCAAAATAGGCGTGCTTTCCGGCCTGCTGGTTAGAATCGAAGAGCAGCTCAGGCGCAGCCTGACCCAACTTGCGGCGATAGTGTATCGGGTACTCCCGGCCCTCAAGCGTCCGCTCAAAGAATTCGTAGCCACGCCATTGATACGGCAATGACTCAAAGGTCTCCCGCAGGCGCGCTTTCATTTCAAGATAAAGCTGATCCTCCAGAGGCGCAGAGTCNGCCATGACGGCCTGGGTCCATGCATTTTCCTTTTCCAGCCAGTCCTTCACTTCCTGACTCTCAGGATCTTCCAGCCAGCTGTACTCATCGCGACGCTCTCGCCCTGCGTAACAACGGACTTGCGGACGGGCCGGAACACAGGGACCTGGGCCTGCGTTGGCAAAACTTTTTGGGGTCATAACAAAAGTGTCTCTTGAAGGAAATGCGTTTTAATTCAATGGAGAACCGGCACTGCCAGCCGGACAGCCGTGACCTGATGCAATCAGCCGGAGAACCGGGTAGACTCCTGCCCCTTGCACGCTCACTTCTGTAGATTTCATAACGCCCAGGCGCAATTGTGACACTGAACGAGTATATAACGGCATGGGCCCTCTATCTGCTGGCGACGGCAGGCTGCATCGCAGCATTCTGGAAAATGACGAGCCTCCTGGGACGCACGTCCAGAGGCTGGATCAGACTCTGGATGACAACGGCTCTCCTTGTACCCGGGAGCCCGACGCCAGACACGCCCTGGAGTGCGCCCGCACTACTGGGCAGCCTCTACGAGCTGCTCAGCTACGGCCAAATCCCACCCACCAACGGCCTGCTGCTGGCCGCAGCCCTTATGATCGTCAGCCTGTTTCGGCTGTGGCAACTGAGATAGAGTCGGGAAAAACACGTCAGGCGACGCATGCCTCGCGTTGCTCAGTCTCCAGCAAACTTTGACAAGCCTCGAGAAAAACACGACGTAGCCAGACATGTTCTGGCGTGCGGTGCGTCAGCTGATGCCAGGTCATTTGATAGTGCGAGTCCAGTGCGCTCAATTCGGCAGGAAGCCGCAACGCCTGGAGCCGGTAGCGTTCCATCCACCAACGACACAGTGGCCGGGTGCCTACCATCAGGCTGCGTGTCTGACTGACCACTTCACAAGCCAGATGGGGATCCGACGTGGACAGCAACAAGGTTCTCTCAGCCAGCAAGCTGGCCACTGACGGGGGAAAGGGAAGCGCTGTGTACTCCCCGCTGTCCAGCCTCACATGCGAGCAGGCTTTGTACTGGGAAAGACTGATCTGGCGGCAGCCGGCATAGGGATGATTACGGGCGACGAACGCAAACCCGGGAGCCGGTGCAATCAGGTGACAGTGCAAATCATGACGTTGCAGCGGCACTATGTTGATGCACAGATCAAGATGACCAACTGTCATATCATGCAAACTGCAGCGCGACCAGGGCTCGACCTGTATCCTGACACCCGGCGCTTCCTGTTCCAGACGCGCCAGCAAGCTTGGCATAATCTGCACAGACAGGTGCTCCATCATGCTGACGCAAAAAGCCTGGCGACACGAAACCGGATCAAAAAGCGGCGGTGCGACCAGCTGTGCCAAAGCGCCCAGTACATCCGTCAGCTCGCTCGCCAGCGCCAGGGCGCGCGCTGTGGGCTGCAGTCCATGAGGAAGGCGCACAAACAGCTCATCCGCAAAAACACTGCGCAGCCGTGCAAGGGCCCTGCTGACAGCCGACTGGCTCAGACACAAGCGCGCCGCAGACCGGCTGACGCTCCGTTCTTCGAGCAATACATGAAGTACGACCACCAAATTCAGATCGAAGCGGCGTAAAAGCTCCAGGCTCATGTCCTGCTTGAGTCCTCGTTCTCTTCTTTTTCGTGCAGGCCATGAGTCGGCTGCGGCCGGGCATGGTACCAGGAGCCGGTGGTTTTGCACAGGTCCGGACGCTTTTCTTTTTTACAAAAAAGCCCGGAGGCAAGGTCCGGGCTCGAAGCAAGATGGCGTCACCGCCGACAGTCGTCGGCAGTATCAGACACCGGTTCAGAACATGTAGTTATACTGGACGCCGACCAGGTGAGCATCGCCTCTGGTAATGCGACCGTTCACGTTCACGTTCACAGGGATCGACGAACTAGTCCCTAGCTGTGCGCTATCCGTAATGGATTCCCTGTCCCCTTTAACGTAAGCGTACCCCAGATCTACACGATGATGACTGCCCATGGCGTAGCTCCCCCCCAGACTGAACCATTGGCGGTCAGAGTCGGGCACCCGGAAGTCCCGGTTATGGTCTCCCACTGGACTGTTGTCATAGGCGTAACCAGCACGCAGGGCCAGAGCAGGGCTGTACTGCCATGTACCGCCAACCGCCCAGCGAGAACTGTCCGTGTAATTTCTTTCATCGGACTGCTCGAAGCCATTGTCCAACCGGATGTCAATGCTGTCGAAAGCGGACCAGTCGGTAAACATGTAACTGGCATGAACCGCCAGGCTATCAGTGAGCTGTTGCCGCACAGAAAATTCCGCAATGGCCGGCAGATTGACATCCACTACACCAGAGCTGTTGACTGCCGGGTTCAAACCTGAGCGCGCCCGCCCTTTCAGATGACCGCTCACTTGCGAATGGTAGCGAACCCCAATGCGCGTGCCTTCCAGCGGCTGCCAGAGCACACCAACATCAGCCGCCGGCGCCCAATCATTCCCGGAAAGATGCAGGAGCTCCTGGTTGGCGGGCGGGCTGGGAAACTCGCTACCAAGCACGCCTCTTATATAGACCGCACTCACACCAATACCGAGACTCAGATTGTCCTGCACTTTCCAGGCCAGACTCGCATTCATGTTATAGGAGGTAATTTCAGACTCTCTGGCCACCAGACTGGCTGCGGAGGAGGCGGCATAGGAAGTCTTGACGCCATAATTGCTGAACCCCCCTACTCCCCATGTCAGCTTCTCGTTAAGCGGACGACTGTAGAAGAAAGTCGGCACCAGCTGCTCGTCCGCTACATTTCTGTCTGAGGAAGTAATATCACCCACCCCCGGCACCCCAGCAGCAGACTGGTCAACAGTCACACGCGGGGCTACGTAGGTCGCGGCAGCAGTAAAAGTGGCGCCTTTGAGCCAGGACATGCCGGCCGGATTGCGTGCAATCACAGAGGCATCCTCGGCTATGGCAGCCTCTCCAGCAAAAGCTCTGCCCAAACCTGTGGCACTGTGTTCATTAGCCTGAAAGCCCGCAGCCTGCGCATGAAAAGCGGGCAGACAAGCGATAAAAAGGGGTGAAAGGGCGCAAACCCGACGACCAAAACTGAAACGCATGAACTCTCCTTACCATGACATGAATGGTGTAGAGGTGCTTTTCGACAGTGCGATACGCCCTTGTTATTCGGTCTTCGCCACCATGCACCGCGCCGGCACCCAGGCGGCGTAGCCTACCCACAGTCACTCAACAACATCCAATGACTTATCTGGCAATCTGTTTTTCGGCTGATGCATATCACTTGAGCGAACACCTCTTTTTCCCCTCTGGCGCACTAAAAAACATCCAGGTTGATGTGTTTTTTCTGGTAAGGTCGCTCACACATCTACAAGGCTGACCTTACAAACAAAAAGGAATGGTATTTCTGTGACATCCCACCTCGCTGACAGCATCTACTTTTTGATATCTCCTTCTATCTGGCCTTGGTGCGCCCTGCTGGTGGGCCTGCTGATCGGCAGTTTTCTCAATGTGGTCATTTACCGTTTACCGATCATGCTTGAGCGACAATGGCATCAAAGCTGCCAGGCCATGGAGAACACGGGGAATGACCAGCAACAACAGGACGCCGCCCCCTTCAATCTGGTTGTTCCGCCCTCCGCCTGCCCTTCATGCCACCACCGGCTCCGCCCGTGGGACAACATCCCTCTGCTGAGCTACCTCTGGCTGCGAGGGCGTTGTCGCTACTGCCAGACCCCCGTATCCTTGCGCTACCCCGTGACAGAGCTGGCGGCAGGACTCCTGGCGCTGACCACCGCCCTTGTGTACCCACCCGGCACCGAGGCTCTGGCAGTCTGTGTACTGTGCTGGTGCCTGCTGGCCTTGTCAGTCATAGACATAGATACACGTTTGCTGCCCGATTGCCTGACCCTGCCTCTGCTCTGGGCAGGACTGCTTGTCAATAGCCAGGCAATGTTCACCACATTGGACAACGCCGTCTTTGGGGCAGCAGCCGGTTATTGCGTATTCTGGGTTGTTCATCATATTTTCTTGCTTGTCACCGGTCGGCAAGGCATGGGATATGGCGACTTCAAGCTGCTGGCTGCGCTGGGCGCCTGGCTGGGCTGGCAGTTTCTGCCAGTGATCATCCTGCTGTCATCTTTTGCAGGGGCTATTGCCGGACTGGCACTGATCCTGTGCTGCGGCCGCGACAGGCTCAACCCGCTCCCTTTTGGACCCTGGCTGGCCGCCGCCGGTATAGCCTGTGTTTTTTATGGCGAGCAACTGATGGGCCTCTACAGTCGGCTGGCACTGTAGCAGCCCCCCCGCAAGCAAACGGCATAACGGAGTCCTTTGGGTGTTTGTTGTAGGCATCACCGGCGGCATAGGGGCCGGCAAAACAACAGTGGCAGACTATTTTGCAGCACGCGGCATCACCCTGGTTGATGCCGACCAGGCCGCGCGCCAGGTTGTGGAGCCAGGCCAGCCGGTGCTGGCGCAGATCGCGGCCCATTTCGGACCTGGTACACTATTCCCCGACGGACAGCTGGACCGGCGCGCACTGAGAGAACGCATTTTCAACCATGCCCCGGACCGGCACTGGCTGGAACAACAACTGCACCCCCTGATCAACGCTCTGCTGAAAGAAGAAATAGCCAACGCGCGCTCCGCCTACGTTGCGCTGGTTTCCCCTCTGTTGTTTGAAGCCGGGCAACGCACGCTGGTAGACCGGGTACTGGTTGTCGATGTGCCCGAATCTGTGCAAATCGAGCGCGCCATGCGCCGGGACAAGTTGTCTGGCGAGCACATCCAGGCCATCATGCGCAGCCAGATGGATCGGCAGACCCGCCTGCGACTGGCTGATGACAGCGTGAACAACAACGCCACACCGGAGCTGCTTCATGCTCAGCTGGACCGGCTGCACCGTGACTATATAGGCTATGCGGCGCAATAGGCTATGCGGCGCAATAGGCTATGCGGCGCAATAGGCTATGCGGCGCACTGTCGCCCGTCACCGGGATCGACTTGACGGTTCGGATATCAATGCGTAGCTTGCGCCCTTTCTCCTTTTCCTTTCTGTTGGACAACAACTGGCATACAAAAAATGGCAATAAAACACGTGCCTCTTGCACCACAAACGGCTCTTCCACCACAAACGGCTCTTCCACCGATCATCGAAGCTCCCGCCCCCGCGCCAGCTCCTCTTGCTGCCGCAGCGGCTCGTG
>JGIcombinedJ30088_10004948_pt1 | contig 11663 bp, 10 predicted proteins | sample PinacodermPK_FD_30088 | JGI IMG/M metagenome (IMG submission 30088)
AGCCAGGCCTGCAGATGGAGGTACGGGAGCTGTCTATGTGTTGCTGAAATCTCTCAACTAACCCAAACTTTGCTGGGGCATGCCTGCATCAATGCAGCAATCAAAAGGATACCTTCCAGTTGTTTGGAAACTGCCTGAAAACCACATTTGCGTAATTTACTTCCCTGCTGGCAACTGCTGAATTCTGCTTAAGACCAGCCTATTATTGATATACTCAGAATTCTATCGCCATGTTGAAAGCCGGAGGTCTTACAGACTGGATTCAAAACAGCCGATTAATCTGCACAGGTTCCTACCGGTGACTACTGAAAGCAGCCCCTTCAAAGAGCCAGAACCGAGTTTTATTCAATCGAAGACAACATATTTGGGCCAGTAAGGACTAGCTCATTGGCCTGGAGCTGCACTTTGCTCAACTAAACGTCTATACGCATTGGAGTCCTTCAGAGCTGTATTTTCGCTCGCATAGTCCAGTGGAGTTTTATCTTCCTCCTGATCTCGAATACCAGTCTTTGCACCAGCATCCAGTAATGCAATGACAATGGCAGGATTACTGTTGTTCAGAACAGCTGCATGCAAAGGTGTACCTCCCCCTTTATCCTGAACGTTCGGCTCAGCACCACTTTCCAACAATGCAATGATGACAGATGGATTTTTGTTAGCCCAGGCGCACCAGTGTAAAGGCGTAGCCCCCCATTCATGGTCCCTAGCCTGCAAATCTGCGCCAGCCTTTAGCAGGGTCTTGGCTACAGCAGGGTCGCTGTTAAAAGCAACTGCATAATGTAGCGGGGTATAGCCGCTCTGATCCTGTGCATTGACATCAGCCCCCGAATTGAGGCAGGTAGTGACAGCTGCTACAGTGGCTGTCTCAAAAAATTCCATTGTGTTCCAACTATGATCTGCCATCTCGTTACCTTATCTGGATCATAAAATCCTGCAGCAAACTACGCAATAATTCCGAACAAATTTCTCTAAAATTTGTTGAAATGACCCTTCTTTGAAATAATTACAACTTTTCAAATTACTGTCTTCTTCGAAGGTTGAAGCCTGTCCGATAATGTGCTTTTGTTATGACTTAGTGATTTTGAATCCCTAAGAGCCATACTGCCCGCATTCTTTCATCAAAGCTGCAAGTGCACATGATATCAGATACATACTGCCAACTGTACACAGCAGGACTGAAGCCGGAAGTATATATGCCCAAATTCACAATAGATTGCAAACTTTACCTGCAATACTGCAGGCAGTTTAGGCCGGCTAATTTCCTTGAGCGCAGGACAATGACCGTTCTGTCAATCTTGCTGCCACCGCCAAAAACCAGAATACCCTAAAATGCAAAGGCACTTGTACTAAGGAAGGGGCAGCTCCTGTAAAGGCCACCTTGGCTCAGGAGCTTCGAGAGAGGCTGCCTTATAGTTAGGAAGGACTCCTTCAGTATCTAAAACTTGTGCCTGAAACTCATGCTCACAGAAGGCATCTTGCATCGCCGATCTTATAGTCAAAGATCAAAATATTTTACAGATACAAGCCCATTCCCCGTGCTGACGACGAACAACTGAAGAAACACAGTTCATCCATCCATCTTTTTTCTCGCAGATCTCGTACTTGCTTTTTTAACTGTAGATTTTTTCCGTGGTCTTTTCCTTTTTACAGGAAAATCATCAACCATAATTGCAGCGTGTGTTGCAGTACGAGCCTGTTCAATCAAAGTGGCTTCCTGCTCAGTAATTACACCTTGGGCAGTAGCATTTTCCAACCAGTTATCGGGTTGACCCAGTTCAGGAGGGAATATGCCGGCTCTTTTAAGCTTGTGTTCCGCATCCTTTGCAGCTACTACAGCATTGAATGCATGCTGTACTCGCCCAATAGGGTCTTGGGGATCTTCACTCTTAAAAATTCCCTGGGTAAGCCGGTCACGAACTGCAGAAGGTTCAACAAGGACCTTTGCAACACGGTGACCTATCTCATCATTCGGGTAACGCAGGCTTCTCCCAGTTGGAAAAACTATGATTCGGAGCAACTGGCCCACTAAGGCTGACGGAAAATTTCGCATGATTTCATCCAACGCATCCTGCACATGATAGAGGCAATACCTTGCGCTCCACTCCAGTAATGGCAAGTCAGCTGCTGGCCGACCTGTATCCTGATAGTGTTTGAGAACTGCAGAACATAAGTACATATAGCCCAATGCATCTGCAAAACGACCAGACAGCTTCTCTTTTCGCTTAAGTCCTCCTCCTAAAAACAACATGGCAAAATCGGAGACAAACGAATAGCTCGCACTCATCCTTGCCAGACGCTTAAAGTATCCTCTGGTAGGTCCCTGTACCGGACTTGGGGCAATCCGGCTTCGAGTAAGGCCATATAAAAATGACCTCGCACCATTACGGACCGCATACCCGAGATGTCTGAATAAAGCCCGGTCAAACTCTTCCAACCCTGCTTTTTGATCTGGATTAGATGCTGCATTGATTTCTGCCATGAGAAATGGATGGCAGCGCAGCGCGCCTTGCCCAAAAATGATCAGGCTGCGAACTAGAATATTCGCACCCTCGACGGTAATACTGATTGGCACAGACTGATATATTCGACCAAGGTAATTACTGGGTCCCAGACAGATTCCACGCCCACCATGTATGTCCATTGCATCATTGATTACCTGGCGCATCCCTTCAGTATTGTGATATTTAAGTATAGCTGTTGCTACTGAAGGCTTTTCACCATGGTCAATGGCGGAAGCAGTAAGTTTGCGCCCGGCCTCCATCATATAAGTCAAGCCCCCTATTCTGGCAAGCGCTTCTTCGACACCTTCAAATTTGCCGATTGGAACACCGAACTGCCTGCGGACACGTGCATAAGCACCGGTCATGTAACTGGCAAACTTGCCAGCACCCGTGCCTAGTGCTGGAAGTGAAATTCCACGCCCAACAGAAAGGCATTCCACAAGCATACGCCAGCCCTTCCCAATCTGTTCCTGCCCTCCAATGATCCAGTCAATTGGGATAAATACATCTTTACCCCAGTTGGGCCCATTCTGAATGGCTGCATTAAGCGGGTAATGCCGGGTACCGATACTGATTCCCGGAGTACTGGTGGGGATGAGTGCACAAGTAATACCAAGATCTTGCCGATCACCCAACAGGGCATCAGGGTCATAGGCTTTGAAAGCAAGTCCCAATACCGTCGCAACAGGCCCCAGAGTGATATAGCGTTTTGCCCAGTTCAAACGCAGACCCAAAACTTCTTCACCTTCATGCATACCTTTGCAAACCACACCTGTATCCGGTATAGCGCTTGCGTCTGATCCGGCGTCAGGTCCGGTCAAAGCGAAACAGGGAATTTCCTCACCCAGGGCCAGCCGCGGCAAATAAAAGTTTTTTTGATCTTCAGTACCATAATGCAATAGAAGTTCAGCTGGACCAAGCGAATTAGGTACCATCATGGTTACAGCTGCGCTGCAGCTACGGGTCGAGATTTTCATGACTATGGAAGAATGTGCGGCAGCAGAGAACTCCAATCCGCCGTATCTCTTTGGAATGATTATCCCAAAAAATTTGTTCTTCTTAAGAAATTCCCAAGCCCCAGAAGGCAGATCATTGAGATCATTTGTAACTTCCCAGTCATCAATCATCTGGCAAAACTCTTCTACTGGCCCATCCAGAAACGCCTGTTCTTCCGTATTGAGTTCCGAGGTTTTGTAGCCCAGAAGTTTCTGCCAATCGGGATCTCCTTGAAACAATTCTGCTTCCCACCATGCGGTGCCGGCCTCAACTGCCTCGCGCTCGGTGTTGGACATAGGTGGCAATACCCTTTGTATATAGGCAAGCATTGGCCTGCTCAAAATCCTGGTACGAAGATCCGGGGAATTCAGTAATGCAAGTAGAAAAAACAGTGTCCAAAAGAAAATTCCGCAAATTACATTCAAAAAACCAAATAGCGTGAGGAATAGTAGACCGCCACCCAGTATTGCGGTCCATATGGGAAATGACCACTTGGATTTTGCCAAACCAAAAGTCAAACCGCCAAACACCAGCAACCAAACAATGAACGTCATCAGGAACTCCTCCATCTGTGTTTTGACTTAACACATATTAACCAAGCTATATTGTAATCCAATTGGCTGCACCTTTACTGTGACACAGACGCACCAGTTACCCACTGTAATATCTGCAGATTTCTGTGGGGCAAGCGGCCACCTGTTTGTACTACGCTAAATCAACCACTACCAAACTCCTGAGCGCTTCCTCAATAGCAGCAGTCACCCGATAGCCATTGGAACGAGTATTGATTCTACTCGAGACTGTTGGCCACTGAAATTGTAGGCTTCATACTGGGTGCATCACGATTATAATATGCAGGACTATTGCTTAAATAATAAACGATGGAACCAACCAACCTGACCCACGATACCAGTTGCATGGATGATTTTGATCCGTCATCTCTAGATGCCAAGCAGGCTTTGATGCAAATTTTAAATACGGTAAAAAAACTTCAACAGACAGATACAGTTCCGTTGCGAAGTGCATTAGGGCGTTTGGCTGCGAAAGAAGTGTACTCAAAGATCAATGTGCCAGGTCATAAAAACTCTGCAATGGATGGCTACGCCCTTCGAGGTGAAGACATTCCTGCCCAAAAACAGCGGACCTTATCAGTTATTGGAACTTCCTGGGCAGGCCGACCCTATCCCGGCACTATCAAACATGGAGAGTGCATACGCATCATGACAGGGGCTGCTTTGCCTGATGGTTCCGATACGGTGGTCATACAGGAACGTGTTCAAAAAAATGGAACCACGATAAGCATAGGTTCCGACAACAATCGTGGACAAAATGTTCGTCATGCAGGTGAAGATATTGCAGCCGGTGATCTGGTGCTTGATCAAGGCAAATACATAGGTCCAGCAGAATTAGGATTACTGGCATCTATCGGTGTTAGCAATGTAACGGTATACAGAAAATTGCGAGTAGCTTTTTTTTCTACAGGAGACGAACTCTGCCCGGTAGGCACTGAACTTGAAAAAGGCCAGATCTATGACAGCAACCGCTATACCTTGTTTGGGATGTTGTCACGACTGGGTGTTGAGATTATCGACATGGGCGTAATCATGGATGAAAGAAGCGCAGTGGAACAGGCTTTTTCAAATGCTGCAAATCAGGCAGATGTAGTCATCACTTCAGGAGGCGTTTCCGTTGGTGACGCCGATTTTGTGAAAGAAACACTGGAAAAAGTCGGAGCAGTCAATTTCTGGAAAGTTTCCATGAAACCAGGACGGCCTTTGGCATTTGGAAAAATCAGGAATACGTGGTTTTTTGGTCTACCCGGTAATCCGGTTTCTGTCATGGTCACATTCTATATGTTTGTACAGCCAGCACTTAAAAAAATGATGGGAGGCCTCCACTATGAGCCTTTAAAAATAAATGCAATTTGCTCTTCGAAGTTACGCAAACGAGCCGGACGTGTCGAATATCAAAGAGGTATTCTGACTCAGAAAAAAAATGAAAAACTCACGGATATTGACTACGAAGTGACGAAAACTGGATCCCAAGGCTCGGGGATCTTGCGCTCTATGTCTGAGGCAAATTGCTTCATTATTCTCCCCATGGAATCTTCTGGAGTTGAAGCAGGTGACACTGTCCAGGTGTTACCGTTTGAAGCTATCATATGAGGCAATTTCAAAAATCATGCGAATTTCATAAAGATTTACAAACCCCGATTTCTGATTGCCGAGCACGGGATAATAAGTGATTCTTATGAGGTGGTTTTACATTAATTTCCGGTGACCCAGCGTTCCTGTGTCTTCAGGTGCTCCTTCTTCCATATTGGAGTTTTAGACTTCAGGTCTTCCATAATGAACCGGTTGGCCTCATATGCGGCTGCCCGGTGAGCCGACCAAACCGCAACGCAAACTATCGGGTCATTAGGAAACACTTGCCCTGTACGGTGCAACAGCAAAACATCCAGTATTTCCCACCTGTCTGTAGCCTCCTGTACAATTTGCAGCAAGTGCTTTCGAGTCATCTCGGGGTAATGTTCCAGATACATTGAACATATTTCATCACCTCCATTGAAATCCCTCATGGTGCCTACAAACATCGCCATAGCCCCAAATTTACCGGGTTTATTCAGATGCTGTTCCTGATAGCTGTGGACCTCATGCCAGGGATCAAAACTTGAATTCCGAATCTCGACTTTCATGATATTCAGCATTACCTCTCCAATAAAACAGTTTTCTACATAACTCTCGAATAATACTGTACATTATGGATCATAATTTTCCACGGAGCATTATGAATGGGTAACGAGGAAAAACGCGAATTCATTCCTTTGGATATTGCGGTGCTCACAATCTCTGATACACGCACAGAGAACAATGACAAATCCGGCAAAATTCTTTGTGAGAGATTATTATCCGAACATCACAACGTCTATGAAAAAGTGATTGTTCCCGATGATACCTATAGAATTCGAGCGGCCATTTCACCATGGATTGCCGAACCTAAGCCCAATGTAATACTCACTACCGGAGGGACAGGGGTTACCGGAAGAGATGGGACTCCCGAAGCTGTCCGCCCTCTCCTCGACAAGGAAATTAACGGATTTGGAGAGATGTTTCGTGCATTGTCATTCGAAACGATAAAGACCTCTACACTACAATCTCGTGCATTCGCAGGCGTAGCAAATCAAACCTACATTTTTTGCTTGCCCGGCTCTACAGGCGCGTGTGCCGAAGCATGGAGCAAACTCATTTCACACCAACTCGACTACCGTACCCGCCCTTGCAACCTGGTTGAACTGATGCCGAGGCTATAAGGCTGCCGGCGGGCCCTGGACAGCCATTCAAATATATAGAAACCCTGAGTTGTCCGCGGAAAATCCAAACCGGCTGGCACCCGAGTGGGAACGCCAGGATGCTATGATCGTTGTCTGGCCCCACGTGCATACCGACTGGGCAAGTGTTCTGGACCGGATAGAGGCCACCTACCTCGAGCTGTGCAGGCATATCGGCAGACACCAGGACATCATCATGGTCGCCCTCGATGACGGCCACGTGCTGCACATCAGGCAAAGGCTGGATGCGGCTTCGGTCAATGACCAGAACATAAGATTTATACCCATTGCCACAAACGACACCTGGGTGCGTGATTACGGGCCTGTGTGCACAAGGCTCGGTGACAGCAAGGCCCTGCTGGATTTTGAATTCAATGGCTGGGGACTGCAGCAGTACAGGTACTCGCTTGACAATGCCTTCAATGCCCAGCTGATCGGCCATTTGAACTTCAAGGCATCGTATCGGGCCGTCGACCAGGTCTTCGAGGCCGGGAACATAGAGATAAACGGCAACGGCGAGCTGCTGTGCTCTAAATCCTGCTTCAGGCGAGGCAACTGTGCATCAACTGTGGATTTTTCCAGACTCGGGAAACAGATCAGGCTCTGGCTGGGCTGCAGCGAAATCTACTGGGTGGATGATGTTCGCCTTGCAGGTGATGACACTTGCGGGCATATCGATACCCTTGCCCGGTTCTGCGCAAACGAAGTGATCGCGCACACCGTTTCAGGCAATCGCAATGATCCAAACCATGAAACGACTGCCCGCCTAGCCATGCAACTAAAGGCCATAAGGCAGCAAAGCGGCAACAGCATCGAACTTGTTCCGCTGCCGTTGCCCGACCCGGTTTTCATGTCCGGCCAACAGCTGCCGGCAACCTATACACACTTCCTGATTGCAAACAACATCGTCCTAGTGCCGGTGTTTCATGACAAGCAGGACAGTCACGTCCTCAAGCTTGTGGACGAGTTGTTTCCCGAAAGGGAGATCATTGATATCGAAAGCAACACTTTAATTCAGCAGTATGGCGGACTACACTGTGCCGCCATGCAGATACCGGAAGGCTTCCTGACATGAATTCCATCAGCACCGCGCTAATTCAGCAACGCATGCGAGCTGACTACCAATCCAACCTTGAGGCAAGCCTTGCAGAAATACAGACCTCGGCAAGCAGGGGGGCCAAGCTGGTTGTGCTGTGCGAGCTACATACCAGCCTGTATTTTTGCCAGGAAGAGTCTACGCACAATTTCGAGCTTGCCCAGACCATACCCGGTCCACTGACCGACCAGCTCGCCTGCATGGCGAAACAAAACAGTATTGTCATTGTTGGTTCCGTGTTCGAAAAGCGTGCCAGAGGCCTGTATCACAACACGGCCGTTGTCTTGGACCGGGACGGCAGCCTAGCAGGCACATACAGAAAAATGCACGTCCCAGACGGCCCGGGCTACCATGAGAAATACTATTTTGCGTCCGGCGATTCATTCAGCCCCATTCAAACCTCAATTGGCAAACTGGGTGTAATGGTATGCTGGGACCAGTGGTTCCCGGAAGCGGCCCGGCTGATGGCCCTGGCGGGAGCACAGCTCCTGATTTTCCCTACCGCAATCGGCTGGAACCCGGAGGACCATGACAATGAAATGCTGCAGCAGCTGGAAGCCTGGCAGATCATCCAGCAAAGTCATGCCATTGCCAACCATGTACCAGTGCTTTGTGTAAACCGCGTGGGACACGAAGCCGACCCCTGCGGACGTACCGGGGGGATTGACTTCTGGGGAAAATCATTTGCCTGCGATGCATCAGGCAAGATTACCGCGCAATGCCCTGACGACCGTGCCGAGACACTTCTCACACGTGTCAACCTGACGCAAACCGAGCGCCTCAGGCAGATATGGCCCTATTTGCGGGACCGCCGCATCGATGCCTACGGGAAAATTGACAGGCGCCTCATAGATGAATGAGCCGGCTGCTACCCCTGGTCTCGCCTGGAAGCAAGCCATGCCCAGATGTTTCTTGCCCCTAATACCAGCAGCGAAAGCGTAACTGCGGCAATGACCGCTATCACAAGCAAGCCGTAGCTGTCTTCCCAGACATGCCCGAACAGGCGAACCTGGCCGGTGTCCCTGAAATCGGCATACTTGGGGATCAGCCGTGAAAGAAACAACACGCATATCAGGATATGCAGGATTCCCTTGAAAAGCATCCGGACCTACCCCAGGCTCCACAGGACCAAATAAGGAACCAGAAAGAACATGACGGTGGCAAGCTTGAACCTCCCCATCAGCATATAGTGGACCCTGTCGAATTCCCCCGGTGATATCCTGAACCACCTGCCATGCAACCGGTGCAGCGCATCGCGGGCAGTCGCGAAAACCAGAAACCAGGCTCCCAGCACACCCGCATTGACCAGTGTACACCAGCCCAGTACACCACGCACTAGCTCAAGATCCATGGAACTACCTTACTCATCTGCCACAGATTCTGAAATCTTTCCGCCATGTCTCTGACATGTCAACCGGAACAGTCTCGTAGCGGCATAAACACACCCGGCCTGTATCGTACACACCCGGACCTTCTGCAGGATATGCCCAAATCCAGACTCAGTGGACTGTCCCGCTGATAACAACGTTCACCGGCCCGGAGTTGCGGGTATCAACCGGCTGGACACTTCCGTACAAGTCCCCTGGCTGCATCATTGCCTTTCCGGACTTTGAAATTCTTGCGATGACCTCAACCTGCTGCATGCTGGACAAGGTCAGACTCGGTACCATCGCCAAGGAGTCATCCAGCATTACCGTGGCAGGCAGGCTAGCAGCAGTCATTCTGGCCAGTGCCAAGGGCATCCGGGGCCCGTTCAATGCCCGCGCATAGACAAAAAGTGTGTCGGATTCTGAAATTTTTTCCCGCAATGAGCCACTGATAGATACCTGTACAACAATGGAAGCCCCGCCATCCACTTCCCTGCTGGCGAAAGCGTCCTTTCCGGTTTCCCGCACAGCATTCAGGGTATCCATTCCCACCTTCTGCCTGGCATCATTCAAATAGGTCTGCAAGGCCGCCTGAACTTCTCCTTGGTCGCTCGGTACCTGCCGCAAGAGTTTCTCCCAGTGACTCACCGCACCCGGATAGTCATGGTTATGATACGCGGCATACCCTGCATACCATAACCCCCGCTCATGCCCGGGATCAATTTGCAGGGCCTGTGCCAACAGCCCCACGACTTTCTCACCGAACTGCTGCCCCGAGGCAAGCGCCTGCGCTTCGGCATAGGCCACCAGCACGTCGGGGTCCGTACCCCTTGACAGTTCATGAGCTCTCCCGAAGGCACGCACGGCTTCACCGGGTCTCCCCAGAACCAGATAGGACCTGCCCAGCATCACCCACCCATCAAGGTTACCCGGGTCATTTTCGAGCTTCCGTTCAAGGTTCCCGACCGCCTGCTGCACGGGGGGCATCCTGCCCTGCTGCCCGGCCTCCACCTGAAAGTCAGCATCCAGTGCGGGCAAGCCATTGCTGATCTTCAGGTAAAGAAGCACGGACATGGCAGGAACTGCCAGCAACACCAGGACTGGCAACAGCTTGCCGCTTCTTTTCCATGCGGGCTCCCGGTAGCCTTCGAGGTCATCGATAAGTGTCCGCTTCAGGTCGGACCGGGCCGCCTCGAATTGCTCCTTGTCAATCAGGTCCCTTTCCAAATCCTCTTCAAGCTCACCGAGCTTCCTGTCGTAAATTGCCCGGTTGACAGACTGGCGACCAAGGTCCACCTGCAGGTCCTTTGCCAGTAACGGCGGCAAAACGATCAGCAATGCAGCAGCAATCAACAGCGCACAAATCAGCCAAAATGCAAGCATGCCGGGCTACTCTTCGGTTCGGTCGAGAATCGAGTCGACCTTGGCCTGCTCATCTTCGGTGAGCGGCGCATTGCCCACCTTTTGCTGTTTTTTGAGTACACGGGCCAGCACTAGGAATGCAATGATAAGAAACACAAAGGGTCCGAACCACAACAGCAGGGTCCGGGGCCTGACAGGTGGCCTGTATAGCACGAAGTCACCGTATCGATTCACCATGAATTCAATGATCTCGGAATCTGCAGCCCCATCGTGCAGCATTTTCCTGACTTCAGCCCGTAAATCCTTTGCCAGGTCCGCGTTGGACTCTGCAATGGTTTGGTTCTGGCACACCAGGCAACGCAGCTCATCCAGCAAGGAGTGGTAACGGTCTTCGTGTTCCGGGGCTACGGCGACAGGCCTTGCCATGGCCGTCACACAAAACAAAAGCCCCGCAATGATGCAGCCGGACCTTTGCATTTCACGCGGCCTCGTCCTGCAGTTTGCGTATCAGCGGCAGCAAGGTCTCCTCGACATCTTCTTGCGTGAGAACACCGATATGCTTGTGGCGAATCACCCCTGTCTTGTCGATGACAAATGTCTCGGGAACTCCATACACCCCCCATTCAATCCCGACCCGGCCGGACTTGTCCACGGCACTGGCGGCATAGGGGTCACCGTGCTCCGTCAGGTACTGCCTGGCCTCGGAAACATCATCCTTGTAGTTCAGCCCGTATATTGTAACGGCCTGGCGCGAGAGCTCACTGAGCACAGGATGCTCCTGGCGGCATGCCAAGCACCACGTCGCCCATACATTCAGCAGGGATACCTCGCCCGGAAACTCCCGTTCTGAGAACATGGCCTCGTTATCCCAAAGGCGTGGCAGTGAGAATTGGGGAACCGGCTTGCCAACAAGAGGGGACGACACCGCAGTAGGGTCCTTGTACAGGCCGACCACCAGGAAACCGGCCAGTACAGAAAACAGGATTGCCGGAAGAAAGTACCTGAACATGGCG
>JGIcombinedJ30088_10004963_pt1 | contig 11634 bp, 9 predicted proteins | sample PinacodermPK_FD_30088 | JGI IMG/M metagenome (IMG submission 30088)
TGGCGTTCGCGAGCGGCGACCTCGATCGCGCCGCGGAGCTCTATCGGCGGTCGTCGGCCGTCGACCCTCGGTGGGGCAAGCCGTTGCTCAAGCTCGGCATGGTCTCTCTCAACCGCGGCGACATCGAAGGCGCAAAGGAGTACTTCCGGCTGGTCGTGACCGGGGACGCGGACTCGCCGGAGGCTTCGCAAGCCACGTCGATGCTGGCGGCACTGCCGTAGTCGTCTGAGTAGTCGCGGCAGCGACCGCGCCGCCGCGCCGCGATACCGCGCCGCATCAGTGCAACTGTGCGCCCGACCAGACGTTGATCACGACGACGCCCGCGACGATCACCCGCGACGATCACCCCCAGCCCGATCACGGCGGGAGCATCCAGCCGCTGACCGTGGACCAGCAGCCCCAGGATCGCGATCAGGACGATCCCCACCGCCGCCCAGATGGCGTAGGCGATGCCGACCGACATATGCCGCAGACAGAGGGAGAGGAAGTAGAAGGCCGCGGCGTAGCCGACCACGACGACGGCGCTCGGCAGCGGGCGTGTGAACCCGTGGCTCGAAGGGAGCGCGGTGGTGGCGGTCACTTCCGAGACGATGGCGAGAGCCAGGTAGACGTACGGCATGGCGGCGCTCCCCGTCAGGCGGCGAGAGAAACGTCGTAGAGCAACTTGACCCCGATGACGAGCAGCCCGGCGTACACGACGCGATAGAAGAGATCGTCGTCGACGCGAACGTGCAGGTAGCGGCCGAGCGCGACGCCGACGGGCGCGAGCGGCAGCAGCAGGAGCGAGGTGGCGAGGTTGTCCGCCGTCCACTGGCCGAGCCACGCGTAGGGCGCCACCTTCAACCAGTTGACCACGAAGAAGAAGCAGATGCCGGTGGCCTGGAACGTCGTCCGGTGCATCCGCTGGGGCAGCAGGAATGCGTGCAGGGGCGGCCCGCCGGCGTGGATCGAGAAGCTGGTGAAGCCGGCCAGCAGACCCCAGAACCAGCCGAGGACCCGGCGCGGCGGCCCGCTCGGCGCCGTGCCGAGCCCGCGCCAGAAGTACTGCGCCGCGTACGCCAGCGCCACGGCGGCCACGAGCAGGCGCAACCCGTCCGGCGAGACCACCCGCGCCGTCAGGAAGCCGACCACCGTTCCGACCAGCGCCGCCGGCAGCAGGATCCGCAGGTTGGCCGCGTCCCACTGCCGCCAGTAGACGCGCATCGCCAGCACGTCCATGACCATCAGGATGGGAAGGAGAATGGCCGCGGCCTGCACGGGGCTCACGACCATGGCCATGAGCGGGACGCCGACGATGGCGATGCCGCCGCCGAGACCGCCCTTGGCGATTCCGACGATCAGCACCGCGACGGTCGCCGCCGCGTAGAACCAGGGATCGGCGATCAATTCGCCGGCAACGCGAAGACGTAGAGGGCGTTCCCGCTCCGCGGATGGCGGACGTCATCCGCCAGCACGCGGGGCGCGAGGCGCGGGCTGCCGCCGCCGAGACCGGTGGAAACCGCGACATACTGCCGGCCGCCGGCCCGGAAGGTGATGGGGAAGCCCTGGACCGACGTCCCGAGCCGAGCCCGCCACAGCTCCTCGCCCGTCTCCACGTCGAAGGCGCGGAAGCGCCGGTCGAGGTCGCCGGCGAAGGCGAGGCCGCCCGCGGTCGAGAGGACGCCGGTCAGGAAAGTGGCACGCTGCTCGACGCTCCAGACCTCCTCGAGCGTATCGACGTCGTAGGCGGCGAGCTTGCCGAGCCGGCCGTCCGTGCCCGGCATCTCGTGGAACGGCCGCGAGCTCACGCCCACCCCGCCCGAGCCGAGCTCGAGCGCCACCTCGCGCACCGCCATCTCCATGCACGTCTGCGCGAGCGGCAGGATGAGCAGCCCCGCCTCCGGGTGATAGCTCATCGGATGCCAGTTCTTGCCCCCCGCGGTGCTCGGGCAGGCGGGGACGAGCTGCTCGAACTCGGCATCGACGATGTCCTGCCGGTAGGTGACGGCACCGGTCTCCGGATCGATGCGATCGAACACGTTCTGGTAGACGGTCTCCTTGTGGCCGAGGAAGGCGCCGGTCTCCCGGTCGAGCTTCCACAGGATGCCGTGCTTCCCCGCGCTGAACACCGTCTTGCGCGTCCCGACGTCGACGAGCACCCGCTCGTAGACCTCGTCGAGGTCGAGCGTCTCCGCCGGGACGTGCTGGAAGTACCAGTCGAGGACGCCGGCGCCGGGGTCGATCGCCACCGTGGAGTTGGTGTAGAGCGCGGCGTCGTCCCCAGTCATGCCGCGGCTGATCGCCGCCCACGGCTTGGCCTGCGCCACCCCGAAGTAGACCCGGTCGAGGTCGGGGTCATAGCTGCCGGTAATCCAGGTGTCGCCGCCCGCGCGCAGGTAGTCCGGGAGGTCGGCCCACGTGTTGCCGCCCGGCTCGTCCGACCGCGCCGTCGTGTGGAAGCGCCACCGCTGCTCGCCCGTCGCCGGGTCGTAGCCGCTGATGAAGCACGACTGGCGCGTGAAGCGGTCGCAGCCGCTCAGCCCCTGCACGAGCGTCCCCCCGGCCACGAGCGGCCCGCTCGTGTTGCGGAAACCGTCCGCGTGATCGGCGATGATCGTCTCCCAGACCTGCTCGCCGGTCCGCGCGTCGAGCGCGACGAGCCGCGCGTCCGGCGTGGCCACGAAGAGCTGCTCCCCGTATATCGCGAGGTTGCGGCTCGACCCCGAGTAGCCGGGGGTCCCGACCGCCACCCGGTGCTCCCAGATGAGGTCGCCGCTCACCGCGTCGAGGGCCTGCACGACGGGGCCGATTCCCGTCACGTAGAGCACGCCGTCGTGCGCGATGGGCGACGGTGCGTTCCAGCCGCCCTCGGGGAGGGCCCAGATCCAGGCCAGCTCCAGGCCGCCGACGTTGCCGCGGTCGATGTCGGCGAGCCGGCTGTGGCTCCACGCCTGGTAATTGCCGCGGATCATCAGCCAGTCGTCCGGATCCGGGTCGCGCAGCATGGCGTCGGTGACCGGCCGGTAGCCATCGACGACGCCTGCCGCGATGNCCCCGGTCTCGACCGCGCCCGCGGCGAGAGCCGCGGGACCGGCCGGGACCGGCACAGGCCGCGCCGCCGTGGGCGCCGGCGGCGCGTTGGGGTCCGGGCTCGATGCCTCAGCTCCCTCCGCGGCGGCCGAATCCGCTCCACCCGCCACCGAGGCGATGGCAACGGCCGCGCTCGCGTCGAGCGGCGTCTCCCCCGCGGCCGCGCCGTTCGCCTGGAGCAGGTAGGCCACGATGTCGACGTACGCCGCGTCACCGAGGGCGCCCGGCCGGTCGGGCGGCATCGACAGGCGCATCCGCTCGAACAGGTCGCGCGGCGTCAGGTCGCCCCAGAACTGCAGGAAGCTCGCCCCGGCCAGCGGCGGGGCCTCGAAGCTCCCCTGCAGGTTCGCCTGGTGGCAGGTCGCGCACTCGCGCGTGTACGCGGCGCGTCCCGCTTCGGCCTGCGCCGCGGTGTACAGGGCCGCAGCGACCTGCTGCTTTGCCGCCACCGGATCCGACGCGCCGCCGAGCGCGGCAGCGCAGGCCAACGAGACGGCCGCGCGCCGCATCCGATCGTGCCTTGGGCTGGTCATCGCGTCATCCGCCATCTCCGGTTCCTGGCCCGAGCCCGCCAACCTCGTCTGACGGTTCCGGTCGGCCCCGCCCCACCCTGCAGGAGTCCGCGCCGTTCCACGGCGCCGGCTCCTGGCCATCCTAGCCGCCCCCGTCGGGACTCGGCTCGTGCAAGCGCTCGACTCGGCGACGACAATCGCCGCAAGACCCACGACCAGCGTCCAATCCTGGCGCGCCATCCCTGTACCTCCAAGACGCTATCACGCCTGTACCCCGAGTCGATGCATGGTCAGCCGTGAGGGATGCACAGACCGTGCCGGCAGCGCAGGCACGTTGGGAATCTCGGCGGGGCGTTATCGGAAGCGGGTCGCGCGACCCACAGACCCGCTACGGGTCGAGGCGCGGTACGAGGTACACGCCCGACGGCGCGGCCGGATGGGACCGGCCGCGCCGCGGGCTCCGACTTCAGGCGAAGGCCGGCGTCTACGGATTCTCCTCCGCGGCCCGTTCCTCGTCGCGGCGGTGACCGGCGAGGATGCCCGTCATGCTGTAGTTGCCCTCGTGGCAGGCGTACTCGAACATCGGCTCCGTGCTGCGTTGCATCGGAATCGATGCCGTCCACGACTCGCCCCAGGTGTTCGGAGCGTGCACCGTGAACGTGTAGTCGAGCGTGCCGTCGTCGACGCGCGTCAGCCGCTCGACCAGGGTCATGTCCGGCGTCGTCCCGCGCCAACGGCGCTGGTCGTTGAAGTTCGCCGTCTCGATGACGAGCGTGTCGCCCTCCCAGTGGCCGCGCGAGTCGCCCGACCATTGCCGCATGTGGTCCGGTAGCGTGGGACGACCGTCGAGCGGCACGACCCGCACCGTGTGGACCATCTCGGTCACCAGCGCGACATGGTCCGGCGTCTGGAACACCTGCAGGATCTGGTTGTAGCCGCCGGGCGTGATCGGCGGGCCGGCGTTGAACCCGAGGATGCAGCGATCGTAGGGCGTCCGGTCGGTGTAGGAGTCCGCCGGGTGCTCCGCCAGGTAGGCGCGGCGCGCTGCGGTGCGCTCCGCGCCCTCCTCCGTCATCTCCGGCAGCCGCCCGTTCGGCGGGTCGATGACCAGCGAGGTGCGCCGGGTGGCGACCGTGCTCGTCCCCTGGTCGAGCCAGAAGTTGTTGTAGAAGCCGGGCGCGCCCTCCTCGCCCCGGTCGACGCTCTCGGTCGACGTGGTGCGACGGGCAGCCCGGTTCAGCAGCTCGTCGTTGCGGTTGACGACCTCCTGCTCGCGGCGCGCCGCCTCTTCCTCGGTCAGGAACTCCTGATCCGCCAGCTCCTCGGGCCGTTCGAGCGGCGTGATCGTGCGGAAGTCCCAGGGGCCCTGAATGTCCGGATCCCCCCACGCGGTGCGGGCGGAGCTCTGGGCCGCGGCGGGCGCGGCCAGCACCAGCGAAACGACGACCACCGCCACCGCGGCGGCGCCCAACGACCGGAACAGTCGATGTCGCATTTGATTACCCCCTCGGTGTCGCGACTTGCCGATTGCCGCCATCCTACTACCTTTCGCGCCCGGGCTCGACTCCGACCGGGCGGCGCTCCTGCCACGACGCCCGCGGCCGTCGCCCGACGAGCGGTAGCGGCGCTTGAAGACCGCAGGGGATCCGCGGTACGGTCCCTGTGCGTCACGCTCGCGCCACGCGCCCGCGCGGGGCCGAGAGCGCACATCGACCGGCGGGCCGTTCCCGGTCGGGACGGACCGTCGACGTCGCCGCGACGGCGGGAGGAATGCAATGACCGAACGAGAGGTGCGCGGCACGCGCATGAGCCGGCGGGAGGCGATGCGGATGCTGGCCGCCGGAGCCGGCCTCGGCTCGCTGGCGTCAGGCGGCCGGATCGCCGGCGCGGGGGCCGGGGCCGGAACGGGAACCGCAGCCGGAACGGTCACCACCGCTCCGCAGGCGGCGGAGCAGGCCGCGACGCTCACGTTCCCCGAGGGCGCCATCGTGCGCACGGTCCTCGCCGACGTCGACCCGCAGGAGCTCGGCGGCGGCGCCACGCTGTTCCACGAGCACCTCTCGTTCGCCTACAGCACCCCCCCGCCGGAACCGCGGCGGCCGGGAACGCCGGAGCCGGAGCCGCCGACGAACGACGCGATGGTCGACCTGCTGGTCGAGGAGCTGCGGATGGCGGCCTTCGACGGCGTGAGCTGCATCGTCGACTCGTCCATCGGACCGCGCACGCCGCAGCAGCTCGCGAACCTCACCGCGATGGCCAACCGCTCGAACGTCCACGTGGTGGCGGGCGGCAGCTACTTCCTGCGGCCGCGCTACCCGGAGGCGATCCGCGGGCTGTCGGAGGAAGCGATCGCCGACCTCCTGGTGGAGCAGGCGGGGCGCGAGCGGTGGGGCGCGCTGGGCGAGGTGGGAACCTCGTTCCCGGCGATGCACGACGACGAGCGGCGGATGCTCCGCGCGGTCAGCCGGACGCACCTGCGAACGGGGCTGCCGATCTTCACCCACGTGCCGCACGAGAGCTGCCCGTCGTGCGCCATCGAGCAGCTCGACATCTACGAGTCGCAGGGCGTCGACCTGGCGCACCTCTGCATCGGGCACCTCTCGACCATCGAGCGCTCGGACGACCCGGGCTGGACGACGCACCGGGAGATCGCGGGGCGGGGCGCGTTCATCGGCTTCGACACGGTGGGCCACCTGATGAGCGCGTCGTTCATCCCGGAGCGGGAGAAGGTGGACATGGTGCTGAGCGCCCTCGAGGCGGGGCTCGACGACCACATCCTGCTGGCGTCCGACTTCGCCAACCCCGTGCAGCTCAAGACCAACTGGGGCAACGGATTCTCGACCGTCCTCGTGCAGTTCGTGCCGAAGCTGCGCTACTACGGCGTGCCCGAGGCTACGATCCGCAAGATACTGGTCGACAATCCACGGCGCTGGCTGGCGCATGTCCCGGCCGCGTAGCAACGGGAGGAGGCTGCGGTGACCACGGGCAAGCGGTCGCTCGGGACGGTGGCGGGACTCGTGGCGGCGGCAGGGCTCGGCGCGGCGGCGCTCGCCCCGGCGCCGGAGCCGGGCCCCGCGCAGCTCGCATCTCCCGACGGCTGGGAGGTGCCGCGGACGCCCTGGGGCGCCCCCGACCTGCAGGGCATCTGGGACAGCAAGAGCACGACGCCGCTGGAGCGGCCGGCGGAGCTCGCGGACCGCGAGTTCCTGTCGGACGAGGAGATCGCCGCGGTGGAAGCGGCGCGGGAGCGCCGGGCGCGCGAGGGGCGCGACGTGCGCGCCGAGCGCGGCACCGAAGCCGACGTCGAGGGCGCCTACAACAACATCTTCAGCACCTTCGTCGGCGTGAGCTACAGCCGCACGCGCCGGTCGTCGCTGATCATGGACCCGCCGGACGGCCGCCAGCCCCCGCGGACGGAGCTGGGCGCCGCACGGCTGGCGGCGGCGCGCGCAGCCCGCACCCGGCCCGCGCGGACCGACCTCCCCTACCCCGTGGACATCGGCCGCTCGTACGACAACCCGGAGGACGTGCGCCTCATCGAGCGCTGCCTCGGCGTCGCTCTGCCCTGCATCGGCGGCCTCTGCGGCTACAGCCGCATCGTGCAGAGCCCGGGCTGGGTCGGCATCTACTACGAGCAGGGCCACGGCGGCGGCGCCTACCGCTCCATCCCCCTCGACGGCCGGCCGCACCTCGCGCCCGGCATCCGGCAGTGGCTCGGCGACTCGGTGGGACGCTGGGAGGACGACACGCTGGTGGTCGACACCACGAACTTCACCGACCGCACCGATTTCCTCGGATCGCGCGAGGACCTGCGCCTCATCGAGCGGTTCACGCGCATCGGCCCGGACCTGATGCAGTATCGGATCACGGTCGACGACCCGACCGTCTGGACGCGGCCGTGGACCATCGAGCTGGCCCCGACGCTGCAGGACAACCGGCAGAACCTGATCTTCGAGGCGGCCTGCCACGAGGGGAACTACGCCCTGACCACGATGCTGGCCGGCGCACGCCTCGAAGAAGCGGCGGCCGAGGCGGAGGCGGCCGGGCGCGACGGCGACCGCTAGCGGCTCGTCGAGGCCCAATGACCCGCGCCTGTGACCGGACGCCTATCGCGATGACCGGTGACCGCACGCCTGTCGATGACCGATGACCGGCGGCAGAGGAGAGCAGCGATGACGAGACAGACGGCCTGCGCCGCCGCGGCAGCGCTGACGCTGGCGCTGGCGGGCGTGCTCGCGACGCCGCCCGTGGAGGCGCACCATGCGTTCTCGGCGGAGTTCGACGCCCGGCAGCCGGTTCACTTCGAGGGTACGGTGGTCCGGGTGGAGTGGATCAACCCGCACGCGTGGATCCACATCGACGTCACGATGGAGGACGGCTCGGTCGAGCGCTGGATGATCGAGGGCGGGAATCCCCACAACCTGTTCCGCCGCGGCGTGCGCCGCGACGTGCTGCAGGCGGGCATGGCGATCGTCGTCGACGGCTACCGCGCGAAGGACGGCTCCCGCCGGGCCAACGGACGCGACCTGACCCTGCCCGACGGCCGCACGCTCTTCGTCGGTTCGTCCGGCACCGGCGCTCCGCGCGACGGCCGCGACCCCTTCGAGCCCACCGATCCCCGCTGACGACCGACCGACGATTCCCCGGGGCGGCAGCGCCGCCGGCGCGGACGGCCGGTGGCTCGGTCCCAGGTGCGAGGTAGACCAGTGCAGGAACGAACCACCCGTGTGATGCGTGCGGCGGCCATGGCCGGCCTCGTCGCCGTGGCGGCCGGCGCGGCCGTGCGCGAGACGTCCTCGACGCAGCAGACCGCGGGCGCGGCGGGCACTGCGCAGACGGCGGGCGCGGCCGGCGCTGCGCAGACGGCGGGCGCGGCCGGCGCTGCGCAGACGGCGCGGGCGGGCGCTGCCGGCGCGGCGCAGACGGCGGGCGCGGCGCAGACGGCGGGCGCGGCGCAGACGGCGGGCGCGGCGCAGACGGCGGGCGTTGCGGGCGCGGCGCAGCCCGCGGCCGCGATTCCGCGGCTGGCCGGGACCACGCACCCGGACCTGCAGGGCGTCTGGCAGGCGATGCGCGAGGTGGACTACGACCTGGAGGGCCACGCGGCCGAGGCCGCGGTGGCGCTCCAGCCGGGAGTCCCCAACGGCCAACCCGTGCCGGCCGCCCCGGTCCTCGCTCTCGGCGCTCTCGGCGGCGTTCCGCCCAGCGCCGGGGTGGTCGTGGGCGGCGCCGTCCCCTACCGTCCGGAGGCGCTCGCCCAGCGCGACGAGAACCGGGCCGAAGCCCTGGCCCGCGACCCGCTGGTCAAGTGCCTGCTGCCCGGCGTGCCACGCGCCACCTACCTGCCGTTCCCCTTCCAGATCACGCAGGGCCCCGACAAGGTCCTGATCGCGTACGGCTTCTCGAACGCCGGGCGCACGATCCACCTCGACGAGGTCGACCCGCCGGGCGTGGTCTCCTGGATGGGCCACTCCGTCGGACGCTGGGAAGGCGACACGCTGGTGGTCGAGGTCACGGAGCTCATGGACCAGACCTGGTTCGACCGCTCCGGCAACTACCACAGCGGCGAGCTGCGGGTAGTCGAGCGCTACACCCCGATCACGCCCTACCACCTGCAGTACGAGGCCACCATCCACGACCCGGCGGTCTTCACCGAGCCGTGGACCCTCTCGCTCCCCCTCTACCGGCGCATGGAGGAGCACCCGCGCGTCCTCGAGTACCGCTGCGTCGAGATGGTCGAGGAGCTCGTCTACGGCCACCTCCGCCGAGAGCAGCTCGTGCGCCGCTGGGAGGGCGACTACGGCCGCCGCGGCGGCACCCTGGTCATCGACGTCACGCGCCTCCCGACCGAGCGCGAAGCCGAGCCGTAGGGTCCGCCTCGCACCAGCGCCGAAGTCGCGCCACGCGGCCTGAATTGGCCCGCAGCCAACAGCTAATCCGCGATGATCGCGGCCGCCGGTCCCGTGAGCTCGACGATGTGGAGGCCGGTGTCGGCACGGTCGACGAGGTAGATGAGGCCACGGTCGTCGACCTCCACGTTGTTGGTCTGGATGGCCACCCCGCAGGTCTCCACCCCGTCGATGGTGGCGCAGCGCTCGGCGGTGCGCTCGGTCGTGGCCGGGATGTAGTAGGCCACTTCCCGCAGGTCGAACGGGTCGCGGACGTCGATGACGCGGGCGCCGGCGTTGAACCACGACACGACCATCAGCTTGCCGTAGAAAGGCGGCTCCATCGACCACTGCGGCGCGTGCGGGCCGAAGCGGCCGCCGCGGGCGCAGAAACCGCCGCTCGATTCCGGCACCTGGAACGTCGAGATCGGCAACGGATGGGCCTCGTCCGTGATGTCGAGCATCAGCGTCACGTGCCGCGTCTCCTGGCACGCGTTCCCCACCGATTCGGAAACCACGAACAGGAAGTCGCGGGTCGCGTGGTCGCGGTTGCCCGCGTAGTCGGGGATCGCCACGTCGAGGAGCGGCATCGCCGTGTGGCCGCCCCAGAACGACGGCAGGTCGAGGCGGCCGACCTCGGGGTAGGCCAGCGCCTCCGGGCTCGACGCGAGCGGCGCGGCGGCGTCGGGGTCGCCGCGGAGCAGCTTCTCCCGGTCGAGAATCTGCACGGCACCCTCGGCCGACGTGCCGTAGGCGAGGTAGACGCGGTTGTCGAGGACCACCGCCTCGTGGATCCCCGAGCCACCTGGTATCGGCCCCGCCGCGTCGGGCTGCACGCCGGGGAGGCTGAAGTCACGGATGCGCCGCGGCGCGGCGGGGTCGGCGAGGTCGAAGATCTGCAGCACGCGCGGCGCCCGCCAGCCGTCGACCGTGCCGACGAGGTGCGCGATGCCCGAGTCGCACTCCCACCAGCTCTTGTGCGTGTGCTGCGCGCCGGCCGGCGTGCGGCCCATCTCCGCCACCGTCAGCAGGAACGCGGGACGGGCCGGGTCGGTGACGTCCCACAGCTCGTGGCTCCGGTTGCCGTTCGACCGCAGCAGGTAGAACCGCCCGTCCTCGCCGTCCGGGAGCCGCCCCCCCTCGCACACCTGGACCATCTGCGCCCCGCTCGCCCCGCCGGTCGGCGGGATGTGGGCCAGGTAGATCGGCGCGTCCGCGGCGGTCACGTCGACGACCGACGTGCCGTTCGGCTCGACGGCGCCGGTCAGCGGGTTGACGGCCTCCCCGGCGTGGTGCCCGACGTAGAGGATGCGGCGCTCCCCCTGCCGCACCGGGAGCGGCTGGTAGGCGGACCGCCCCTGCAGATTGTGCAGGCCGACCAAGCGCGTGTTGAGGCGCTCCTCGCCGTGACCGGCCCGGTCGGGCTGCGACTGCCCCACAGCGAGCATGGTGGCGATGGCGACCAGGCCCGCGACGAGCGTCGTCTGGACAGTGCTACGTTTCGCCATGCTGGGTAGGCTCGACGTCGCAGACCGACCGGTGTCTACCCGATCCGCACCCCGGTGGACACACGCCGCCCCCGCGCGGTCAATCCTTCGGCCCATGGTCTACCTCGCGATCGCATCCGTCCTGTCCATAGCGGACGATCGCCACTTCAACATCCGAGGAGTCTGGCCGTCGCCCGTTCGCCGCACGCACGCACGGGCGGCCAGCATACACCCGTCCGGAACCCCCGACACAAGGCCTGCGTGCGCGCCGTAGGCAGGCGTACCAGCACGGGTTACAGTCCGCACAATGTCTGGAAGCCCTGCGCGCAGGCCGCGTCCCGGAGCTCGGCGGGCGACAGGCTCGCCAGGCGACGGGTCCGGCCTCGGAGGACGATGCGGAGGTCGGCATCCGCCGGCGGTGCCCGCTCCGGGGTGGCCGCGGTTGCCGGGTCGAGGTTCGCGCAGCCGGGCGTGAAGCCGAGCGCACAGGCGCGCGCGAAGAGCTCGGCCGCCAGCGCCGGGCGCAGGGCCGGCTGCACGAGGACGCCGTACTCGTTGCACGCCCAGCCCGACCCCGCGTCGCAGTAGGCGGCGGTGAGGCGCGCGGCGTGCCGGCAGCCGTGCGGGCGGCCGTCGGCGCACGCCGCCAGCCAGAACGTGACCCACTGGCCGCGGTGG
>JGIcombinedJ30088_10004972_pt1 | contig 11619 bp, 10 predicted proteins | sample PinacodermPK_FD_30088 | JGI IMG/M metagenome (IMG submission 30088)
GCCCCGGCCCGCGCCTCGACGCCCAGCAGCGCACGGCCCGTCATGTACTCCGGCACCGGAGCGCCCGCCAGCGCCAGCGCGGTCGGCGCCAGATCGACCAGGCGCAGGTGTCCGCCGCCGGTTGCGTCCGGTGTCGTGCCGGCCGGCCACCGGGCGATCACGGGCGCCTGGCCGGCGCTCCCGATCAGGAACACGGCCGTCGTGCGCTCGAGGCCGTCCTCCGCAAGCGCGGCCAGCACCCGCCCCACCTCGGCGTCGAGGGCGTCGCCGGACGCGGTCAGGTTGAACAGGGCGAAGAAGGGACGCTCGGGGTCGTGGGGCGCCCCGCCGCACCCGAACGCGACGGTGCAGGGGTACTCCCAATCCTTGCGCCGGCCCCGCCAGTCGGCCTCCGGCCCCGCCGCGTCCCAGGCGCCGAGGAGCCCCGGCTGCGCAAGCGCGTCGTCGCCTGCGCCTTCCGGGTCGGCCTTGGCAGGGTTGGAGAGGCCGGAAAGGTTGTGGAGCGGCGGGCCGGATCGGCTCGTGTAGTAGCCGGCGCGCCGGAGCCGTTCGGGCACCACGCTCACTTCCGCCGCCGGCGGTGCGGCGAGACCCTCGTCCGTGAGTCCGAGCGCCTCGGCGCCGATGCCGGTCAGGAGCTCGGACCGGAGGGTGGCCCCGGACGCCGGCCGCCCGGCTACGTCGTACGTCGAACCCGCGGCCGCAAGGGACGCGGCGTGCGTCCCGAGCGGAGCTCCGAGCGCGTCGGCCACCATCCAGACGATGTTCGGCGGGCGGGGCGGCCCTCCCCCGCCCGAACGGACATCCGCGACCGCGGCCGGCCGCTCCCCGCACGCGGCAGGGAGGACGGCGAGCAGGCAGGCGGCCAGCCCGAGAAGTGACCGGCGAGCACTCGCGTCACGACCGGCCCTCATCGGCGGCCCTTGGTGACCATCATCATGTGCCACGGGCTCAATCCGGTTCCTGCAGCGTCCATCCGCCCGCTGCGACCGGCAATCCATGGCATCATACCGCGACGACACACCCGGCGCGGGAACGCAGGAACGGGAGGGTTCCGATGCCCGATCGCATTCGCACGGCGTTGACGTCGGTGGTGCTGGTCGCGCTCGTGGGCGCGGCGCTCGCTCCGGCCGCGGCGGCTCAATCGCCGCTTCGCACGCCGGACGGCGACCCTGACCTCCAGGGTCTGTGGAACTTCTCGACCGCCACCCCCATGCAGCGGCCGGAGGATCTGGCCGGGCGCGAGACCCTCAGCGCCGAGGAGGCTGCCGAGTACGAGCAGGCGCTGGCCGAACGCCGCCGCGCCGGCGACTCGACGTCGCCCACCGCATCGCTCGAGGCGCGCGTCAGCTACGAGCAGGCCATCTGGTTCGAGCAGGGCAACTCGCTCGAGCGCCAGCGCACCTCGCTGATCGTCGACCCGCCGAACGGGCGCATCCCGGCCGTGCGGCCGGATGCCGCGGCCCGCGGCGAGCTGACCCGCCTCCTTCGCGGGCGTCACGCCCACGGCCCGGAGGACCGCGGCGTGTCCGAGCGCTGCCTCCTCGGTTTCAACTCGGGCCCGCCGATGACGCCGAGCGTCTACAACAACAACATGCAGCTCTTCCAGACGGCGGACCACGTCGTCATCCTGAACGAGATGGTGCACAACGCCCGCATCATCCCGCTGGACGGGCGCGCGCACCTGCCGGACGGGCTGCGGCAGTGGGTCGGCGACTCACGGGCGAGCTGGGAGGGCGACACGCTCGTCGTTACGACCACGAACTTCCTGCGCGAGACATCCTTCGGAGGGTCGAGCGCCAGCCTGAACCTGGTCGAGCGGATCACGCGCATCGACGCCGACACGCTGCGCTACGAGTTCACGGTGAGCGACCCGACCGCGTGGGCCGCGCCCTGGACCGCGCGCGTCGACATGACGCGGACCGACGAGCCGCTCTACGAGTACGCCTGCCACGAGGGAAACTACTCGATGGCCAGCTCGCTGTCGGGCGCGCGCGCGCTGGAGGCGTCCGAGGGCGGCTCGAACTAGCGCCCTGACGGGCGCGTCGGGAGTCTGCACGGGTAGGGAGTACTCCGGGCGAGTTTCTACGGCGCAGACTCCCAGCCCCGCGAACCCGAAGACGAGAACAGAGGTCCTGATGACCGAGAGAACCGGGATGCTGCTCGCCCGCTTCGCCGTCGGCACAGCCGTGCTCCTGCTGTGGGCGGGAGCGTCGGCCCCCGCAGCGGCCCAGGAGGCCGATGCGTGGGAGCCGCCGCGGCTCGCCGACGGGCAGCCCGACATCAACGGCACGTGGAACAACGTCGGCGCCGCCCACATCCCGCTGGAGCTGCCCGACGACGTCGCCGGCCGCGACCTGTCCCTCGCCGAGATCCAGGAGCGGGTGCGGGCGCGGTCCGACTCGCGCAAGGCCGTGACCTGGCAGGGGCACGAGCAGAGCCGCGGCGTCGGCGCCTACGCCAACTACTGGTTCGACTGGTTCTGGAAGGAGCCGTCCGGCGTCGACGCGCCGGCGCTGCTCGTCGAGCCGGCCGGCGGCAAGGTGCCGGAGATGACCCCCTGGGCGAAGGAGAGCGTCTCCTACCACCGCGAGCACCTGCACGACTCCTACGCCACGATGGAGACGGGCGACCGCTGCCTCTCCCGCGGGACCTACGGCATCATGATGCCGACGGCCTACAACAACGGGAAGATGTTCTTCCAGACCCCCGGGCACGTAGTGATTCTGAGCGAGATGATCCACAACGCGCGCATCATCCCGGTCGACGCCGGCCCGCACGTAGATTCGGCGATCCGGCTCTGGAACGGCGACCCGCGCGGGCGCTGGGAGGGCAACACGCTGGTGGTCGAGTCGGCCAACTTCAAGGCGGTCGCGAACCAGCGCGGCCCCGGCTCGCGGGCGCCGCAGACCGAGGCCCGCAAGGTGGTGGAGCGCTTCACGTTCGTCGACGCCGACACGCTGCGCTACGAGTTGCGGGTCGACGACCCGGAGACCTACACCGCGCCCTGGACCGTCTCGTTCAACTACAAGCGGGACGACGCCTACGTGCAGTACGAGTATGCGTGCCACGAGGGAAACTACGCCGTGCCCAACTCCCTGAGCGGGCAGCGGGCAGAGGAGAAGCCATAGGCGCCCCCAGGCAGACGCCGCGTCCGAGGAGCACGCCTGCGCCCACGGGGCGCTCGTCCGCAGTGCGCGCCGAGTTCGGCGCCCCGCGCCGCCGGATCGCGCTCGGTTGCGGCCCAACCCAAAGCTGATGCGCCAGCTCGCCTACGTCCTGCTCGTCGTCGCCGCCTCGCCGGCTCTCGTCACCGGCTACCTTCTCCTGATGCTGCGGGGCTTCGGTGAGGCGCGCCGCAGCGGGATGTCGATCACGGCGGCCAACGCGCTCTTCAATCGCACCCTGCTGCACCGGCTCGGCCGGCGCCCCGACCCGGTGGCCGCGGCCCTCCTGCCGCGGGTGCCCTACGTATCGCCTACCGGCCGGGTGTTGCTGAACGGACCTCTCTACTGGGCCAGCCGGCTCACGGGCTGGCATCCCCGCTCCCTGCGCTACGACGTTGCGGCGGCGGAGTCGCCCTCGGGGATGGTCGGGGCCCGGACCGCTTTCTTCGACGCGGCCCTGACGCGCTACCGGCCGCGGGTGCGCCAACTGCTCATCCTCGGAGCCGGCTTCGACACCCGCTCGTTCACGCACGCCCGCGGACTGCCGGTGTTCGAGGTCGACCGGCCCGAGATGCAGGCGCTCAAGCAACGCCTGCTGCTCGAGAGCGGCTGGCGCCGCGACGACATCGTGTTCGCGCCCGTCGACTTCGACAAGGACCGCTGGCTCGACGCGCTCCTGGCCCGCGGCTTCGACCCGGCGCTCCCGACGTTCGTGCTCTGGGAGGGCGTAAGCTTCTACCTGACCGCGCCGGCGGTCGGCGAGACGCTGCAGATGGTCGCCTCGCTCGCCCCGGGCACGGTGCTGGCCTTCGACTACTTCACGCGGAGAGTCGCGGAGCCGACCACGCGCTCGGGCCGGCTGGTGCAGCGGCTCAGCCGCCTGAACGGAGAGCCGTTCCGGTTCGGGCTCCGGACGCGCCCCCCGGCCCGGGAGCACGCCGCGGCGTTCGTCCGGCAGTACGGGCTGCGGCTGGAGGACTATCGGGCGATTGGCCCCGAGGCGCCGCCGCGGGAGCCGCTCGGGGGGTTCGTCGTGGCGGTGCGGGAGTAGTGTCGCCGGGAACGCATCTGCGCCGCGTCGGCGCCACGGAAGGAACCTGGGCATGCGGAGCAGCCGGAGCGCTCGCACGGCGGTCGTGCTGATCGGGCTGGCGGCGTTGGCCGGACTCGGCACCATTCCCGCGGCCGGGCAGGACGGGGACAGCGCCTACCGCCTGGTGGAGGATTGGCCACGGTTCCCGGCCGACGCCGAGTTCGAGATGGGAACCGGCATCGCCGTCGACGCCGAGGGCACCGTCTACGCCATCTCGCGCGACATCGACCACTGGGCCGGCCATCCGCTCGCGATGAGCCGGTATCGGGGCAAGGGCTCGATCTGGAAGTTCGACCGGCACGGGAACTTCCTCGGCCTGTTCGCGGAGGAGCAGGCGTTCATCGGCCCGCACAGCGTATACGCCGACGGCGACGGCTACATCTGGGTCGTCGACCGCGACGGGCACCAGGTGAAGAAGCTGACGCCCGACGGCACGCCGGTCCTCGCCCTCGGCGAGTACGGCCGCTTCGGCGACGACGAGACGCACTTCAACGGCCCCACGAGCGTCGCGGTGCTCCCCAGCGGGGACTTCGTCATCGGCGACGGCTACTGGAACTCGCGCCTCGTCTGGTTCACCGCCGACGGACGGTACATCCGCCAGGTCGGGGAGTACGGCAACGGTCCGGGCCAGCTCGGCGTCGTGCACGCCGTGGCTTTCGACGCCCGCGGGCGGCTGATCGTGGCCAACGTCTGCGGCGGCGCGCTGCACCCCTACGTCACCGCGCCCGGCCAGATCGCGGCCGAACGCCTGCAGCCGATCCCCGGGTGCCGCAGCCGTTTCGACGTCTNCGGCCAGGACGGCGGCTACGAGGGGCCGTGGTCGGTGGTCGAGGGCGCGCTGACGCTGAGCATCGCCGCGTACGGCGGCCGGATCTACGCCGGCACCACCGGCGCCGAGCGGGGGCGTCAGGACGTCGTGGTCGTCGACGCCGAGACCGACCGGATCGTGGACCGCGTCGCGAGCGCCAACGTCTACGTCCACCAGATGGCGCTCGACCCCGCCACCGGCGACATCTACGTCGCCTCGGTCTACCCGGAGCACGGGGGCCGGCTGCGCGGCCCGGAGGGACCGTCGTTCGTTCGCTGGACACGCGACCCGCGGTAATGAGCCGGGCGGCGGGTCCGCCCGTGAAGGGTCGCCGGCGTGTACCCGGATGGAACGGAGGGGTGTCATGAGAGCATGGCAACAGCTCGCGGCGTGCGGCGCAGCGCTGGCAGTCGCGCTCCTGATCGCACCGGCCACCGCGCTCGGACAGCAGGCAGAGGACGGATCGGCGCCGTGGACGGCACCGCGGACGGTGGATGGACAGCCCGACCTGCAGGGCGTCTGGGCCAGCGATTCTGCGACGCCGCTCGAGCGGCCGGCCGAGCTCGCCGACAAGGCGACGCTCACCGACGAGGAGGTGGCGACGCTACAGGAGCGGGCGGCCCGTCTCTTCGGCGCCGACGCCGGCGACGCCGCGTTCGGAGAGAGCGTGTTCCGCGCGGCGCTGAGCGACGCGCAGGAACACCGCTCCGGCGACGGCGTCACGTCCGAGACGCCGCAGGGCACCGGCAACTACAACCACTTCTGGCTCATCGACCGCTGGTTCGACAACCGGACCTCGCTGATCGTCGATCCGCCCGACGGCCGGATTCCGCCGCTCACGGCGGAGGCCGAGGCGCGCCGGGCGGCGGCCGGCAACCGGCCGCGCCCCCCGTTCCCGACGGGTCCGGAAGACCTCGGGGCGGGCCTGCGCTGCAGCGGCGGACGCGTGCCTCTGACCGGCCGCGGCTACAACAGCAACTACCAGATCGTCCAGACGCCGACCCACGTGGCGATCCTGATGGAGATGATGCACGAGACTCGCATCATCCCTCTCGACGGGCGCCCGCACGTGTCGCCCGCGTTGCGCGGCAACCTCGGCGACTCGCGCGGCCGGTGGGAGGGCGAGACGCTGGTGGTCGAGACGACGAACCTGAAGCGCGCCACCAACTTCAGCGGCGCCTCGAGCGAGCTGCGGCTCGTCGAGCGCTTCACCCGCGTCGGACCCGAGACGCTGCAGTACGAGTTCACGATGCACGACCCGACCACCTGGACGCGGCCGTGGACGGCGCGCCTCTTCATGCGTCCGTCCCCGGGCACGGGCCTCATCTACGAGTTCGCCTGCCACGAGGGGAACTACGCCATCGCCAACACGCTCCGCGGCGCGCGCCTTCAGGAGGCGGCGGAGGCGGAGACGAACCAACCCTGACCCGCATCGCCACCGGTGAGAGAAGACAACCACGAAGAAGGAGTCGACCGATGAGACGAATCGTGCTGATCGTCTGTACCGCCCTGCTCGCCCTGCCCGCCCTGCCGGCCGTCGCCACGGCGCAGGACGACGACGCCATCGCGACGGCCCTGCTCGCCGCCCCGACCCGCGCCCGGGACGACGCCGGCGTCGTCTCCTGGGATGACGACGGCGCCCGCGTCGTCCTGCGCGAGTCGTCGAACGGCATGGTCTGCTGGGACCAGTCGAGCTGGCCCGGCCAGCGTCCGTTCAGCGTCCGCTGCACCGCGGAGGCCAACCTCGCGCGAGTCGAGCAGAACCGCGCGTTCCTGATTCAGGCGGGGAGCGCCGAGGACGCGCGCGCCCTGTTCGACGCGGCGGAGGCGGACGGCAGCCGCGAGGTGTCGCAGTTCGGCACCAACTACTACTCGCTGCAGGGCAACGACCCGGACAACGCGTTCCCGCACGTGACGATCTCGACGCCGAACGCCACGGGCGAGTCGCTCGGCCTGCCGAACCGGCCGAGCGCGGCCACGGCCTGGGTCATGAACGAGGGCACGTCCGGCGCCCACATCATGATTCCCGGCCGGTAGTACGCGGCCGGAAGATTCGGGCCGTCGTCCCGCTCGGGGCGGCGGCCCGTGACCGGGCTTGCGGAGGAGTTGATCGATGATTCGAAGAGTGTTGCTGGGAGTACTCGTGGCCGGTCTCGGGATCGGCATCGCCCGGTCGCTGGCGGTCGAGGCGCAGGAGACGGAGGCCGCGGGCGACGGGCCGCGCTATGTGAACGAGACCGACCTCGTGCGGCCGGACGACTACCGGGAGTGGACGTTCCTCAGCTCCAGCCTCGACATGACCTACGACGCGCCCGGCGCGCGTTCCGGCCCGAGCCGCTTCCAGAACGTGTTCGTGAACCGCTCCTCGTACCGCGCGTTCCTCGAGAACGGCCGCTGGCCGGACGAGACCATCTTCGTCCTCGAGATCCGCGAGTCGAGCCGGGAGGGCGCCATCAACGATGCCGGTCAGTTCCAGGCCGACCTCGTGGCCCTCGAGGCCGAGGTCAAGGACGACCGCTTCGCCGACGGCTGGGCCTTCTACGACTTCGGCGCCGCCGGCTCCCTGCGCGACGTCTCCGAACCGCTTTCGGGCGCCCGCGTCGCCCGTTGCATCGAGTGCCACACCGAGCACACCGCCGCCGAGCGGACGTTCGTCCAGTTCTACCCGACGCTGCTCGAGGCGGCGCGCCGCGCGGGCACTCTCAAGCCGGGCTTCTGAGGCGCCACGGGCCCGGGGACCTCAAGGACGAAACCGAACGCACCTTCGGACAACTCGCGGTGCGCAGCGAGCACCCGACGCAGGTTGGCGCCCGTGGCGCGGTTCCGGTCGTCCTGCGTCACGGACCCGTCCGGCTCTCGTCCTCAAGGCGAGAAGATGTCGTCCAGGTGGAGTTCAAGGCCAGCGAGGAGCGGCGAGCGCAGCGTCTGTTCCCGACCGAAGGTGTGGGTGGCCGTCAGCATGCCCGCCCGTTGGCGATGGACGGAGACGGTCTCGGCGATGGGATCGACCAGCCAGTACTCCGTCACGCCGTGACCGCCGTAGAGATCACGCTTGCGGCCACGGTCCCGGTCGGCGGTGGCCGGGGACAGTATTTCGACCACCAGATCCGGCGCGCCCTGTACATTCTCGCCGCCGCTCAGCAGATGCTCGCGTTCCCGGGAGACGAACAGCAGGTCCGGCTGCACGACGTCGGTGTCGGACAGCACCACGTCGCAGGGGGCGCTGAACAGCTTGCCCAACCCGCGCTCTTCGATGAACACGTTCAGCTGTGTCGACAGCGCCATCTGCACTCTCTGGTGCCGCAGATTCGGGGCAGGAACCATCAACAGGTCTCCGTCCAGCAGCTCGTAGCGCTTGTCCGGTGGTGCGGTGCGGTAGTCCTCGTAGGTGAACTTGACGACGGGTTGGGTGTTGGCCACGTCGGTGCTTCTCCCGTTTGCCGGCCCTCGCCCCCTACTGGCCGAAGCTCCACCGGGCGCCGAGGAAGACGCGCCGCGGCGGGGTGAAGCGGATGCCGTCGCCGAAGGCGTTGCCGCCCGCGCCGGCCACGAGGTCCTGGTTGCGGATGGAGTCCTGGTTGTCGAACAGGTTGAAGACGTCGGCGAACAGCTCCAGCCGGTAGTCGACGAAGCGGAAGTTGTAGAGCAGGCGGACGTCGACGATCCCGTAGGCCGGGTTGCGGAGGGTGCCGACCGCGGCCGGCGAGAGCCAGCGGCGGGTGATTCCGGCGAAGTCGAACTCCTCCTCCGGCGCCACCCGGACCGGCAGGTTGCGGCGCGAGGCGCGGAACGTGCGACTGGCGAACGTGCCCGAGTTCCAGCGCCAGTTCGCGCCGACCTGGAAGCCGCCCAGCCAGTGGTACGAGGTGCTCACCTTGAAGAGGTGCGCGATCGAGCCCGGCTGGTCGCCCGCCTGGTGCGGCGCACGCGGGTCGAGCCAGAGCACATCGCCCTGGAAGTCGGCGTTCGAGTCGGAGTTGGTGTTGCCGCTGGCGTCGCCGTAGGTGTAAGCGGCCAGCGCCTGCCAGTTGGCGCGCAGCCGCTGCCGGAAGGTGAGCTCGACGCCCTGGTAGTCCCGCGCGCCGCCCGCGAGGGTCCCAATCACGAAGTTCGATTCCGGGAAGGTGTCGTAGCCGAAGTAGTCGAGCCCGAGGAAGAGCGACTCCGGGTGATCGACCGGCCCCGGGTAGTTCGTCGTGCCGTCAGGGCGGAACGCGTAGAGGGCCATGTCGTAGTCCTCGATGATGTCGCGCGTCCGCCGTTTCGTGTAGAGGGCCATGAAGCTCCGGCCGCCGCCGAGGTCGGTCTCCCAGCTCACCTGGAAGTCGTCCGTCCAGGGCGTCTTCGTGGTGGGCGCGAACAGGGCGTCGGCCTGCTGCGGCCCGCCCCGGATGCGGTAGGTCACCCACTGGTCGTTGGCCCAGACCTGCTCCTCGCGGACCGACCCGGTGAGCGTCCCGGCAAAGTTGGTCAGGTTGTTGCGAATCGGGTCGTAGTACTTGCCGTAGAACGCGCTGAGCCGCTGGCGGCCGTTGCCCGCCGGGTCGTACGACACGCTGAGGCGCGGCGCCAGGGTCCAGTCGAAGGTGAAGATGTTGGTGCCGTCGGTCGCGAAGTGGGAGAAGCGCTCGGTGCGGAGGCCGAGGTTGAACGACAACCGGTCGGTGACGTGGAAGGTGTCCTGCAGGAAGAAGCTCAGCCCGTGCGAGCGGGTCTCCTGGGCGCCGACCGCCGACTGGTACACCCGGTCGTAGTTGACGGCCCCGTGCGGGTTGCCGGCCGTGCTCGCGAACACCAGGCCCGCGGCCAGCTCGTCCTGCGAGATCACGCCGTCGCCGTCGGCGTCGTAGCGCGCGTAGAAGTCGGCCCGGTCGGGTCGCTGATCGACGGTACGGATGAAGCCGTTGTAGTCGCTGCTGTTGGTCGGGTCGAAGCGGTTGTCGGTGAAGCTCCCCGCGATGAGCTCGCCCGCGGTCAGGCCGGCCAGCGACCCGGCGAGCGACGTGTACAGCCCGCCGTCGAACACCGTGTCGCGGAAGTTCGCGTTGCGCATGAGCTCGACGCCGCCGTGCACGGCGTGCCGCCCCACCTGGACCAGCGCCGTCGCCTTGAAGCCCTCGGTGTCGCGCTGGTCCACCTCGTCGACGCCGAATCCTCCGAGCTGCTCGTCGGCGAGCGTGCGGATGTCGGTGTTGCGGAACACGACGCTGTTGCGGGGCCCGTCCACGGCGGCGAAGTCCGACACCTCGCCGTTGTGCTTGCTGTAGGAACCCTCCACCAGCAGGTCGCCGAACAGCCGGTTGTACTTGGCGTGGTAGTTGTTGCCGCCCTGCACCCGGCTCCGGTTGCGCGCGTTCGTCACGTCGCGGTCGCGGCTGCCGCTGATGTCGGTCGGGTCGTTCAGGAAGGTGACCGCGAGGGTGTCGCGGGTGGTCGGCGTCCAGGTGCCGCGCGCGTAGAACTGGTCCTGCGCCTGCTCGACGGTGCGGATCACGTCGACGCCGTCGAGGGCTACGACGGTGTCGTTGCGTCCCAGGCGGCGGTAGCTGCCGAAGAACCACGCCTCGTTCTCCACGATCGGCCCGCCGCCGGTGACCGCCGTGTCGAACCGCGAGAACTCCTGGTCGGATGCGTTGCGGTTCTCGGCGACGAGGCCGTCGTTCTGGAAGAAGTAGTTGACCGAGCCGCTGATGCGGTTCGTGCCCGACTTCGTGATGACGCTCGACAGCACGCCCGGGGCGCCGACGTACTCGGCGGGAATGCCGCCGGTCAGCACCTGCTGCTCCTGAATGATCTCCGTGTTCAGGTTGGCGCCGAACGTCCCGCTGACCCCGTCGGTGACGTTGATGCCGTCGATGTAGTAGAAGTTGTCGCGCGAGACGCCCGCATCGCCGCCGATGTCCCGGTAGTTCAGGCCCGACTTCGACGCCGGGTTGCCCGGCGAGTCCGGGTCGTCGGGCAGGACACCCGGCACGAGCTGCAGGTAGCTCTGGTAGCTGCGGCCCGTGGGGACCGCCTCGGTCAGGTCGAGGGTGATGTCCTCCGCGATGACCGCGCTGGTCACGTCGACGACCGGCGGCGCCGCGGTCACCGAGACGGTCTCGGTCAGGCTGCCGACCTGGAGCCGAACGGCCACCGATGCCGTCTGGCCGGTGCGAACCAGGACATCCGCCCGGGACGTCGTCCGGAAGCCCGCCAGCTCGACCGTCACCTCGTAGCGGGCCGACGGACTCAGGGCGCGCAACTCGGCGAGGCCGCGGAGGTCGGTGAACGCGACCCGCGTCGTCGCCGCGTCTTCGGCCGACGCGGTGACGGCGGCGCCCGGAACGGGCAGGTCCTCCTCGTCGACCACCGCGACGCGGATGTTCCCCGTGGTGGTGACCTGGGCATGCGCGGGGAACGCGTGCATGCCAAGAGCCGCGGCGAGCAGCGCCGCCGCGAGGCCCATCCCTCGTGCGGTTCCGGGATGCACTCGTGGTCTCCGCCGGGCGGTGCCGAGCCCCAAGGCGCGGCCGTCAGCCGGCGACCACCGGCTCGCGGCGTCCGATCCA
>JGIcombinedJ30088_10004975_pt1 | contig 11614 bp, 10 predicted proteins | sample PinacodermPK_FD_30088 | JGI IMG/M metagenome (IMG submission 30088)
CGTGAAGTGCGCGCCGTGCGACGGGGTGGGGCCGCCTTCGACACGGGAGGAGATTCTCGGTGTGGCGGGGACGGGGATCGAGCGCGTGGCTGCGGTGAGGTCGGCGGTGGGGCCGGATGTGACGGTGCTGGTGGACTGCCACAGCAGGTTCGAGCGCCATACGGCAGGTCTGGTTGCGGAGCAGCTTGCGAAGTCTAATATCGGGTGGTTCGAGGAGCCTGTGGAGCCGACGAGGGATGCGGAGGAGCTGGCGGAGATTGCGCAGGAGGTGTCGATGATAACGGCTGGCGGCGAGTCTGGGTATGGGCGCGAGTTCTTCAGGTCGGTGGTGGAGTCGGGCGCGCTGAATGTGGTGATGCCGGATGTGAAGCATTGCGGCGGGCTTGCGGAGGCGCGGGCGTCGGGGTTGGCGGCAATGGAGGCTGGCGGCGATGTATCGCTGCACAGTCCGACTGGGCCTGTGTCGCTGATNGGCGGCGGGCACGCGACGGCGGCGATGCCGGGTGCGATACATCTGGAGCACGCGGTGTACGAGGCGGACTGGCGGGCGGAGCTGGTGGAGCCGTATGAGCGCGTGGAGGGGGGCAGGCTTTGGATGCCGGATGGCGTAGGACTTGGGGCGGTGTTGAATGAGGCTGTAGTGGAGCGGTATGGGCGGTACTGGGAGGGGAACTAACGACGATTGACAGGATGGGGGAGGATGAGATGTCGAGGGGTAGGCTTCTGCGCGGGAGAAGGCAATGAATGTCGGGTTTATCGGGCTGGGGAACATCGGGAAGCCGATGGCGATGAATGTGGTGAATGCGGGGCACGTGACCAAGGTTCACGACGTCAGCCCGAAGGCGGCGACGGACCTGCTGGAAGCGGGGGCGGTTTGGGCGGAGACGCCGGCTGATGCGGCGCGGGGGAGCGATGTGGTATTGGGGTCGTTGCCGGGGCCGCTGGAGGTGGAGGCGGTGGTGAGCGGGGAGCAGGGCGTGCTGGATGGGGCTGCGGCGGGAGCGGTGTACATAGACCTGGCGACGAACTCGCCGAGTATGGTGCGGAAGTTGCATGCGGTCTGCGCAGAGAGAGGGATCGAATACATTGATGCGCCGGTGAGCAAGGGGTCGGGGGGTGACTCTGCGGACCGGGGTGTGCTGACTGTGATGGCGGGGGGTGATCCTGAGACGCTGGAGCAGGTGCGGCCTGTGCTGGAGGCGATCGCTGATCCGGATTTGATCTTTCACTGTGGGCCTGTGGGGGCGGGGGCGACTGTCAAGCTGTGCAACAATCTTGTGGCGCATACGACTTTCAGCGTGGTGGCGGAGGCGCTCACGATTGGGCTGAAGGCGGGTGTGGAACTGGAGACGCTGGCGGCGGTGATGGCTGTGGGATCTGCGTCGAGTCCGAAGATTGGCAGGTATGAGTCGGTGTTCGACCGGGACTTCGATCCGGCGGGGTTCGCGTTCGTGAGATCGGATGCGAAGGATGTGCGGCTGGCGACTGAGCTTGCGCGTGAGGTGGATGTGCCGGCTGACATAGCTGCTGCTGTTGATCAAAAATATGTGGCGGCGGTTGCTGCGGGGATAGGGCATCTGGGCGGGTCGGCGATTGTGCAGGTGCAGGAGGAGCGGGCGCGGGTGGAGTTGCGGCGGGGGAGTGGAGGCGTGTCCGGGCGCTAGGACGACAACACGAGGACAGCGGCGGCGACTGGCTCTCGGCATGGTAGTTACAGCAAAGGCACGCTCGATGGTTCTTCCCGTTTGACTGCGTCGTGCGCCTGAAGTACCATCCAACCCGAACAATTACCACATTACACTTACCACATTGCAAGGAGGCGCGGGCATGGGTGCGATAATCGGTGAAGGCGACTTCAGGTACGAGCACATAATTGACTGGCACAAGATGCCGGAGGGCGCGAGGCTTATCGAGACGCCGGGCGTGGCGGTGGACTCGCAGGACGATGTTTACGCATTCAGCCGGAATCCGGACTACCCGGTTATGGTATTTGGGCAGGACGGCGCCTTCGTCCGCGGATTCGGGAAGGGCATATTTGGCAACCGCACGCACGGCATATACGTCGGTCCCGAGGACACCATCTACTGCGTGGACGACGGCATACACACTATCACCAAATTCACCCGCGAGGGCGAACTGCTAATGACCATCGGCACATCGGGCGTGTCCTCCGAAATATGGAAGGGAGAGCCGTTTAACAGGCCCACTCACGCCGCGGTGTCCAGGAAGACCGGCCACATATACATTTCCGACGGCTACGGCAACTTCAACGTCCACAAGTACACGGGCGAAGGCGAGTATGTCAAAAGCTGGGGCGGCCCCGGCATAGATCCGGGCGAGTTCCTGCGCCCACACAATATCGCGGTGGACAACGATGACCGCGTGCTGGTCGCGGACCGCGAGGCGCACCGGATACAGGTCTTCGACGCAGACGGAAACGTCCTGGACGTTTGGAACAATATACATATGCCTAACGGCATGACCATCGGGCCGGACGACAATATATACGTGGGTGAACTACCTGGCGCGACCCAGGCCGACCCTACGCCGCCTCGACATGGACACCGCGTGACCATCTACGACAACAGCGGCAGACGACTTGCACTGCTCGGCGCGGATGACGAAGGCGAGGAGTCCGGCGCGTTCATAGCTCCGCACGGCATGGGAGTTGACAGCCACGGCAACATATACGTCGGCGAGGTCTCCTACACCATACGCGGCAGCCGCATGGACCCGCCCAAAGAACTCCGCAGCTTCACCAAGCTCGCCAAGGTCAGTTAGGCAGGTATAGCCGGCCGCCCACATACGGTGGTTCTCGCGGCAAGCAGGGCTGTCGCTGCGGTCGGTGTTCGGTTGGATGCGAAGGATGTGCGGCTGGCGATTGAGCTTGCGCGGGTGGAGTTGCGGCGGCGGTGAGGACCCTAGAGATGTAGGGGCGGCTGCGTGTTTTTCACGCCGAATCTCTCCATTCAGAACGTCGGAGAGTAAATGCGCCTTGTTTAACGCTCTCTCGATTCCCGTCTGCGCGGAAATCGTAAGACGCGTTGGTCGAAGGTGCCGTTTAGGACGTCGATGGCCATAGCGAACATTGTTTTGGTGCCGCTGATAAGACTTCTGTTGCCTGTGGTTTCCGCAGTGCTGTAGAAGCGGGAGTATAAGTGGTTGGAGCCGCTGAAGCCGGAAATCAAGGGCATTTGGGCTTATGTATGAAAATACTGAACCGTCATTGATTGAACCTTCTGACGATGCAATACTCTGGCGGTATCTGTCGCTGCGGAAGTTGCGATCATTGATAGAAGACCGGTCGCTATTCTTTTGTCAATTGGACAAATTGGTTGACACTCGTGAGGGTAGCCTGCCACAAGGTACCGCGAATCACATCCGGAAGTCCTTATCTACACCTGATAAGGAGGAGAAGATTGGTTCATTCGAAGACGTGAATCGTCTCGTTATCGCAGTCAATTGCTGGCATATTCACGAATACGAGAACTCTCTAATGTGGGATGCCTATGCCAAGCAGGGAGTTGCGATTAGGACGACGTTTGCTTCTCTAAGAAACAGCCTTGATATGGCATTTTCGCATGTACAGGGAGGCATGGTTCGCTACATCGACCATGACAAGGACGAAGAGAATCGCGCCCAGTCTTTGGAGCGCGGCAGTCAATGGTCGGCAATAGAGATGGCCACTTTGAAGCATCCTTCCTTTGAAGGCGAGAAGGAGTTTCGTCTCATCACAAACTTGCTTGACGACGTGACGATTATGAATGAATCGACTGGCGAAATCACAAAGCCCATACGGATAGAGAATGGGATATTTGTGAATGTGAATCTGTACAGGATGATGCATGAGGTGATTCTATCGCCTCATTGCGATGATGAGTCGGAACGTGCCGTGCTATCCCTGATGCAGTCAAGATCCACATTGGCCGAGATACCTGTAAGCAGGTCTACCTTATACCATTGATATTTTCTAAGTGGGGAGTTAAGAGCAAGTCAGTAACATCTTCTTCGCTCAGCGGTACCGTTTCATCTCGACCAGTAGGAAGGCTAAGTTGGGCAATCTGACGCAACCAGAGATGATGTAAAACGGAAGCCGGGAGCATCTTAAGGGCAGTCATGGCAAGCGGATTCGCGGCGACAATGGTCTGTTTCGAACTATTAGTGACTTTCGCGGTACGGAATTACGTCAAGAATGGAAGCTCAAAGCTAGTCTATGATTCCAAGGAGGCCGTTGATGGCGACGGCGAGCGCCATCTTAGTGTAGTGGGAGCAGGTCAGTATGGGAGCGTTCTTACTGACTCAGCGTTAAGCCGGACAGGAATTAAGTACGCGCTGGGATAGCAATAGTCTTCTGCGGACTCGTCTATGACGCGGACTGTGCTTTGCGGCAGCGGTGTCGGGCATCAATTTAAAGATCTTACCTGTTTCGAGCGATGCAGGAAATTCGTCACTTTGATACAGACAGGATAAGTCACAACTGGTTTATTCAACTCTAGCGTTTGTCTGTTCTGTACCAATCAAAGACGGCAGGTAGCTTCAGTCGTAGACTGGCTGGGGAGTGAGGAATTTAGGTTCTTCACTACGCTGCGCTGCTTTCTGAGTGACAATTGGTGGGAACGCTATGGCAGGAAGACAATGCGCAGAAACGTTGTAATTAGCGCTTCCTGGATTCCCGCTTGCGCGGGAATGACGGGATTGGTGAATGGCTCTTAGTCTATTTTTTCTCCCAAGACCTCGATGGCAAGGGCTGGATTTATTTTCTTGCCGCTGATTAGGCTGTTGATGCCGATGGACTCGTCGGTGCCGTGGAGGCGGCTTAGTAGGAAAGGGCTTCTTCTATTTCGGCGGTCAGTTTGATTGGCAGGAAGAATGCGTCGGGATATAGGTAGTCTTCTCCGGATTCGTCCAGGATGCGAATCAAGCTGTGCTTGGCGGCAACATCGGGCAGGGTTCGATAGATTTTGCCGACTTCGAGCGAGGCAGGGTAGTCTTCATTTTTGACACAGACGACGTATTTCATTGGCGCTGTCAATTCTGCACCCCCAATCCTAACCTTCCCCCGTCGAGGGGGAAGGGACTTTTGCAAGCGTCTTTTACTTGCCGTTGAGGATGTCGATGGCTAAGGCTAGCATTATCTTGGTGCCGCTGATGAGGCTGCTGATGCCGATGGACTCGTCAGTGCCGTGGGCGCGGCTTAGCATGGGGTCGTCGTCGGGGTGGGAGCCGTTGAAGCCGTAAGTTACGGTGCCTAGCGGACGGGTGAAGCGTGAGTCGGTGAATCCGGTGCTGATCGCGGGGACCCACTGGATGTCGTCTATGCCGAGCGCGGCTGCTGTGGCTCTCTGAACGCTCCTGCCCAAGTCTGTGTCGAATGAGGAGGAGTTGGGGACTGCCATGTAGTCGATCTCGTAGGTGGTGTTCGGGATGCCTTCCAGGATGGAATCCAATTGCTCACGGAGATAGTCGTCGCTCTGGTGGGGGAGCGTGCGGACGTCGCACGTGAGGCGGATGGATTCGGGGACGCTGTTGGACTTGATGCCGCCCGTGATCATAGTGGGGGTCAGGGTCATGCGTGACAGCGCGCGCATCATAGAGGCGAAGCGCGGGTTTTCAGTCTCGACTTCTGCGATGATTTCGTCGACGTTTTCCGCGGAGGGCTTGTGCTCGATGGCGAAGGCTGATAGGTGGTCGAAAAGGCTTGTCTCGGTGTCGCGCTCGGGCTCGTATGCCTCGATGCGTTGCAGTACGCGCTGCAGGGTGTAGAGTGCGTTGGTGCCCTGCCAGGGAACGGATGCGTGAGAACTGACGCCTTTCACCTCGATTTCGACCTGGAGGCGTCCCTTTTCGCCCGTGCCGAGTAAGTATGTGAGACCGCTGGGGGAATCAATTGGCGTTCCGCCACCTTCGTTGACTGCGAAGGGGGCGCGGATCTTGTCAGCGTGATTATCCGCCAGCCAGCCGAAGCCGTAGCGTCCGCCATGCTCTTCGTCGGCGCCGGAGCAGAGGATCAGGCTGTCTTCGAGCTGGATTCCGTTGCGAACGAGGAGGCGCATGGCGTAGAGCTGCGCGGTGAGCAAGCCCTTGCAGTCTGATGCGCCGCGTCCGTAGATACGTCCGTCGGCGATGGTTGCGCTGAATGGAGGGAAGCGCCACTTTTCCTCTTCTTCAACGGGGACGACGTCTGTGTGGGACATGAACATCAGGCCGGCGTCGGAGTTGGTGCCCTCGATGCGGGCGATGATGTTGCCGCGTTCGGGGGTGCGCCCGAGGATTTCGGACTGGATGCCGTCCTCGGCGAGCCAGTCGCGGATGTATTCGCATACCGGTGTCTCGTCGCCCGTGGGCATGAAGCCTGAGTTGACGGATGGGATGCGGACGAGAGCTTGCTCGAGTGCGATGATTTCTTCTCGCTGTGCGTCAACTTGCGCGAATAGTTCTTCGAGAGATGGCATGTGGTTCCTCCGTGAAGTTTTCTGCGTGTAAGCTGATTGGTGTCTTGATGCGTCAGTTTACCAGTATGTCGAGAGGTTTCAAAGGCGCGACGCAGCGAATTAGGGCGCGGAACGGCACCGCGGGAAAGTCGTGCGGATCTTGCCTTGGCGGGAGTGGCTATTGAGCGGGTGATGTGGCTAGGCGTCGAAGATGCAGGTTGCCATGAGGAGGACTGCGATGCTCTTGGCGTCCTGGATTTCGCCGAGGCGAATGAGTTGCTGGATGCGGGAGAGGGGTACTTTCTCGACCTGGATGTCTTCGTCGTCATCTGCCTGCAGGCTGCGGGGGATGAGGTCTTTGGCGAGGTATGCGTACATGAACTCGGTGCAGAATCCCGGTGATGACCAGAAGCCGCCGAGGATGCGGAGGTTGCGGGATGCGTAGCCAATCTCTTCGGCGAGTTCGCGCTGGGCGCAGTCGTCGGGGTCCTCGCCTTCCTCGACGAGACCTGCGGGGCATTCCAGAAGGGTCTCCTTTGCGGCGTAGCGGAACTGGCGGACTAGGTGGACATTGCCATCGTCGTCTATGGGGCAGATTACGACTGCGTTTGCGTGGTCAACGACCTCGCGGACGGATGTGTTGCCATTTCGCATCAGGATGTCGTCAACGCGGACGTTGATGATTCTGCCTTCGTATATTTCGCGTGAGGATATCTGCTCTTCGGGCTGCATTCGGCTTACCTTTCGGAATCGGGGGCATTTGAACCGGGCGGCGGGCTGTATGAGGGCGTGTCCATGCCGAGGGTGCGTCGTGTGAGCGCGGCGTAGAACGCGGTGGGCGCGTGACGGCGCAGGAAGCGAGTCGAGTAGGCGCTCTTGCGGATGAACACGCGGTCTTCGCCGTGGAGCATGGTGTCCCTGAAGCCGTCCACGCTCAGCAGGGCTTCGTGCTTATCGCTTGCCTGGAGTTCAAGCTCGGTGTTGTCGGGGAGGATCAAGCCGCTGCGCAGCCCGGTGTGGGCGGCTACGGGTTGTATGAGCATAGCCATCGTTTCGGGGGACATTATGGGGCCGCCTGCCGAGAGGGCGTAACCTGTGCTGCCGGTCGCGGTAGATACGATGACCGCGTCGGATCGGTAGCTGGTGAGGATGACGCCGTCGATGGTTGCCAGGATGTCGAGTAGTCTTGCTGAGCCGCCCCTGCCGACAACGACATCGTTGAGGGCGTGGAGTGTCAGGTAGGGTTCCTGTTCGTCGGCGTGCCTGACGCTCACTTCGAGCATCATGCGCTCTTCGAGGCGTGCGCTGCCGTTGAGGTAGCCGGGGAGTTCCTCCATCGCCTCATGGACCTGCAGCTCTGCCATGAAGCCGACCCTGCCCATGTTGATGCCGACGAGAGGGACGCCGTATTCGAAGATGGTGCGGACTACTCGTAGGATGGTGCCATCGCCGCCTGCAACGACGATGAAGCGTGTGTCGTGCATGCGGGGGCGCATGTCGTCGAGGTTTTCGGCGGCGACCATCCAGCAGTTTTCACCGAGATCGAGGGAATTCATGACGGCTTCGGTCATCTGCAACGCCGTGGGGTGCTGGGCGTTGTACACGAAGCCGATTTGACTGGGTGTGGTCATTTTATCGAACCTGACATGGCCGGACAGGATGGGGACTTACGAATCTTGCCTATCCTCATGCTAACCTTCACCCGCTTCGAGGGAAAGGGATAAATTGGCGCTAGTTATGATAGCAGGACGCCGGCGGCGGACCGTGCGAGGTTGAGGAGGGGTGTGGGGTATATGCCGAAAAGGAGAGTGCCGATGAAGCCTATTGCTACTGCGAGCTGCATGGGCAGGGGGAAGGCAACGCGCTCGTCCGAGGCGGGTTCGGAGAGGAACATCGCCTTTACGACGCGCAGGTAGTAGTAGGCTGAGACGACGCTGTTGATCACGCCGATGACGACTAGCCATTCGAGGTTTGCCTCGACTGCGGCGCCGAAGAGGTAGATTTTCGCCCAGAAGCCTACCGCGGGCGGGATGCCGGTGAGCGATATCATAGATAGGGCGAGGACGGTGGCGAGGATGGGGGCGCGGCGCACCATACCAGCGTAGTCGTCGATTTGGTCGCTGTTGATGCGGTTGGAGATGGCGATGATGACGGAGAACGCCGCGAGGTTGGTTGCCGCGAAGCCGCCAAGGTAGAACAGAACGCCGGACGGGCCTATGGTGCCATCCGCGCCGGGTGTGCGGGCGGCGACTGCGGCGAGTCCGACAAGGATGTAACCGGCGTGAGCGATGGTGCTGTAGCCCATCATGCGCTTGATGTTGTCCTGGCGGATGGCGACCAAGTTGCCGATGGTCATCGAGAGTGCGCTGAGTACGGCGAAGGTGGCGCTCCAGTCGAGGCTGAGAGTGTCCGCGGGGAAGGCGATGTAGAAGACGCGGAGGATTACGGCGAAGCCTGCCGCCTTGCTTGCCACGGAGAGGAACTGCGTTATGGGCGTGGGAGCGCCTTCGTACACGTCGGGCGCCCACATCTGGAAGGGGACGCTGGCAACCTTGAAGCCGAAGCCGGCGATCATCAGGACGATGCCGAACATCAGGGCACTGCTGCCGAAGGGGGTGCCGCCGCTGAGGTCGAGGGCTGAGATTTGCTGCGCGATCTCTGGCAGGGAAGTGCTGCCGGTGAAGCCGTACACGATGACCATGCCGTAGAGCAGGACCGCGGAGCTGATGGCGCTGAGGATGAGGAACTTCATCCCGGACTCGGTGGAGCGGGCGTCCCTCATGAATGCTGCCAGTGCCGCTATGGGCAGGGCGGTAAGTTCGAGCGAAATGTAGATTGTGATGAGTTCGGTGGTGGATGCGAGGAGCATCATGCCTGTCGTGGCGAATAGCACGAGGGCATAGTATTCTGCCTGGAAGCGGGCGAACTTCTTCACATAGTCGGTGGACGAGAGTATGACCACGCCTGCAGAGGCGAGTAACAGGAACTTGAAGAATAGGCTGAACTTGTCGACGACGAGCGTGTTGAAGAGGCCGGGCATCGGTTCCGAGTCGCCGGACAGGTTGAACCAGAGCATCAGGCTGAAGATCAGGGGGACTGCTAGTCCCAGCACCGCCAGGATGGGCAGCACGGTCTTGTTTCGGACGACCAGATCCACCAGCACCAGCAGGGCCGCGAGTGCAACGAGGCTTAGCTCGGGGGCTAGCAGATATAGGTCATTAACTGACATCCGGTACTCCGATAGTTCTTAACTCGGTTCAGGGCAGACGCGCCTGTGCCACTTGTTCCAGCGATTGGGCTATTGGATCGACGCCGCTGGAGAAGACGTCGGAAATGATAGTCGGGAATATGCCCACGGCGATAATGGCGAATACCAGCAGGGCGATGGGCACCAACTGTATGCCTGAGACATCGGTGATGTCGGCGAAGCGTTCCTTGATGGGGCCGAACATCACGCGCTGGATTGTCCAGAGGACGTATCCGGCTGCGAGGACAACGCCGAATGCCGCAATTGCCGTCGGGATTGCCATAGGCTTGAATGCGCCGAGGAAAATGAGTATTTCGGCGACGAAGCCGCTTGTGCCGGGCAAGCCCAGCGAGGCGAGTCCGGCTACGAGAAGGGCTACTGCGAGGAAGGGCATGCGCTTTGCCAGCCCGCCGAGGTCGGGGATGTAGCGGGTGTGAGCCTTGTCGTACACCATGCCAACGAGAAGGAAGAGCAAGCCTGTTATGGTGCCGTGCGTGAACATCTGCATTGCCGCGCCGGTGAGACCGAGCGGAGACACAGTGCCTCCAACGCCGACCACGGACGCCAAACCAATCATGACGAATCCCATGTGGCTGACACTGCTGAAAGCTATGAGGCGCTTGAGGTCGGTCTGGCGCATAACGACAATCGCACCGTAGATGACATTGATGACGCCAGCGGCGGCGAAAATCCAAGCGGCGTCCTGTGCTACTTCGGGGAACATGCTGACGGATACGCGGAACATCCCGTAGCCGCCCATCTTTAGCAGGACGCCCGCGAGTATGACGCTGCCGGCTGTGGGCGCGTCGGTGTGGGCGTCGGGGAGCCATGTGTGAAGTGGCCAGAGCGGGAGCTTGACCGCGAATCCGACGAAAAGCAGGGCGAAGACGACACCGGCCGGGAGCAGAAGGTTTGCGCCGCGGATGGCATCGGGGAGCTTGGTCATGTCGAAGGTGCCAGTGGAGAAGAAGAGCACCAGAATGCCGACAAGCATGAACGCGCTGCCGAGGATGGTGAATATTAGGAACTTCATCGCCGAGTATTCGCGCTTGCTCTTGGGGTCGCTGCCCCAGATGGCGATTAGGAAGAACATCGGAATCAGCTCAAGCTCCCAGAAGAGGAAGAAGAGCAGGAAGTCGAGTGAGGTGAAGACGCCCATTACGCCCGTCTGGAGGGCGAGCAGCCAGATGAAGTACTCGCGGACGCGGAGCTGGATGTGCCATGAGGCGAGGACGGCGACGAGGCCGAGCAAGCCTGTGAGGAGGACTAGCGGCGCGCTGAGGCCGTCGATGCCGAGCAGGTATTGAACGGCGAATCCGTCATCGCCTAGTCCCGGAATCCAGTTGGCGAAGCGGTCAACAAGCTGTATGCCGCCTGCGCCTGTGTCGTAGATTGCGAAGGCGATGATTGCCAGAACGAAGTCAACGACCGCGATGGCTGCCGCAAAGATGCGAGCCTGCGCGTAGTTTCTGATGAGAAGGGCGATAATGATTGCTCCTGCGATTGGCAGGAACACTATCGCGCTTAACAAGCCTGTGAACTCCAAACTTTACCTCTGGTTTTCAGACATTCGATTGTGTCAGGGGGGTCTTCCACCCCCACCCTAATCTTTCCCCGTCAAGGGGAAGGGAATAATTGATGTTTAGCCCAAGAATAGGAATATCGCAAAAATTATCAGTATGCCGACCGAGATGCCCATGCCGTAAGCCTGAAGCTGGCCGGTCTGTGCTTGTCGTATGGCGGTGCCGGTATTGGCTCCGAGCCACCCGCAGAAATTGGCGACTTTGTCAACGACGGACTTGTCCACCCAGTCCAGCGCGTATGAAATGCCGCGATAGAATACCAGCTTTACGATGACATCCTCATAGAGTTCGTCAAGGAAATACTTGCGAGAGAGCAAGGTGTGAATGGGGCGGAATGCCCGTCCCATGCCTTC
>JGIcombinedJ30088_10004983_pt1 | contig 11604 bp, 6 predicted proteins | sample PinacodermPK_FD_30088 | JGI IMG/M metagenome (IMG submission 30088)
GTCCAGGAACCAGCGGTACAACAGGTTGTATTCCAGCTCCTCGCAGAAGGCGCGCTCGCTGCGCACCGAGTACAGGGCGATCAGCAGCGAGGCCTTCAGCAGTCGCTCCGGTGGCACCGAGGCCCGGCCCACCGAGGCGTACATGTGGTCGAACTCCGGCGAGAGTCGTTCCAGGGCCGCATCGGCCACGGCCTTAATCCGCCGCAAGGGATGATCCTTGGGTACCCGCTCCTCCAGGTCTACGATGGCCAGCATGCTGTGTTGGGGGTGGGGACGACCGCGCATCAGGGAGTACCTCCGTTCCTGGATGCCGGCATTCTAACCGGCCGCGTTTTTCAGCAGCCTGCTAATACTACAGTGGGCAAACTTCACTCAAAAGTAGGGTACAGGTGCAGGAGTTTGATGCGGGCGTCCTCAGTCGTGAACTGCCAGTTCACGGGCGTGCCTAGGGCGTTGCGGTCGCGCACCCAGGCCGCGATCTCGGCCCGCAGCACGGCCTCGCTTGCGATGCGCCGGTCCAGGCACTGGGCGGCCAGGGCCGCGAACTCGATTTCGGCGATGTTGAGCCAGCTGCCGTGCTTGGGCGTGTAGTGCCACTCCAGCCGGGCCGCGAGGCGCCGCGCCTCGACCGGGGGGAAGGCCTCGTAGAGCACGCTGGGGTGGTGCGTGTTGAGGTTGTCGCAGACCAGAACCACCTTCTTGGCCTGCGGGAAATGCACGTCCACCAGGTCGCGCAGGACCGCGGCGAAGTCCCGCTTGGTGCGCCGGGCCGTGACCTGGACCGTGCGCCAGCCCTGCTGGGGAGCGGCGATCATGAACAGGTTGCAGACCCCGTGGCGCCGGTACTCGTAGTCGTAGCGGACCGGCTGGCCGGGTGCCGGCGGCTGCGGCACGCGCGTTTCCGCGACCAGCTGCTTGCTGGTTTCGTCCACGCAGACCACCGGGCAACGGTCGTCCGGGGGACGCCGGTAGACTTCCAGCACGTCCTCCATGTTGTGCACGAAGGCGGCGTTGGCCTGCGGGGGGATGCACCAGCACTTCTTCTGCCACGGCTTCAGCGCGTTTTTTTGAGCGCCCGGCGCACCGTTTCGGGTGCAATCGCGTCCACCACCTCCAGGGCCACCAGCTCGGCCGCCAGCAGCTTCAGCGTCCAGCGGGCGCGGCCGGGCGGCGGCATAGCCGCAGCACAGTCGGACTCCGTCCCGCGCGCCCAACCAGCAGCCCCCGGTTGCTGGTTGGGCACCGCCTCCTACCACATCCACGACCTCCAGCAGCGTGACCTCCAGCTCTTTCCAGAGAGCACGCACCACGCGCCAGAATCAACCCACACCACACGTTCCGCGAACGCACTTGGCCACACAGCTGACATGCGAACCTCCAAAATTCGCCCGACTCCCGCCGATGCGTCGCCGCCAAAGGCCCGAAGGGTCACTGTTGCCCAAACCAGCCCACATAGGTGCGTGCCGATAGGCACCCGTAGAACTTGCAGCCGGTGAAGTTGAGGCACCCGAACAGTCACAACAGCAGTTACTGAAGATGAGCGCATGATCCAACAGTCGCACTGGAGACCTCTGCCTCTGATGAGCTCGCGTTCATCAACGATCGCATGCGCCGCACAAAGTTCTTTGGGGACGAAGCTCCCCCCGGTTTAACCTTCCCGACTTGCAGATCGCGCCACCAAGAACGTATATGAACCGCCAAACCGACTCAAATCTGTCCGAACCACCACCTAGAAAGTACATCAGCCAACATCAGAGACTATAGTGGTTCATTACTTCGGCCGCCGCAGACTCAAGTCCCGGGAATAACGTTTGTTGAGTAATTTCAAGTAGTTTGAGGTCATTCAAGATATGTTCCTTCTTCTCATGTGCCACGCTCAATGTGTAATGTCCGTACGGACGAACAGAGTCACTCCACTCCACCGTTGGTTCGTAGTCAAACTGCTCACGGTACGCAGACACCAAGAATGCACTAGATTGTGCACGAATTCGCTCATCCTTCTGCTGTGGCTCAACAACAAAAACGCCATATAAATCCTTCATGTCAATTCGTTCTTCGAAATAAGGCTTTTCCTCTCTGATTTTTTGATAGAGTCGCGCCATGATTGCATCGAAATTATATTGCATTGAAAACGGACGTTGAGGATGCAGCCCTTCCCGACTGAGCAGCCAGTGTTTATCAATTGGCGATAGTTTAGCAAAATTAGCAATAACACTGACTGTGTCGCTATTGAAAGACTTTATCAACGGCTTTGGAAAAGAAAAAATATGCAGGCCGCCGTTCTCACGGTCGTGTTGCCCATCTTTTTTACACGCAAAGAATAAAGCAACCAAAGGGTTTTTCGTGACGTCAAGCAGGCGGGTCTTAAGGCCATAATGCTGGGCAATCTGTAACTGTTCCAATGCCGTATCAGCACTGTTCATTTCTTGTGGTCGGCGAGCCAACAGGTCAACCAACATCTTATCTTCGACATCCGAAAGGTCCTCGCGAAATATAGATGATTTAGGATGCCACCCATATCTTTGCTCACCTCGGAAGTACAAGGGTGTTCCTATGTCAATTTTATGGATTTCATTTAATAGGTCAGCTACAGACTGAATTACAATTTCATCATTTTGGGAGAGCAAATTGGTTGAATCCTCGTTTTCTTCGTACAGTGTAGCTTCCCATAGTTTCGCACACAACGTATTTGTACGGGACAGGATCGCCGTTTCTAAGCGTGCACCAGCCACTACTGCAAACCTGAGATCGGCATCGGAAAGGTTAGCCCATGTGAGATCAGCATCAGTGAGATTTGCTTTCTGTAGTATAGCGTTGTTGAAGTCAGCACCAGTCAGCGAGGCTTGTTGTAGATCAGCACCTCCGACGATTGCATTATCGAATCGAGCAATTGGTGCCACAATATTACGGAGGTTAGCATTTGCTAGATTCGCATCCTTGAAATTCGCGCCCACAAGTTTCGCATTCATGAAATTGGCCCTTTCAAGATTAAAGCCCTGGAAATTTGCTTCCCAACTCAGTTTTAATCCTGAAAAATTAGGCTCAAAGTCGCTGGATGCTCGGCGCACATTCCAAGCCTTCACACCTTCATGCCACCAATTAATATGATTCTGATCTGCCATATGATTTCCCTTGGCGACAGCATACTGGCCTATTCTGATGGTTATACAATTCAGGTATCTGGATTTATGCAATCTTTTCTTGTTGCAATTGGATCAGCAACGCAATGCTGTCGCAATCGGCTTACCCGTGTCTCCCATGGTAACGATGTGGCTTTCCAGGTTTCTCGCTATGTTGCCGACAGTAGACCCCGCGACAAGGTTCTCCACCTCACCCAGGATGGGTTGCAATTCCCCGACCGAACCTTCGAAGACCTTGATGCGGTCCCTCAAAGCGTCATACACCTGTTCCTCCACGGTGTCCGACATCACATAGTTGCGGATGGAGAGAGTTCGCGTTGCTTGATTGATGCGGTCAATGCGGCCAATGCGCTGCTCAACGCGCATCGGATTCCAAGGAAGATCGTAATTGACCAAGGTGCTTGCAGTTTGAAGGTTGAGACCTTCACTGGCTGCGTCAGTGCACAGCAAGATGGTTATCTCGCCGCGGGCGAGTGCCTGGGTCAGCCGATCCTTGGTCACCGGAGTCCAAATGCTTTCGCTGAACAGCCTGGCCCCGTGACCGGAGTAGGTGCCAACCTGGGACCCGTAGGCCGATTGCAAGGCGTCCCGAACATATTCCAGCGTATCCATGAACTGCGTGAACACCAGCATTGCCCTGCCGTCAAGCCGACAGTCATGGAGATACTGCACGAGACTGGCAATCTTGGGATCGCCGGATCCACGCACTGTGGCTTTGATTCTGGCGGCGAACCTGCGAAGTTCTTCCATCTCTTCTGCATTGAACCCCTGATTTCCGCCAGCTATGGACACACTTGGATCCAGCCCCAATTCCAGCAACGCTATTTCGTCATCCGGCAAACCAGTGTCGGTTAGAGCACGCTCGATTGTTCGTTCGATGGCTTGCCAACTGGAAGTCAACCGCCGCCGGTACATTGACAGAAGGAAGCCGAATCCCCGTTCTCTGCCGCGCCTCATGGCCCAAAGGCCGGCCAGAAAGCCATCAAGCTCCCGATACAGGCTTCGCTCCTCCCAAGTTGCGAACTCGATCGTCTCTTTGGATGGCTGCCGTACCGCAAACGCTCCCTGCAAATCCGCATCCCTGCGCGTGCGCCGCAGCATCAGGCGCCAGCCAGGCGAGCGTTGGCGGATGTTTTCCAGGAGTTCACCGCACAGGTCATGCCGAATCAGAGTGTCCGCATCCTGCATGGCATCGCGCCCGGGTTTCCCAAATTCTGTCAGCAGACGTCTCAGGAACGGTGGCAATGCACTGCGTTTGCTGGGCTCCAGCTGTGTTGGCGATGTCTCCCCCACTCCTCTTCCTAGGATTTCCCAGCTTCGATCAACCTTGGGAGCAGCTAGTGCTGTGTAGAACCTTTCGAATTCGGACCAGGAGTGCAGAGGAGACGATCGGGGTTCAGAATCGGGTTGGATGACATTCAGGAGGTCAAACAACTCAACCAAGTGAAGTTGGACCGGCGTCGCGGTCAAAAGCCACAGGGTTCCAGCGATCTTGGCAAGTACCTCTTCTAACAGCTCCAAAACCTGATTCGGCCGCCGAATTCCTGATTTGAGGTCGGAACCTGGACTGCGACGGCGTGCATGGTGCGCTTCATCCACTATTACCAGATCCCAATCCGGTCCTTGCAGTAGACGGTTACGCCAAGCCGGTTGCCGCATCAGATGCCACGAAGCAATGAGCATGGGTTCTTCAAGTGGGTCAGCTACAGACTGCTCACTACCATCAACCTGTAGGAGCCGGCCCCTCTCCAGGCGCGGAACCAGCAGACTGAACTTCTCCGCAAGTTCCTCCTGCCACTGAATACAGACATTGGCGGGGGCCAGAATTAACACTCTCCGGCACTTGCCCTGTGCCTGCAAGTCCTGCATGGCAGCGGAAGCCGTGATCGTCTTGCCCAAACCCACCTCATCAGCCAACAGGCGGGACTCCGGCCATGCGGCAAGGAGCCGGTCACGGCCTTCCCGTTGATGCGGGTAGAGTTGCAGGGGCTTGACAACCGGTTCCGGAATCGGATGCGGCCTGTATTGGACGTATTTCAGCAACTCCTGCCGTACAGCCTCAGGCAGCGAGTATGACCTGCTGTGGGGACCGCCTTGCCACAACCGATCGAGTTCCTCAAGGGTCGCGGGGAACCAGGCTTCCTGATCCAGCCAAGACCGACGGACCGAAAGCGATTCGATGTTCGAGTCCCAACCAGCCAGTGTTTCGTTATTGGACCCTTCAATGCCAACGGCATCGTCCCTGGAATCCCAAAACATGCCCACTTTCTGATGGAAGAGCTGGCCTTTCGGACCGATGATGATGCGGGTTTCAAGTCGGCCTTCCCTCATCAGCCAGGCCAACACCGACAGATGGTCCCGCTCGATGTCGCTTCTGGTAATCAAGGACCTAGCCAGCCGGTCGGCAAGTTCCCGAGGGATTTCCCGACGGCCGCTTAATGCCTCCACATCCTGCGGACTCCATTCCTTCGGGCTTGCCATCAGGCGCATGGAACCGTTGTTACGAATGAAGGATTCCAATCCCGAACCAACCGACGCGAGGCCGCCTGAACTGAAGTATCCGACGGCCCGGGTGTAGCGGATCGCTCTCCCCAGGAGCGGAATGTACACATCATTCAGGAAGTCGTCACCGAGCCCGTACTTGGGTTTCAGTGTCAGATCACGGAATCCAGACATTCCCGACCCAGTCCGTTGCTAACCGTAGAGATCCATCTGCGAGATGCCGGGGTCCGGGGGCTCCAGGTCATGGAACAGGTCCAGGGTTTGGCGCATCGACTCCAAGGTTCGCGCCTCGGGCAGGGCCAGTTCGCCATTGCTGTTTCTGTGTCTTGGGACAACCCTCAGAGCTGCATCCACCAACTCCTTGAGATGCTGGCTCTGATCAAGCTCCCGGTCAGCGAGCCACTGGCGTGACGCAACCGCTCCGTCCTGTTCGTGTATCACCATCAGGGCATGAAGCCGATCAATCCACGTATCCAACAGGTAGAGGGAATCCACTTGGAAAGCCCGCGCCTCAAAACGTCTGACCGGGGTCAGGATCTCGGCGGTGCCGCTCTTGGTCTCCACCAGATGCCAACCCTTGCGCAGTTCGGTCTCCAAATCCAGGTGTGTCGCATGGGAAAGCTTGATTGCCTCGCTGGCGGGGAACTTGGGAGCACCGAAGTCATGCCAGGCAAGCAGCCACCACTGGGTAGGCGGATCAAACTGGTACTCCTGACGGCCCTGGAGCAACCGGGCAATCTTGGTGCGACCGACTTCCTCCCGAGCAAGGTTCAAAACCACCTCAGGCGAAATGACCTGACGATTGCCGTCAGCGTCAAGGTTGCCGGTGTAGACAGGCCAGTGCCGGGACAGAACCGAAAGCACCGAACCGAAGGACGCAAGGGTTACGTCCACTCCTGCTAAGCCATTCTCGGCGTGCCGAATTGCTGCTTCGTGTGCCGCCTCCCGAACTTCCGACTGGATGTCATCCCACCACGCAGGCTCAGAACTCCCTCGCTTGGTACAGGTGAGGAGGATCGTGGCATTTGCCGCATTCTTGCCTTTCTGGTGAAGCGAATGCTCCGACTCGGTGGACACTGGCCACGAAGACTCGATGCGGAAACCGGCGTTGAGGAGTCCCGTGGCCAATGCATTCCAAGCATCAGCTCTCTTGTGAGTGAACATCACCGTCATGGCACCGCTATCTCGCAACACCCTGTATGCCTCGGAGAAGGCACGAGCAATCATGGACTGGTAGTGGTCATCAGCAAGTTCCTGCGCAGTTACGGCACCAGGCGGCTTCTTGCCGCGCCCGGAGTGGGTGGCCATGTCGGCGAAACGGGCTCGGTTGGACACAGCCTCATTGTCCTTGTCGGAGAGGGGCTGTCGACAGAGTTCCGGCCAGTAGGGCTTGAGGGAGCGCCTGAGCCAGACATAGAAGTAGTCCGACAGTTCCCCATACATGACGTTGTCGTAGTACGGAGGGTCTGTCACGATGGCATCAACGGACCGATCCTCGTAGGGGAGTGCCGTGGCTGACGCCAAGGTGGGTTCCGCCGGAAGAATCGATGCAGACTGCTGATCCTGAAGCAGTGTTCCATCGCTAGGGGTATGTACCGTACCCACAAGGTTAGCTATGTCTCGGTAACAGTCCACAACCTGTTCAAGCCCCCAGCGACAGGCATCAACACCCTCCATTTCCGCACAAGCCCACTTTATACTGAAGTTGTGTTGATCAAATGTACTCCTCATTTTGATTCTCGTAGCATCCCAGCTTGCTAGGCGACTGTTGTAATTCGCCACCTTGTCAATCGCGAATGCGAGGTACATGTTGAGCGCCTTGAGTGTATCCAAGTCCAGTTCGTCAGAGGCTTCCTCAAGAACTTCGTACAGGCATTCAACCGCAGTGACTATGGTAACCAATTGGCGGGAAGTGAACATGTCATACCAACGGGGCATGCCGTATCGTTGCGGTTCAGAAGTTTTGTTCCCGTCCGGAATGAACTCTGTAGGTATCAGCCCTTTTGCATCCCATTCCTCCCACTTGACCTTGAGAAACTGCTCAGCTTCCTCCAAGGCAGCGAAGTCTTCGTCAACTGGCACCCTGAACCGGGTCCCGCGGCCGTTGGCGGGACGATAGGCGATGGCTTGCAGGAACAGGCCCATACGTCCGGCACGGGCTTCGGCTGCAATGTACTTGCCATCGAAGGTGTCTCCAGTAAAGACACTAGTGCCTGCACCATTTTTGTAGGTGAACCGATTGCCCTCTGATGCAGTCACGTTGTCGATCAACTCGATTGAGATTGTCCCGGTTTTGCTATCCGGATGCAGTTTGATCGCCACTTTCTGTTGGGCGGTACGGGCCAACCAGTGATTGGGGAGCAGAGGGGTGGGGTGACCAGTGGTGGGACAAGGTACGGTTAGTGCCCAGACGTAACCGCGGATGGTTTCCCCATTCACATGGTGGAAGAATCCCGATAGTTTGCTCTGAATCCGGCGAACCCACTTCTCGCCATGCTCGGTCAGCAACCCTTTGAGTTCCATCCTGTGGATGAACGGGAGGCTGGTTGTTGCAGTAAGAATGGCGGTGGCCACCGGATTGAGTTCAGTCGTCAGCCCATGGCATCCGTATCTCGCTGCTTCAAAGGGAATGGAACCTCCACCACCAAAGGGATCCAACACTACTGGGGGTCTGATGCCTTCAAGTAAGGTGGAGTGATTGAACAGCTTGTGGATCAGATTCCTGGTCGCTTCATCGGGTGTTGATGTGAATGCTCTTCTGTACCCGTAGGGATTGGCACCTAGATGTACTCCTTGGGCTTTTGCCTGTACGATTGCACTCCTCACAGCAACCGGGTCCCCTTTGATACCTAATGCTGTGAGGAACCACTGTCGATACTCATCTTCAGATTGGAAATGGGTGTTCAGCAATTCCTGAATTTCAGATGGGGGGGGGGCGAAGATTGGTTTCTATCCATGCTGGCAGTAGGGCGGCCAGCACCGCCGCCCTTGCCAAAATCAGAGGCCGACGTGCCCACCAAACGTGCAAGAAGTACAGGGGTGGAAGGGAGCTTGAGGCTGCTCTCTCCCTCAGGGATTCCGCTCCCAACTGAGGGGTTGGCATCCACTGGGTAGCCAGTCGGGGAGTGTTCATGAGGTTCTGTCTCTTCAGGGTCCTGCCAAGCCGGTAACAGAGTTGCAACAACAGCCGCGCGTGCGGTGGTCAACGGTCGACGAGCCCACCACACATGAAGTCGGTTGGGTGGCGGCTGTTGTCCGGCGGATACGTCGCGGAGCGACTCCGCGCCGATGGTCGCCGCAGGAAACCATCGCGTGATCAGTGGGCGGTGTTCAGTCATGGAGTTAACAACTTCCTCAATGCTGGGAGGCCGCCCTTGTGAGCGGCATGGGCATGCCAGTAGGTAGCCTCTTCCTCGGACATTCGCGCAACGCCTGTCGCCACCTTCTTTACGCGCTGGTAGCCGGCAAGTGGTTTGACTGCCCTCAGAATCAACAGAACCTGAACCCCCAGGTGTTCGTCTAGCTGCAATGGCCGATCCAGCGCCAATGACAGGCGTCTGGATGCGCGCGTCAGGGTTGCCTGGACTGAATCCACAACAGCTTCTGCACGCCAGCCATGCAGAGTGACCGACCGACCATCCACGTCCGAGACCTCAAACCGGTTGATACAACCCTCGGAATCACGGCTCGCAACCAGCCGGTACGACAGGGTCATGCTGTTTTCAGGACGGTGAGGGACCTTGAAACCATGGTCCCTCTCACGGCGTCCTGGATGGTTTGTTTCTCATTCCCCTCGACCGATGTCGAGGCCGGGAAGGTGAACACGAGCCTGGTTGTGCATGCAGTTCCTTCGCCTTGCCTAAGGATGGCCTTGAGGCTGTCCCCCATCATCAGGGCTTGTGGTGCAGAGCATGTCATCTTGAGGGTGAATGGCTTGCCCTCGGTTTCCGTGTCCAGATCAACACTCAGTGATGGATCAATGTTGGGGTGGATTCGAACCTGCGCGAGCGTGTGCAGGGCTTTGGCCACACACCCAAGCGCGGCTTCCTGTTCGGCATCCCATTCCAGACTCAGCTCCTGCATGTGTAGGGCCGATGCCTCCTGTACTTGGGCAACTACATCCTCAATCGCTTCCGCAGGCGCACGCGTGGATTGGAATTCACGGGTAGGCAGAGGTTTGCTGCAAACGCAGGGATGCTCGCCACATTCGGTACAGACTTCGGGGGATGGTTTGTCGCAAACACAGGATTGTCTGCCGCATTGGGAACACGGTTCCGGTTTGGTTCCAGGCACATGGAGGCTGTCGTCTTCGTCAAGGCTGAAGAAATCCAGGTCCAGCTTTTCCACCCAGCCACCGTTCGCCTGCTGACAGTCCCAAACATCCATGCGGATGCCGTTCTGGACAACCGTCCGCAGCTGCCCGGGATCCAGAAGCATGGGACTGCTGCCGGAACTGGCCATGAACTCTTGTACGCCGCGAATGGTGATGCTGCGGCTAAGGCGCTGGCCCAACATCTGCCTCAGCCGCGCCGGGTCCATGGGAGGACTGTCCGCAGTCAGGAGCTTTCCCCGCTCGCGCAATTCCTCGAAGATGACCTCGGTCTGGTTCCGCTTGGCACGTGCCTTGCTATCCACCGTAAGTTCCACGAGTTCCAGCCTGTCGTTGCCAGCTGGATACCAGCAGAGATTCATGACATTCGCGACGGCGACGCGGGCTTCCAACTGCTGCTTGTTGCAACGGTCCCTGAGATCGCTCAGGACATCCGGGCTCAGGCGTTCCGTGACCGAACCATCCTGGACCAAGGTGTCTAGGGCGATGCGGCGTTGTAGGGCACTGAGCATGCGGTCGTAGTACCGGGCATTCGGCGCAATGAACACCATGTGGTTCAGGTAACGCCGTTGTCCGCCACTGTCCAGCTGGTTCCAGTGGTCCTGAATAACCTGGGGCGGAGCACCGTAGTCGACCACGCCGTGTTCGCCCTCGAACTGTGCCCAGCCCAAAACACAAATGTTGATGTGGGCAAGGTTATCGGACGCTTTTTCGTTGAGGTACATGCGACGGACATTGCCGGTGCTGCTGCTGGAAGAGAAGAGGTTCTCCAGCAACTCCTGTGCCGCACTGCGCGCTTGCGATGTCCGCACTTCGTTTGTCCGGTCGACTACCATCTTGGTCAAGGACGGCTCCGTCTTGAATCGGAAGCCCTCGCTGTCCTGGTGCAGGTACCAGGCCTCTCGAACCAGCCGGGTCCATCCATCCAGCAGGATGTCCGGGTCCGTGTCGGGTTCCAGCGTGGTGGTCAGCGTGTGTCCCTGGGTCATGGCCGCGCCCAAGTGCAGGGAATGGACAAAACAGGTGATTGCGGCGTGGCGGATGCAGGACGCGTTGTATCGCTGGTCGATTAGGTCCGCCCTCGAAGGTTCATGCTCATTCTCATTGGCCACATCGGCCCGTGCCACGGCTTCCATCTGCGGCTGCTGCAGGGCTTGGGTCAACTGCGGTCGAATGATGGTCCCGTCAGCCAGGTTCAGATGATGTGGATGGATTGCACTGGCGGACTCTGCTCCGCTTTGCCAGAGCAACTGAATTGTCCGGGCCAACAGCCGCAGGGCTCCGCGGGTACGTTGAAAGTAGGGATTGGTCGAAAGCCGCTTGTCCAGCAACACGATGAGTTCCGGATGGAACGGCCAGGTCTCGTGCATACGGGATGCCAGACGCACGGGAGCCAGTTCGGCAGGCAAGCCATTCTCCCAGCGTTGCTCGGCCGCAGTCAGCGCATCCGCATAGGAAGCGGCAATGTCTGCAATGTTGGAGCGATCCACATGCTCAAATAGCCGGCGGCTCAGAATTGATGGCAGGTCTTCCTCCCTATGGTTTGGACACATTTTGAGGCCTGGATCGTATTGTCGGGCCGGTTGGGAAATGGTGTTCAGGGGCCGGACAGCTCCGTTTCGAGAGGGGGTG
>JGIcombinedJ30088_10004990_pt1 | contig 11595 bp, 16 predicted proteins | sample PinacodermPK_FD_30088 | JGI IMG/M metagenome (IMG submission 30088)
CGATGGAGCCGATCCGTTTCCCGAGAAAACGCTCGTGGTCCCGGGCGATGGTGGTAATCACGCAAACGTCCGGGTGGACCACGTTGGTGGCGTCGAGCCTTCCTCCGAGCCCTACCTCCACCACCGCAACGTCCACCCCTTCCCGGGCGAAGTGCAGCAACGCCATGACCGTCGCGAACTCGAAAAACGTCAGGCACAAGGACGCTCGTGCCGTCCGGTCGGCAACCTCCCGGACCAGGGCAACCACCGCTGCCCGGGCGATGCGCCGTTTGCCCACACGGATTCTCTCGGTGAAATCGGCGAGGTGCGGCGAGGTGTAGATTCCCGCCCGGTAGCGCCCCGCCGACAGCACCGCATGGATCATGGCGGCAGTGGACCCCTTGCCGTTGGTTCCCGCGACATGACAGACCCGGAACCGGTTCTGGGGATGACCGAACAACGACAACGCCTGCGACACGCGCTCCAGCCGCAGGTCGATCTCGGCGCCACGAAGATTGTAGATGAAGTCGAGACTCTTTTGATAGGAAGTCACAGGACCGAGGCAGGGGCGAGTTGGAACCCGCCCTGCGTCATTGCGCCTTGGCCGCGGCGATGAAGTCCTTCATTCGCGGGTGGTCCTTGCGGCCCGGCTCCGCCTCGACGCCGGTGCAAACGTCCACGCCGAAGGGCTTCACTACCCGCACCGCCTCGCTGACGTTCTCGACGTCAAGGCCGCCCGCGAGGATCACCGGGCGCGCCATCGGCGCCCGCAGCCACGTCCAGGTGAAGGGGGACCCCGAGCCGCCGAACCCTCGGCTCCAGGAGTCCAGGAGATAGTAGTCCACCGGATACTCCCCGATCTCGCCGATGGTCTCCTGGTCCCGGACGCGGAACGCCTTGATCACCTTGAGCGGCCAGGGGGTACAGAAACGAGCGTCTTCGTCACCGTGGAACTGGAGCGCGGTGAGGCCGGAGCTTTCCGGCGACCGGCACGACCGCAACACCGACGCTACGTGCTGGCGCGACTCGTTGACGAACAGGCCCGCCGTGCAGATTCCGGGAGGCACCTCCCGGAGTATCGCGGCCGCCTTCTCGGGCTGGATGTACCTCGGGCTCGGCGGATAGAAGTTGAACCCCAGGGCGTCGGCGCCGTACTCCACCGCCCTCAACGCATCCTCGGCGCTGGTGACGCCGCATATCTTAACCTTGACCATCGCGTCCGGCGGCGGCATCCACCCGGAGCAGCTCGGCCAGCTTCGCACCGGGGTCGGCGGAACGCATGAGGGTCTCGCCGACCAGAAAGACCCTGCCCCCGGAGGCCTCGAGCCGCTCGACGTGCCCGACGTCCTTGATGCCGCTCTCGCACACCGCCAACACCTGTGCCGGGATTCGCCGCAGAAGGGCTTCGGCCACGCCGAGATCCACCTGGAAGGTATGCAGGTTCCGATTGTTGATGCCGATCATGGACGCGCCGATGCCCAAGGCCGTCTCCAACTCGTCTTCCGAGTGTACTTCCACCAGCACGTCCAGGGAAAGCGAGCGGGCCTCGGCGTGAAGCATCTCCAACTCGCCCCGAGCCAGCATCGCGACGATCAACAGCACGGCGTCGGCGCCGAAACTGCGCGCCTCCACCAACTGGTAGGGGGCCAGGATAAAGTCCTTCCTGAGAAGCGGCAACGAGACCGCCGCCGAGATGTCGGTCAGATAGTCGAGAGAACCGTTGAAAAAGCGTTCCTCGGTGACCACCGAAAGGGCAGTGGCGCCGTTGGCTTCGTAAAGCGACGCGATGCCGACCGGATCGAAGTCCTCGCGGATAACCCCCTGGGAGGGCGATGCGCGCTTGACCTCGGCGATGACGTGGCGCCCGGGCCGCGACAGCAATTCCCGGAAACCGCGGCGCTCCCGATGATAGAGCGGGCGGTCCTTCAGCAGCTCCGCCGGGTNCTGCTTCCGGCGAGAATCGGTGTGCGCGCGCACGTGCGCCACGATCCGTTCGAGAAAGTCGTTCCTCTCCGCGTCATGCCTCATTGGTGAGCCGGATGAGGTGTTGGAGCTTGTCCAGCGCGGCCCCCGAGTCGATTCGTTCCCGGGCCAGGCTGATGCCCTCGGCCATGGTCGGCACCCGCTCGCTGACGCAGAGCGCCGCGCCGCTGTTGATCAGCACCACATCCCGGGCGGGGCCCGGTTCTCCCNCGAGGACAGCGGTCACCATGGCCGCGCATTCCNCCGGGTCCGACGCCGTCAACCGTTCGGCGGGACACTTCTCGAAACCGAACTCCTCCGGGTTGAGCGTGTAGCGGTCGACGGCCCCGTCCTTCCACTCGGCCACGGCGGTAGGCCCGCCCAGGGAGATTTCGTCCAGGCCTTCCTCGCCGTGGACGACCATGGCCCTCTCGCTTCCGAGGTTGCCAAGCACCTGCGCGACGGTTTCGATCAGCGCGCCGTCGTAGATGCCGAGGAGTTGATGGGTGGCCCGGGCCGGGTTGGTCAACGGGCCCAAGAGATTGAAAATGGTCCGTATGCCCACCTCTCGGCGCGGCGCCGCGGCGTATTTCATGGCCCCGTGCATCGCCGGCGCGAACAGAAAGCCGAGCCCTACCTCGCGGAGACACCGCTCCACCATCTCCTTGGGCACGTCGATCTTCACGCCGAGAGCGCCCAGGACGTCCGCGCTGCCCGAGCCGCTGGAAACGGCCCGGTTGCCGTGTTTGGCCACGGTGATGCCGGCGGCCGCCACCACGAAGGCCACCGTGGTGGAAATGTTGAAGGTATTCTTGCCGTCGCCTCCGGTGCCGCAGGTGTCCAGCACGCAGCCTTGTTCGCCGGCGTCGACGTGCAGTGCCTTCTCCCTCATGACCCGGGCCGCGCCGGTCACTTCCTCCACGGACTCGCCCTGGATTCGCAACGCGGTCAGGAACGCGCCGACCTGGATCGGAGTGGCTTCACCCGTCATCACCTGGTTCATGACCTCAACCATGTCCTCTTCCGTGAGGTTGGTGCCGGCCACCAGCTGGGCTATGGCTTGCTGGATGTTCATGGGTTCCTCGTGATCATGGCGTTCTTGTAGTTCGCGGACTTGAGCCGTTGAAGATCGGCCATGGCACCCTGGCGGGTCTCATACTTTCCCACTCGCACCCTGTAGAACGTCTTCTGGTTGAGTCTTCCGGAGGTCACGTAGGCCGGGTAGCCCCGCTTCTTGAGCTCCGCCACCATGTTGTCCGCGGTGGCGCGGCTTCGGGAAGCAGCCACCTGCAGGGCCCATGGAGTCTTCGCCGGGCTGGCTTTCGCCGGTTTGGCCTTGGCCGGTTTGGCGGGCGTGTTCTCGGTGGGCGCCGGGGCAGGTTCCGGTTTCGTCAGCGTTTCGTAGAACGTCATCTCCTGGTCGGCCTTGGGCGCGCCGGACTTGACCGGGACCTGCACCGCCGGTTCTTCACGACGCAGGAGCTTCCGCTCCTCGATGCTCTGTCCGATCAGGATCCCGAGTACGAAGATAAAGGTCGACGCGGCGACGAAAAGGGATGCAACGATGAACAACTGGCGGCGGTTGAAATACACGTTGCCGCCATCCGTCGCCTTTCGATGGTTGGCCATAGACCGGACAGGGGGTTAGCTCCCGGTGGTCGCGGTCGATTCGTTTGCCGTATCGTCAGGTGCAACTGCCGCGGCTTCGGTGTCGCCGCCCGCCGGAATAAGCTCGATGACGGAAAGCGGCGCCGCATCACCCCGACGGCGCCCGACCTTGATCACTCGCGTGTAGCCGCCGTTGCGGTCCGCGAAACGCGGCCCGAGCTCGTTGAACAAACGCGCCACCACGGCCTTGTCCTGCACGAAGGCCAAAGCGCGTCTGCGAGCGTGCAGGCTGCCATCCTTGCCAAGCGTAATCAGCCAGTCTGCCCAACGCCGGAGTTCCTTGGCCTTCGCATCGGTGGTGGTAATGCGATCATGGCGCAGGAGCGACGTGGCCATGTTGCGCAACATGGCCAGACGGTGGCTCGGACTACGGTTCAGCTTTCTACCTTTTTTCAGGTGCCGCATGGACTACGCTGTCTCCTTTTGCTCAGCCTGTTTCCGGCCCTCGAGTTCCTCGCGGCTGGGAAAATGATCCAGCTTCATGCCCAGCTCCAGCCCCAACTCGCCGAGCAACTCCTTGATCTCGTTCAGGGACTTGCGCCCGAAGTTCTTGGTCTTGAGCATTTCCTGCTCGGTCTTCTGCACCAACTCACCGATATATTTCAGGTTGGCGTTCTGCAGACAGTTCTGCGCCCGGACGGAGAATTCCAGGTCCTCGACCGCGCGGAACAGGTTCTCGTTGAGTAGCCCCGTTTCGGCGTCGACCTCGTTCTCCGCGGGTTTCGGCCCCTCGCGAAAGTTGATGAAGATGTCGACCTGTTCCTGAAGGATCCCGGCGGCGTGCGCCAGGGCATCCTCGGGCTTCTCGCTGCCGTCGGTCCAGACTTCCAGGACCAGGCGGTCGTAGTCCGTCCGCTGGCCGACCCGGGCGTTGGTGACGTTGAAGTTGACCTTGCGGATGGGAGAGAAGACCGCATCCATGAAGATCGTATCGACGGGCTGTTCCTCTTCCCGGTTGCGTTCCGCCGACACGTATCCCTTCCCCATCCGCACCACCATGGTGGCGTTCAGCCGCCCCTCTTTCGAGAGCGACGCGATACGGTGCTCGGGGTTGAGAACCTCCACCTGCGGGCCCCTGATAATGTCCTCGGCCAAGACCTCCTTTGGGCCCGTGGATTCGATCCGGACAACCTCCCGTTCCGAGTCGTGCAGCTTGAGCCGTACTTCCTTCAGATTCAGAATGATGTCGGTCACATCCTCGGTGGCNCCCTGTATGGTGGAAAACTCGTGCAGGGCGTCGTCNATCTGGACGGAGGTGATGGCCGCGCCCCTGAGCGACGACAGCAGGATACGCCGNAGGCTGTTGCCGATGGTCTGGCCGAACCCTCGCTCGAAGGGTTCTCCGACGAATTTACCATAGGTNGCGGTCAGGCTCTTCTCGTCGACCTCTATGGTGTCAGGTTTGATCAGTTCGCTCCAATGCATGTGCATAGGATCTCCAACACGGTTTCNCGCGTTATTTGGAATACAACTCGACGATAAGCTTTTCGTTGATGGGCGTGGTGATGTCNCTGCGGCTNGGAAGGACCTTGACGGTGCCCGCGCANTTCTCCTGGTCCACNTCGATCCAATCAGGGACACCNCGCCTTTGGGCGCCTTCCATCGCGGAAATGACCCGCTCCGATTTGCGGCTCTTCTCGGCCACCGAGACAACGTCACCCACCCCGATACGGTACGAAGGAATTGTCACCCGGCGCCCGTTGACCAGGACGTGGCCATGCCGCACCAGGAGGCGGGCGTCGCCCCTCGAACACGCGAATCCGAGCCGGTAGACGACGTTGTCGAGCCGTCTTTCGAGTATCACCAGGAGATTTTCGCCGGTGATCCCGCGCGACTTTTCGGCCGCCTCGAAGCTGCCCCNGAACTGCTTCTCGAGCAGCCCGTACATGCGTTTGACCTTCTGCTTCTCCCTGAGNTGGAGGCTGTATTCGGAGAACTTGAGCCGTCTTTGACCGTGTTGACCCGGAGGATAGTTGCGCCGCTCGATGGCGCACTTGTCCGTATAACACCGTTCACCCTTGAGAAACAGCTTCAGATTCTCTCGCCGGCAGAGCCGGCACACGGGACCATGATACCTAGCCACTCACTCTCTCCTCTCAGACACGCCTTCGCTTGGGAGGCCTGCAGCCATTATGGGGAATGGGTGTGACGTCCTTGATCAGGCTGATGTTCAACCCCGCGGATTGAAGGGATCTCAGCGCCGATTCCCTGGCCGACCCCGGCCCGCGCACGTACACCTGTATCGAATGCATACCGTGATCCATGGCCTTGCGCGCCACATTGTCCGCCGCCTGCTGCGCCGCGAAGGGCGTACCCTTGCGGGAGCCCTTGAAGCCGATGGCGCCGGCGCTCGACCACGCCACGACGTTGCCCTGAGGGTCCGAAATCGTGATGATCGTGTTGTTGAAGGTGGAATGGATATGCGCCACCCCTTCGGCGATGTTCTTGCGTCCGCGCCGTTTTCTCGGCGCCCTCGCATCACGCGCTTTTTTCGCGGCCTGAGCCATAGATGCTCCTGTTCTGGTTTGCCGTCCTTCGACTTCGCTTCGCTCAGGACGAACGGCGGTATAACGTGATCAGAACCCGTTCGTCCCGAGCTCTTCGACAAGCCTCTCCCGAGCCCTGTCGAAGGGCGAACGAAGTCTGGGGGCTACCCTTTCGACGGCGGCCTTTTCTTTCCGGCAATGGCCCTTCTGGGTCCCATCCGGGTCCGCGCGTTGGTATGCGTGCGTTGTCCCCTGACCGGCAGCCCACGCCGGTGTCTGAGGCCTCGATACGAGCTGATGTCCATATGGCGCTTGATGTCCATGGTGATGTCGCGCCGCAGGTCCCCTTCCACCTTCATTTCCTGATCGATGATCCGGCGTATCACGACGACCTGGTCGTCGGAGAGGTCGTCGGATTGAGCTCGAACGGAATTCCGGCTTCCCGCAGAAGATTCCGGGAAGTGGTGGAGCCGATACCATAGATATAGGTCAGAGCAATTTGCATGCTCTTGTTCTTGGGCAAGTCTACCCCGGCAATACGTGCCATAAATCACTCCCTCCGATGACTTCCCTAGCCCTGCCGCTGGGCGTGCTTCCGCGTGACGCAGATGACTCGTACAACACGTTTCCTGCGAACGATTTTGCACTTGTTGCAGATCTTTTTGACCGATGCTCGTACTTTCACTTCCGACCTCGTTGTCTACCCGGGACCCTCTACAGCCGACTCAATACATACGGCCCGTCCGCGGTGATGGCGATGGAGTGCTCGAAATGCGCCGCCAGACTGCGATCCCGGGTCACGGCCGTCCACCCGTCATCCAGGACCTGGATCTCCTTCCGCCCGGCGTTGACCATGGGTTCCACGGCCAGGACCATCCCCGCCCGCAACCGGTATCCCTTACCCGCGTCGCCGTAGTTGGGTACCGGCGGCTCCTCGTGAAGCTTCTTGCCGATACCGTGACCCACGAACTCTCGTACCACGGAATAGCCCGACTCCTCCGCGATACCCTGTATGGTGTTGCCGAGGTCGCCCAGACGGTTGCCCTCGCGCAAAATCTCGATGCCCTCGTTCAGGGCGGTTTCCGTCACCCGCATGAGGCGCTCGGCCTCCGGGCTCACCGCGCCCAGACCCACCGTGACCGCCGAGTCGCCGTAGAAGCCCTCGTACACCACCCCGAAGTCCATCCCCAGGATATCCCCGTCCGCCAGCACCCGTTCCGAAGGAATCCCGTGCACGATCTCCTCGTTGATCGACGTGCACAGGCTGTGCTTGAACATCCTGCCGGAAACGACATAGCCCTTGAACGCGGGCTTGGCACCCTTCTCATGAGTCAGCCGCTCCGCCAACTCGTCCAGCTCCAGCGTCGTCATCCCCGGTTTTACGGTTTCCTTCAGCGTCTGAAGCACCTCCGCGACGATGACGTTGGCACGGCGCATCGTCTCTATTTCGGCTCGGGACTTGAGAAAAATCATGTGAGGACCCGGCGTCCCTCAACCCCTCCGGCCGCGTATACGGCCGCGTCTCATGAAACCCTCGTAGTTTCTCGAGATCATGTGGGTTTCCATCTGGGAGACGGTGTCCAGCGCCACGCCGACGACGATCAGCAGCGCGGTTCCGCCGAAAAAGAACGGAACGTTGAACTGCGATATCAGGATCGTCGGCAACAGCGCCACGAGGGACAGGTAGACGGCGCCCCCGAGGGTGATCCGCGACAGTACCCTGTCAATGAACTCCGCCGTCCTTTTNCCCGGGCGGATGCCCGGCACGTAGCCACCGTACTTCCTCATGTTCTCGGCGACGTCCACCGGATTGAACACCACGGCGGTATAGAAGTAGCAGAAGAACATGATCAAACCGACGTACAACAAGTCATGCAGCCAGCGCCCCGGCGCCATGGAGCCGGCCAACGCCTGGGCCCACGGATTCTGGACGAACTGTGCGATGGTGGCCGGAAAGATGAGCACCGACGACGCAAAGATCACGGGAATCACGCCGGAAGTGTTGATCTTGAGAGGCAGATGAGACGTTTGCCCGCCATACATCCGCCGNCCCACCACGCGTTTCGCATACTGAACCGGTATTCGCCGCTGCCCCCGCTCCATGAAGATGATGATGCCCACCACCAGCACCACGAACAGGATCAGGAGCACCACGAAGAAGATGCTGAGCTCGCCTTCGCGCACGAATTGAAAGGTGGAAGTCACCGCCGACGGCAGCGCCGCCACGATGCCCGCGAAGATGATCAGCGATATGCCGTTGCCGATACCCCTTTCGGTCACCTGCTCGCCCAGCCACATGATGAAGGCCGTCCCCGAGGTCAGCGTCAGCACTGTCATGAGGCGGAAGTTCCAGCCCGGCTCCAACACGATGGCCTCGCCGTTGGGACCCCGCGTGCCTTCGAGGCCGAAGCTGATCATCATGCCCTGGATGACCGAAAGCACGATGGTGCCGTAACGCGTGTACTGCGTGATCTTCTTGCGGCCGACGTCGCCTTCCTTCGACAGCCGTTCCAGGTAGGGGAATACCACTGTCAGNAGCTGCAGAATGATCGACGCGCTGATATAGGGCATGATGCCCAGCGAGAAGACCGAGAACTGCTCCAGCGCCCCTCCGGAGAACAGGTTGAAGAGGCCGAAGATCGTGCCCTCGACCTGGGCGAAGAAAGCCGCCAGGCCGTCGCGGTCGATTCCCGGAGTGGGTATGGCCACGCCGACGCGATAGACCGCCAACATCGCCAAGGTGAACAGGATCCGTCGCCTCAGCTCGGGAATGCGGCCCGCGCTTTGAAAACCCTCAAGCATGGGATAGGACTTCGGCGCGGCCGCCTGCCGCCTCGATCTTTTCCCTCGCGCTGCGAGAGAAACCGTGCGCCTTTACCGTGAGCGGTTTGTCCAGCTCCCCTCGGCCCAGGATCTTCACCAACCCGCGGCCGAGCAACCCCTTTTCCCTCAACAGGTCCGGCGAGACCTCCTGACCCGCCTCGAACAGGCCGAGACCGTCCAGGTTCACCGGGGTGTATCTCGTCCGAAACGGATTGTGGAAACCCCGTTTGGGCACCCGCCGCGTGAGCGGCATCTGGCCGCCCTCGAAACCCGGCCGTACGCCGCCTCCGGAGCGGGACCCCTGGCCCTTGTGCCCCCGGCCGGAGGTCTTGCCGGTGCCGGAACCCGGACCTCGGCCCACGCGCTTCTTGGCATGCTTGGTCCCTTTTGCAGGGCGTAATTCACGCAGATCCATGGACCGTTCCCCTTATCGAATCTCTGCCAGCGGCTTNCCCCGCAAGTCCGACACTTCCTCCGGAGACTTGAGGCTCTTGAGCGCCTCGAACGTCGCCTTCACCATGTTATGGGGATTGNTGGAACCGATGCACTTGCTCAGGACGTTGGGAATACCGGCCGCCTCCACCACCGCCCTCACGCCGGCGCCGGCAATGACTCCGGTGCCGGGGGCGGCGGGCTTGAGCAGCACATGTCCCGCACCGAAGCGGCCGGTGACCTCGAACGGAATGCTGTCGTCCACCAGCGGCACCCGGAGGAGGGTCTTCTTCGCGTGCTCGACCCCCTTGCGAATGGCCTCCGGCACCTCGTTGGCCTTGCCCAACCCGTATCCGACCACCGAGGCTTCGTCGCCCACCACCACCAAGGCGTTGAAACTGAAGCGCCGTCCACCCTTCACCACCTTGGCCACGCGGCTGATGTGGATGACCTTCTCCTTGAGCTCTAAGCCTTGCGCATCGACTCGTTCCAAGACAACCCCCGAATCAGAATACGAGGCCAGCCTCCCGCGCAGCCTCCGCCAGTGCCTTTACCCGTCCATGAAAGAGGAATCCGTTTCGGTCGAACACCACNCGGGCAATCTGTTTCGCGTCGCACAGCTTCGCGATCTCCCGGCCGACCTGCTTGGCCGCCTCGACCCCCTTGCCCTCTTCGGACCCGNCGGNTTCCTTCGACAGCGTCGACGCACTCAGCAGCGTGACCCCGCTCTCGTCGGAAATCACCTGTGCGTAGATATGCTTCGAGCTTCGATACACGCANAGCCGGGGCAGGGCGTCGCTTCCCGTGGTCCGCTTCCGCACGCTTCGCTGCCGCCGCTTGCGGCTCAGAACTTTTTTGCTGGTCAACATCGGTTCATCCGATCCCGTTGGTTCAACCTGCCGCGCCGCCCATGGCCTTGCCGGCCTTCCTCAGGACCACCTCGCCCTGATACCGTATTCCCTTGCCCTTGTAGGGTTCGGGAGGACGAAAGCTTCTCAACTCCGCCGCGGCCTGGCCCAGCACCTGCTTGTCGTGGCATTCAAGAGTGATCACCGTCTGCCGTTCCACCGAGGCCGACACACCCGAAGGCAGCGTAAACACGATGGGATGGGAGAAACCCAGCGTCAGGTGCAACGACTCTTCCTTCAGTTCCGCGCGGTAGCCCACGCCGTTGATCTCCAGCACCTTCTTGAACCCCTGGCTGACACCTTCGACCATATTGGCAAGCAACTTCCGGGTCAGGCCATGCAACGCCTTCGCCGACTTGGTCTCCCCGTTCCGGCGGACAACAAGGCTGCCTCCCTCCACCTCCACCGCGATGTCCGGCGGGATGTCGTGCGACAACGTTCCCTTGGGCCCCTGGACCCGTACTTCCGCGCCCTCAAAGGCNACCTTGACGGTTTCAGGCACGGTGATCGGCAGTTTTCCTACACGCGACACGCAACACCTCTGGGGTCCTGGCCGACGAACGAGCNTAGCTGACCGAACACAGCAACTCGCCCCCGACCTTGGCCTTGACCGCCTCCCGATCCACGACGATGCCCTTGGAGGTGGACAGGATGTGGGTTCCCAAGCCCTTGCGGACCGGATGGATATCCTTGTAGCCGAGATAGACCCGCCGTCCGGGCCGGCTGACCCGCTTCAATTGGCCCAGCACCGGCTGACGATTCCTGCCGTACTTCAAGTGGATTCGGAGGGTATCCTGCACCTGGCCTTCGACCTGGATGCGCCGGATCTGCTTNACGTACCCCTCCTCCACCAGGACCTTCATGATGGATTCCTTGAGTCGGGACCACGGGACATCCACGGTTTCGTGATTCGCCATCCCGCCGTTCCGCATCCGGGTCAGCAAGTCTGCAATGGGATCGGTCATACTCATACGGGAATGCGCCTCCTACCAGCTTGCCTTGATGACCCCGGGGATCTCTCCCCGGCGAGCGTACAACCGAAGGCAAATCCGGCACATGCGGAATCGTCGATAGAATGCCCTGGCCCGGCCGCAAAGCGGGCAACGGTTGTACTGCCGTACCTTGAATTTCGGCGTTCTTTCCGCCTTGATGACCAGACACTTCTTAGCCACTGGTGGTACCCCCGTCGGTGACGAACGGCATTCCGAGATGNTTGAGCAGGGCTCNGCCCTCNTNGTCGGTCCGGGCCGTGGTCACGATGGACACCGTCAGCCCGTGAAGCCGTTCCACCGACTCCGCTCTCACTTCAGGAAAGATGATCTGCTCGCGGATCCCCA
>JGIcombinedJ30088_10004998_pt1 | contig 11587 bp, 12 predicted proteins | sample PinacodermPK_FD_30088 | JGI IMG/M metagenome (IMG submission 30088)
CACCCCGACATGGTCACGGCGGGTGTGGCGCTACTCGCCGGGATCGGTCTGGGGGTCTACGCGAGCGCTGAGGAGGCCGTCGCCAGGACCTATAGGATTCGGCGGATGTTCGAGCCTGAACCGGAATGGCAGGCGCCCTACGAGGAGGCGTACGCGCGTAGTCGCCGCATCGTCGAGGCGCTGCGAGAGAGCAGGGAAGGGGTCTAAAACGGTATGCCGTATGTTTACGACGGGCGCACGTTGATCGACTACGCGTTTAAGGGGGGGTTTGCCATGCCGGCGTTCAATGTCGGCACCCTCGAGATGGCGCGTGCTTGCGTCGAGGCGGCGGAGTTGGAGCGGGCCCCGATCATTCTACAAACCAGCCCGGGGGAGTTGACACAGGCCTCGCCCGCCGTGCTAGCGGGGATGATACGGGCGCTGGCGGAGGAGGTGGCTGTCCCGGTGATGTTGCACCTCGACCACGGGGAGGGGCCGGAGCGCGTCGCCGCGTGTCTAAGAGCCGGGTACAGTTCGGTTATGTACGACGGAGATCACCTAAAGCCTGAGGAGAACATCGCCACCACTCGGCGGCTGGCCGAGTGGGCCCACGGCTCGGGCGTCTCGCTGGAGGCGGCGGCGGGCAGCTTCGGTGCCGGAGAGGGTAGGGGTGAAGGGCTTCATCTCACCGATCCCGAGATCGCCCTGCGCCTTCTCGACGACGGCGGTGCTGACATGGTCGCCTGCTCGGTCGGGTCGGTGCATGGCCAGGCCAGCCGTCTCGATCTGGATCGGCTCGGGGCTATTGCGCGGCGGACCCGAAAGCCGCTAGTGCTGCATGGTGGAACGGGGATCCCAGCAGAAGATCTAGCGGTGGCCACGACGCTCGGCGTCGTCAAGGTGAATATCGGTGCTGGGCTTCAGCGTGCGGTGCTGAAGGCGTGGCGCGAGCGGTCGGAGGCAGAGGGCGTCTACGAAGTGAGCGATGCGGCCCGCGCCGCGCTGGTCGAGGTGGCGTGTGGCAAGATCCGCATCATGAAGGCAGCCGGCCGGGCCTGAGGGACGGAGCGGGCTCGGGTGAGGGCCAGATCCTTATTAAGAAAGGGGATTTTGAGTGCCCAACTCCACAAGGTCGGTCGGTGAGAGCCGGGTATCTTTAATGTCTGGGGGGCCCGCGGCGCTTTAGCGGTCGACTAGCAAACCTCCCCTAGTTCGCGAATCGCCCCATCATTGTGTCCTGCAGCCTGCAGCGGTGCGATCACGTCACACTCGAGGTCGGGCAGGTAGCAGGTGATGAGGTCGCCCGCCCCCGAAGGAACAACCCGCACCTCACCTAGGGCGGCGGGCAGGATGCAGGACTCCGCTCTGCCTAGGATCTCTTCGCCACCCTGGTCATCGAGCAATACCGGGTCGCGTGCGTTTGTCAGGGTCGTGCAGCGCTCAGGGTGAGCGGGCACCACATGCGCTCGCTCGAGGGAAAAGTGGGGCCCCGCAGCACCGACCACGCGTCGGTTGACGCTCTCCTCAAGTGGCTGGCCTGGGTGGGGTCGGGGCTGGTAATGGGTACGGAGTTCAGATAGGGTGTTGCGAATGTTGACCTCCCAGGTCTCCTCGGGACAGGGGTTGTTATAGAGGTCGTTCGGCATGACGTTAGCGCCTAGGTCGCTGGTCTGCTGGACCTCGAAGATGAGGATGTCGGGGCCGAAGCTGTGGATGGTACCAGCGGGGACATAGACGGTCTCACCGGTGCGGATCGGCAGCCTCAGCATGGCGCGGTCGTAGTCCCGATCCTTGAAGGCGTCGAAACAGATCTTGGTGGGTCATCTCGGCCCGCACACCAGCGAGGATGGTGACACCCTCAGCGGCCCAGAGGATATGCCAAGCCTCGGTCTTGCCGTTCGGTTCGCCATACTTGCTGCGGGCGGTCTCCTCGTCCGCGTGGAGGTGCACGGGGAGCATGTGAGAGGCATCAAGGAACTTCTCTAGGAGTGGGAAGTGCGGGTCTCGCCGACCCTGCCCGACGGTTGGTAGGGGTTCGCGAGGACTAGGTCGTGCAGGGTCCTACCCTGATAGTCGCCGTTGAGGATCGTCCCGGCAGTCTCCTTGTAGTCACTTATCTCCCAGGTCTCGGCCACCACCCCATCGGGGACCCCCTGCTCGCCGAGCCTTGTGGGGATGAGCCTCTCGCCGAAGGCGTAGGTGCGAACGTGAAACGATAGCTTGAGCGGGTACCGATCCATGCGCGTTCTGTCTCCCTCAAAGGTCTAGAGGATCACGCTTTCGCGCTGCGGAGGGGTGGGCGGTGGTGCGGACTCCCACTCGGAGGAGGCAGAAGGGGTCGGCCTCGAGGCGCAGGACCGTGTTCATTGAAGTCTGTCTCGGTGAGTCTGTCTCGGTGCATGTGGGTAGTTTAGCTGAACGGGTACGCCTTCGGTGGCGGAGCGCAGTGCGGCTAGGCTGAGTGCCAGGCTTTGGCGACCATCCCAGATCGTCACCTCGACCGGGTGGTCATGGAGCACCGCTAACAGGAAGGACTCGAGTTCCTGAACGTAGCTCTGCCGATATCGATCGGTGAAGAAATTGAGCAAGACCTCCTCGCCGATGATCTTGGCCCCGTAGTGCCGCACGTTGTGCACCTGCACGTTTCCCGACTGCAACATCCCCTTCTCTCCAAACACTTCGAGGCGCTGGTCGTAGCCGTAGACGGCGCGACGGCTCATCTGGATGGCACACATCTTGCCGCTAGCCGTGCGCAACGTCGCCATCGCCGTGTCGGGATCCCGGTCGGGGTTGAGTTCCTCGCCAATCAGGCTGCTGGCGACTGCGTAGACCTCGATAGGTTCCTCGTCCAGCAGCCAGCGAGCCATGTCGAAGTCGTGAATCATCGAATCGTAGAAGATGCCGCCGGGGGTGTTACGCATGTAGGCCACCGGTGGTGGGTGGGGATCGCGGCTGGTGATGGTGACCTGCTCGAGCCTACCGATCGCACCCCCCTTCAGCTTTTCGGCCAGGGCGCGGTGGTGGGAATCGAAGCGGCGGTTGAAGCCGATCTGGACAGGACGGTCGATATCCGCCAGCGATTGCAGCAGGGCGTCGACCTCATCGAGATTCGTTCCGACCGGCTTCTCGCAGAAGACCGCCTTGCCAGCTTGGGCGGCCCGTAGGATGAGGGTGGGGTGCGTGTCGGGTGGTGTGGTGATGAAGACGGCGTCGATAGAATCGTCGTTGAGCGCCCCCTCGAGACTGCCGAGGAGCGGGACGCCGTGCTGTTCGGCCACTGCCCGTGCCGAGGCCTCGTCTAAGTCATAGATACCGGCGAACCCGACGCTGGGATTCTGCGCCAGGTTCTCAGCATGGACCTTGCCGATGAAGCCCGCGCCGAGAAGAGCGATATTTAGCCTCATATCCCCTTGCCCATCGCAAACCGCATTATAGGCCCGTCTCCGGCTCCATTGTCTGCAGCGGGTCGTCCGTCCCGCTCGACCCACACTTCGCGAGCCACCTTCGCCGGTCTTCGACCTTGCAGCCGATTATGTTCAGCGCCAGGAATATTGGGTGACCGATTCCACCTCCAGGACAATGATTGTGACCGATCAGTTCCTATCGGAGTCGGAGCCGACTTCGGTCCGGGAAGTGGCTGTGGATCCCCGCTCGTTGAAAGACAGCACGTCTCCTGAAGCTGTGATCATCAGCTCGAGGGCCAGGCGCAGGCACGGTCAGGTCGGTGAAGCCTGCGTTGCGATCAGCTTTCGCAGCGTACAGAACTGGCGGTTCGTGACTTCTAGGCACCACCTGCAGACAACTGTTCTCGGTATTGCACCGGTCACCATCTAGGCGGCGATGTCGATGCCGGGCTTCATTCGCAGGGAGTTTGGAGGCCCGGCACGATATCCTATCCCCACAGCGGCAGGGGCACGAGGGTCCGAAAGGGGTTGTTGGGCTGGCTCCTCTACCTCGCAGTCTGCCCCTGGATCTCTACCGTGGCGTTCGGCGCGGTCAACCCCTAGCTACCTCGTGCGGGTCCTGATGTCAGAGCCCCATAGGGGCGGGCGCTCCCTACCCCACTATACGAGTTCACGTGGCTTAAGTTGCAGAGCACTCGAGCCCCTCTGTTGTGCTGGGAGCCCGCCGCGCTAAGGGGGGGGGTTCTCAATCGAGGTCTCACAACCGATAATAGCCGGCATGTCAGGACGGACTTGCCGTGTCCAGGTCTCGTATCGCACCCTCCCACCGATCGGGTGGGCAGGTTGCCCAGCGAAGCGGCTATGAGGGCGCGGGGACGGTTCTACTCGCGCACCGGCCTTACCCGCAAGGTGGCGCTCCTGGCGACGCCGCTCATCTTTCAACAGGTCTCCTACACCCTGCTCGGAGTAGCCGATACCTTCTTTGTATCCCGGGTGAGTACCCAGGCACTAGCGGCGGTGGGCCTCGGTGGGGTGATCTTCTTCGCTGTGGCGCTCCTCTTCCGCGGGACCGCCAGCAGCAGTGTGGTGTTCATCGGCCGCGCCTACGGCGCCGATGACGACGAAGCCGTTGGGGCCTGGGTGTGGCGCTGTCTGGCCGTTGTTGGACTCATGAGCATCGTGGCCCTCACGATTCCCTGGTTGTTCCGCCAGGGCTTCGGCTTCATAGCCCCCAGCGACGAGCCCAGCGTAGCGGTCCTGGGAGCGAACTACCTGTTCATCCGGGGGTTCGAGATCCCCTTCATAATGTTCTCGGGCGTCGTATGGGGCTACCTCGTAGGTCGGGGCGACTCGCGGACGCCCATGATCCTCGCCTGGACCACTGTGCTCCTGAACATCCTGCTCGACTGGTTACTGGTCCTCGGCAATCTCGGGTTTCCCCGGCTCGAGGTGACCGGCGCGGCGGTGGCGACGCTGATCGCCAACATCGTGAACGCCACCCTCAGTGCTGCCATCCTGTGGGCACCGGCGGCTCGGCGCCGCTACCGCACCTTTTTGCCCCCGAGGTTGCGGAGGCGCGACCTGGCCCAGGTCTTCAAGATAGGCCTGCCCATGGGCCTTGGGGACTGCATCGAGATCGCTAGTTTCAGCACCTTCTTCGCTCTGATCGGCCACATCTCAACCGAGGCGCTGGCTGCTAACCAAGTTGCTGTGCAGTACATGAGCATGTCATTCACCGTCGGTATCGCCTTCGGAATGGCGACCTCGAGCCTGGTGGCGCGGCAACTCGGTGCGGGGCGCCCCGATCTAGCTGAGGGATTGGGCTACCGCGGCACAGTGCTCGGCATGGTCTCCATGGGCCTGATCGGCCTCGGCTACCTGATTGCACCTGGGGAGTTGATGCGCCTGTTCAGCGCTGATCCAGAGGTCGTCCAGGCCGGGGTTCGGATCCTGCGGCTGGTGGCGCTCTACCAGGTGTTTGACGCCGTCACCATCGTGCTTGCCGGGGCTCTCAATGGGGCGGGCGACACCACCTTCACGATGGTGGCGAGGACGATCATGGGCTGGATGGTGTTCATCCCCCTCGTGGCGCTGATCGTGTTCCAGTTCGGCGGCGGGGTGCATGACGCCTGGATCGGAGCGCTCGTCTATCTAAGCGGCTTGTCCGTGATCTATCTGATCCGGTTCCGATCTGGGCGATGGAAGTCGATCAAGCTGGTGTGACGGGTCGTTGCGGAGACCTTCTCACCCATCGTCGCACGCGTCGGAATTTGCACCTCCGCGTCGCCTAGACTCACCCCATGAGTAACAGGATCTGCCCAAAGGACCGCTTCCCCATCGGGGAGATCACCCGGCATCGTTCCCGCTTTGAAGGCGTGTTCGCCGCTGACATAGGCGTTGACCACCCACCTCTCCTGGCCCGAAGAAGTTGCGCTCCGGGGTGGGTTCGGTGACCGGGACCAGCGGGATTCCCCTCGTTCGTCGTTGCGCACGCCTTTCCCGATCAGGAGCTCAGTGAGTAGGCCTAGTGGAGTCCGTCCAGGTTCAAGGTGGAAAGCGTTTCCTTACGTTCTCCTGTAAGGGAGAGTCGTTGTGCCGGATCCCACCCCAGATCGCCTCGGTCAGATTGGTTGCGTATCGTGTCGGCGCTGGACCGGCACTTCGGCCCGGGCCTTTGCGGGTCATGGCGGCGGCTATTCGGAGCGGTGCTGGAACCGGGCTTCTGCGGGCCGAGCCCGCGCAGGTGAACTCGGCACCTTACGCTTAACCCCTACACGCGTCAGCGGGCAACAGGTGCCTGCACAGGGTCCAAAATGCGTGAACTCCGGTGCAGAGACCAAACGCGGGAGCGGGCGCCGATACGTGCTACACTCTCTCCCGCATGTCCGTCCCCCTCTTGGTCCTTGGTGACTTTGCCTGGGACGTGCTGATCCGCACGAACACCGAACTGCTCACCGGTGGCGATACCTTTGGTGAGGTGATGCTAGTACCGGGTGGGAGCGCTGCCAACGTGGCGGTGTGGGCGCGTCGCTGTGGCCTCGATACGGCCTTCATCGGCAAAATTGGACGGGATCGCTTTGGGCAACTGGCTAGGCGGGATTTGCGCGACGAGAGGGTCAAGGCTAACTTCATTGAGACCGACGCCCACCTGACAGGGTCGGTGGCGGTGTGGATCGATCATACCGGCGAGCGGTCGATGGTTTCGGGTAAGGGGGCCGACCACTACCTGCTTCCCTCGGAACTGCCTAGGGAACTACTCGAGGGGTGTCGCCACCTTCACCTCACCGCTTGGTCATTCTTTGCCGACCCGCCCCGCACGGCGGCGCGACAGGCGGCGCAGGTGGCGAAGGGGGCCGGTGCAACCCTGTCGTTCGATCCGGGTTCGTTCCAGATGATCCAGGAGATGGGGGTGGAGGCCTTTCTCGACTTCACGCGCGACCTAGATATCGATCTTCTTCTACCCAATAAGGAGGAGGGGGCCACCCTTGCGGGCGAGAACGAGCCTGGTGCGATCGCCGAATCGCTCGCTGAGCTCTTCCCTGGGGCACTGATCGCGCTCAAGCTAGACGCCCATGGTGCCCTGATTTTGAATGGGGAAGAGGCTACGCCGATCCCGCCGGCTACCAACCACCTGATCGATGCGACCGGCGCAGGCGATTCTTTCGCAGGCAGTTTCCTGGCCCGGTATCTGCGTGGGGAATCTCCGGAAACCGCAGCGCGGTTCGCCACGCGGATCTCCGCCTGGGTGATCGAACACTTGGGAGCCCGTCCGAACCCGGACGGGCAGCTCCGGGCGCTGCTGAATGAGGGGAGAGTTGAGTCTGGCGGAGGCTCGGGGCATCTCGTCGGTCTGGGCGTTTTGGGGTGCGATCCGTAGCGTAGGCTGGGGGATTGCTATGGAAACTGCGGCTTCCAACCTTAAGATCCGCCGTTTCAAGACGATCGTCGAGGAGGGGCTCGTGGTGATCGAGTACCTAAGGGTAGGATGGGTAACCCCCACCATTCTCGAGAGTCCAGAGGTGTTCGGGAGCCTGGTGTCCGACGACGCTGTGGCGCGATATGTGCTCGGGTAGGCTTGTTGATGTGCCCATCTACCTGTCCGTCTCTGGGTTCTTGGGCCCGTGTAACCTCTGGGCGGCGGGATGTGGGGGGTTGTAGGCAGTGTGGCGGCTTGGGGGCCGATTCCCCAGCGGTCGGTGGCGGAGGGCGTTCTGGCCATGAAGCCCCCGTGGCTGATTATCGTGGCGGCTCGGTGGTAGCACCGAACTCTATACATATCCCGGACGGCTTCGGGCCGATTGGCTTTCAGGCTAGGGCCCTTGCCTTTCTGGAGGAGGGTCGTTGGGAAGCGAGGGGCTACATTGGGGAGATCAAACTCACATCGGTAGGAGTTACTCGGGTAGGGGGTGCTCCCTAGAGGGCTATTCCCCCATGCCCATTCCCCGTCATCCTTGGGAGGTCTCCCCGTCTGAAGCCAGGTCCATTCAAGAGGGCTTGCGTGCTGAGGTCTTGACCCGAGATGATCTCGGCAGGGTCGATACCGTCGCCGGGACCGATGTCGGCTTCGAGGCTGGTGGCGCGGTGGCCCGAGCTGCGGTGACGGTGCTGAGCTATCCAGGACTAGAACCCCTCGAGCAGACGGTGGTCCGCTTCCCCACCCCGTTTCCATACGTCCCTGGCCTGCTGTCGTTTCGAGAGGCACCCGCCGTCCTCGAGGCCCTCGAGCGCCTCTCGCAGGCCCCGGACCTCCTCCTCTGTGACGGTCAAGGGATCGCGCATCCGCGCCGCTTCGGTCTCGCCTGCCACCTCGGGGTGCTGACAGGCATTCCTAGCATCGGCGTGGCGAAGTCACTGTATGTGGGCCGACACGGCACCCTCCCGGATAAGAGAGGGGCTTGGGTGCCCCTCGTAGACCGTGGCGAGGTGGTCGGTGCCGCCCTTCGGAGCCGCGCCGCTATCAAGCCCATATACGTTTCGATCGGACACCGGATCTCGCTGGAGACGGCAATCCGTTACGTGATGGGGTGTGTCACCCGCTTCAAGCTCCCTGAGACCACCCGCCACGCCCACCGGTTGGCCTCCGCCCTACCACTATCGGGAGACAAGTGACCCTTGGAGGCCACCCCGCATAGCGCTGCCGCCGTCTGGTTCGTTGTCGCCGGGACCTTCTTGCCCACCTCGTTCTACTGCACTGCCAACGCTACCCCGGCCCCAGACCTGACCGGGGCGTTCGCCCTCTCTGCAGTTTCGCTTGATCCAACACCCTATTTCGGAGTGCTGACCGCCTCGGGATGAACCTCAAGTCCCGCGAGGATCGCATCCTTATCCTCATGACCCTCACTAGATCGTTACCGATCAGAATTGGATGATGTGGGGTCGGAGATGGATGTTGCCTTTGACCCATTGAGGGTGCGATTGTTGATGGTCGGCGGGGACCGTGTCGGCGCTGTCGGAGTGGCCACCCCTGTTGGCGAACAGGCCGCTTGGGATTTTCCGTGAAGCGGCTAGCGACAGTGTACCGGACGACGGTATGTAGCCTCTGGGGGTAGATTGGGTCCAGGATTCCAGGCTGTCGAAGGAGGCCTATGTACTCCCTTAGTGGCAAGGTTGCCCTAGTTACAGGCGTTGCAGGCAGGAACGGGATCGGTCGCGCGATTGCGGTCCGACTTGCCTTGGAGGGTGCCGATATCGTCGCCAACGATCTCGTCGACCGGCCTTCCGGTTCGGGCAACTGGGGCGGTCTGCCAGCCATCGTTGAGGAGGTCGAGGCGCTGGGCCGCAGAGCAGTGGCCATACGGGCCGATATTTCGGATGCGAAGCAGGTCGAGACCATGGTTGCGAGGGCCCTCGGTGCGTTCGGTCGTATCGACATCCTGGTTAACAATGCCGGGGCTCCCGCCGGCCGCGATCGGGTCCCGGTGATTGAGTTGGAGGAGGACGCCTGGGACTTGGTCCAACGGGTCAACGTCAAGGGCACCTTCCTCTGCTCACAAGCGGTTGCTCGGTCGATGATTGAGCGGGGCGGGGGGGGCCGGATCATCAACCTCTCGTCCGTAGCCGGCAAGCGCGGGATGGCACGCTTCGCCGCCTACTGCGCGTCGAAGTTCGCGGTACGCGGCTTCAGCCAGTCGTTAGCCCTCGAACTGGCCCCCTATGGGATCACCGTCAATGCGATCTGTCCTGTCCTGGTCGATACGGAGCGGGTGAGTGAGATGGCAGCTGCGCTCAAGCCCGCTGGTGTCGAGACGGAGACCTACAGTCGGGAGATGGTCGAGCAGACCACCCGTCAGATTCCCCTCGGTCGGATCGCCAAGCCGGACGATGTCGCCCGCTCGGCGGCGTTCCTCGCCTCAGCCGAAGCGGACTACCTCACCGGCCTGTCGTTCACTGTAGCGGGCGGATTCCTGATGGACTGAAAGTCCCCTCTGAGAGGGGATAAACAGGGACTTGCCCGACCCTCTGCTAGGGATGCAGATACTGAAGCCAGGTTAGTAAGTGAGGGATCTTTATGACAGCACGGCTGTTCTATGATCCGTTCCCCTATCTCGGTTCTGTCCCTCGCTCTGTTTCTGACGACGATGGATTTCGCCTAGAGCACCGCTATTCTCGAGATGTCACCGGTAGACATCACTCGGCACCACGCTGGGCGAGCAGATGCCAGGTGGGTCATGGCTAATCGTGAAGGGACTGGGCAGAGGGCGGACGAGGTGCCGAGCGAGGTCATAAAGACCGGTGGAACGCCATATGACGCCGTATGTTAGTCAACACAGCAACCATGGCACTGGCGTTTGTGATGGCGCTAGTGCCGGTTCTGGCAGTCATCAGAGGGCGGTTATTCCATTCGATCTAAAGATTACGAGCGAGACCTTCGTTCACATCGTGATGGCCCACTTGATACTCAAGCATCTGAGACCGAACCGAGGGGGACAGGATGATTGGCGGACACGCCCGCGCTAAGCAGCGCGTTGGAGTCACTATGATAGGCTTGGCTGCAGAGTGAGGTGGGGACTCGGTAAGAGCTCGGGTGCGCTTTTCCTTCTCTTAGGCCTTTGTTTCGCAACTGCGCAAGAACGTGTCAACTTCCTTGGGGTCAACGGAGAGTTGTTGGACGAGGCGGGGCCATACTACTTCATCAACTACGGCGACCGCGAAAACGCTTTTGCCAAGGCCGTTCCCTTGGCGGAGGCATTAGGCCTTGCCCTCAGCTTCGATAACAGCAATAAGGAGTTGACTTTCCAGCAGGGCGACACCGTCGCCCTGCTCCAGGCCACAGCCGACATAACCCAGGGCTTGGTCAAGCGGTCCGGCGTGTTCACGGTGAACGGTCAGTCCATCGACAGTCCCATGGGCATCCTCGTCGACGGGACTGCCTATGTCGCCATCACCCCCATCGTCTCGGCGTTCGGCGGCGAGAGCGATTGGCACCCCGATGTAACCCTCATTGCTATTAGGACGGCTGACCGACTCCCCGTTCGCATTCCCGCACCCCGGATCGGCTTCCACAGCGGAGACAGCGGGGAGTTCACCCGGGTCGTGCTCGACCTTCCCATCGGCCAAGAGACGAGGATAGCCGTCGGGCGAGGCCTATTGGTCGTTACCCTGCCCGACGTCCGCGGCGACTCCTATGCCTTGGCCGATGCTGAAAACCTGGAGAGTCTTACCTTCGGGCAGAGCGGCCCCGACCTTCTTCTGATCGTTCGACCCCGACATGCCATCGACCCGGCTGGAAACGGGTTCAGGTTCGGGGAGTGGCACTCCCCCGACCGCGTCGAGGTCTTGAGCTTGTACATCGATTTCGGCCCCGGCCTCCACGGTGAGCCTGTCGAGACTCTGATCGCCGAATCACCTTCCTGGGAGGGGCTAGGGTCCCAGACAACCGTCGTAATCGACCCCGGCCATGGTGGCCACGACCCCGGGGCGAGTAGCGCCTTCGCAATCGAGGAGGAGGTCGTCTTCGATATCGCTTTGCAGCTCAAGCGGCTGCTTGAGAATGGGGGCATCGGGGTGGTTCTGACTCGTGATCGAGACACCTTCTACACCCTGCAGGAACGCTCTACCTTCGCGACCCCCGACCGGAACCTGTTTGTCTCCATCCACGCTAACGCCGCGCCCAACCCCGCTGCCAGCGGCATTGAGACCTGGGTCTTCGGCCAGCCGCTCGACCCTAGCCTCATCGACCAAGCCATTCGCGAGAATGGCGGGGG
>JGIcombinedJ30088_10005000_pt1 | contig 11580 bp, 10 predicted proteins | sample PinacodermPK_FD_30088 | JGI IMG/M metagenome (IMG submission 30088)
TGGGCCGGCCGATCTGGCAGCTTCTCGGCGGGACGAGCAATGCGGACGGCGTGCCGGTCTACAACACGTGCGCATCCTCAGGGTACGGGCATAAAGCGCCGGATATCTCGCGTAAAGTGGACTCCGCTGCAACTGGCACTTATCGGGACTATGAAGCCTGGCAGCCCGGCGGCGATGCCGGTGAACTTGCCCGCTCGCTGCTCGATATGGGAATCCGCGCCATGAAGATTTGGCCCTTTGATCGGTTCGCCCTCGCCAATCACGGCCAGACGATCTCGTTTGCAGAGATCGAAGAAGGATTGCAGCCGTGGCGGCAGGTCCGGGACGCGGTGGGACTGGAGATGGATATTATTCTGGAGGGACACGGCTATTGGGCTCTTCAGCCCGCCCGCCGCATCGCGGAGGCGCTTGAGCCCTACAAGCCGGTCCTCCTCGAGGATTTGATGAAGCCTGACAACCCGCGCACGCTGGCCAAGCTGCGCAGTTCGACGCGCACGCCCATCTGTGCCTCGGAGCTACTGATGAATCGCTACGCTGTAGAGGAGATGATACGGGCAGATGCCTGTGATGTGGTGATGACAGATGTGACCTGGGCAGGCGGCATCACCGAGGCGCGCAAGACGGCTGACATGGCCGAGACCAACAACATGGGTGTGATCTTCCACGACTGCACCGGCCCGGTAACGCTGGCAGCCTCCCTTCACCTGGCCGCCCACGCCACCAATACGTGGATGCAGGAGATGGTGCGCGCGTTTACGTTGGGGTTCTATCTCGACCTGGTCGATCACCCATTTGTGGTGGAGAATGGGCGCATGCAACCGCCCCAGCGCCCGGGGCTCGGCGCGGCATTGAGGCCGGAGGCGCTGGAAAGGGACGATTGCCAGATTACCACATTAGTCTAAAGCACGGCCTACCCAGCCACTTGCCCCAAGAAGAGGTCCCGGCCTGCCACCAGTGTCTGCATCTTGCGGTCGGCGACCGAGCGCGGCAGCATCCAGAAGCCGCAATCGGGGTGAATCCACTTGACCCTGTCCTCGCCCAGCAGGTCGACCGCGTTCTGAATGCGCCGGGCGACTTCGTCGGGGCTCTCCACCTCGTTGTCCTTGATGTCGATGACGCCGATCCCCAGGGCGATACCCTCGCGCAGGTCGGTGAAGACCTCCAGCTCATCATAGCCGCGGCGGGCGAACTCCAGCACCAGGTGGTCCACGTGCAGGTTGTTGAGGAAGCCGAGCAGGCTGGCCCAGAAGCCGCTCTGGATACTCTGGCCGCCGTAGTTGCCGAAGCAGAGGTGCAGCGCGCGTTCGCCACGGGCGCCGTCCAGCACATGGTTGATCGGCTCGTGCACCCAGGTGGCATCCTCAGGGTTGCCGGTCAGATTGGCCTCGTCCACCTGCAGGACCGGCGCGTCAATCGCCTCGACCTGGCGGCGCAGCACTTCGGCGATGGCCATGGTCAGGCTGGGCAGGTCGCTGTAGTGGCGGTCCAGCAGCGTTTTCGCCAGCATGTAGGGTGCGGTCACGGTGAACTTGAGCGGCGCGGCGGTCAACTCCTTCACCATCTCCCAGCTTGAAGGCAGGTCCAGTTCGCCTTCGCCGATCGGGCCTTCGACCACGGCGGCAGGCTGCGTGCGGAAGCCCATGCCCTGCTGGGCGCGAAAATCGTCCACATCCTTGCGGCCCATCTCGCTCGAGATGCCGGACATCGGCTGTACGAAATATTCGATCATCCCGTTCGTTTCGGGATGGTTGACGTCGAAGCGGGTCAACTCGCCATCGGAGATCACGTCCAGCCCGGCCAGCTCCTGCGTCTTGAGGACGACGAGAATGGCGTCGCGCAGATTGGGGAAGGACGGATAAGCGGCCAGCCAGGTTGGCAGTGGATAGCTGCCGACGACGGTTGTCTTGATGGAGGGTGCGGTCATTGGGTGCTCCTGGTGCGGGATGTGTAGTGTCGGTGAAATTTTCTGTATTGGTAGGTGGTTAAGGCTTGTTATCCATTGACTTTTGAGAGACGCAGCGCCAGGTGATCAAAGTCCTCGGTGCACTTCTGCCGGATGGCACCAATGCGGTGCGCTGCTTCTGAGGCCAACGGCTTACGCCCTCCGTCTGGTCTGTCAGATAGGCCGCGCTGGGCGGCAAGCGGTTCAAAGTATTCTTCTTTAACATCTCTCTCGGCCCTGACTTGTGCCCAAGGCCATTCCCTGGGCAGATCCAGACCCGCCAGGACCCACGTCTCTATCTCTTCCCATGCGTTTACGGCCAAAAATTCGGTTGTGGCGCCGCATAGCATTTCCAGTTGATCGAGTCTTTGACGCCTTCCCGTTTCGCCGTCGCGATCGACACAGAGTATGAAAACATCCGTCATCCCCCTGTATTGCTGCACGATTCCCAACATGCGTTCCGAGTTCAGTGCCTGATCAATGCCGCGCAGACGTGGGTCTTGGCACACTCGAACGCGTGCTCTGGGCTTGCCGATGGCCTGGAAGAGTCGCTCGAAAATCGGTTTCAGGATGTGCTGGTCCTTTTGAAAATCTTCCGGGATGATGAGGACCCTCAATTCCCCACCTCTTCGTCATACCCCTCGGTAAAAGCGAGGGCGTCCTCCATCCAACCGCCGGTGAGGAGGCGTCCCAGTCCATGAGAGTTACGCAGTTCTCCGGCCTTTGGCAGTTCGGAAACAGGGCGAATGATGGCGTCGTCCTCATCTTCGAGGCGACAGACTACGGAGGTGTTCTGGAACGTCTCATCGTTCATCACCGTCAACAGGTCCGGCGAATGGGTGGTGGTGACGACCTGAATCCCTCGCTTTGCGGTCTGCTTTTCGATCAGTTCCAGCAGAAGCCACTGTCGCGCAGGATGGATACCGTTGTCGATCTCCTCAAAGAAGTAAAGGCCGTTGGAGTCCGGTCCGAGCAGCACAGTCAGCATGGCCAGGAATCGCAGCGTGCCGTCCGACGCGGCGTATGCGGAGACCTTCCTACCTTTCGCTTCGAGGAAAACAAGATGGACCCGACCGGAGGGGTCGGTCGGAAATTCGAAGTCCCGCACATCCATTGGCGTCAACTCACGTATCCATTCGACCAGCGTCTCCTTGCGCTCCGGGTCTTCGCAGATCGCCTGCAACACGGTTGGCAAGTGCTCGCCACCGTCGCCGAGCACGATCTGGCCGGGGAAAGCAGGCTCCCGCATACGGCTTGGCACTAGGTCCAAGAAACGCATGCTGGAAAAAATTCCTCTGAGTTGCCAGACAAGGGATCGGTGCTCTCTTGAAAGGGCCTTCGACCCAAAAATCTGGGTTAGCCCTGGTCTGTCTGTCCCCACCTTAACGGAGTTAGGCTTACTACTCTTGGAAGCGCCTTCTGCGGTGAAAAGAGATAGTTGCCTATCGTCCGGTGGCAGGAAATGTAAATCTCCAGGGGTTGATTGGGTCGAATAGATCCAGTCTGCAGAGTGCTTGAGGCTTTCCTCTTTCACCTGGAAAGCTCCGTCCCTATCTTCATCCCTACCGACTCTGATCGTATAGGTGAAGTCCTCTACTCCGACCTGAAGCAATAACGAAGGCTGGTTGAAGCGGATGATTTCATCCACTGCGCCGCGAATCCCCGCCCACTCAATCTGGCCTCCGGCGCCGTATTTGCCACCGACAATCTCAGCCAGCGTATAGCCGCGGCCGATGCCGTGCAGAAAGCGGAACGCGTCGCGGATGTTGCTCTTGCCGCTGGCGTTGGCGCCAACGATGACGGTGAACGGGCCGACGCGCAGCGTCTCGTCGGCGAAATTCTTGAAATTTTCGAGTCGAATTGAGGTGATCATAACGCCTCTCCAGATCCACACCGCCTGCTAGTGCGGAAGATCATATCACGGGAATACGGAGGGATGGTAATGAAGGGTGTTCTCTCACTCATCTCTCCTCTTGACTCTCTCCTCAGCAGTTCCAGTTTGTCTTTTCGTCTGAATTGGTAAACACTGCACCTGCACAGCGCGCCACAACTGTTGCGCCACCCAACCACCACTCCCAACGCAGGTGACCATGACAAACGAATCCCAACCTTCACCGGTAGCAGCCTTCCGCGCCAAGATGGCGGCGGGCGATATCTGTATTGGCGCATCGATCACGCTGACCGACCCGCACGCGACCGATGCGCTCGGCGATTCGGTCGATTTTTTCTGGATCGACATGGAGCACAGCATGATGAGCGCGGAGGCGCTGGGCGGGCATCTGCTGGCGGCGAAGGCGCGCAGGAAGCCGGCGCTGGTGCGCGTGCCCGGCAGCGGCACACCCTTCATCAAGCCGGTGCTGGACGCAGGCGCGGACGGGATCATCGTGCCGCAGGTGCGCTCGGCCGCCGAGGTGCAGGACGTGGTAAACAGCTGCCGCTACCCGCCCCTGGGCGAGCGCGGCTATGGACCGCGCGTACCCGCCAACTATGGGCGCGACGGCGGCAATGCCTACACCGAGCGGGCCAACCGGGAGATCTTCGTTGCCGTCCAGATTGAGAACGCAGAGGGGTTCGCTGCCCTGGACGATATCCTGGCTATCGCCGGGCTGGATTCGATCGCTCTCGGGCCCTGGGATCTTTCGGCATCATTGGGGCTGCTGGGTGATGTGGAGCATCCGACCGTGATCGAGGCGGTGGACAGCATCATCGCCCGCACGAGGGCAGCCGGTCTGTTCGTTGGGGCCGGTATGGCACCCGACGCCCGCTTTGCGCTTGGTATGGCGAAGCGCGGTGTGCAGTGGTTACAGGTGGGCGACGACTGCGGCTACATGATCCTGGCGATGGACCAGATCACGGCTGAGATGCGGAGTCAGCTGTAGCGGATTAGCGGCCGTAGAGAAAGTGAAACAGGCCCGCTGCCCCCTTTTGGGCGCGTGNTGATGCAAAAAAGCGCCCCAGCNGNNCCGCTGGGGCGCTTACGTTATAGCGGTAAGTTGAACAGAGATTGCTGAGGTTAGGAATATACCCTCTATCGTAACAACGCTCTGATGGCTGGCGCCTCGTTAGTACACCTCACGTCTATGCCCTATACGAAGCACCACAATAATTCTGTCATCATCCTGAATGTCACAGATGATACGATAAGCTCCAACGCGAAAACGCCAAAGGCCGCCCATGCTAGCCCTCAGCATCTTCGCGCGGCCCAACTGTCGTGGGTCCGAGGCCTTCGCGATACGGCCTGTCAGTTCCTCTTGAATGCGCTGCGCTGTTTGCCTGTCTAATCTCCGCAGCTGACGCCTAGATGCGGGAGCGTACCTTATCGTCCAAGCCAAGATCGGCTCTTATCTCTTCATCACTGTACGTTCGCTCTACACCTTGACGAATCCGGTCCGCCGATGCACTCGCTAAGTAATAATCCTCGGTCTCTTCCAATCCGCGCTCGATGATTTCACGCAGATAAAACTCCCGTGATCGGCCGGCATCCTCTACCAGTTCATCAACGGCCCGCCGCAATTCCGGCAGGGTCCACAGTAAAACCCGATGCGCCAGAGACACCATCTTCGCCCGAACTGTGCCCATTTTCTGTCCTCCTGCACGCAAATTGTCCAAAGGCAGTCAAGGCCCTTCTCATTCTGATTTATCCAGCCTTTTGTCCTGCATTCGATGACACGTGCTGCGACAATTGTACATCCGTTCATCTTTGCCGTCCAGCTTCGCAGACAGCTTCCTTGCTGTAGAGATCTCGCGGCTTTATGGCAGCCGGTGCTGGCACAGTGTTCATTCTCCCCTATCAACTCTCCCAATCCGGAATCTCCACGATCTGCCCGCCTTGCAGCGCGCTCTCGTGCGCGCACATGCCGGGCAGCGCCATTCTGAGCGCGGCGTAGATGTCGAGAGGGGGCGGGGTGTCGTCGCGGATGCACCCGACGAAGTCCTGGACCATCATGTACTCGGCAGTGCCGTGTCCGCCCTGTGTCGCCTCCGGCGGCGCGTCGGTCACGTTCTCGGTGATCGGCATCTCAATCATGTTGTTCAGGTGCGGCACCGAATCCAGCCATGCGTTGGTCTGCAGCGGACTGGTCGGCGGGCGCGAGGTCTCGAGGACGCCGTCGGTGCCGTAGATCGAGTAGTAGTGGAACATCGGCTCGCGGGTGATGCCGAATGCGACCAGAATCTTGATGACGCCGCCGCTGGCCGTCTGCAAAATCGCCACTTCGGTGCCGGATTTGACGCGGACGGGCAGGTCCCCGGTTCCGCTGGTGACGCTCATGCCGCTGGCGGCGACGCAGCGCTCGCCGGTCACTTTAAGCAGGGGGCCGAGGCTGTGGGTGCAGTAGTGAATGGGCGCCATGGAGGCGCGCCAGGTGGGCGAGCCGTCTGCCTGGCGTAGCAGATAGCGCGTATCGTGGATGTACTCGGCTTCGGCGTACATGAAGTCGCCCAGCAGGCCCTGGCCCCACATCTCCTGCCAGCTCAGGATATGCGCCCAGTAGCAGCAGTTCTCGGCCAGCATGAACTTCTGGCGCGGGTGGGCCTGCACCGCGGCGAGGATCTGGCGGCATTCGTCGATGTTGGTGGCCAGTGTGACTTCCTGCAGGACATGGCAGCCGGCATCGAGCGCGGCAACGGTATGCTCGCAGTGCAGGGGAACCGGGGAGGCGACGAAGACGATGTCGAGCCCTTGCGCCAGCATCTCGTCGTATGCGCTGCACAGGTGGGCCTGAGGGAAAATCGCGCCGAACTGTTCGAGCGCGGCCGCGTCGATGTCGCAGCCGGCGACGACGCGGCAGTCGGGCATGAGCTCGAAGACGCGCGCCGGGCCAAGTCCGCGGCGCAGCCCGACAACGCCTACACGATAACTACGCATAGCGAAACTCCCTTCAGAAACGAGGAAAGAGTGAAAAGGGGCGAGGAGGAAGAGAGAACCTTCCTATTCTCACTCCTCGCCGACGGCCTGACGCAGGCGCGCGGCGCAGTCGATGCGGCGGCCGGTCGCCATGGATTCTTGCGCGGCGAAGGGGATGATCATGCCGGTCAGGATGGAGCGCGGGTCGTAGGGGCCGGATGGGTTGGACTGAAGCCAGGTGACGAAGTCACGGTGGATGCGGAAATCGGCGCCGCCGTGTCCGCCGACTGCCGGCGGCAGCTCGACCGATTGCGGCTCCTCGCCGTTGCGCCAGAGGGTTACCGAAGCGGACGGGTGGCCGGGCCGCACCGGGCCGCACCGTATGCATCACCACTTCCACCTGCCCTGCCGTGCCGTTGACGATGTATCGCCGCTCGTAATCCGGCCCGGAGGTGGTGAGATGGAAGGTGTAGAGAATGCCGTTGGCGAGCAGGCCGGAGATGGAGCAGCAGTCGCCTGCGGTCATGGGTCTGTCGTCGCCTTCGGTCCAGATATTGCGCGTGATGGTGGCAGTGCAGTCGACGACCTCGGCGCCTAGGCAGTGCTGGATGGTGTCGGTGTCGTGGGTGAGTTTGCCTTCGACCAGGGTCGACGAGGGCGGCGTTCTGAAATGCGACCACACGCCCTGCGACCAGCGGTTGCCGGTGTTGACGTGCCCGAGCACGCTCTGGATGCGGCCGAGGCTGCCCTCGTCGATGATGCGCTTCATGGCCAGCGTGGCGGGGAAGCGGCGCAGGTTAAAGCCGATGAAGAGGGGATAGCGGTGACGAACCACCTCTTGGTACAGCTCCACGGTTTGCTCCCAAGTAAAGGCCACGGCCTTTTCGAGGAAGACGGGGATGCCGTGTTGCAGCGCGGCGAGCGCATGTTCAACGTGGTCGACGGCGTAGCTGCCGACGAGAACAAAGTCGAGGTCGGGCGTACTGTCCAGCATCTGGCGGTAATCCTGGTAGAAGCAGTTGCCAAAACGCTCCTCTTCTTCGGCGGTGGGATCGCGCGGGTCGGCCACGGCGACGCAGCGAACCGTCGCTTCCTCCATCGCTTCGAGGCTCTCCATGTGGTAGCGCCCGCGGCGGCCAAAGCCGATGACGGCGAAACGATATGTTGGTGTTGTCATATCTGCGTCTTTCTCCTGAATCTGTCTATCGTCTCTACCATGTGCGGGTTTATCTGCATCCGGTCCTGTAGTACACTCAGGCAGCCTTATGAAATTCCATTACTATCCTGACACGGATTCCCTCTATATTGACCTCTCCGAAAAACCGAGTACGGATTCCACAGAGGTCGCCCCAGGAGTTATTCTGGATTTCGATGAGAATGGCCAGCTTGTCGGCATCGATATCGACCATGCCAGCAAAGTTGCCAATCTGTCGACGCTGGAAGCGAAGTCGCTACCGGTCCAGACGTTGACACTCGTTTAGTTCAGGATCCTGCCTTCGTACACATCCTGCATACGAAGTTGCAAAACTTCACCCGTTACCGATTGCGCGCAGGTCGGCCACCACGCCCTGCGCTTCGGCTTCGTAGAGCTTCCAGATCACGCGCAGGCTTTGCAGACTGCGGCGGCCGTCGGTGAGCGGGAGGCGGTCGTGCTCCAGGCAGTCGACGAAGTGGATCAGCTCGTTCTCGAGATGCTTGCCCACTGCTGCCTCGAACAACAGTTGCTCGCTGCCTTTCTCCGCTTCTTGCGCGCCCTGATGCAGCAGCAATCTCCCCTGACTGATCTGTCCTTCCAGCATGCCATCGGTGCAGTGAGCATGAAATGCGTACTTGAGGCGCGTGCCCTTGGCGCCCCAAGTGCCGAAGTGGTAGCCGAGCGCGCCGTTGGCGAATTTGAGGGAGACGTTGGATGTGCCCTCGCCCTCCATCCAGGGCGTGCCGAAGTTGGTGCCGAGATGGGTGCCGGAAACGGGCTGCCCCATCCAGGCGAGCAGGATGTCGATATAGTGGCAGCCGTGGCTGAAGAGCTGGCCGCCGCCGAGCGTCTCTATACGGTGCATCCAGCTGCCCGGCTCGGCCTGCGTATGCTGCTCAGTCCAGATCGATAGCTGGAAGAGGTCGCCGTAGGTTCTGGCTTTGAGCAGGCGCTCCATCTCGACGACGATCGGGTGAAAGCGCATGCAGTAGGCGACCATGAGGGTGCGGTTGGCGCGCTCGGCCGTCTCGATCAGATCCATGCATTCGGCTTCCGAGTTGGCCAGCGGCTTCTCCATCAGCAGATGTTTGCCGCGGCGCAGCAGGTCGATGCCGATGGGATGGTGGAGATGGTGCGGAACGGCGAGAATGGCGGCGTCGATATGATCGAGGATTTGGCGATAGTCGGCCGCGACCGTGTTGCAGCCCATCAGGTCGGCCGTCGCTTGCGCGCGCGGCAGGTCCGGGTCGACCGCGGCGGTGAAGAGAGCGCGGCCCTGCAGTTTCTGGAAGGCGGCGCGATGGGACTGGCCCATGCCGCCGCAGCCGATCAGTCCGATGCGAATCATAACAGCAGTTTTTAGTGGTTAGTTTTCAGTTTCTAGTTTTTCGTAGCTGCCGTGTGCGAGCACCGATGCGAACTCTTCAATACGCTCTTCATACCGGCCAACATTATACCCATCGCTATGCACTTCCGGTAAGGAACAGAATTTCGCAGCTTTTAGCACGCTTGAAAAGAGTCAGGCATTCAAACACTCGAACGCATGGGAAATCACTTAAGGAATCGCCGAGAGACCAGCCCAATCTGTTTCTTGCAGCGTTAGGGGTTATGTCCTGAACCACATTGGTATCCGTTGCGAAGTTTCTTCTACGGTACTGGAGGGCCAGATTCTTGCGTAGAAAAAAGAGGACTGTTCGTCAGAGTAGTTTTGCTCTTTCGCTTCACAACTGACGGTGGTTAACAGAAGCCGCGATTCAGACCGAAATCTCTACCCCTTGATTCCAGTACGCGCGATGCCTTGGATGAAGTGCTCCTGGCCGATGAAGAACATGACGACAATCGGCAAAATACTGATGACCGCGCCGGCCTGGATCAACTCCCAGCGCCCACCCGACTGGTTGGTCAGCAGCGTCAGCCCCAGGGTGATGGTCATGGTCTCGACCTTGGTGAGGAAAATCAGCGGCCCCATGAGGTTGTTCCAGGAGCCGAGAAAGGTGAAGATGCCCAGTGTGGCCAAGCCCGGCTTGGAGAGCGGCAGGAAGATACGATAGTAGATCTGAATAAAACTGCAACCGTCGATGCGCGCCGCCTCCACCATTTCCTGGGGGATGGTGAGATAGAACTGGCGCATGAGGAAGATGCCGAAGGCGGTGCCGAAGAAGAACGGCACGGTGAGCGGCAGATGTGTGCTGAGCCAGCCGATGTCGCGATAGAGCTTGAAGAGGGGAATGAGGGTGACATGGAAGGGGATCATGATCGTGGCGAGGATGATGGCGAAGATAACGTTTTTGCCCGGGAAGCGCATACGCGCGAAGGCGAAGGCGGCCATTGAGCAGCTCAAGAGGGCGCCGACGGTGGCAAACAACGCGATCTTGATGCTGTTGATCAAAAAGAGATCGAAGGGCAGCACATCGAAAAGCCTGGGGTAATTCCCCCACTGCGGCGGAATCGAGATCCACTTCGGCGGCAGCAGCAGTACTTCACCCGGATCCTTGAGCGAGGTGGAAATCATCCAGAGCAGGGGAAGGAGCATTGTGGCGCCAACGAGGGTGAGACCGGTATAGAGTAGCACGCGCCACGTGATGTGAAGGACTCTGTAGGAGGTCAGGCCTTCGGATGCGGCAGCAGAGGCGCCAGGCCTCGCTGTGGTGCGGGCCTCATCTATGGGGGTTGCGTCTTGTGCGCTCATGGTGGTTCTACCTCAGAGTTCGTAATGGACCCAGCGTTTCTGGAACCAGAACTGGAACAGCGTCAGGCTGACGATGATAACGAAGAGTATATAGGCCAGCGCGGAGGCATACCCCATGTGGAAGTTCTCAAACCCCTGTTGGAAAAGATAGTAGACGATCGTCTTGGTGGCGTTAACCGGCCCACCTCTGGTCATCACATAGGCCTGGGCAAAGACCTGGAAGGAGTTGATCACGGACAGGGTAAGGACGAAGAAGGTGACGGGCGAAAGCAGCGGGATGGTGATGTTGACGAACTTGTGCCACGAATTTGCGCCATCGACGGTGGCGGCTTCGTAATAGTCCTGGGGAATTCCCTGCAAGCCGGCGATGAAGATGACGATGTTGTAGCCCAGACCATGCCAGATGCTCATGATCATAATGGCCGGCATAGCCCAGGTGACACTGCTCAACCAGCGCACACCGCGGAAGCCGAAAAAGCGCAGTATCTCATTAACGAGGCCGAAGTCCGACTGGTAGAGCCAGAGCCAAAGCACTGAAATGGCGACCACCGAGGAGACAACGGGCAGGAAGTAGATCGTGCGATAGACGGCCACGAACCGAATCTTCTGATTGAGCGCGATCGCCAAGAACAGGGCCAAAACCGTTCCGGTGGGGACGGTTCCTAATACGTAGTAGGCTGTGTTCTTGATCGTAATCCAGAAGAGCGGGTCTTCGGTGATGAGTTCGATATAGTTGTCGAAGGCCTGCCACTTGGGCGTGCTCAACAGGTTCCAGCGGGTAAAGCTGTAATAGAGCGAAGCCAGCACGGGGCTGGCGGTAAAGACGATCAGCCCTAAGATCGTGGGCAGGATGAGGATGTAGGCCTCGATCGCTTCCCGGCCCCGGTTACTCCCCAGGAATTCACGCA
>JGIcombinedJ30088_10005001_pt1 | contig 11578 bp, 7 predicted proteins | sample PinacodermPK_FD_30088 | JGI IMG/M metagenome (IMG submission 30088)
GCCGACGGCTGCCAGGCCCTGCGCACACCAGGATTGCAGGGTCTGCATATGGCGCTCCAGCAAGCCGTCTGCAACGGGCGAAAGTGGCGGGCCGGCGGCCCGGCCTCGCAGCTGCGACCGGTGCTGAAGGAGGTAGTGGACTTCAATAGTACCCGGCTGGTGTGGAGAGTCCGGAAAACGGATGAAGTGCATACCGGTGTACTTGTCCCTGATCAGCTGCCAGCACACACCGGGGCGGGTGCCAGGGCTGTCAGGGTTTCTTGTGGGTGACGCGAGGGCAGTGCGCATCAGTCCCGGTCCGGGGGACAAAAAACACCATAACTCTCACCCGGCTGGCGCAGGTCACAACAGGGCAGGATCAAAGGGGCTGCCATCACGACTTCAAATCCATGGGAACCCGGTGGGGCCTGGGTCAACAGGATGTCACCATTCGACTTTACGGCCATGTCCAGCACCACCAGACGATCAAGCAGGGTGGATCCGTCGTCCTGAAAGACGCGGGCTCCCGGGCTCAGAGGCCTGGTGGGTGGTTCTGTATTACGGTCCATCAAGCAGGGCCCGCTCCAGGCCTTGCCGGCACTGCCACCGGCCCTGGCGCTGCGAGGCAATCTGCCATTGCCGAGGACCCGTCCATCCGCTGCGGCAGCAACGGCAGCAGACGGTCCCACAGCATCAGACCAGAGCCACTGCGCCCCATGCTGGTCCAGCAGGCTCTGCAAGCGGCCCCAGCAAGCCGGCCAGTGTGCGGGAGAACCGGGATTGAGCCCGGTCAGCCTCTGCTGCACACGCTGGATCGGCTGCCGGTTGCCCGGGCTGGACAGAAACTGCTGCATGGCAGCATCCAGCGGGAAGGCACGATTGAGAGCTGCGCCCTGCTCCTGCGGCCAGAACTGACGGCACCAGTTCCTTTGGCACAGTCTGTAGCACAGTTTTTCCAGATCTGACCAGGCAGGGGCAGGATCAGCAGGCAAGCCGGCGCCCTGCCAGCGGTAACGCCCCAGCAGGCATGTCATTTCAATCCGGGCCTGACAGCCATCCTGGGTCCGGTCCAGCAGAATGCAGGCTTCATCCGGCTTCAGCGCATTGCAACTGCCACGCACCACCTGCCAGGGATGCGCATCTGCCAGGCGCTGGGCGTTGACCCACTGGCAAGCCTCCCCATCCGGTTGAGCGGCAATGCTGACCTGGGTGTGCATCGCTGTCTCCAGCTGTGCGCAATGGGTGCCGGCCAGTGCCAGGTAAACCTGATAGTGACGCTCAAACGCGCGGACCATATCCTGGCCGGGATCATGCGCCAGGGACGCACCCAGCTGCCGGAGATGGCGCGCCCCCGGCCGCAGTGTCAGCCCTTTCTTCTCCAGCTGACGACACAACTGGCAATGCCAGTGCACCAGGCGGCAGGCCTGCGGCAGCTGTTGCTCCGACTTCGCCAGGGCGGTCTGGGCAATAGCCAGCCATTCGTCCTTGTTGTAGTCGCGCAGCACGAGCCGACGAAAACGCCCGAGCAAAGCCGGTGACAAGCGGCTGCGCCCCCCCTGCCCGGCCGGGTTGACCGTGGCAAACAGATAAAAGCCGGGTGCCGCCTCACCGGTGAGCACGGCATTGAGTTCCCCTTCCAGATGACCTGTCGCCACCAGGTTGAGTTCTGGAATCAGTAACAGGCTCCCCTGGCGACGGGCTTTGTCAATGCTGGCCCGCACTGTCTTCCAACTGGCGCCGGCATCCACGCGCAGGAGCCGGAGCTGCGTACCGGCCTGCTGCTCAAACGCCTTGAACGCGAGCTGGAAACAAGCATCCTTGCCGCGCCCGGCAGGCCCCTCCACCAGCGTGGACTGGCGGCCGCCGTGCGCCCTGTTGCGGCGCACGGCCAGGGCGCTGCGCGCCATATCCTGATACAGGGCCAGAAACAAATCCTGTACGGCCGGGGCACTGGTGTTGAAGCGGACCTCCTGACGGGCCGCCTGCCACTCAAACGCGTTCCGAGCCGGCCGTATCCGTTGCTGGAATACTTTGTCTACCAGGCTGTTGTTCATGGGAAAACGATGGGCAAACCACGGCTGCATGGGCGCGCGCCGCTGAACCTGCTGTACACTGGCATCCCGGCCCAGCACCTGATCAAAGGCCTGCCAGAGCAGGGCATGGAAGTCGGCCAGCGTCAGGGGCAAGGTCACAGGCGCCGCACTGTCGAGCCACCAGTCCAGCCAGGCGGCTATATCCGTCAGATCTCTGGGCAGGGCGGTGCGACTGTCGTGCCCGGCCAGTGAACGCAGCTGCCAGCCGGACGCCAGCGCATCCTGAAGACGCCTGATCCTGTGGCTGGCGTATTGTTCCCAGTGGTCAGGGTCGCGCCTGACAAGATGTTCCTGCTGCGGTTTGAGGTGGGCGTGCAGCTGTTGCTGCCAGTGCTCGGGAGCAAACAGGCAAACCAGCGCGCTGAGCTGGGCGTCCAGCTGTATATCCTGGCCATCCGGCAGCAGGCTGGTGCCCTTGATGCTGGCCGGGCTGAAGCAGCGTGCCAGAGCCCAGCGGTGGCGGGCCACAAACTGGGAGCACAGGGGTGCGGCAGCATCAATCAGGGCTTCCAGGCGCGCCTGGTCCACCCAGAGGTCGTGATGGCCTGGCGGTTGCGGATCAGGCAGCTGCCAGCGGCACACCTGCTTGAGGAAGTCACGCAAGGCAGGCTGAGCACGGGTACTGTGGGTGAGCAGGCTGTCGATGGCCTGGCGCCAGTGTACGGGCTGCAACTGGCGGGCGCGTCGAATGACAAGCGTGAGCAATCGGCCTGAGAGTCTGGGCAAGGGCAGCTCACTGGCCTGGGTGGCCGCTGGTAGATGTTGCACAGAGCCGCACGCGGCAACTGGCAGGCTGGCAGATTCTGACGCTGACAGGCCTGCTGCCAGATGTCGACCGGTGCACGGCGTTGGGACGCAGCTCTTTGCGCCTGCCACAGGGCAGATGAGCTGGCGGATGTACCGGTGGATGTACCGGTGGATGTACCGGTGGATCTGCTGAACGACGTACTGGCAGATGTGCTGCTCTTCTCATCTGGCCAGAAAACGCGAAGATCAGCTTTCTCAAAAGAGTGCCAGAGACCATTGATCAACAGCCCCGGTGTGGGAGACAGGAGCGATTCGAGTTGCAGCTGCAACGCCAGGTTGGATTCAAGCCCCAACAGTGCCACCGGCTGGCCTTGTTCCAGTGCCCGTTGCAGTGGCGTTGGAGTGCGGGCGAAGGTCGCCTGCCGCTCAGAAGCCACATGCAGCCTGTCGAACAACTGGTTCAAGCGGGTAGCGGGTGTGATCTGGATGAGCAACCGGGATGGCGGCAGTTGCTCCAGAGCCAGATCGAGATCAGCCGTGGAGCTGAAAGAGTAGAGTCTGACGGCGGAGGCCCTCGACGCCTGCTTCGCCCCCATTTCTGTTTCAGGGCCCTGTGACCGGGCGCTCACGCNGGTTTCAGAACCCGGTGACCGGGCGATCAAAAATCCGCCCGGCTGTGGAATAAAACGAAGAGCCGGACCACTGCGACGGGCCGCCTGCTCCGGATGGTCTTGATTCCATGGTCACGTCCTGTCACTGGGTCCAGTAACTTTTTGAGAATTTTTTCCAGGTATGGAAATCTGTGTCCTGTCTGCGGCCTCGTCTTGTGTCTGAGTCTCTACTCGCCACTGTGCGTCCAGGTCAACCAGGTCGGGGGAGTGAGAGACCGGTACGGATACAGCCATTTTCCCTGTTTTCTCACGGTATTGAGGCAACAGCCCCCAACACCACCGGTCAAGTTCCCACCCGCCAGCAGCTGCGATCGGCATGACGCCTGTAGCAGCCAGGCAGCGAGAACCGGCAAACAGGCGGCAAGATGCACATTTTCCCGGCTGCTGTCATGGCAGCCGCCCAGCTTTTCTGGCCCTGCGCGCAAGGGCAATCGCGTCATGCACTATACGCTCCATAGCCCTTTGTCTTGCGACTTTGCGCGCGAGAAGTTCCAGCAGTGGCAGCTTTTCCCTGCACTGGGGCCTGGGTGCGCGCGCCGGATCAGAACTCCCATCTGTGTCTGTGTCAGATTCAGAGTGAGATGATCCATACTCAGTGGCAAAATCAGTTTCAGTTTCAGGTTCAGAATCAGATCGAGATTCAGACATCGACCCGGAAGCCGCATCCGAGCCAGACAACACCTCAGAGAGTATGGAGCCTATGGATGACACGGATGCAGCGGGTGAACTGGGTCCTGCTCTGTCTTCCAATGGGCCGCAGTGCTGTCTTTGGCTACACACCCGACCGTGCTTGCCCAGATTTTCATAGGCACCCTGCCACTGCTGGCATGCCTGGCATTCCAGCGAAACGCCATCGAGAAACATGGACTGAGTCTGTCGCAAAATCTCGTCCTGCAACTTACGCTCATGTTGTGTTTTGAAAGGATGACGGCACAGGGTGCAACGGCGTTTTTGCAGCAGCACCTGCGGCAAGCAGCTTTTGCACACACCATGTTTCATCTGATTGCACAGGGTGTGTTGCACCAGGCCTGTAAGGCAAATAGTGCACAACATCAGGCGATCAGCATCAGCTTGTCGCACAATCCAGCTGCGCCCGTCTATTGAAATTGTCGTCTTGTCTGTCACCCCGGTTTGTGTCCGGGTATTGGCTCTGCGCCTGGCACCCGCGCGCATCCGCACGGGTGAGTCCGGGCCTGGCGCTGAGCTATTCATTGCATTGGCTCTGCGCCTGGCGCCCGCGCGCGTCCGCACGGGTGAGTCCGAGCCTGGCGTTGAGATATTCATGGCATTGGCTCTGCGCCTGGCGCCCGCGCGCGTCTGGACGGATGAATCCGGGCCTGGCGTTGAGATATTCATGGCATTGGCTCTGCGCTTGGCGCCCGCGCGCGTCTGGACGGTTGAACCCGGGCCTGGCATTGAGATATTCATTTTGTAACGACTCCTGATGGTGTTATCTATGGCAGTGTCAGACTGCGACACCATCAACCGCGTTGTGTCCACCTGTACATAACGGCCTGGTCAGTCTTGCTGTCTCATGATGGGACAAGCCTCCTGCTACCACATCAGCGGTTTTGTGCTCAATGGCATTGAAAGCCGCACCACTGACCCGCCCTGTTTCCCATCGCTCCCTTGCACAGCATCGCTCCCTTGCACAGATAGAGGCATTGCATATCCAGAAACATTGCATGCCAGTCGCGGTCCATGTTCTGCCGCCGGGCCACTGACCGGCTACCGGTTGTCGCGCCCCTCAACCTGCAGATGCAACAGGAAGTCACTGTCCTGCGCTGCTGCAAGGTCAGCCTCTTCCAGCGACTCAATGGTGATACATGGGGTGCTACTTTTTGAGCCTCTCGGCCCACCGACGGAAAAATCCAGGAATGGCAGCCTTCCCTGAGGTGAACCCACCTCCTCATATTCTTCCAGCAGGCGGCCGCCATCCTGACGCAGGCTGGCCAACACTATACGGCGACATTTCCGGGTTTGGGAAAACACCTGGAAGTGAGCGCGGAAAACGCGCGACATTCCGTAGAGGAAATCAATGGCACAGCTCATGCCGTCCCACTCAAAGCGCACATTGCAGGTCAGGTTCCTGCAAGTGCCACGGGCTCTTTGATTGACAAGGGCCTGGCGTGGCAAACGAATAAAGACCGGATTATCCTCTCCCTGCGACCTGACGAACACCGGCCCCAGGGCCCCGGATTGATGTACAAGAGGCCGGTCTTCGAAGTAAGGCACATGCGTTTGTGACGCGATGCGACAACGTGCCTCCGCTTCGTCAAACCGCGTAAAGGGGTGGCTGTCAAGACACCAGATGCAGGACATCGGGCGCTGAGGGCACACTTTCTTGTGCTCTTCGACAATCCGGGATCGAAACATGTACGAGCATTCGGGCAGCAAAATCTGGCAGTCATTGCACACCAGTGAGCGCTTGGCACAGGAGCGCGCATGAGAACCGTCTTCCAGATCGCGCGCACTCAACCCCGATTGTCCGCAGCCCAGCGGACAGGAGGCCGGTCTGGCCGGGCAGCTTGTCATGTGCGCACTCAGATCAAGGCGCGGCACCCTTTGTGGACAGTAGCGACAGGTTTGCGGCCTGCGGGGACAATCTGCCCTGTGCGCTGCCATGCGCTCCGGGGCAGCATGAAAACCGCAGTTCCAGAGGCAGGCCCGCTCAAGCTCCAGGGGCCTGACCTGTGCTGGAGCCGCATCGCTGACAGCCCGATACAACAACGCAAAGACAGACGCTGTCTCCTGCAGCCGTTCGAGCCGCTGCGATGATGAGAGCGCGACCAGATCCTCGGCAGGCTGCTGATAAAACTGGTGCAGCCTTTCCAGCTGTTGCACCCTGCGCACCGTGGTGTGGAGCACCCCCAGACGTGCGGGCCTGTACTCACAGTTGGCTTCATGTTCTTGCCTCTGGCACAAGGGAAGCTGTACGGCACAGCCGTCGAGGGAACAGGTCACAGGACGCCAGTCACAAGCGCGGTCATGCGCTTGCTTGTGTTCCTGCGAACCGCGCCACCGGCACCCGGCATCCGACCAGGCGCACTCATGCTGCTCTGGACTGCCCAGCCTCGCCTGCCGCTTCATACGTTGCTTTCTTTTGTGCGCACTGGTGCTGCCATCGCAGAGTTGTGCATGGCCCTTCATGCCATCTTCCACGCCCGACCACGCCTGGCATTCAGCGCAATCTATGACGGCAATGTCCTGCAGAATCCGGCTCTGATGCTGTCGTAGAACACAGTCATGGAAAGAGCTCTTTTCAGGGTCGGCAAAAGGCCCGCGGCAACTGGGGCATTTGTCTATCTTGCGTTGCTCCATTTGCGTGCGGCACCTAACGCACACAGCGTGCGAAGTCTTCTCGCACAGGGTGCGCTCTGCCGCAGTATCAGTACAGATAGTACAGATGTACAACCGCCTGGCATCGCTCTTGCGCAGCAGCCAGTTGTGACCATAGATTTTGATCAGCTCTTTTTCTTCGGTGATCGCCACCGCCCCCTCAGCGACCCGTTGCCCTGCGCCCGTACCAGGCACCATGGAGGAAGGCCCCGGCTGCATTGAAAACGCCATCTTTTATCTCCAGAACAGCCTGGCTGCTGACACATTGTTACAGGTCGGACCCGGCGGTGGCTGAAAAGTTCTTTCAGGCGGCAAGCCCGCCCGCCAGGCCAGGTCTTGCAGGCAGCAGTTGTGTCATCCATGACCATCACCGCCGTACGGTCATGATCACATTTCCCTCGCTATCGGCGAACGTGAGTATGAACCCACTCCAGCCACCGGCGGACCTGGTCTCTGCTGCGCTATCCATGGACCCTGTTTCCTCTTCGCCATCTACCTCCATGGCCTCTTCCTCGCTATCCGTAGCCTCTGCACGCGCCGCGTCGCGGACGAATTGACCCCCCAAAGAGAAGTGCGACATTACCTGCTGCTGGCTCTCCATCGGCTGCTGCCTGCGCCAATTGGTGTGCAGCTGTGAACCGGCGCGTGTCTCCTTCCCCTGCACAGGCTGTTTTCTTGTGCCGAGGCCCGCGACAGCAGGGCACAGTTGCGCATGCTTCTTCATGCCATCTTCCACGCCTGACCAGTGGCCGCATTCAGCGCAATCTATGGAAGCGGCGTGCTGCAGCACCCGGATCTGCTGCTGTTTCAGAATGGAGTCGTGAAAAGAGCGCTGTCCGGAGGACGTGAAAGTCCCACGGCAACTGGGGCATCTGTCTATCTTGCGTTGCTCCATTTGCGTGCGGCAGGTATCGCACACAGCGTGTGCAGTTTCGGCGCACAAAGTACGCTCTGCCGCAGCATCAGAACAGATAGTGCAGATATACATCCGCCGGATATCGCTCGTGCACAGCAGCCAGTTGTGACCATGGATGCTGATCTGCTCTTGCTCATCGGCGATCGCTACCGCCCCCTCAGCGAACCGTTGCGCTGTACCAGTACCAGGGACAACGGAGGAAGGTCCCGGTTGCATTGCAAACGCCATCTTTTTATCTCCAGAACAGCCTTGCTGTTGACACAATCGTGCCAACTCGGACCCGGCGGCAGATGAAAAGTTCCTTCAGGGGGCAAAACCCGCCAGCCAGGCCTGGTCCTGCAGGCAGCCGTTGTGCTGGCAAGAGGCGGACACAGCGTGGATTGACATGCAGAAAGTGCCAGCCCGCATCCGGGCCTGGAAAGCTACGGCATCAGGGCCGGGGCCATGACATCAGCAACAGCCTTTCAGAGCGCGTACGCCATTGGTGATGTCCTCCTGACTGTCCGGCGACCCCAGCACCGCCATTTCTGACCTGCCGCCTCCCGCCGTTGATCGGCTACCAGCTCTCGGCCCTTTCAACCTGCAGATGCAACAGGAAGTCCTTGTCCTGCGATGCTGCAAGGTCAGAATCCTCCAGCGACTCAATGGTGATATTTGAGATGCTGCTTTTTGAGCCTTTCGGGCCACCGACGGCAAAAGCCCTGAACATCACCCTTCCCTCAGGCGCACCCACCTCCTCATATTCTTCCAGCAGGCGGCCGCCATCCTCACGCAGACTGGCCGACACTATATGGCGACATTTCCGGGTGCTGGAAAACACATCAAGGCGAGGGCGGCGAAATTGGGAAACGCCGTAGCAGAAATTGATGGCACAGCTCATGCCGTCCCACTCAAAGCTTATATTCTCGGTCAGGTTCCTGTAAGTGCCACTGGCTCTTTGATGCACAAGGGCCTGGCGTGGCAAACGAATAAAGACCGGATTATCCTCTCTCGGCGACCTGACGAACACCGGCCCCAAGGCCCCGGATTGATGTACAAGAGGCCGGTTTCCCAAGTAAGGCACATGCGTTTGTGACTGGATGCGACAACGGGCCTCGTATTCGTCAAACCGCGTAAAGGGGTGGCTGTCAAGACACCAGATGCAGGACACCGGGCGCTGGGGACACTCTTGCTTGTGCTCTTCGAGAACCAGGGAGTCGAACCTGTACCGCTGCCCGGGCTGAAAAGTCTGGCAATAGTCGCAAAACAATGAGCGATTGGCAGGGGAGCCTGCCTGAGAACCGCTGGCCTGCTGCTGGGCATCGGGCGCCGCTGGCCGGCTGGCAGAAGAAAAGACCGGTCTTGCCTGGCAGCTGCTCCGGTGGGCATCCATATCGGCACGCCGCACCTGTCGCCAACAGCGGGAACAGGTTTGCGGCAAGCGGGGGCAGTCGTCAGCGTGAAGAGACATGCGTCTCCGGGCGTCATGAAAACCGCAGCCCCAGCCACAGGTTATCTCGTCATCCATGCTCATCATCCCTGCTTCGCTATCGGCGGACCTGACCTCTTCCTCGCTATCCGTGGACACCGCCTCCTCNTGGCTATCTGCCGCCATGGCCTCTTCCTCGCTATCCGTGGCCTCTGCGCGCGCCGCATCGCTGACGGCTTGATACAACAAAGAGAAGAGCGACATTGTCTGCTGCAGGCGTTCGAGCCGCTGCGCAGGTGATAGTGCTGCCAGACTGTCGACAGGTTGCTGACACAACTGATTCAGGCTCTCCATCTGCTGCAGCCTGCGCCAATTGGTGTGCAGCACACCCAGGCTGGCGGGCCGGTACTGGCAACCGGCCTCGTGCTCTTCCCTTTGGCACAAAGGCATCTGTTCGACACAGCCCTCCAGCGAACAGGTCACAGGTTGCCAGTGACAGGCACGGCTATGGGCTGGCTTTTGTTCCTGCGAACCGCGCCATGTGCACCCGGCCTCCGACCAGGCGCACGAATACAGCTCTGCACTGACCAGTTTCGCCTTCCTCTTCATACGCTGTTTTCCTTTGCCATGGCCTGCGGCAGAGCTGCACAGTTGTGCATGCTTCTTCATGCCATCTTCCACACCTGACCAGCGTTCGCATTCAGCGCAATCTATGGGCGCGGCGTCCTGTAGCACCCGGGTCTGCTGCTTTTCAAGAATGGAGTCGTGAAAAGAGCGCTGCCCGGATGACGCGAAGGGCCCACGGCAACTGGGGCATTTGTCTATCTCGCGCTGCTCCATTTTCGTGCAGCACGCACTGCACACAGCGTGCGACGTGTCCTTGCACAAAGTGCGCTCTGCCGCAGTATCAAAACAGATGGAACAGACGTGCAACCGCCGGATATCACTCTGGCGCAGCAGCCAGTTGTGACCATGGATCCGGATCTCCCCTTTCTCCTCGGTGGCCGCGACTACAGCAGCCGGTTGCCCGGTGCTCGTACCAGGCACCATGGAGGAAGGTCCCGGTTGCATTGAAAACGCCATATTTCTCTCTCCATAACAGCCTTGCTGTTGACACAATTGTGCCAACTCGGACCCGGCAGCAGCAGGAAAGTTCCTCCACAGGCAGCGGTGGTGTTGAAAAGGACCACAAACGGGAGTGGTATGCCGCAGCCCTGGCCCTTGCTCTGCCCTGAAAATTCACAGCGCAGGACCAGAGCCAGCCGCCAGACATGATCCTTCAAAGGAGATGCTTCCCTTGTGATGTCCTTCTACTATCTGGCGACAGAATCCTCATAACCGCCCATCCCTGACGAGCCGTCTCCAGCCATTGATCGGCTTATAAACGCCTTCTGCGGCCCTCAGCCTGCAGCTGCAACAGCCAGTCCCTGCTCTCCAGGACAGTGCGGTCAATCTCCTCGTCCAGCGAATCCACAGAACAATATCCTGTGCTTCTGGTCGGGGTTTCCAGGCCATGGCCACACAGGTCATGGAACCCCAGTCTGTCCTCTGCCCCCCATTGTTGTATCAGGGTGCCGTCGTCCAGACGCAGGCTGGCCGACGCCATCAGATCCGTGCTCAGCGTGCTGGTCAGCACCCGGAAACAAATCCCGAAAGATCCGGTGCAGAAGAAATCAAGCTCACAGCGCATGCCACTCCAACCAAAGCGGAGATTCCCGGTCAGGTTCCTTGCATAAGTCTCACTCTCCCTCTCTCGCTCAAGCGTCTGTTGTGGAAAACGAATGAAGACGGCATCATCGTCGCCCCGGGACCTGACATACACCGGACCCCGGGCTCCGGGTTGGAGAACAAGGGGGCGACCTTCCAGGCCTGGCGCATGCGTCTTCACCCAGGCACGGCAACTGGCTTGCCTTGCGTCAAAGCCTGTAAAGGGATGACAGCCAAGGCACCAGCGGCAGGACATCGGGCGCTGGGGGCACTCTTGTCTGTGCTCTTCGAGCCTCTGGGCGCGGAACCTGTACGAAGGTTCGGACAAAGGCACAAGAGTCTGGCAGTCGCCGCACACCAGCGCTCTGTTGGCAGTACAGATACGCGCGTGAGAACCGTCTTCTATATCCCGCGCACGCAGCCCCGGCTGACCGCAGCCAAAAGGGCAGCATTCCGGTCGGTCCGGGCAACTTGCCAGATGGGCATTCAGATCAGAACGCGGCACCGTTTGCGGGCAGAAGCGACACATTTCCGGAAACAGGGGGCAGGTCATATGGTGCTCTGCCATCTGCGTCAGCCTGCCATGAAAACCGCAGTCCCACAGGCAGCGGCCCTCTCTGTCTTCGCTGACTTCGCTGCCCTCGCTATCCTCGCTGACCTCGCTGACCTCGCTGACCTCGCTGACCTCGCTGTCCTCGCTGCCCTCGCTGACCTCGCT
>JGIcombinedJ30088_10005007_pt1 | contig 11570 bp, 6 predicted proteins | sample PinacodermPK_FD_30088 | JGI IMG/M metagenome (IMG submission 30088)
CACACACACACCTATACATATGTACAAAGGTCTGTAGTTATACACTGTACATACAGACGTACGTACATACGTTTGTGCTAGCTAAGAATTTAGCACTTCACGATGAGGGTCTCCTGATGTTGATGAAGTAAGACAGGAATGTCCTGCATTACCCTAATGTTGTTCAAGCAGCAAATGTGATGATCACTCCCTCACCTCCTCTTGGAGACTTGACATTGTTGGTCTGCCTCCAATGAAGTCAACCTTAACGAAGTTGTAGAGGCTCATAGTTGAGTTGACTGACACCAATAGTAAAATGATGAGCAACAACACAACTGTTTATAATACTCACTAGCAGGACGTTTCGACCCGGAGGTCTTTGTCAACTGCTTACAACTGCTTAGAAGTCAAATCTTGGTCAGACATCACTACTTCCATCCCCTACACGGCACATCCAGCGCTTGTACAACCTAACCTGCCACTATCCCGAACAAACTACATATGAACCAGCACACATTGGCTGCCTCACGTTCACATTCACGCACATTTCAAGCAGACAAGCGTATACCGCTAAAATTCTCGTTACCAATGGATATGATTACTGACAATCTATAGACATACACAAACACAAGCTCAGGTTTAGCGGTTGTATTGCTCTATTATTCGCATTGCACTAAAGCACTGACCACCGAGACAACCCTTATTGGATGAAAGTCAACTTCTGAAGTAACCTTATTACACCAGTAGAGACAAGCTGCTCTATGGTTCTGAGAGATACTCTAAAGGAGTCTTTGATCTGCAGGTCAACAACGTCTTTGCATACATATATGGTGGGGTGGAATGTTACGATGTATTACATAATGATGGATTGAAATTGCACAATTGCTTGTCATCAATGTGAGATGCCGGTACACAAGAGCAGCTACGCACTGTGGAGATTGCTGCTGCTTGCACTTCTACACCATACATAGATAACCCTAGAGCCAAGTTACAAACTCCTACCCAGTTTCTCCGGACCCAACTGCACAGTGGGCCTTGGGAAAGACTAACTCATCACTTTACAAAGCACTGTGTTGGACAGGCACACAGATAGACTGAATGTCTGCTTCCACTCCATAGCAACTTCAGTGAACACTATAAAGTCTACCCATCCAGTACTGTGACAGCTAACTGAACGGCTGACTCCCCTCAAGACTACAATGTTGGCATTGTTTGGACAAGAGGAGTCTAATTGCAAGTTAGTAGCAGTCTTATAGTGATACATGTGTAGTAACATGTGTACATTATAATAACTTGGACTCTTCACGTTGCACTGTGCACAAATTATACAACCCCAGAGCTAACGAGATTAGATAGGGCTAACATTTAAATGCAGTTTAATCAAACTGAACGTAGTTACAGTAATGGAGCACCCACCACGGATGCTTCCTCTGCTGCTTTGCGGGATGTGCCTAAGTGCACTTAGGATGATGTAAGGGCTACAGATGGCGCCGGGTAGCGGTCACTGCAATGACAACACCGTGATAGGTCGGTTTAACTGACCAGAGCGAGCGAATAGGGAGTGTAGGATAGCGTCCATAACGACCATGCTCGGGCTGTTGGCTGCTGTGACGGATAAGCTTTGTCCTGCTTTTTTGTCTCCTTTCTTTCTATTTTGTTCACTCAGCCGCAAGGCGTGACAAGGGATGTGAGCCTTTCCGCAGGTGTATCGTTTCGCTACAGCTAGCATCGATTATGTCACAGTCACACCCTTCACCAGAAGTGGTATGATATCAGTCCTACTGCAGGTAGCATTAATGACATCATTCCATATGAAACACCAAGCACAGAGGCACATACAGGGTGGTGGTGCGCCCCCTGGAAGGCAAAGGAGGATTCTACTCATTAGGGGTGGCTCCTCTGGTTGGCTTATGCCACAATGTACGTACATGGTCAGGGGCAGGTACGTAAGGCATACACCCAGCTGGAGGATAAGTTAGAGAACATTCTAGCTATGCATGACTGCTTCCACACAGACTGGAGGGTGCGTTACATCAATGGCACTCTTAAGGTTCAGGGGTCTGCGCTCATAATACCTTAGATCACAAGGTGCAACATAGATTAGCTATGGTTGCATAGTGAGGTGCAACATGACGGTTTGGCTGGGTGGAGTAGAGTTAGTCTCGCGTAGCTATACCACCAATTTGAGCCGAAATATAAACAGAAGTCTGGCTATGCCCTACACTAGGGTAACGCCCCATTCATCAAAGGGACACTACAGCTAGGCACGCTGAAAAAGGCCTCAGGCTATGGCCCAGGACAAACATGCATACATTCCTCTTCCTTGCTCTAGCACAAGCCAAGGGAGCATGACTTGCAGTTACACTGCCTAAAGCAGAAGGTGCACCCAAGCAACATTAGTACCACAGTGCAGCATTCCTGTCCTTTAGGTGTACCACCCAGCGTGCCGAGGGTCAGTCGTCTGACTGCACTTACATTCTGACCGGCCTTTTGCTGCCTTGAGGAATCTTGGTCAGAGCAACCATTGCCCAGATCACTCCATCTTCTTCCAACAGTTTTGGACGTTTGGATTTCCTCTGTTCGTGGTACTGCAAGGCTGAAAGTGCCTTGAGGACCTGAATTATAGGTATAGAATACCATTACACACTGCATCATCTTATGGAGGCAACAAGCGAATGACAGCTTACCTGCGAATCACTGACAGTGGTAGTAGCCATTTTGTTGAGTCTCATGCACACGGATCTCACTTCCATTCCAGTTTTCATTTTGCACGTGATGCATTCGTAGAGTCACGTGGGATCTTGTTTACCACTCTACGGCCACAATTTTCGATTATCTTTTTCCAGAGTTTAAGAAGATGCCTACCGTTGTGGACATAGTACAGCTCCCATTCAACGTGTTTGTTCTTCTCTTGCTCTTTCCCGCTTTGTTGATTGACTTTGTGTCGTGCCTGTGTCGGTGGGCGTGCTGCATCCTAGCTATTTGCCTTCATGGTGCCTTCTCAGGCAACCTGGGATCGGCGTTCAAGTTCCTAGCCGTTTCTCAGCTCTCCGGTGTGACCAAGTTGGAAGTAACACAGCGCATGGCCGATGCCGTGGCGACAGTCAAGTCGTGATCGACCACTGAACGCGATTGTTGCTAGCTACTTGCTATGTATAAGCTATATACTGGCCGTTTTGCTGTCCTAGCTGGACACACTTATACACTTCTGACTAACTACGGGTGTGTGAACTCATGGTTGTCCGTGCCACTCGATCATATATTCCAATTTCACCTATTTTGTCAATTTCTGTCCCTATAGTATGCATTCACTTTGCGACTGTCTCATCTTCAGTCCTGACTTCCAATTTACTCATCAATCAGTCAATCCGTGTGCTTACAAGAATGTATTATTCAGTGGTTAATAAAATTAATGTGACATTTTAATACAATTCAGTATATGTCCATAAGTGATACAAACACCGCAACTCTATACAATATATATTAAATGATCCAGTTTATGTGCACATCCATGCAAGTACGACTAAACTGACATGGAATGTGACTAATAGTTTCTTAGCTGATCTTTCTCACTCAATTAGATGTCACCAAACCCTGATGTCCCTCTGCTGGTGGAACACTGTCACTGACAGTCTCATTAGGCGGAGTCAGTACCTCTTCGTCTTTGCTGTTGTCAGGCACTACTGGTGTCGATGCATCATTTCCAGTGTTTGAATTTGAAGCATTGATGCCCTTTGGTGCCCCATTAGTAGATAATGCATCTCCCTGTTTCACTGAATGGCCACTCATCTGCTTTGCTGTCTTCATTTCAGAGTGCACAGTCTCAACAGAGTCTTCATTCAGCGACACAGCATTGGCCTGCACACATGGAGATGATGTCTGGCTTTGGGCTGGGTCTGTCACAATTGTATTCTCTCCATCTTCCATCTCACAAACAAGCTGGCTCGCCGGTGTTGTGGCTGCCTCTCCCTCGTCACTTCCAGGAGGTGCTCCCTTACTGTGGAGTGAACCTGTGTCTGCATCACTGTCATTAGTTGGCCGTGCTTGGGCAACAGTCTCTAAAATTACCTCATCCTCACCAGTGCTTGACTGTTCATTGCTGTCCATTGACGCAGGAGACAGAGCTACATTACTCAATGACACACTAGCAGTTTTATCAGAATCTATTCCAGCCGCACTAGGCTGCTTGGAAGATGGTCTCTCCAAGCTGGCAACTGAAACCTTTGATCCCATGCCAATTGAGGCTCTGCTAGGCTGCTTGGAAGATGGTCGTTCGGAAGATGATTTTCCAACACTGGAAGTGGATGACTTTGATCTTACACTGACCGAAGCAGCACTGGGCTGTTTGGAAGATGGTTTTCTAACGCTCACAGCTGAGGCATTAGGCGACACATTGACTGAAGCAGGGCTAGGTTGTTCGGAAGATGGTTTTCCAATACTGGCTGTTGATGTCTTTGATCTCACACTGACCGAAGCAGCACTGGGCTGTTTGGAAGATGGTTTTCTAACGCTCACAGCTGAGGCATTAGGTGACACATTGACTGAAGCAGGGGTAGGTTGTTCGGAAGATGGTTTTCCAATACTGGCTGTTGATGTCTTTGATCTCACACTGACTGAAGCAGCACTGGGCTGTTTGGAAGCTGGTTTTCCAACGCTCACAGCTGAAGCATTAAGTGACACACTGACCGAAGCAGGGCTAGGTTGTTCAGAAGATGGCTTTCCAACACTGACAGCTGAAATGCTAGACTCCATGCCAACACAAGCCATACTAGGCTTAGAAGATGCCTTGGCAACACTGGCAGCTGAAGCATTAGATTCCATGCCAGTGGTAACAGTGCTAGGTCCCTGAACCACAGGCTCTTCTTCACTTATAGCCTTTGTTGCAACCTCCTCATTAGAACTAGCAGGTTCAGAACGTAGGACATTGATGTTTTCTTCAGCCCTGCCATCAGTTGTAGACTCAGAACTGGTTTGCTGTGATGCCACTACACCAGGCATACTCCCCTCAACTGCAGGCACAAATGATTCATTGGGAGGTTGCACGATGCCCTGTCCAGCCACACTACTACTGCTGGGTAGGGTGGGAGCAGGGGTCTCTCCATCATTGGAGAATGAAACAGTGATTACTTGTGGGTCACCAATCTGCTCCTCACATTCCCCGGCCTCACGTCCATCTCGGACAACAACACTTTCTAGATGGGAAACCTCCATAGCACCATAATCAGGAGTCTGTACCTTTTCTTCTTGTACGAGAACCTCTCCATCGTCAATTGCTCCAAGTGGCCCCTCCTCTGCCATGGGCAATTCACCGATAGCATCCTGGGTGGAAACTGCTTCACTCTGGTCTATGGCTTCAGCATTCGGTGACAATGGTGGCTGCAATGCAATTTGTCCACCACTGGTTGCTGAATCAGCATGCCTAGATGGTGCCCGCTCTAGGACCTCAGCAGATGCCTCCTCTACAAACACGTCTCGAGGCAGAGAGCCNGAGCTTGCCATGGAGTTCATTGAATTGTTCTGCTCTGAATCACCATTGTTGGTATCAGCATCCCGCAACCTATCCTCACTTGCGATCGACTGGTCAGCTTCTTCTATGTCTGCACCAGCACTTTCAGGCACTGTCACACTCTCACAGCCCAGGTCAGTCTCCTTCACTGCCTCTGCATCAGTTGGAGGTGCTTCTGACTTTTCAGGCAGCACTTGCTCCATGCTCTCAGCAACTGTCTTAAAAAGGGACGTCTTGCTTGAATGATCACTTGGTACTTGTGGAACAGATTCACCAGCTGAAAGAGAAGCACTGCTCCTTTTAGATGACTGAAAAAGTAAACTGGCACTCTGCAATGATAGGGTGCCAGAGAGGTCAGCTTGACTATGCAGAAGAGTTGCCTGGTCACTAGGCTGAGGTGTTGAGGGCAGAGTTAGAGAACTTTCAACTGTGGCTGGGCGATACTCTATCATCTTGATGGAACTCGGCTGCATGATAGGAGAGGATGCAGGCATTGCAATTTCCAACTTTTTCACAGAAACAGGACTACTCTGCTGTGAATTAACGCTTTTATGGGAAGCTGCTACATTTAGCCTGCTAGCAGTAAAGGACCTCTGTGACATGTTCATTCCACCTCTAGAGCTTGCCTTCTGGCTTACAATTGAAGCCTTGCTGGCTGGTCTAGATCTGGAGCCACCGTTCACAACAGACACAGACCCCTGTGACGACAGCCTATCCTTTATTGACTTAGTAGATTGCACGCTAGCTGACTTTGCCTTCGTGTTTGCCTGTGCAGTAGTCATGCTAGTGGATGCAGCTGTGCTTCTTCGCTTTACAGACGCAGTAGAACTACAGTCTTTGAGTGAAGACAGAGGCCTACTGCTATTAGTCTGTGGGAAGAATGCTGTGGATGAAGATCCAGACTCGTGCAAGGGCATCTCAGACACCGTAGTTTGGAGTGTATCATCGGGAGCTCCTGGATCAATTTGCAGGTTATGAGCAGATGATGGCACAGAAATGCTTTGTCTGTCCAGACACTTAAATTCTCCCGTGACACTGGCATCTGTTTCCCCTGTTGCTTCCTGGTTATCCCCATTGGGCATGTTCTGAAACATAGGATTCTGCATAACCTCACAAAATATCTGGTCGATGAGGGCTTTGGCCGTGTCTTTAGCAACACAGGTACTCAGCAATGATAGGCACTGTGGATTAGTGGAACTACCAGCAATGCTTATACTTTCAGATGTTGGTGGTGCTTCACAGCACCTTTCAGCTGATTCTTCATAGTTATCTTCTTGTGAGGACTCCAGGACACAAGCCGACTCATTTTGCTGACTTGCCGTTCCTTCATTGATGCTCTGGAGGGAAGAGCTGACAAATTGGAGCGTTGACACCACCTTTCCACTGGGAGATATAGAGGACGTGCTGGACTTAGTTTGAGCAGTACTGAGAGAGCTGACACTCGGATAAGGTGTAGGGGTCCGTCGTCCCACACCAACTGACAGAGTAGATGCCTCACTGCTCTGCAGTTCAGAACCAAGCTGACTACGAACGCTAAACTTCGACCTGATCTCTTCCAAGACCTCCATTGCCTCTGGACCCAACGAGGCCACCCTCTCTACAAGTGCCTCAGAGATCTGTGGTGACATTCGTATTGCTGATTCCAGCAACTCCCGGCTGATGGCAGCCTGGACCTCTGCCACAGCCTCCAAGTAATCCTTTTCATCCACCTCCTGACTCTCTTTGGCATCCAATCCTTCCCCTTCATTCTCCAGCTCTTCAGTGAATGCAGTTATGTCTGCCATAGAGAGGCCAGTCTGAGATGCAGTGGATATCTTGCGTGACAGTTCAGGCTGCACAGATGTGGTGGATTCCTGAAGGCCTTCGGCCACCATGCTGCAATCTTCAGCTTGATTGGTAGCAGGAATGAGGTGAGCAAGACTATTTAGGAGAGACATGGATGTATTTGTCTCCTTGTCAGCTGTGAGCAGCCGTGTGCCATCTACGCCACTACCTTCAGACCCAGCGTCATAATCAGTCACTTCATCATCCTCATCAGTTTGTACCTGACCTGGTAAGGAACACTTGGTATCAGCGAAGGCTTTGACTGAAGCAATAGATTTCTGGCTTGGTACAGCATGTCCCAACTGAACTGCAACCACACTCCCAGTGGCAGTTTGTGAGGTTTCAGTGGGAGATGCTATGGGCTTATGAGAAGTACAAGGTGACAGTAATAGCGCATCTCTATTTCTTTCCTTCTGCTGTTTGGCAGTCATCTGTCCCGCTTTCAACAAAGCAGTCTGTCGATTGTGTTCGTCTTCCAACATCCTCTGGTTTTCAACCTGTATCTTTGCTGCCACAGTGGCTTTATGTTCCTCTTCCTGCAAAACATAGAGAGTACGTACGTTGTATGTACATATGTAGCAAACTACTAAACACCAATGTACAACAAGATACAGAAGCATACCTACCCATCCCTCGCCATGCATATGCGTTTGCCATAACCATTTGATTGCTCTCACCTCAAGAGCACTGACAATTGTTTCTAGTGCAATCCTTCGCTTGATTTGATGGTGTAGCTCCATCTTCTCCTGTTCTAACAGATTCTTCATATCCATCTTCTTCTGGGCTTGCACGACTTTCAAGTGCTGGGCACACCTAGAGTCACAGACCCATGCAACAAAGAAAAATGCTGCCTACAACCAAGCACATCCATAAGGGCACACAATTGCAGTCGTTTCAGGGTTTATAGTCTCATTTGTTCATTGTACACAGCAGTTACTCACATGATCATAGTATTGAAACGGTGGAGTGTCATGTGCCATATGTATGTCACTGGAATTCACATGAGGCTCCGCCATTGTAATCTGCAATCACTTCAGTGATTGATTGTCGTGTGCAATGTGCAGCGGGACAAGCAACCCTGAAACAATTGTATACAATGTTCGAACATGAGCTGAGCACTGATGGACCCAGTGTAGGCACCTGCCAGAAAGTATCACTTTAAGTTAATATGCACTTACTGTTTGCTTCTCCCCTGTCTTTTTTTCTCATAGTGCAACCTGATCTTCAAGGACTCTTCTTCCTGCTTCAGCAACTGATCATGGTAGGCTTGCTTCAGTCGTTCATTCTCATCAGCAATTGCATGTAGAACATTAGCCCGCACTTCAATCATGCTTGGGTTTGGGGTGACCTGTGTTCCACAGTTCTTGGTCATAATAGGTGGCAGATGGGGAGATTCAGCGTTAGTAGGTTGAGGTTGATTGTCGTGGGACCCTGTATCCACTGTGGGTGCAACAGACTTCACATCGAGGGTCTTCTTTATGGGGGTTTTAACATTGGTTTGCTGGGCACTTTTTGACTACACTCACATACATACGTTTAAAGGAAATCAGGAGAAAGAAAAATACAATTTTAAGCTAAAAGCAATGACAGTCTTTAACTATAAAAACTAACAATAATTGCTGCTATAACACTTTGCAATCATGCATGTGACGTCACCTAATCACACAATGCTATGCGACAACCAAATATGTGCACAATATACTATATTCTAGCCTCATTCTATACATACCTTAGATGTGGTTTGCAACCCCACTCCATGAGCAACAACAGGGTGCTTGATTGCAGGCTGTACTGGCTGGCTCTGGGACCGCAGGTTGAGGAGCTTTCGTTTGGTCTCCTGAATAGATTGCAGCTGTCGGTCCATGAAGCTGTCAGTGTGTGTCTCACTCTTCAGTGGTGTAGTCAACCTACACAACCTTTCAAGGCGGTCACGCTCCTTTTGTTGCAGTTTGTTGAGGATTGCTTCTCTCTCTGCAAGGAGACGCCTTGCTTTGTCGGCCAGTTTCTCTTCTTCCTTTGTGACTATGTAGCTACCATCAGCAACAAAGCCAGAACGCTTAAGAAACTCTTTCACCTGGGGTCGCTCAAAATACCCTCTGAGGTTCTTGTCACGAAGGCTGTTGTAGGGTGTAGGTTGCTGGAACAGTGCGTTGGCAGCTTCAAGCAGTGTCTGAATGTACTTGGATTTGAGACTCTGGTCAGCAAGGTCAGGGTAGGCAGACTCCAGCAGGTCTTTCGGTAGTTTTGACAAGGCTCCCTTCTCCATGCTGGGCAGCAAGGTACGTATGTGTACCAGCACCAGCAGCAGCAACAACAGCTGCTTGCGGACACGAGTCCAGTTGACAAAAACTACCTCACTGGGCGGGCTTTGCGGTTAGAACTCCAGCAGCTACTTACTGCACAAGCAGCAAAGAAGGAGCAGACTTACTCTCCATAGACAGCTGAACCGTTAGCAGCGTCGTCGAGAAGCCCATGGCAATCGTCACCTTGCCGAAATTCGGTTTATTCGTCCAATGAGGTGCGAGAGTTTGAACACGAAGGAGGCAAGGGAAGCGTTCAGTGTCTTCACGTGGCTTGCGACAACATATGCGCGTATCTTATCCGTGGGGTTGAGCGCACTGAGCTGGATTAAGTGCAAGTTGATTGTGTAACCTTCGCGCACTGTATCGCGCATCATCCCACAATGTCCTTAGACGACGCGAGAGAGGACGAAGCATTCAGGAGGATCCTGTCCGATCTTAAACCGTACGCTAAGCACCTGCCGAAGAAATCAGGTAAAATTGGCTTAATGTTCATTCAAATTGTAAGAATGTAAGAAGTAGTGAAGAAGGTACATTTCTCCTGCTTCACATGGTCCTCAGATGTTCGCCAGAAGGTCACTCTTTGGGTGAAGAAACTGCTTTCTGCTTCGGATCAAAAGTGAGCTGTCAGCCATTTTGTTGCATCCCCCAGCATCCAGCTTTATATCTATGGCTGCCTCTACACAACACTCTTGCATCTATGTAGGCAGCTGCGGTATGCCTATGCCAAGCTACTGCTTCAGGCATTGGCAGAAGGTGGCAGTGATGGTGGTTTACTGAGAGATGACCCACCTTATGGTCCCCTCAAGCCTCTTCCTTCATCAAAGAAGGCTGCGACAGTGGTACACCACCACAGTACAAAGCCAACTCTGCAGCAGCAGGTGTCTATGTCAGCAGGCAACTCTCTCAGAACCTCACCCCAGCAGTCACGCCTTCCTCAACCTGGTTGGGCTAAGCACTCTCCCATTCTCAGACACCAACCCACTGTGCTGTCTTCACGCGGTAATGGATGGGTGGGTGAGAGGTTGTCACAGCAAGAGGAGCCACATAGTGATCAGGAATCTGCTCCCTCTCTGCGTGGACTCAGCCTGGAGGATCTCATCAATGTGTCTGATGTGCATGAGCATAGCAAGCACAAAGCAAGAAGCAGCCCTCGAAATGAGATGCATGGTCATTCCAGGACAGTCTCGTTTGATCTGGATTCATCTTTGGAAGATTTGAGGAAAGGCAAGTTACAGCAAACAGTTTATCAGTGTGTAAATGTATCTTATTAACGTAGTCTGGCGTAGCTAAGACCACCTTCCAATGGGCAGACAACATTGATCGTGAAAATGGAGGATAGAAGTGTGTCAGGCTATGCCAGCCTGGCATCATATTGTTCGATGGGTCATACGTAATTGCTGTGTGTGTGTGTTGTGAATGTGAAAGAATCTGAGTGACATCACAGCAGGGGTGTTCTGATGGATGGGGCTCCCCCAGCCCTGTCCATTGGACTCCCCTTGCTGTGACATTGCTCAGATTCTTTCAAATAGCATCATATCAGAGAGTTTGATGACTTACTGAGCATTCATGTGTACATACGTACGTATGCAGATCACGTTCCATCACCCGTTCTGAGCATCAGTGATGACGGGGATGATTCAACAGATGTTTCTGATCTGCTTCAAGGCAACTCATCCCATTCATTTGCAGAAGACCAGGTGGGACCTCATACGCACATGCACAATCCAGATTGTGCTGCAAGCCGTTTACCCCAATGGGTACGCTGTACTCTTACACACATGGCAAGTGCTTGTTTATGCTTCTTTTCTTCTCCGTGTAGGAGTTGCTGCGAATGCTTGAAGCACAGCACACACCTCCCCCTGTGCACCCCACACAAAACATGCCAGCTAGGCGGCCATCTTGCACTGGTGATGACCATAGCAACTCATTTTTTAACTCTTTGAATGCAACCCCTAGCA